>Ga0075425_100002055_pt1 | contig 19952 bp, 20 predicted proteins | sample SoiMethybrSBSTD4_FD_75300 | JGI IMG/M metagenome (GOLD analysis project Ga0075425, IMG submission 75300) | Bulk soil microbial communities from a Populus tree surrounding site in Tennessee, USA - Soil MetaG P. TD hybrid SBSTD4 | ecosystem: Environmental > Terrestrial > Soil > Tree plantation... | reverse complement strand
TACAGCTTCCTCCAGCTTCCATCTCGCGATGGACACCCTTGCCCTTCGGCTAACACTTCCCCTTGCCGGGTGTGTAGAGGACTTTCACCTCCAAGTGAGTGCGCCCTGCCGGGCGCACAAATAACAAAGCCTCGTCGGCGAGACGAGGCTTGTTGACGCTCTGACTAGACTCCTATTCCGGCTTCATTCCCATCCCTTCGATCATCTTCTTCTGATCCGCGGTCCAGGTCCCGGACACATCACCGTGCTGCATTAACAGCTCTTTGTTAGCGTACATCTCTTTCGTCGTATGGAACTCCTTTACGTTGGCCTGGCGGCCCGACAGGTCCCATTCGCCTACGCCTTTGTCGTGATATTTGAATACGACGTTATCCACGTAGGTGATCTTGTTGCCCCAGAGATCCATGGCCGGGACCACATTCATGGGCTTGCCGTCTTTGTCTCTCTTCATCACGCTTTTTTCTTCGAGGATGCCAGGGACTTCGAGGGTGTAGGTGTCGCCGGAAACTTTGAAATCGATAGGCACAACTTTGCTTCCGACAACATTGGGCGGATTCCAGCCGAACATGAACGAGATCATCTCGTTGAATGCGGCCCTCTGCTCCGGAGTGGAGTTCTTGTCAAAATACGCCGTACCGTGAACTTTGCTCTTGTCGGTGTCGATCAGGTCGCCAATCAGAACCGCCTTAAAACCGGCCATATCAACTTTGCCGTAGTGACCGCTTTTGATGTAGGTGAAATCAGCGGCATCGCAGGAATGGTGGTCGGGATGGCCATTCGAACGGCATGGACATGCATAAGCGGTGCAGGAGCATTCGGTCATGCTGATACCTTGCACATCGAAATCTGGAACATCTTTGGGCGCTGCCTTGGCCTCATTGGCCGCGCGAGCCAAGCCACAGAGGGCCACGGCAAACAGGCAGACATACGCAACTCGCGGAAAGCTCATAAGTCCTCCTTGGGAAAGGGCGAAGTAACTCTACGTCTGCCGCGAAACTGGGTCAAGGCAAAACGGGCGGTTACTCGATCCGTTAAGCAGCCCACCAGCTAGGCTTTTACGGCAATTGCCAAGCCATCTCGAATAGGCAAGATGATTGTGAATAAATCTTTGGAGCCGTAGAGATTTCTGTTGAGTTCCTGGATTGCTTTCGTCGTATCCTCCTTGGCATTTTTCTGCGCTACTTTTCCGCTCCACAAGACATTGTCGGCGACGAACAGGCCCCCTTGGCGCAATTTAGGTAGAGCAACTCGCAGCGCTCGCGGATAGTCTTCCTTGTCCACATCGCAGAAGATGATGTCGAATTGTTGTTTTTCTTCCGAGAGCAGTTCCAAAGCATCTCCGGTTTTGATGGGGATACGATCGGCAACACCTGCGCGTTCGAAGTAGGCTCGTGCCTCGTCCGCATTCTTGCGGTCTCCGTCGGTGTAGATGACACGTCCGTTCGGGCCCACGGCCCGCGCCCACCAAATGGTCGAATAGCCAATCGCCGAGCCCATCTCGAAGATGTTCTTCGCGGCGTGGATCAATGCCAGTTGATAAAGGATTCGAGCGACCGCCGGGCCGACAATCGGTATGTCGCGCTTTGCCGCCGCAGCTTCCATTTCCACCAGGACCTCATCACGCGGCGGCAGCAAAGAGTAGAGGTAAGTCTCAACTGGTTCAGAGGTGATGCCGTGCATCATCCAGCGCGGTTTATCGGCAGTTTTCGCCATAAAGAAAAATTCCTTTGGGACAAGAAACAGCGTTCACGATTCAGTAGGTGCTAGGAGACTGTTTGCCCCGGCTTCATCTCCAATACTTCCACGCCCCTCGCCAGCCTGCTTAACGTGGCCGGCCGGCCGGTCAGGACCGGAAAGGTTGCAAAGTGCATGGGAATGACGGTTTCGGGTTTCAGAAGATTACAGGCATATGCCGCTTCGCGCGGACTCATCGTATAGTGATCGCCGATCGGCAGCATGGCAATTTTGGGCGCATAAAGATCACGAATGATGGCCATGTCTCCAAAAACGTTGGTATCGCCGGCATGGTAGATCTTTACGGCGTTCTCGAATTCGATAACGTAGCCGCAAGCTTCGCCGCCATAAACAAAAGTGTCGCCGTCGAGAATGCCGCAGGAGTGATCGGCATGCACCATGGTGACTTTGATGTCGTCAAGTTGCTGGCTCCCGCCTTTGTTCATTTCGGCCAGTTGCTCCACGCCTTTATTCCGCAGCCATCCGCACAGTTCGGGAATTCCCACAACCTTCGGCTTGTGTTTCTTGGCAATCTCCACAGCATCACCGATGTGATCGCCGTGCCCATGGGTCACGAGCATGAGGTCAACTTTTTTGACGTCCTTTTCGGAAGGAGGGCAGCTCGGATTCCCCATGACCCAGGGATCAATAAGGATCGTAGTGCCTTTCGGCGTTTGAATACGAAAGGTGGCGTGCCCCAGCCACGTAAGTTTGATTCCGTTCAGATTCATTTTCAGCTCTTAGCTCCTCAGCGTTCAGCTCTTAGCTGTGCTTTCGAAGCATCATTGTAGTAATACCGTGAACCGCCTTCAAATGTTCGTCCTCGAGAAGCTTGCACGGCGTAATATGTTCGTTTCATGGAACAGCTGAAAGTGCTGATCACGCGTGATCAGATCGCCGCGCGCATTGCTGAGATGGGACGTCAGATCACTCGCGATTCAGCGGGAGAGCCGGTGATTTTTGTGGGGGTGCTTAAGGGCGCGGCAATTTTCTTGAGCGATTTGATTCGCGCAGTTCAGCTGGATGCAACCTTTGAATTTATCGGTGTATCGAGTTACGGCGCTCGGACAGCCGGGCCGGAGCAGCGGCTTGCGTGGGATTCAAGCGGCGAAGTTCGCCTCACCAAAGACGTTGATCAGTCGCTTCGCGGCAAGAACGTCATTCTTGTGGAAGACATTCTCGATACAGGACTCACTCTCACTTTCCTTAAACGTCTTCTGCTCGGCCATCAGCCAAAGAGCTTTCGCGTGGCCGCGCTCCTCGATAAGCCTTCACGCCGCAAGCTCGCGATCGAGGCAGATTATGTCGGCTTCACCATTCCTGATGTGTTCGTGGTTGGTTATGGTCTGGATTATGGAGAGCGTTATAGAAATCTCGCTGATATTTTCGTGTTAGCGGGCATTGAGGCTTGAGAACAACTGCCATTGGCTAGCGATTGTTGGCTATACGAACACCACAGGTATCAAACGGCAACACGCGCCGAACCCGCTTTGCCAACAGCCAACAACCAATAGCCAACGACAGCTTTTCAGGTTTCCTCAACTCTCACTGATATCATTGAAGTGTGGAAATGGCAGCCGTTCAAACTGAATTGCAATCGCGCATCGAACCGTTGCTGCTCGAAGTCGCCGATGTGGTCAACACCACGTTGGACCTCGACACGACGCTTCGCCGCGTCGCAGAGCTGGTACGCAAAGTCATTGATTATGAGATATTTGGCATCCTTTTGTTAAACGAAAAGACTCGAGAACTGTATTTCCGTTTCAGCGTCGGGCATTCGCGCGAAGTTGCCGAGCGAATGCGAATCAAAGTCGGTGAAGGCGTCACCGGCATGGCTGCAAAAAGCTCTGAAGCGATCCTGGTCAATGATGTTCTCAACGATCCCACATATATCTCTGCCGTGCCGAATGTACGCTCGGAAATTGCGGTGCCGCTGATCGTGAAGAACCGAGTGATCGGTGTAATTGACATTGAGTCGCCGCAGCCGGACCACTTCACCGAAGAACACAAGCGCCTGCTGACGTTGATCGCTTCCCGAATGGCCGTGGGGATCGAGAATGCACGGCTCTACACTCGCATCGCGCGCCAGGCAAAGACGCTGTTGCTGCTAAATGAAATTGCTCGAGAGCTGACGTCGATTCTGAATCTTGACGAACTTCTGAAGCGAGTTGGCGAGCTTCTCAGCCGTCTCATTGATTTTCAGATGTTCAGCATATTGCTGCTGGATACGGCGGGCGAGAAGCTGCAGCATCGGTTTTCACTTCGTTTTCAGGAAAATATCCACCTGAAACACGATATTGCGCTTGGCGAAGGCATAGTTGGCTATGCCGCTGAGCAAAAGCAAGCGGTCCTGGTACGTGACGTCAGGAAAGACCCTCGCTATATCGAAACCAATCCGGAGACCCGCTCCGAGCTGGCAGTTCCATTGATCTACAAGGACAAGGCGATAGGCGTGCTCGATCTCGAGCATACCAAGCGCGGATTCTTTACCGAGGACCATCAGCGCACGATTACAACGCTCGCAGCGCAGATTGCGATCGCCATTGAAAATGCGCGCTTGTACGAAGAGATTGCACGCCAGGAGCGGCGCCTGGAGCGCGACCTGTCCATGGCCCGTGAGCTCCAGTTTCGGCTTTTGCCGCAGTCGCAACCGAAACTGCCGAATCTCGAAATCGCCGCCAAGTTCTCGCCGGCGCGTGCGATCGGCGGCGACTTGTACGATTTCATTCCTTATTCCCAGTCGCGCATGGCATTCGTGATCGGTGACATCAGCGGCAAAGGAGCGCCCGCGGCGATCTATGCGGCGCTGGTAAGCGGAATTTTGCGGTCTCATGCGCCAATGGAGCCGAGCCCTTCGGAGATGTTGGCTGCTGTGAATTATTCGCTCGCTGAGCGCCGAATTGATGGACAATTCTGCTCTCTAATCTATTGCGTGTGGGATGACGCCAGCCGCACTCTGCAAGTCGCAAACTCAGGTCTGCCCCGACCGATTTATTGTCACAAAGGCAAGACGCAATTGATCGAAGCGACCGGCCTCCCGCTTGGGCTCTTCGACGATGCCGAATACGAGGAGTTCACCTTCCAGGCCGAACCTGACGATCTATTTGTATTCGTCAGCGACGGAATTCTGGATGCTACCAACCGGGCGGGCGAACTGTTTGGCAGAACCCGCTTGGAAAAGATCGTTTCGGGATGCGCGGACAATTCCGCGGAGTCTATCGTAAAATCGGTCTTCAAAGCCGCTGCTGAGCATTCTGCCGGGGTTGAAGCCTTCGACGATGAAACCGTCGTCGCGATCCGAGTGAAAGGGAGTACGTCCAAGCGCAAGTGAGTACTCTCCCGCAGCGCCCTCCAGGATTCGTGTATCGCTCCAAAGACCCACTTCTCGCTAAACCGGCGAGAAGTGGTGCACACCAGTTGTTTTGCGATCAAGTTTCCCTGGCGTATCTTGCCTCACGCTTTGGCACTCCATTGTATGTGTATTCAGCAATAGCGATTCGTGAGCGAGTGGTAGCGTTCCGGAGCGCTTTTCGCGGCATCAAGTATGAAATCTGCTACTCGGTAAAGGCGAATTCAAACCTCAGCATTCTTCGATTTCTCGCAAAGCTCGGCTGCGGCTTCGACGTGGTTTCTGGCGGTGAGCTTCAGCGAGTACTTCACGCCAGCCGCAAGGCTGCAAGCAAGGTTGTGTTTTCGGGCGTGGGAAAGACCGTTCCTGAAATCGAGGCGGCGTTGAAAGCAAACATTCTTCTGTTCAACGTGGAGAGCGCCTCAGAACTCGAAGCGCTTGCCGCTTGCGCCGCACGGCTGAAACGTAAGGCCAACGTTGCGCTTCGCGTCAATCCCGATGTTCCTGCCGAGACGCATCCCTATATTTCGACGGGTCTGCACAAGCACAAATTTGGTGTGCCCATCGGCGAGGCCCGGGAGCTATATCAGCGGGTCGCGGCGTTTAAATACCTGCGGGTTGCCGCCGTCAGCGTGCATATTGGATCGCAAATCAACGATGTTGCGCCGTTCTCGGTCGCGATCGAGCGAGTCGCGGAGTTGGTCGTCCAACTGCGTGGTGACGGCCACGAGATCGAATATGTCGATGCCGGCGGCGGACTTGGCATCAATTACGAAGGCACTTCCGACAAAGCGGCCATAGACAAGTATGCGAATTCGCTCTCCGCGCCGTTGCGCAGACTGAAGCTCAAACTGCTGATCGAACCCGGAAGGTCCATCGTCGGCCCCGCAGGTGTGCTGCTCACTCGCGTGCTATACCGAAAGACCAACGGCGAGAAGAAATTTGTCATTGTCGACGCCGCGATGAACGATTTGATTCGGCCGTCGCTTTACCAAGCGGAACATCAGATCGTGCCAGTAGTGGCGACCGATGCGCATGCCGAAACCGTGGATATCGTCGGCCCGGTTTGCGAATCTGGCGACTTCTTTGCGCGCGGGCGTGAACTGCCACACGTTGAGCAAGGCAAGTTGCTGGCGATCCTTGACACTGGGGCATACGGGATGGCGCTGGCGTCGAACTACAACACTCGCTCTCGGGCGGCCGAGGTACTGGTGAGTGGCAAATCGGTGAAGCTGATCCGCCGCCGCGAAACCATCAGAGATCTACTGGGGTCAGAGCTCTAGGCTCTGTGTGTAGTTTCTCTGTGGTTGGCGTTTCGTCCAAAAGCTATATACATCGCATCACAGAGAACACGGAGGTCCACGGAGGAACGCCACGGAGTCGAGCGCATCGATCGAAAGGTTGGCGTTCGCGCTAGTGCACTTCTGCGAGGAAACGAGCCACTGCTTCCAGCACCGGCTTCGTCTGGTGCATGAACAACGCGTGACCGAGCAGAGGAAATTTGACAAGCCGCCCGTTGGGCAGCAGATCCAGCGCAAGCATCACATCTTCATCTGAAAGCATTCCGTCCAGTTCGGGATTGGCCTGAAGCAGTAGCGTCGGGCATGCAATCTGCGGCAGAACCTTCGTCGGCTCCCAATCGTCAAACGTGGTTCCATCAACGGTCATTGCAAGAGCATCTGGATCCGCGAGCAAAGCACAGCGCGACCACTCCATGAGGACATCCGGCGCGTTCCCCGGTAATTCTTCGATTCGAACCGGTTGATCCAGCCCTGGAACAGGAATTACGATATTGCCCATAGCTGCAGCAAGCGCCGATTGTGATTTGAACCGCATCATCAATTCTCGCAACTGCCGAAACAACGGAAAATATAAACTCCGCCGGAGGCTCTCCGGCGTGATCATGGAGTCGCCCACGATGAGCGCGTTTATTTTGCAGCGGCGGTCTGTGGCTACCATGATTCCCGTCATAGCGCCCAACGAATGCCCAAAGATTGAGGTGCCTGCAGGGAGTTCGGTTTGCACAAACTCAGAAATATCGCGTGCGAATTGCGATATCCGATAGCCGCCTGGCGCGCGGCTCGATTTGCCGTGGCCGCGCAAATCTACAGCAAATAAATGGAATCGTCGCGATAGCTCTGGGAACAGAACGGAGAACCCATGCCAGTCGCGCGACAGGCCGTGCAACAACAACAGAGGTGGGCCATTTGGAGCACTCTCTGCGTAATTGAGGCAGACTTCACTTCCCTGAAATTGTTTTTCTGTAAATCCGGAAACCGAAAGGTCTGCGCTCACTAACGCTGTCCCCACTTCAATTTCGTGCGCAGCACGTCGAAGAAGGTGCCCTTGGTATGAAGGAGCTTCACCTGGTTTTCGGATTTGCGACAGTAAACCCGATCGCCGTCGAGCATTGGCATGCCCGCCTGGCCGTCAATGCTGAGATAGGCTTCTTCGTCGCCGGTCATCACGACAATTTCAATGCGCGATGAATCCCGCACGACCAACGGCCGGTGAGTTAATGAATGGGCCGACACAGGTGTAACCACGAAGCTGTCAACATTCGGCATGAGGATCGGCCCGCCGGCCGCGAGGGAATAGGCAGTCGAACCGGTGGGCGTAGACACAATCAAGCTGTCCGCCTGATAGCGCGAGACGAATACGTTATCGATGAAGACGTCGCAATGGTTCAGTCGCGCGATCGTCCCCTTGCCGACGACTACGTCATTGAGCGCGTCGAAATTGGCAATGACCGAACCACTGCGGGACACTTCACAATGCACCATAGAGCGGACGTCGAGCCCGCACGAACCCTGGTCGATGCTCTCGAGCGTGGAGTAGAGTTCGTCGAGCGAAACTTCGGTCAGAAACCCCAGCGCGCCGAGATTGACCCCGACAATTGGAATTCCCGCTTTGGCGGCGGCCCGCGCTGCAGATAACAAGGTGCCGTCGCCGCCGAGAACTATGACGAAGTTCAGGTTCCGCGAACCCATCTCCAGACGGGACACAACTTCGGCGCCAAAGGCATGAGGGGCGGTCTCGGGGTCGACCATGAGGCTGTATGAATGGTCGCGAAGCCATGTCATAAGCTGAGGCATGATCTCTGCGACTTCCGGCTTACTCGGCTTGGAAACGATGCCGACAGCTTTTGAAGATGGAGCCTGCTTGGTCATGGTGAAAGATGGAATTGTACAGAAGTCAGAAGTTAGAAGTCAGAATGCAGAAGTAAAACCGCGATAGCAGAAGGCGGATTTTAGATTGCAGATTCCAGATCTCTACTTCTGCATTCTGAACTTCGTACTTCTGGTCTTCTCAGAATTTTGCAGATAGCAGAAATTCTCGATTCCCTACCGCACCCAATAACGGTGACTCAATCACGTCGAGGCTATGTGCCCCCAATTCCAGGATGGCAGCTCGGACCCGTTCTACAGCTGCTTGCTGTGCTTCAGGGTCGGTCACAATGCCTCCCTTCCCCACCTTTTCTCTTCCCGCTTCAAACTGCGGCTTCACTAATACGATGATCTCGCGGCTGGCAGGTTCATTCTCGTTCGGAAACGCGGCCGCCACGACTGCAGGCAACACCAGTGTCGCCGAAATGAACGAAACATCCATCACAATCAGATCGATGTCTTCGCCGAGCTGCTCGCGAGAGAGATAGCGAGCGTTGGTTTTCTCCAGCAGGCGCACGCGAGGATCTTGACGCAGTTTCATAGCGATCTGTCCGTGGCCGGTGTCAACGGCAATGACACGAGTGGCGCCATGTTGCAGGAGACAGTCGGTAAAACCTCCTGTCGAGGCGCCCACGTCCATGCAGGTTTTGCCGCGTACATCAATGTTCCAATGCTCAAGTGCTCGCTCGAGCTTCACGCCTCCGCGACTGACGTATTTCAAATCTTCGCCCAGCAATCGAATTTCAGCTGTCGATTCAACGGCTGTTCCTGGTTTCACGATCTTTTGTTCAGCTACCAGAACCTTGCCAGCGATCAGCAATGCTTGTGCGCGTTCACGCGACGGCGCGAGCCCACGCTCTACGAGAAGTTGATCGGCGCGAATTTTCTGTGCAGACTTTTTCACTTCAAAACAAATTGCCGAGGCGCAATCAACCGTGTGCAACCTGTAGAACAAGCACTCATGCAAGGACTTAGCCCTAATCAGGACCAGTTTTCCACAATGTTATCCACACTCGTGTTGAAAATTCTGCGAGATTTAATGAAAGTACCCGCTTGACATTCCATCAAATACGTGACGCTCTTCGTCACAATAGAAAAGCTCCCGAAATCAGGAGCTTTCATGGTTAAACAATAGCGCACTTTTAACTTGCGACTTCTTCCAGCAGCTTCTGATCGATATCGAAGTTCGAGTGCACGCTCTGCACGTCGTCATGCTCTTCGAGCGCTTCCACCAGCCGAATCATTGTCGTCGCGTGTGAACCTTCGAGCTTGATGTAGTTCTGCGGGATCATCGCCACTTCGGCTGAAGCTGGAGTGATTCCGGCTTTCTTCACCGCTTCAACAACAGCTTCAAAAGCGCCCGGGTCTGTGAGGACCTCCCAGTTCTCGCCGTCGTCGCGCAGATCGTCGGCGCCCGCTTCGAGTACGATGCCCATCAGATCGTCTTCGTTTGCGGCGGTCTTCGGAACGACGATGTCGCCCTTCTTGTGGAACATGTACGCGACAGCACCGGCTGAGGCCATGTTGCCGCCGTTCTTCCCAAACACATGGCGGATCTCGCTGACGGTGCGGTTGCGGTTGTCGGTATTGATGTCCAGCAGAACGGCGACACCGCCCGGGCCGTAGCCCTCAAGCTGAAATTCCTCGTACACCGCGCCGGGCAACTCACCAGTGCCTCGCTGGACCGCGCGCTTGATGTTGTCGGCAGGCATGTTCTCTGCCTTCGCCGCAGCAATGGCGGTGCGCAGGCGCGGATTCGCGTCGGGATCGCCACCGCCGTTTTTAGCAGCAATGCTGATTTCCTTGATGAGGCGGGTAAAAATCTTGCCGCGCTTGGCGTCGAGCGCGCCCTTTTTATGTTTGATTGTGGCCCATTTGGAATGGCCGGACATAGGTATACCTCGCGTTCGCTGAGCTTAAATTGCGCTGATTTCTCGCCTCAGGACTCGCCTGTGAAAGAGGAGCGCGTAAGCCCTCGATTGCCCGGAAAGTGCAGGCGAATGAGGATTATAGCACGATAAATTTGCACTTCTGCCGCTGCAGCCAAGCACTCAGCATTCAGCCGCATCGGGACTTGATGCTGACCATCTCGGGAACGAGGCAGCCCTTTCGCCAAGTCGTCCGGAACCACGTATCAGATTGCAGGGCTGAATGCTGAGTGCTATGTCCTTCCGATCAAACTTTTTACAATCCGTTCACCCCATTCACGCCGTATCAATGAATATAATGCCGGAATCCAGCCGAACGCCCGGCGGATGTGGCCGACCCACTCCCGGCCGACCGCATCCAAACGTGAGGCTCCCAGGCCATGAAAGCGCAGCGCACGGCTCGTCTGACTGCGGCAGGGCTGGTTTTCATCCTGCTGACTGGCACAAGTGTGGCCGATGGCCAGTTGCATTTGAACACGCTGAGAAAACAGCAGATCGAAGTCCGATTGATCGCGCTGGCGATTGCTTATCCTCGAACTTCATTCTTTGCCAACGACGAAGTTTTTATCGCCGAGCAAGAACTGGCGAAAGAAGAATCGCGGTTCATCAAGCTCGTGTATGACTTCCTGCCGTATCAGACGCCGCTTTCGACCTATGGCCTGAATTACTCTTTGGTGCATCGCGTAAATGCAATACGCGATACGACCTGCGATGAGAGTCTTTGGGAGATGAGGACGGCACTGGAGCAGCGGCGGCGCTCAGATCGAAGCGTTGGTGAGTGGAGATACGCAGCACAAACACCGGTCGCAGATCTGGATCACCGCCAGGCAAAGCTGCGATGCTATCGCACCACTTCTGACGATTACGAGCGGGTATACCGCGAACCGACCAATCAGGCGCCTTATTAGGAGATCACGCCGGCTGTGGCACGCTGTCGGTGTAGGTGAAGAACCCATCCACCTGCGTGACCTTTAAGGTGTTGCGAACGCGCTCATTCACACCCGCCAGGGCTACTGAATGTCCGGCTTTCTGATGCCGCACGTAAGCCCCTACCAACGCACCCACTCCTGCCGAATCAACATAAGGGACTCGCGTGAAGTCAAGTACAAGGCTGGAGGTGCTATCAGTACGCACCATGTCCTGGAACTGATAAAGCGTACCGATGGTCAGCGGGCCGGAAAGCCGGAGTACACGTGCGTTATTTTGCAGGCCTAAGTCTTCGATCGTGAGCGGTTCGTCGCGCATTTGCGAAATTTTAATGCCAGTGACGATTTTGTCAACTGCAACACACGAATTTTAACAATCGGGATAATAGCCTCTGCCATTGTGTCTTCCCAAGCTGGTGGATCTGATCGTGTAAGGTACGAACCCATCCCTCACGGTCTGCGAGAAGATGGGTTTCGTGCGGCTGAAGCAGCGAACAATCAGAATTTGTAGATCACGTCAAACTGATACCGCTGCAGGATGTCCTCGTGAGGCGTCGTGTTGCCGAAGTTGAGCGGCCGGCCGAGGAAACCCGTGAATGCTAGTTGCACGTTGTTGAGCGCCTGATAGAAGACCTCCACGCGGTGCTGGCTCACGTTGCTTCCCTGTCGTATGTCGCTGGCATTAAAAACGGAGAGCACTGCTTCGCGCTCAATAAACATCCTTGTATAAGCAACCTGCAGGTCACCTTTGTCCTGTGCCCTGCCGAAACGGGCTTCAGCCCAGTATGCATGCCGCTGACTGGGGTCGCAGGTTGCGTTGAACACTTGTGAGTAAGTTGCGGTGCTGGTGTTCGCCGGGGCAGGGCGGAGGTTGCTGAGATTTGCGCAGGCTTCGGTGTTCTGAACGTAGTCGCCAATCAGCGCGATCGGCCACCGCTTGGCCGGAGTGGTGATGTCAAACCTCGCTATGGAATCAAGCAAACCGAACTTCGACGCGAACTGGGTGTCAGTAACTGTCTTCACTCCGGTTGAGATCGGCTGACCAGCGACGGTCACGATGCCAGTCTGTGTGGTGATCAGGACTGAGTTCTGAAAACCGGTTGCGTTCAGGGGCAATGCACCCGTGGCCGGCGTAGTTGGATTCTTGAGATTCGCCTTCTGAATCGCAAGCGCCATCGGATCTGCATTGTGATAGTTGTAATAGCCGCTATAAGCGCTCAGCTTGAGCCACGGGCCAAGTTGCCAGGCGGTTTGTACCTGACCGCCGTAAACCACACTTTGCACGATGCTCTTATTGGCGAGCGATGTGCCGGCCACTTCACTAAAGGGCAACTCAAATCCGACTAGCGCGAACCTCTTGAGCAACGGAGTCTTCAGATCGAAGGCCAATGTCTGTGCCACGCCTTCGGGATTGAGATCTTTGTCCCAAGTAAGTTCAGTGTTGTACCAGGGATAGGCGAACTTCCCACCGGTCAGAGTCAGTGGCTTGAAGTAGTGAGGGTTGTAGGTGATGAAGGCCTTGTCAATGCCGACGGTTTTGCGCGTGTAGAACTGGTTGGTGGTCTGGTTGGTTGAAATTGGATCGTTGATATCGCCTGATGCCAGGGAGAACCCTCCGCTGATGTCGTCATTGAGTTTGGCATTGGCATTAAAGCGCAGACGAAAGCGGAACCGGTTGCGCACCTGGGACTGGTCAGCCGGGCCACCGAAAAAGGGCTCGTCACGAAGACGTAAGTCGCCACTGAAGCTGAGAGGCCCCACCTTCTTCAGACTGCTTTCGAGGGCCTGCACTTTCTTTCCCAGGTCCGGATCGGCCTTCGTCTTGGCGGCGGCCTCTTCGTCTTTGAGTTCTTTCTTACGCTCGGCGATGCGAATCCTCTGGTCGAGTTCCTCGATTCTGTGCTTCAGTTCCTCGATTTCCTGACGCTCCGCCGTGGTGTCCGTCGATGCCGCTTCCTGCCCCACTGCTGTCATCACAACAATCATTGCGAACACAAAACCTGTTGCTATTTTCTTGATCATTTCTCTCCTCTTGCGCGGATTCTCTCCGCTCAAACACATGTATGTCTACTGGTTAAGTAGTCTTTCGGTTACAAAAAAAAACATGGGCTGCAACTGCCACACCGGCATACACACTGGTGATATGGACCTGATCGGCCGCTCCTGGGCGGGGCGCGATGAGGCCTAGGCGAAAAAGCAACGACACTTATGTCTGTCGAGAGGCCTCGCCATTTTGGAAAACTTTCACATCTTTTGGAATCACAAAGACTGTTTCGTCCTTCAACAATTGAAGGTCGCTAAACTTTTCCTGGGACATCTCGATGTGCACGGGATCGCCCCATTCGGCGACTGCTTCGACCTTGACCAACGGACCTGCAGCGTTAATGTGCTTGATGCGCGCGCGGAAATGGCTTCCGCCATTGGGCAGGCGAGCAATTTCGAGCAGATGTGGCCGCACGTAAACGACATGTCCAGTCTCGATTTCGTTGATGTAGGCTTTGTCACCTTCAAGCCGACCGTGAAACAGGTTTACGTTTCCGAGAAAGTTGTATACGAACGGCGTTGCCGGATGGTTGTAGACGACTTCGGGCGACCCGATCTGCTCGATTCGGCCGTGATTCATCACCACAACCCGGTCCGCGACTTCGAGGGCCTCCTCCTGGTCGTGGGTGACGAAGACGCTGGTGATGTGGATCTCGTCGTGTAGTTGGCGCAGCCAGCGGCGGAGCTCAAGACGAACCTTCGCGTCGAGGGCGCCGAATGGCTCGTCTAGCAACAGAACCTTCGGTTCGACGGCCAGAGCGCGAGCTAGAGCGACGCGCTGCCGCTGGCCGCCGGAGAGCTGCGATGGATATCTCTGGGCCAGAGTTTCCAACTGGATGAGCCGGAGAAGTTCGTGCACCTTGTCTTGAATCTGCTTGTTCGAAGGCCGAGTTTCGCGTGGCCGGACCCTGAGTCCAAACGCAATGTTTTCAAACACCGTCATGTGGCGGAAAAGGGCGTAGTGTTGAAAGACGAAGCCCACGCGGCGCTCGCGCGCTGTGCGGTCACTGATGTCGCGGCCGTCGAAGCGGACGGTGCCTGAATCCGCAAACTCCAGGCCGGCAATCACTCGCAAAAGAGTGGTCTTCCCCGAACCGGAAGGGCCAAGGAGAGCAACCAGTTCCCCACTAGGAATTTCCAGACTCACATTGTCCAGCGCGGCAAACCGTCCAAATCGCTTACTGATATCTATGGCTTCGATGCTCATGCGGCTTTTGCTCCAAGTCTCGGAGTCAACTTCTCTGTTGTTCCCAGGCCGACGACTGAGGCCTCCTGCTGTTCGGCGCTTCGCAATGTCTTCCACTCGACGGCGCTTTTGACGATCAACGTTGCCAGGGCCAATAGCGCCAGGAGAGACGCAACCGCGAAGGCCGGAGCGAACTGGTATTCGTTGTACAGAATTTCAATCTGCAAGGGCATGGTGTTGGTGAGTCCGCGAATATGTCCCGAGACGACCGAAACCGCGCCGAATTCACCCATGGCGCGCGCGTTACAAAGAATGACGCCGTAGATCAGACCCCATTTGATGTTAGGCAACGTAACTCGAAAGAACGTCTGCCAGCCGCTTGCTCCCAAGGTCAGAGCAGCCTCTTCCTCTTCGTTGCCCTGCGCCTGTACAAGGGGAATCAGTTCCCGAGCGACAAACGGAAACGTGACAAACGTGGTCGCGAGCACAATTCCCGGCACGGCAAAAATGATCTTAAGGTCGTGCGCGGCCAGCCAAGGGCCGAGCAATCCCTGTAATCCGAAAATCAGAACGTAGATAAGACCTGAAACCACTGGAGAAACCGAAAAGGGCAGATCGATGAGGGTAATCAGGAAACTCTTGCCGAAGAACTCAAATCTGCCGATCGCCCAGGCCGCTGCGACTCCGAAAATCATGTTCATTGGAACGGCAATACCGGCCGCCAGCAGCGTCAGGCGAATCGCCGCCAAAGTATCGGGCTCGCGCAGGGCGGCGAAGTAAACAGACACGCCTTTCGCAAACGCGGAAACAAATACGACCGCCAGTGGCAGGAACAGGAACGTTCCCAGAAAAAGAACTGCAACCGCAATGAGCGACCAGCGCACCCATGTGCCTTCAGTCGTCGCCCGCGCCGCCCTGTCGGGAGCGGCCCAGAGATGTCTTACTGTGAGTGCTGGTGCCATAACTTAAGCCTCGCTCAACGCGAGTTCGCTCCCCTCTGCGTTCCTCATACGCTGACCACTCCATGCCTGCATCAGGTTGATCGTCAGCAGCATGGCGAACGACACCACCAGCATTACAACTGCAATGGCCGTTGCTCCCGCGTAGTCGTACTGCTCGAGTTTCGTGATGATCAAGAGTGGCGTGATCTCCGTCTTCATTGGCATGTTGCCGGAGATGAATACGACCGAGCCGTATTCACCAACCGCGCGCGCGAATGCCATGGTTACGCCGGTCAGCGCAGCCGGCATGATGGCGGGCAGAATTACGCGCGCAATGGTTTGCCATCGGCCCGCTCCCAAACTCGCCGCCGCCTCTTCCATCTCCTTATCAAGATCTTCAAGCACAGGCTGCACCGTGCGTACTACGAAGGGCAATCCAGTAAACGTCAGCGCGATTACCACCCCAAGCCGCGAGTAGGCCGCCTTGATCCCGAGCGGTTGGAGATATTGCCCGACCCACCCATTCGCTGAGTAAATGGCCGTAAGCGCGATTCCAGCGACCGCAGTCGGAAGGGCAAATGGCAAATCGACCATCGAGTCGAACAGCCGCTTGCCGGGAAATGTGTAGCGCACCAGCACCCAGGCAACGATCAGGCCGAATACAAGATTGATGCCGGCCGCGATCGCGGACGCGCCGAAACTGAGCTCGTACGAAGCGATCGCACGCGGAGCCGTAACCATGTGCCAGAACCGCGGCCATGTCAGCGACGACGCTTTCAGGAAGGTTGCCGAAAGCGGAATCAGAACGATCAGGCTCAAGTAGAGCACCGTGAACCCGAGCGAAAGCCCGAATCCTGGTAGTACGCTTTTTTGTTTGAGTCTGACAGCCATCTTTAACCTCAGGAGCTAAAGCCCCGGTCTTTACGCATCTCAGCGGCCCTCGCTGGGGCCAACGTCTGGCGGTCACCGTGGAAGAGCGGCCATTTCATGGCCGCGTAAGGGTCGAAAGCTGCAGGTACGCGGCGCTAAAAGCGCCGCTCTTCCACGGTGATGCCAGCATTTCTCACCTCTTGCAGCTGCCCCTAAACCCGTGCCCTCTCCAAAACATTCCTGGAACCACTACTGATTGGGCTGGTAAACCTGATCGAACACGCCACCGTCGGCGAAGTGAGTTTTCTGCGTCTTTTGCCAGTCACCAACGATTTCCGCCAGCGTGAACAACTTCACATTGGGAAACTGGCTCGAGTATTTCTTCGCCACCGCCTCTGAACGCGGGCGGTAATAGCGCTTCGCGGCGATCTCCTGGCCTTCGGGGCTGTAGAGATATTTCAAGTACTCCTCAGCGACCGTGCGCGTTCCCTTCTTGTCCACGACTTTGTCGACGACGCTGACAGTCGGTTCGCACAGAATGCTCATCGAGGGAACAACGATTTCAAACTTGTCCTTTCCCAAATCTTTCGCACCGAGCAGGACTTCGTTTTCCCACGCGATCAGAACGTCACCGATACCGCGTTCGACGAACGTGGTGGTTGCTCCGCGAGCGCCGGAATCAAGAACCGGCACGTTCTTGTACAACCTCGAAATGAAATCTCTTGCTTTCGACTCGTCCCAACCGGACTTCTTCAGCGCGTACCCCCATGCGCCGAGATAGTTCCAACGTGCGCCACCGGAAGTCTTCGGGTTCGGCGTGATCACGGAAACGCCCGGCTTGACCAGGTCGTCCCAATCCTTGATGCCTTTGGGATTGCCTTTCCGCACCAGGAAGATGATTGTGGACGTATACGGTGAACTGTTGTACGGCAGGCGCGACTGCCAGTTCGCTGGGAGCAACTTCGCAATTTGCGCAATGGCGTCGATGTCGTAGGCCAGAGCCAGGGTGACAACGTCGGCTCCAAGCCCGTCGATTACAGCGCGGGCCTGCTTGCTCGATCCGCCGTGCGATTGCTGGACCTGGACATCGTTACCGGTTTTTGCCTTCCAGTACTTCGCAAAGGCCGCGTTGTAATCCTGATAGAGTTCGCGCGTTGGATCGTAAGAAACGTTGAGCAGCGTAACGGCACCGGCCTGCGCCAAACCTGATACCCACAACAGAAAAATGCCAATGACCAGGAAGAATCTCTTGCTCATCTTTCGCCTTTCGTGACATTGCCGTGTACCACCATCGGCAGGACTTCAGCGTCGGTTTTCTTCTTCTTTCCCCTACCTCGACCGGAGGGAGAAGGATTTGCGATGTCAGCAAGCGAAGTACTCTCGAGAATTTTCGCGGCGGCATCGCGGACATCAAGAAAGACCTGATATAACGCGCGATGTTCCGCGTCACGATCGATGAGGCTGCGGAGTTGCTCTGCATCGCCAAATGGCGCGAGAGGGCCATCGATCAGGCGAATAATTTCGCTCAAGTGGATGTCTGCAGGAGAGCGCCGAAGTTGATATCCACCCTTGGCGCCGCGAACGCTCTCGACCAGCCGTGCGTTCTTGAGTTCGAGCAAAATCAGCTCGAGAAACTTTTCCGGAAGCACCTCTTCATAAGCGATATCGCGGATACGTATAGCCCCCTGGTGGTGATGACGGGCCAGCATCATCATTGCCTGAAGGGCATACAGTCCTTTTTGGGAGATTTTCATGAGTTCACTGTACCATAATGTCTATCTATTAAATAGACATAGATGACATGCATGTACACATCCAATTTTCCCTTTCAGTTAAACTATTGATTTATATGGTGCTTAGGCTTTCGGACACCTAACTTAGATTCCGAGTAAATGCATAAGTTTGCAATGCGGAAAAGAAATTCTCGCGATTTATGCGGCAACGACGCGGGCGATCTGGAGCGTGAGATTATCGGGGCCGCCATGTTCCTTAGCGAGACGGACCAAGGATTGGCATGCCAGTGCGGGTTTTTGCGAAACCAGAACCTCTCTCAACTCCCTTTCGCTGATCTGCCCCCACAAGCCGTCCGTGCAAATCACCACCACGTCGGAATTCTCCAGGAATATCGGCTGCGCGGGAGCATCGGGTTCGATATCAGCGGCCACCCCAAGAGCGGCGGTCAAAACGTGTTTTTGCGGATGCTTTTCGGCGTCTTCTTCACGGATTATGCCAGTCTCAATCAGGCGTGCGACCAAAGAGTGATCGCGTGACAACACTTTCAGCATGCCATTTCGCAGAAGATACAAGCGGCTGTCACCAACGTGCGCGTAGTGAAGCTGGCGGCCGGCGATCACGAATGCGGTGCAGGTAGTTCCCATGCCCTGCAGGTTGGAATCCTCCCGGGCACGCTGCTGAATGCGGCGGTGCGCATCGCCCAGTGCGGTCACCAGCGCTTGCTGGGGATCCGCAGCCGTGGTATTTGCGTAGCTCTCCTGAATGGCGTCGACGGCAATGTGGCTCGCAATCTGTCCGCCTTCGTGTCCGCCCATACCATCGGCGACAATGGCGAGTCGACCCAGGCGCGCAAAAACGGCGTCATCGTCGGATTCCCAATAGGCGTAACTGTCCTCATTGTTCTCGCGCTGGCAGCCCACATCTGTGAGCCCGGCGATCTCGATCCCCGTCCGAATTTTCATTAAGCGCGAAGGCTCCGAAAAACTGGAATTATACGCGACTTGGGGCATTGACCGGCGCGTGACATTTGTCAGGCACCGATGATGATGATCGGCACTGTTGCCGTTTTCGACTCTGCGGGATGATGCCATTACCGTGAGAGAACTCACGCGAGACGGCATATGGTAACAGCTCAAATTTTTCCGATCAGAAGCGCACGCGCTCATGAGCAGGTTGCGCAATTTGAGAGCGTCAGCAAGAACTTTGGCACGATGCACGCGCTCACGGATTTCAACTTCAGCGTGCGCACCGGTCAACTCGCAGCCCTGCTTGGGCCCAATGGCGCGGGCAAGACCACCGCTATCAAGCTGCTCCTCGGCCTCTTGCGCCCGACCGCGGGAACAGTTTCTGTCTTCGGCGGCAACCCTTCTGACACCGCCACGCACACGCGAGTCGGAGCCATGGTCCAAGTCGGGCGCGTTCCAGAGACTCTGCGGGTACGAGAGCACCTCGATCTTTTTTCATCGTACTATCCCAAGCCGCTTCGCATAGCTGAAGCCCTCGCGATCGCAGGGATTGAAGACATTGCGAATCGCAAATTCGGCGACCTCTCTGGCGGGCAGAAGCAGCGGGTACTGTTCGCGCTGGCAATCTGCGGAGATCCTGACCTTTTGTTTCTCGACGAGCCGACCGTCGGCCTCGATGTGGAAGCCCGTCACTTGCTGTGGCAGGAAATTCGGGCCATGCTCGGCCGCGGCAAAACCGTGGTGTTGACGACGCACTATCTCGAAGAAGCTGATGCGCTTGCCGATCGCGTTGCAGTCATCAATAAGGGCTCGATCATCGCCGAGGGCACCCCCGCGCAAATCAAAGCCCGTACGGGAGGCAAGAAAATTCGGTGCGTCTCCCAACTCAGCCAATCGCTGATTCGAACTATCCCAGGCGTTGTGGAAGTGCAGCGCGATCGGGACGCAGTGATCATTCAGACGACTGATGCAGAAGGCGTTCTTCGCGCTCTTTTCAGCCTTGATGGGGACATTTCAAACCTGGAAGTGACGAGCGCCGGCCTCGAAGAAGCATTCCTGGCGCTAACGCGAAACGACGCATAGGAGATTTTATGGCTAGCGGCTCTACA
>Ga0075425_100002054_pt1 | contig 19953 bp, 20 predicted proteins | sample SoiMethybrSBSTD4_FD_75300 | JGI IMG/M metagenome (GOLD analysis project Ga0075425, IMG submission 75300) | Bulk soil microbial communities from a Populus tree surrounding site in Tennessee, USA - Soil MetaG P. TD hybrid SBSTD4 | ecosystem: Environmental > Terrestrial > Soil > Tree plantation... | reverse complement strand
GGGGTCTCTGTCGCGCTCTTCGTCATGTTCGTCTTGACGATTGTGGCCTTCACCACGAAGCGTCCCGGCCCGACCGAGCTCCTCCAGGCGCTCGTCGTCATCCTGGGCGTGTTGTACGTGCCGCTGATGCTCGGACAGGTCGTGTGGATTCGCGCGTCGGAACACGGCCGCGAATGGGTGGCGATCATCGTCGCCACCATTTTCACGCGCGAGATCAGCGCGCACTTCGCGGGCAAGTTGCTTCCGGCCGGAAAGCCGCTGAATGCTCACATCAATCAGTACAAGAGCTACACCGGGGCGATCGCCGGCGCCGCGGCGGCGGCGGTGGCGGCGTTGTGCGCGTCGCGTTACTTCAATGTGGGCGCGACCGCGGCCGGCGCGCTCGTGTTCGGCGCGTGCGTCGGCTTGGCGTGTCAGCTCGGCGATTTCGCGGAGTCGTATTTGAAGCGCGTCGCCGGCGTCCGGCACTCCGGAACGATCCTCGGTCCCGAAGGCGGTGTGCTCGACTTCTTGGACGCGGCGTCGTTCGCGATTCTGACAGCGCGGCTGCTGCTCTTTGCGATGCGGAGACTGCAATGAACGACACCGTGAAGCGCACTGGAACGATCTTCATTCTCGTCCATGGCTTCGTTTCGCTCGTGCACGAGATCGCCCATCGCGCGCTTCCGGTCACGCTGCCGCTCGCGAAGTATTTGCTCGCGTATTCATTCCTCGGCATCTTTCCACTGATCGCGCTCGCCCTCTTGTGGACGCGGTTTCGCCGCCCCGCCCTTTGGCTTCTTCTTTTCTCGATGGCCGGTTCGTTGCTCTTCGCCGGATACCATCATTTCGTGGCCTGGGGACCGGATCACATTCTCGGAGCGCCTCCGGGAGCGTGGCATTGGGTATTTCAGGCGACGGCGGTGCTGCTGCTTGTGCTCGAGGCGTTCGGCTGCTGGCTGTCCATTTACTCATTGCGGCGGTAAGACCATAAATGCCGTAACTCAGTCAGTACGGATTCCGATTGTGTTACACTGGCCGCCGTCTAACTACAACTGAGGCAGCTCAATCCAACTGTCTGTCCGCGACGGGGTGGGCATGGACACGAAGAATCGTTTTCACACGAACGAGACGTGGCTTTGGACTCGGGCCGAGTATGTGGCCATTATGCTCGTACTCGCCGCCATCGTTCTGCAGCATTGGCACGAAGTGCGGTGGGGTCGTTTCGCATTCGCGTTCGTCATCATCGACGTCGTAGGCTACATACCGGGCGCGATTGCATACCGGCGCCGCGGCGGCGGAAAAATCGCCCCGATTTACCATCACCTCTACAACATTACTCACAGTTTTCTGACCGGCGGAACCGCCGTCATCCTGTGGACGCTCGCGACCGGCGCTCCGGAGTGGGCGATGCTGGCCATTCCGATTCATTACCTCGGCGATCGCGGGATTTTCGGCAACGTCTATAAGCCGACCTCTCTCGCATTCGAGCCCGCTGCATGAGCGTGCGCCATGGCCGTTGAGCAAGCGATTCCGTTCGCCTTCAAGCCGGGCGACGTCATCGACCACACCTCCGGCTTTCTCGCGCTCTCGCCGCGCAATCGCCGTTTCGTCGTCGACGGCTTGCCGGGGTTCATCGCCTTTCGCGAACAAGGCAAGCACTACATCTCGATCGGCGGCATTCATGCGGCCGCGGACGTGCGCGAAGCGCTCTTCGAAGCCTTTCTCGCGGAATCGGAACGGCGCCGGCGCCGCGTCCTCGCCGTCCAGGTGCCGGAGTCGCAGGCGCAGCTCTTCGTCGCGCGCGGATTCACCATCGCGCAGATGGGAAGCTCGTTCGGAAAGCGACTCGGCAAGCTGTCGCTCGCGGGAACGCGCCATGTGAAGCTGCGCAACAAGATCAAGCGCGCCCGCGAAGCGGGGATGCACGTCTGCGAAGTCGGACGCGAGATCCCTTCCGACGAACGGACATTCGACGCCATCCGCGAGGTCAGCGCGTCGTGGCTCCGCGCGAAGAAGAAGAAAGAGCTCGACTTCATGATCGGCGAGATCGGCCGTCCCGACGACAAGGAGCGCCGCACGTTCGCCGTGTTCGACGGCGGCGAGCGAATGCTCGGCTTCATCACCTACGTGCCGGTATGGGGCGAGTATCCCGGCTATCTCCACGACCTCACGCGGCGCCTGCCGTCGACGCCGCCCGGCGCGATGGAGCTGTGCAACGTTTTCGCGATGGAGCGCTTCATCGCCGAAGAGGTCGCCCATCTCCACTTCGGCTTCACACCGTTCGTCGTGGACGACGAGCGGCGTCCCTTCGAGAAGCCGTTGCTCGCGTGGGTCGTGCGCATGCTCGGGAAATACGGCAAGAGCATTTATCCCGCGCAGAGCCAGGTGAAATACAAACTGAAGTGGGCTCCCGATATCGTCCAGCGGGAGTTCATCGCCTGCCGATCGCTCTCGCTGCGAGCGATCCTCGATCTCCTCATCCTGACGCGCTCCATCTGAAGAAAGAGAGCCATGACCACTGCAGTCGCGGAGTCCATCCCTTACACAGCCGGCCGGCAACCGTGGATCATTTCACGGCGCGACGATCTCCTTTGGTTCCAGGGCTCGGTGCTCGCCGGCGTCGCGCTTCTGATTTTCTTCGCGCTGCAGCCCGCGCTTCGCGACAGCGCGTACACGGCCTGGAATCCGGTGGTGATGGTGCTCCTGCTCTGGGGCGTGATGTTCGACGGGACGCATGTCTGGGGAACGTATGCGCGCAGCTACCGCGCTTCCGATGACGCATCGCACGCGGCGCTGCCCGGAAGCTGGTCGTGGCTCGTGATCGCGATCGGCCCCGCGCTCGCCGTCATCGATCACGCACTGTTCGCGCCGCAGCCGTCGCTGCTGAGCAGCGCCGGATGGTTGTTCCGATCGTTCCTCGTCGTCGCGTACGCGTGGGCTTACTGGCATCTCATCCGGCAGCACTACGGCTTCCTCGTCCTGTATCGCCGGAAGGCCGGCGAGACCGATCGGCGCGGCGCGCGACTCGACTCGCTGCTGCTCTGGACCGGGACGCTCTATCCTTACTTCCGCTTCTCGCTCAGCGACTCCTTCGAGAGAACCGGCCTTCCGCAACTCGTTCCGGCGGCGCTTCTGCCGCCGCTGCGAACGGCGCTCGACGTCGCGTTCGTCGTGTTCATGGCGGCGATCATCGCCCTCATCGCGTCGGGACGGATCGAGAAACCGCGGCTCGGGCCGAAGTATCTCTTCCTCGCCATCGTGATCGTCTTCACGATGGCCGTCTTCTCGCTGCTCGACAACCTCCTCACGATCACGGCGACGCTGACGATCTTTCACAATCTCCAGTACCACCGCATCGTGTGGCAATACGAGCGTGGACTGGGACGCACGCCGTCGGGGAGCCTCGCGGCGTATCTCACGCTCGGACTTCTCCTCGGCATCGTCTGGTACGTGCCGCGCGTTCTCGGCGTGGCGCTCGTCCACGACTCCCTTGTGCGCAACATCCTCCTCGGCTTCGGCTGGGGCATCGCCTTTCATCATTACCTCGTCGACGGCCGCATCTGGCGGGTCCGAAGAACGCCCGGCGTAGCGGCCGCGCTCGACGCCGGTGCGGCGGCCTCGTGACTCCGTCGACCCCGATCTGGTCGGACGTCGCGGCCGCACCGCAGCCGGCCTTGCCGCGCGGGACGACGCGCGCCGACGTCGCCGTCATCGGCGGCGGGCTGGCCGGTCTCTCCGCTGCATATCACCTGCTCGAAGCGCAACCGGGCGCGCGCATCATCGTTCTCGAAGCCGACCGCCTCGGCGCGGGAGCGTCCGGCCGCACGACCGGCATGCTCGGCCCCGGCGTCGGCCAGAGCTTCGCGTCGGTCGTGAAACGTCTCGGCATCGCCCGGGCGCAGGCGCTCTATCGCGCGACGCTGCATGCGGTCGAGTACGTGCGCGATCTCGCAGCGCGCGAGCAGATCGACTGCGAGCTGGAGATGAGTGGACAGCTCGTCGTCGCGCGGTCGAACGCCGGACGCGCACGGCTCGCGGCGCAAGCGGCGCTGTTCGATACATGCGCGTTGCCATATGCGTCATTGGATGACGACGCGCTCGCGCAACGCATCCGCCTCGCTCCGTCGCCGGGAGATCCATCGAAAGGACCGGCCGCGCTGCGACTTCCGGTCGCGGGAACACTCCATCCGATGAAACTCGTCGCCGCTCTCGCGGAGCGCGTGCTTGCGCGCGGCGGCCGTATCTTCGAACGCGCGCGCGTCATGAAGATCGGCGACGGACGTCCGGTGCACCTCGACGTCGAAGGGGGCGGCGAGATCGTCGCCGACGACGTCGTCGCCGCCACCGCCGGCTACACGCCGGACGTCGGCTTGTTGCGCGGCCGCATTCTTCCCGTGCATCTGCAGGTGCTCGTCACCGAGCCGCTCGGCGACGCCGCGCGGGAGTCGATCGGATGGGAAGGGCGCGAAGGCGTCCTCGATGCGCGGCGCGTCTTCAACTACTTTCGTCTCACCGCCGATCAGCGCATCGTCTTCGGCGGCGGCCGCCCGCGTTATCGATGGGGCGGCCCGACGAGCGACGGCAACGGCAACGCATCCGCCGCGCTCGACCAGCTTCGTCTCGAGCTGCAGCGCACGTTCCCGCACGGCGCGCGTATCGACGTCGCGAAGGGATGGACCGGCGTCATCGGCTACGTCGCCGACGCCCTTCCGGCGATTCAACGCTCCAAGCGCAACGCAGCGGTGCTGCACGTAGTCGGCTGGTGCGGCCACGGCGTGGCGTTATCGGTCGCGTCGGGGAAATGGGTGGCGTCGCTGATTCACGGCGATGCAGCCAACGAGGACTTGCCGTGGTTTCGAAACGACGTGCCGCTCATTCCTTCCGAGCTGGCGCGATGGGCGGGATTTCAATCGAGCGTCACGATCATGTCGTGGCTCGACCGAGTGTCTTGATCGAGGAGAGAGCATGGCATCGCCAGACCAGAAGCAGCGCACGATTTTTCTCACCGGCGCCTCCGGCGTCGTCGGACAGGCTCTGATCGGAAGAGTGGACCCGCGATCGCTGATCTGCCTGGTGCGTCAGACGCCGTTGTCGCAGACGGACGTCACGATCGTGCAAGGCGACATCTCGCAGCCTCGCTTCGGATGGAGCAGCGAGCAATGGCACGACGTCACCGCGCGCATCGACTGCATCGTGCACGCGGCCGCAGTCACCGACTTCCACAAACCGGATGACCAGGTGATGCAGGCGAACGTCGGCGCGCTCGACAACGTCTTCGAGCTCGCCGCCGCGTCGAAAGCGCCGCTCTACCACTTCAGCACCGCGTTCGTCCGCCGAACCAAGACCGCCAGCACGAACGCCGATCTCGCGTACGCAGTCTCCAAACGCGAAGGAGAACGGCTCGTGCAAGAGAGCGGATTGCCGCACGTGATCGTTCGTCCGTCGATCATCATCGGCGACTCCGCGTCGGGAGCGATCGCGCGCTTTCAAGGATTTCACAATGTCATCGGCGGCGTGTTGAGCGGATTTCTGCCGATCGTCCCGGCGTCGCGCGGCGCATTCATCGACTGCATCCCGCAAGACGTCGTCGTCGACGCATTGCTCGCTCTCATCGACGACGGACGGACCGGCGGCGACTACTGGATCACTGCCGGAGAGCACGCGCTGACGGCCACGCGCATCTGCGAGATCCTCGACAAGTTCGTGACGCAACGCGGAGGAACGTTTACGAATCCGCGCTTCGTCGCGCCGGACATGGTCGAGCGATTGCTGCGCCCCGTCTTCCTGCCGGCGCTTCCGCTCGCGATGCAGAAACGGTTCGAGCGTCTTCACAAGATCTCCGCCTACCTGCTCATCGAGGAGCGATTCCCATCGTCGTTGCCGGAGATGGCCGAGCCCTTCGCGCTGCAGCCGTTTCCCGATCTCGAAACCGCCGTGCTGCGCGGCCTCGATTACTGGGCCAGCTCGACAGGCCTCGGGAAACGCGTGGCTGCATGATCGTCGAGCTGATGGAGAGCGAAGCGGCGGAAGCATTTCGCCGCGACGTGCTCAAGCGCCACAAACAGCACGTGAACCGCGGAATGGCGCGCGTTGCCGATCTGATGGGAACGCACGTCGAAGTGCGCTCGGCCGGCAACTACGTCTTCGACGAGCGCGGCGAGCAGTATCTCGATTGCGGCGGCTACTCCGTCTTCACGCTCGGACATTGTCATCCCGCGCTCGTGAAGGCGGTGACCGAGCAGCTCGGACGGCTGCCGCTCTCGACGCGCTCGCTCGTGAATCCCGAAGTCGCCGCCGCCGCCGAAGCGTTGAGCGCGGTCACTCCCCCTGGATTGGACTTCGTCTACTTCGGCAACTCCGGAACGGAAGCGACGGAAGCGGCCATCAAGCTTGCCTGTCTCAACGGAAAGACGCGGCTCATCTCCACGCAAGGCGGCTATCACGGCAAGACCCTCGGCGCGTTGAGCGTCACCGGCCGCCCGTCGTTTCGCGATCCGTTCGCATCACTCCTCGCGCCCGCTGAATTCGTTCGCTTCGGCGACGCCGCCGAGCTAGAACAGACGCTGTCGCGGACACGGTCGAACGGCTGCGTCATCCTCGAGCCGGTGCAAGCGGAAGCAGGAGTGATCCTGCCGCCGGATGGCTATCTGCGCGACGTCGAGCAACTCTGTCGTCGATACGAGGCCTTTCTCATCGTCGACGAGATCCAGACGGGACTCGGCCGCCTCGGCACGTGGTGGGGCATCGACCGCGAAGGCGTCGTTCCCGATCTCCTGCTCGTCGGCAAGGCGCTGAGCGGCGGCGTCATGCCGGTGAGCGCCGTCGTCGCGACGAGCGCGGCGTACGAGAAACTGAACCAGTCGCCGATCCTGCACACGTCGACGTTCGCTGGAAATCCGCTCGCCGCCACAGCGGCGCGCGTCACCGTCGAAACGATTCGCAACGAGAACATCGTCCCTCGCGCGCACGCGCTCGGCGAAGTGCTGCTCGAACAGCTCGCCGGACTGCGGACAAGTCATCCGCGTCTTGTCCGCGATGTGCGCGGACGCGGAATCCTCATCGCCATCGAGCTCGAAGCGGAGTTCCTCGCCGGCGACTTCATGATCGAGATGTTGAAGAGGAACGTCATCGTTTCGTACTCGCTGAACGCGCACCGCGTGGTGCGGATCACTCCTTCCGCGCTGTTGTCGGACGCGGACGTGAGATGGCTCGTGGAGGCCGCGCGGGAGTGCATGGCCGTTCTCGATGCGCGTTACGTCAAGTTCATCCCGGAGGAGGTTTGAGATGAGAGAGGTCGAGATCGGCGTCATCGTGCCGAGTCACGGCGTCAAGGAAGCATTCGACATCCTTTGCGACTTCGAGCGATATCCCGACTGCAGCCCCGAAGTCCGCAGCGTCGTGATCGAGTCGAACAACGGCGAACGTTTCTCGACGTGGGAGACGACATTCCGCAACGGCCTGCTTCGCTGGAGGGAGCGCGACGTGTTCGATCATGAGTCGAATACGATCTCGTTCGTTCAGACCGAGGGAGACATCGAACACTTCTCGGGGTGGTGGAAGATTGCGGGAGAGAACGGCGGAAGCAAGGTGCGGTTCTGGGCGCAGTTCGACATGGGTGTTCCGTCGCTGAGCAACATCATCGATCCGATCGCCGAACAAGCGCTGCGCGAGAACATCATCGCCATCCTTCAAGGTCTCTTCGGGCGCAACGTCATGGTGCTGCAGTCTTGAACTTTCTCCAGCGCGAGCGCGCCACACTCACGACGGCATTGCCGTCGCTCGACGCGCGGCTCGCGGCGCTCTCGCTCGCGGAGATGGAGAAGCCGGGCAACCCCGCGATTCCGATCTTTCGCGAATGCGGCGGATCGGGACTGGTGATTCCGGCGGAGTACGGCGGGGCGGGGCTGGCGCCGGTGGACGCGGTGCGTGCGCAGTTCGCGATCGGCAGTCGCGCGCCGTCGCTCGCCATTGCGACGACGATGCATCACTTCTCCGTCGCCACGATTGTGGAGATGGTGGCAATGAAGATCGGCTCCGGATTCGAGTGGATGCTGCTCGAGGCGATCGCGAAGCAGAAGCTTCTGGTCGCATCCGGATTCGCCGAGGGAAGAAGCGGCGCGAACATCATGTCGTCGTTCGTCCGCGTCGAGCGGCGCGGCGGTGACTTCATCATCAGCGGCAGCAAGAAGCCGTGCAGTCTCGCCCATTCGATGGATCTCCTCACCGCGAGCATGATCGTCGAACGCCCCAGCGGCGACACCGAGCTCGCCGTGGCCATCCTTCCATCGGCCACGCCCGGCATCGAGCGCCGTCCTTTCTGGACGAACGAGATCCTATCGGGCGCCGAGAGTGACGAAGTGGTCCTCGACAACGTCGTCGTGCAGGACAAGCTCGTCTCCTACCTCGGCCCGCCCAATCGACTCGATGCGCTGCAAAGCCGCGGCTTCCTTTGGTTCGAACTGCTGATCGCCGCGTCGTATCTCGGCATCGCCGCGGGACTGGTCGAGCGCGTGCTCACGTCCGGCAAAGGGAGCGCAGCGGAGCGTACGCAGCTCGGAATCGAGATCGTCGGCGCGCTCGCGGCGCTCGAAGGCGTCGCGCAGTCGATGAACAGCAAGCAAACCGCGGACGAAAACCGCCACGAGCTGGCCCGCGCGCTCTTCGTGCGCTACTCCGTTCAGCGCGCGATCGAGAGCGCCACCGCGCTGGCCACGGAAATCCTCGGCGGCATGGCGTTCATCCGCTCCAGCGAACCGTCGTACCTCAGATCCGCCGCGCACTGCCTGGTGTTTCATCCACCCGGACGCCTCAGCGCTCTCACGGCACTCTCGACGTATCTCGACGGCGATCCGCTGGTGATCTAGAGATGAACATGCAGTCGCCGTACGAATAGAAGAGGTATTCGCGCGCGATCGCTTCGGCGTACGCGGCGCGAATCGTCTCCATCCCCGCGAATGCGGAGACGAGCATGATCAGCGTCGACTCCGGCAGGTGAAAATTCGTCAGCAGCTTGTCGACGGCTTTGAACTCGTAGCCCGGCGTGATGAAGATCGACGTCTCGCGGCGTCCGGCGTTGAATCGTCCTTCTTGGATCGCGCTCTCGAGCGTGCGCACGCTCGTCGTTCCGACGGCGACGATCTTGCGACCTTCATCGCGCGCGCGATTGAGTCGCGCCGCCGCCTCTTCGGAGATCTCGTAGCGCTCTGCATCCATCTTGTGCTCGCTCACGTCGTCGACTTTCACCGGCTTGAACGTGCCGATGCCGACGTGCAACGTGACGCGCACGATCTCGATGCCGCGCGCGGCAATGCGGTCGAGGATCTCCTGCGTGAAGTGCAGTCCCGCGGTCGGCGCCGCGATCGCGCCGCGCTCCGCGGCGTACACCGTTTGATAGCGCTCCTTGTCGCTCTCGCGCGGCGTCTCGCGCGCGATGTACGGCGGCAGCGGCGTGACGCCGACGCGCTCGATCTCGCTGATGTCGCCGTCGAGCGTGATGACGATCGTGCCGTCGTCGCGCTTCTCATTCACGATCGCGCTCAGGCGATCGGAGAACGGAATGCGATCGCCGGCGCGCACGCGCTTCCCCGGCTTCGCCCACGACTCCCACGTGCGCTCGTCGAGCTGTCGCGTCAGCAGGAACTCGATGCGACGATGCTGCGCATACAAACGCGCCGGGATGACGCGCGTGTCGTTGATGACCAGCACATCGCTCGGATCGAGACGCTCGGGAAACGTGTCGAATGTCGTGTGCTCGAACTGATCAGGCGGCGTGACCACCATCATTCGCGATCGTCCGCGCTCGCGCGGTTCTTGCGCGATGCGCTCGGGCGGAAGGTGATAGGTGAAGTCGGAGCGCTTCATTAGAATCGCGCGCGAATGATACGCAGCCGCGTCATCACCTGCAGCGATGCGGCGTCGCGCGGCGAGCGCGACGATCGCAGCGGACCGATCACGCGCGCGCTGCTCGAAGCGAACGGCTGCGAGGTCGATTCCATCGTTGTCGTTCCCGACGATGTCGACGCGATCGCCACAGCCATCGAGAACGCCACGGGCGACGGCGCGCGGCTCGTCGTCACAACGGGCGGCACCGGCATCGCGCCGCGCGACGTCACGCCCGAGGCCACGATGCGCGTCTGCGAGCGGACGATTCCCGGCTTCGCCGAGCGCATGCGCGCGACGTCACCTGTCGGCGCATACTCGCGCGCGATCGTGGCCACGCGCGGAACGGCACTCATCGTGAATCTTCCCGGCAGCGTGAAAGGCGCGACGGAATGTCTGCAGGCGGTGCTGCCGCTGATCCCGCACGCGCTCGAGCTGCTGGCCGGCGGAAAAGTGGAGAAACATCCATGAAGCTCGGAGTCGATCGATTCGATCCATCGACGCTGCGCGGCAAGCGCGTCGCCGTCCTCTCCCATCAGGCAGGACTGACGAGCGACCTGCGCCGCACCGTCGACATCATTCCGTGCAACCTCATCTTCGGACCGGAGCACGGATTCTGGGGCGTCGCGCAGGACATGGAAGGAACGTCGCTGGAGAACGACGCGAAGTCGGAGACGCCGATCGTCTCGCTCTACGAGAAACACGCCGAAGCGGCCGATGCGCGCGCGTTGTGCGAGGCGAAGCGGAAGTTGTGGCCCGATGAGAACGTGATGCGCGACATCGACGTGCTCGTCGTCGATCTCCAGGACGTCGGCGCGCGCTACTACACCTTCGCGAACACGATGGCGTACGCGATGGAAGTCGCCAAACGCACCGGCACGCAAGTGATCGTCCTCGATCGCCCGAACCCGATCAACGGCGTGACGATCGAAGGCAATCTGATGGAGTCGTTCTTCAGCTTCGTCGGCCAGTTCCGCATTCCGGTGCGCCACGGAATGACCATCGGCGAGCTGGCGCGCTTCTACCAGCTCGTCGATCCGAAGTATTTCTGTGATCTCGAAGTCGTGGCCATGGAAGGTTGGAGCCGCGAGATGTGGTGGGACGCGACCGGCGTGCAGTGGACCGCGCCGTCTCCGAACATGCCGACACTCACGACCGCGACCGTCTATCCCGGCATGTGCCTCGTCGAAGCGACGGAGCAGAGCGAAGGGCGCGGCACGACGACGCCGTTCGAGTTGTTCGGCGCGCCCGACGCCGACCCGTTCGTGCTCGCCGATCGCCTCAATGCGCTGGGACTCCCCGGCGTCCGCTTCCGCCCGCAATACTTCAAGCCGACGTTTCAAAAGTGCGCCGGCCAGCGCTGCGGCGGCGTGCAGATTCACGTGCTCGACCGCAATACGTTCGAGCCCTATCGCACGGGACTCTGGTGCATCAAAGCTCTCTCGGAGCTTCCGAGCTTCGAGTGGCGCAAGAAGCCTTACGAATACGAGACCGTTGGCGCGATCAATCAACTGACCGGCAACGCGAGATTCAAAGAGATCATCGAGAACGGCCGTGATGAGGATCTCATCGATTGGATCGAGTCGTGGCGGGAACCGGATCGCGAATTCATGAGGATGCGCGCCTCGTCATTGATTTACTGATTTACTGATCGGAGGGGCGGACGCCCTCGTCCGCCCGGCCGCGCGGGCACGCGCGGCTCGACGCACTACAATCGCTGAATGCAATTCGCCGCACTCATTCTCGCGATGTTGTTCGCGATTCCGCCCGGCACGATCCAAGTCACTCACGTCGATTGGAAAGACGCGCCGGCAACGTTGCCGAAAGGCGCCAAGATCGCCGTCCTCGAAGGCGATCCGAAAACAACGGGCCTCTTCACCATGCGCATCCGGATGCCGGCCGGCGCGCGCGTCCAGCCGCACACGCATCCCCGCGCGGAGCGCGTCACGATTCTCTCCGGCGAAGCGCAAGTCGGATTCGGCGACGCATTCGATTTGAAAAATGTGCAGAAATTTCACGCCGGCGACTTCTACGTCAATCCGCCCGAGTCGCATCACTTCGTCTACTTTCCGCGCGAAACGGTTCTGCAGATCACCGGCGAGGGACCGTGGGAGCTGCATCCATTGAAATAGAAGTCCTCTACGAAGACGAGGCCCTCATCTTCGTCAACAAGCCGCCGCGACTCGTCGTGCAGCGCGGCTACGATGCGCATGAGCCGATCCTTCTCGATCTCGTGCGCGAGCGTGCACAACAACCTGTGCACCTCCTCCAGCGCCTCGACCGCGGCACGAGCGGCGTGATCTTCTTCTCCAAGTCGGCGGCGATGAACGTCCGCATCACCCGCCAATTCGAGCGCAAGAAAGTGCGCAAGCGCTACCTCGCGCTCTGTGAAGGCGAGCTCGCGGAGTCACAAACGATCGATGCGCCGCTGGCACGCGTCGGCGCGATCAAGTTCGCCGTGCGCGACGACGGCAAACGCGCCATCACGCACATCGCTCCGATCGTGGCCACGCGCAACGGCACGCTGCTCGACATCCGTCTCGAGACCGGACGCACGCACCAAATCCGCGTTCATCTGTCCGCGATCGGTCACGCGTTGGCAGGCGACTGGCTTTATGGAGAGAGAAACGCAGATCGTCCAATGCTGCATGCTGCTGAGCTCGAAATGATGCATCCCGCGACAAACAAACCGCTTCGCGTTACGGCGCCACTTCCGACCGATTTCCTCGGCGAGATGGCGACGCGCGGAATCGTCTTGCCGGAAGGACACAACGTCCTCGCATTAGCTCACGTAAGTCACTGAAAAGCCTAGAATAATCACTGCACATCGGACGTTGACGAAAGCAAAGACACAGGAGAAGAAAATGAAACGCTGGACGCGAATCGCATTGCTCTTGACGGTGGCGCTCACCCCGCTCACCGCCTTCGCGCAATTCAAAGACCTCGACGTCGCGATGGGCAATCTCACGCGCGGCTTCGGCAGCGGTGACACCCAGGCGATCGTCTCCGGAATCAGCAGTGACGACCACGTCCAACTGCAGTTCCCCGGACTCGTGCCGGACAGCGGTATGTTCGGACGCGATCAGGCCGCGTACTACCTCGATGGTCTGTTCAACAAGGTGAAGCCCGTGTCGTTCGAGCCGCTCAATCAGCGCAAGGTGAGCAGCGAAGGGCAATACCACATCACCGCGCGCTGGACGATTCAGGTCGCCGGCAAACCGGAGGCGCGCGATCTCTACGTGATCCTGCGCAACAAAGCCGACCGCTGGTCGGTCGTTTCGGTACGATCCGCGAGTCAATGATTCGAAATCGAACGACGTTCCTGGCAATCGCCGTCGCAGTCGCGACGGCGATTTGTCTTTGGGGCGTCAGCGCGTGGCAGGCCCATCGCGTGGAAACGTCGTTCGATCAGGAATCGGCGAAGCACTTCGACGACGACGTCTCGCACATTCGCGACGAAGTCAAAGAAATCGAGCGCCAGCTCGACGTGACGGCGGAACATCTGGCCACGCGCATCGATGCGCGCCAGCACACGCCCATGGGGTTGTTCCACATTCTCCAAACGACCACGCCGAGCCGCGGCGCGCGCATCGTCACGCCGAACGGCGACCCCATCGCCTGGTGGGGCGAAGACCTCCGCGCCCTCGGCATCAAGACGTATCAATTCGACACGACGAATCTCTACATCATCCGCGCGCACACGCTGAAGTCGGGCAACATCGTGCAGGCCTTCGCGCGCATCGACAACACTCCGGGCGAGAGCACGCCGCCGCGCCGCGTCGACGAGTGGGTCGCCGGCTCCCTCTTCCACGGCGGATTCCTGCGGCAAGAGCCCGGCGCCGCGCGATTCGTCATCGAGAAACGCTCCGACGCCACACTCTGGATCGACCTCACGCCGCACACGAAGAGCGAAGTCGTCGATCGCATCCGCAAGAACGGCCGCAACACGGCTGCCGTGCTGCTCGCCATCGCAGCAATGGCCGCGGTCTTTGCCGCCGCAAATCGCTGGCTCGGCGTTCTCTTCGTCATCGCCGCGCGATCGGCGCTGCTCGCCATCACGGTGACGGACGACCCGCTGCGCATCTTCCGATTCGACGTCTACGGCTCGAAGCTTCTCGGCCCGTTCAGCAAGTCGCCGTTCGATCTGCTGCTCACCGGAATCGCGCTCTTCGCCGTCGTGATGCTGATCGGCGACTGGCTCACGACACGATTGCCGCTCTTCATTCGGACGGCAGCGATCCTCGTCGCGTCGTACGCGTTCGTCGCGCTCGCGGAGAACCTCGTCAACAACTCGCGCATCTCGTCGATCCCCGATCACCTCGTACCGACGTCGATTGCGCAAGCGGTGCTGCTCGTCGCCGTGATGCTGTTCGGCTTCGCGCTGCTGCGTCTGGCGAAACATGAAGAGACGTTCAAACGCTCTCTGATTGCATTCACGATCGGCGTCGTTCCGCTGCTCGTCGTGCAGGTGATCGTCGGGCGGACGCGGGGCGAAGCGCTGCTGTGGACGGGCCTCGCCTCACTCGCCGCAATCGTCATCGCATCGATTGCGCACGAGACATGGGTGCGCCTCTTCGCGTTCGCGCTGCTGATCGTCGCCGTGGTCTTCGCGCCGATTCAGATCTTCGAGCGCGCCAGCGCGCGGCGATTCATCGCAGACACGTATGCGCCGCTCGTGGCCGGCGAATCGTCGCAGCTTCGGGCGATGATCGAAGACACGCTGCACAACGAGTTCACACGCACCGATCTCTCGACGGTCCTGCCCGACGACTATCGCCACATGAATCTCGACGATCTCGCCTACGCGCTCTGGCTCCGCAGCGATCTGTCGAAATGGCGCGTGCCGGCGGTCATCACGATCACCGACGAATTCACGAACTCGCCGATCAGCCGTTTTGGAGTCGGTCTCCCGCAGTTCACCGAGCGCGCGTCCGGCATCGGCCGCGAAGTGCTGCAGGTGGGCCGTCTCACGCGCGAGCTTCTCCATCACGATTTCGACATCACCGCATGGGGCACCACCATCGCCCTCGGCAGCGTTCACGTCGTCAATCCGGCCGATCCCGGCGCGACATCCGTCGCCGACATCTACCGCGACTTTTTCGAAGCGAGCAGCGAAGACGTGACGACCGGACTGCGCGCGCAAGGCGAGCCGGCCGTGTTCGATCGGACCGGCAACCCGCACGGCTCGACGTTGCGTCTCCCGCAAAACCCGCAGGTCTACTTTCAGATGCTCAAGCCCGGCGCCGGCGAATGGCTGCAGGGACTGAAAGACGGTCCGTCGGCCATCTACCTTCGCCGCACCGACACCGCGCTCTTCGCATTTCCGCTGCAGCTTCCGACGCTGCCGCAGCAACTCCGCCGCGCCGGCGGCGTGGCCATGTGGGGCATCTTCGGCGTGCTGCTGATCATCTTCGTGCGCTCGCTGCCGCGCCTGATCGCGTTCGCGCGCACGAAGCCGCGCCGCGCCGACTTCCGCGCGCGCACTTCGATTTACGTTTCCGCCGTCGTCATTCTTCCGCTGCTCGTCTTCGTGCTCTTCGTGCGCGCGTATCTCGCGAGCCGGCTGGAGAAGGAGTACGTCGATCGCGGACAGACCGCACTGAATGCTGCGCAGCGCGTCGTCGAGGATTACCTCGGATCGCAACCGACCGCCGCGCGTCCCGAACAGCTCCTCGATGACGAAGTGCTGGCCTGGCTCGCCCGCGTCGTCGGACACGACTTGCATCTCTATCGCGACCAGCGCCTCGTCGCATCGAGCCGTCGCGACCTCTTCGCCGCGCACGTCGAAGCGCAGCGGCTCCCCGGCGACGTCTACTCGGCGATCGTTCTCGGCGGGAAACAGATCTTCCGCGCCATGCGCGCATCGGGATCGACGCAGTACATCGAGATCTACAGTCCCATCAATCTCGTTCCCGGCGAGCACTACACGCTCGCGCTTCCGTTCATCGTGCAAGGCCGCCAGATCGAAGCGGAAGTGAACGATCTGGCGACGACGATCTACCTGCTGCTCGTCTTCATCGCCCTCGCCGCGGTCGGCGTCGCGTTCCGCATCGCCCGCACCGTCACGCGTCCGGTGCAAGGACTCGTCGCTGGCGCGCGCGGCGTGGCGCGCGGCAACTTCGACGTTCGCGTCGACGTCCCCAACGATCCCGACCTCGGCATGCTCGTGACGACGTTCCGCGACATGGCGCAGTCGATCCGCCGCCAGCAGGACGAGCTGCGCCACGAGCGCGACCGCGTGCAGACGCTTCTCGAGAACATCACCGCCGCCGTCGTTGTGCTCGACGGCGCGCGACGCGTCGTCGCCTCGAACGTCGCCGCGCGACGACTGTTCGGCGAGAACGTCGATATCCCTCCCGACTTTCTGCGCGAGTCCGAAGTAATCCTCGACGATCGCACGTATCGTGTGACGCGCGTGCCGCTACCCGAAAGCGAAGAGGAGATGCTGATCTCCGAAGACGTCACGGAGATCCTGCGATCGAATCGGCTCGAGGCTTGGAGTGAGATGGCGCGGCAGATCGCGCACGAGATCAAAAATCCGCTCACGCCGATTCAACTCACGGCCGAGCATCTGCGCGCCATGGCCGAGCGCGACGATCCGTCCCTGCCGAACGTCGTGCGCAGCGCCGTCGACAACATCCTGCGACAGGTCGTCACGCTGCGCGAGACGTCGAAGGAGTTCAGCGACTACGCATCCCTGCGACAGCCGCATCGCAAGCCGATCGATCTGAAGAAGCTGCTCGACGGCATCGCCCACGACTACGCGACGAGCCGCGAGTTCCACGCTGAGATCGCATCGACGCTTCCGCAGAGTTTCGCCGCCGACGAGCGCATGCTCCGCGGCGCGATTGCCAACCTCATCGAGAACGCGCTCCAAGCCGCCCCCAACGGCCGCGTCACCCTCGGCGCCGGCACCGTCGACTCGAAAGTGGTGATCTCCGTCGAAGACAACGGCCCCGGCGTCCCCCCGGAGGTCTTGACGAAAATCTTCGATCCATACTTCTCGACGAAGTCCAGCGGAACCGGCCTCGGCCTCGCCATTGCACGCAAGGCCGTCGAAGATCACGGCGGGCGCGTGCACGCCGAGAATCTGAATCCGGGATTGCGCGTCGAAATCGAATTGCCCCTGAGATAGTTACAATCACCACTCCCGCATCATGAAACGCCTCATCATCATCTTCGCCCTCGTGCTTGCCGCGACGCCGCTCGTGCAAGGCGAAGCTCCGGTCGATGAGACCCGCATCGCCCTGCGCAGCGAGTTTCTGCAGATGATCAATCGCGATCGCGCGGCGAACGGACTCGCGCCGGTCGAGTTGGATCCCGAGGCGTCGGCGGTCGCCGACACGTACTGCAAACAGCAGATTCGCTACGGCACGACCGGACACTTCACGGTCGACGGACTCTCGCCGTACATGCGCTACTCCTTCGCCGGTGGCAACGACGGCGTCAGCGAGAACGCGGCGGCGTGGTCGGCGACATACAGATTCAGCGACCGCGCGCTGTACGACATGATCCGCAAGAGCGAAGACGCGATGATGGGCGAGAAGCCGCCGCACGACGGCCATCGCCGCACGCTTCTCGATCCGTACGCGACGCACGTCGGCATCGGCCTGGCGTGGGATCGCGGCGAGTTCAGGCTCACCGAGGAGTTCATTCGGCGGTATGTGACGTGGAAGCGTCCGCTGCCGCGTGCCGCCGGACTCACCGAACAAGTCGTCGGCGTCGGGAAGCCGCTGGCGAAGGATTACCACGTCGAAGCGATCAGCGTGCATCACGAGCCGCTGCCGCAGTCGCTGTCGGTGCAGGCTGCGAATCTCATCGACAGCTATTCACTGCCGGACAAGCGGCGCGACTACCTCCCGCGACTTCGCGGAACGTACTTTCAGCGCCATCCCGACGGCGCGCTCTACGAAGTGCGCGAAGAGTACGCCGACGGCCGGCGCGGCGACTTCAGCGTCCATCGCGACGGCAGCTTCACGTTCGAGGTGCCGTTCCTCGACGGCCCCGGCATCTATACCGTCGTGGTGTGGATTCGCCGCCCCGGCGATCGCGAGCCGGTCGCCGCGACGAACGTCAGCATTCGCGTCGACCGCCCGATGGCCGACTTCACGTTCGCCGGCGGCGGGACGCGGTAGACTCCTCTCCGGTCCCGAAAATCGGAGGCTCGATGAACTACGCAGGTTTTTGGCGACGTGTCGCCGCGGCCCTCATTGATCTTCTCTTCGTCGGCATTCTGTCGGCGGTGTTCTGTGGCATCGTCGCGGCCGGTCTCTTCTTCATTTCGAGGTCCGGCGCAGTGTCCGGAAACGTCGGTGATGCGAAGAGCGATCTCGTCGGCTACAGCTCGATCGTTCTCTTCATCGCCGGTCCGCTCATCATCTCGTGGCTTTACTTCGCGAAGCTCGAGAGCTCCGCGCGCCGCGCGACGTTTGGAAAAGAAAGCATGAAGATCTGCGTGACCGACGTCGACGGAAATCGCCTCACGTTCGGACGCGCCAGCGCGCGCCACTTCGCGAAAGTGTTGTCGGCGATTCCCGCCTACATCGGGTTTCTGATGATCGCATTCACGGCGAAGAAGCAGGGACTGCACGACATGATCACGAGCTCCGTCGTCGTGTCGAAGACGGCTTGATCGCGTCGGACGCCGTCATCCACCACGCGGCGAACACGACGCCGAACATCCCGATCAACCGGTAGAACACTTCCGCGTTCACCCACAGCCGCTGCGCGTTTTCGCCGTAGTGCTGATCGCTCCACGCGCCCTGCTGCATCGCATACGTCGACTCGATGGAGACGAACAATCCGATCGGATGCAGCAGCAACACGATCGCCATCGCGATCGCGAACGCTTTCATGTTGCGGTCGGAGAACGGCGCGCGATTCGACGCGAAGAGCGCGACGAGCAGGATCACGTTGTACGTCAACTGATCCGCCGGAATCGTCGCCATCGGCAGCGACGCCACGAGCGGCTGCACGACGACCGTGTGTCCGACGGCAACGAGATCCGACTGCGCAATGCGCGCGTCGAGCTTCATCAGCGGCTGCGCGAGAAAGGCGAGCGCGCGATTCCACGCGTCGCCACACGACCACCACAGCGCCACGCCGATGGCCAGCCCGATGACGAGCCTAAGCGCGCGCCACAGCATTCCGCGTCCAGATCAGAAAAATGAGCACCGCCGCGCCGAACATCAGCGTCTGCCACACCGCGAGATGAAACATATCGAAGAGATCACGGTGGTACTTGCCGAGGAGGTAGAGAGTGACGATGCGGATGAGGTTGAGGAGCTCGAGGAGGATCGAGCCGGCGATCGCGCCGATGATGCGGAACACGATCGGCGCCTCGAACGCGAGAATCGCCGCAACGAGAAACGCCACCGCCTCGACGGCGTTGCATCCGTTCTTGATGTCGACGGCGAACATGCCGCCGCGAATCACGGTGCCTTCCGTCGTCACCTGCTGTCCGATCATCCGCAGCGTGGCGCCCGATGCTGCGGTGAGCGCGCGCGTGAACGGCGCCACCGTCACGCGCTCCAGCGCAGGCACGGCGATCGGCAAGTAGAAGACGACGCAGAGCACCGCAAAGCGAATCAGAAAGCCGACTTGTCGCCGGGAAAGGGCCATGGCCGCGGCATGGTACGCGTTTCCAGTGGAGGATAGGCGCCTCGCCTGTCCCGTCTTCTCGATAATTGCGGACAGGCGAGGCGCCTATCCTCCACTGGAACGGCCGGACATGCGACAATCTCGACACGGTCTCTCCATGTCACGCAGGCGGCTTCTCGCGGCGATCGTGTCCGCACTCGTTGTCGTTGCACCGATCGTCGCGGACGACTTGTCCGACATTCGCGCGCAAGCGGGCGCGCGGCTCTTCCGCGCGTTCCTGAGCGCCGACGTCGACGTCGAGAAGAAAACCGTCGACAACAACCAGCTCCTCATCCTCTTTCTCTACTCCGACGACAAGAACCGCGCGACCAACCTGGCCTCGCACTTCCTCGGCGACAACAAAGACGGCGGCACGATTCGCGGACTCCCACTCACCGTCGCGTATTCGTCCGACGCGTCGATGGCAAGCTTCAAGTCGCGCGTTCCCGCCGG
>Ga0075425_100002052_pt1 | contig 19963 bp, 22 predicted proteins | sample SoiMethybrSBSTD4_FD_75300 | JGI IMG/M metagenome (GOLD analysis project Ga0075425, IMG submission 75300) | Bulk soil microbial communities from a Populus tree surrounding site in Tennessee, USA - Soil MetaG P. TD hybrid SBSTD4 | ecosystem: Environmental > Terrestrial > Soil > Tree plantation... | reverse complement strand
CACCTTCACGGATGTAACTTTTGAAGCCGGGCTGGGAGATGTGAGCCGCACGTCCCTTGGTTTCGGGATCGTGTTCGCCGACCTTGAGAACAGAGGTATGCTCGACATCGTGGTTGCAAACGGGCATGTAAACCCCCAGGTCGACCAGCAGCCCATGGGAATTCGCTATGCACAGCGAAATTTTCTTTTTCAGAATTCAGAGAATGGCAAATTCTCCGAAATCGGAACGAAAGCGGGATTCGATGCAACGGCCGTAAACCGGGGGCTCGCTTTGGTGGACTACGACAATGACGGCTTCATGGACCTCGTTTTCACAAGACTCGATGCGTCTCCGGCTTTGCTCCACAACACCGCAAACCTCGGTACGAACAAGCGCAATCACTGGCTTACCCTTGAGCTTCAGGGTACTCGATCCAATGGCGATGGTTACGGAGCAAGAGTGAAGGTGACTCAGGACGGCAAGGCCCAGGTCCGCGAGGCCCGGAGCAATTTCAGCTACGTTTCGGCGAGCGATTCCCGCCCGCATTTTGGCTTTGGAAGCGATGACCACGCAGTTGACATCGAGGTGCAATGGCCGTCGGGCGTGGTTGATCAGTTGCGGGGTGTTGTCTGCGACCGGTTTCCCCGGATTCGCGAGGGAGCCGCGCGCAAGGAGAAGCCTTGACAGCGCGTCCAGGAAAACCCAGAATCCGCTCGAGTACCGCCTCATTTTGTCCTTGACAAGAGAAGGGTCGCTCATGTTGAATGTCGGACATCTTACATCCTGGTTGTCCGACATCGTACATGTAAATACATGGGGGGGCTATGGTTAGTCTACGAAAGCTGCAAGACGCCGTAGTTTCGTGGGGCGCGTGTGTACTCGTTTTTCTGGTTGGTCTTTCGGGAACGACTTGTGTCACCTACGCTCAGACCGGACAGGCTGCGATGGCTGGCACAGTGACAGACCAAAGTGGAGCAGTCCTCGTCGGCAGCCGAGTCGTCGCCACAAACACTGGAACCAGCTTACGGAAGGAAACAGCCGTAGCTGCCGACGGTACTTATGTCATTCCAAATCTTCCCGTAGGTGTCTACAGTGTCACAGTTACACAGTCTGGCTTTCGACCTGCCGTGAATCCGCGCGTCGTGCTCACGACCGACCAAACTGTGGGCGTCAACTTCGCGTTACAGGTGGGCAATGTCACCGAGAACGTTACCGTTAATGCTGGCGCAGAACTCATCGAGCCAACCGGAGTCACGATCAACGAGGTTGTCAATGACCGTGCTATCACCGAGCTTCCATTGAACGGCCGTGAACCCTCGGCACTGGTGAACATAGCCCCAGGTGCCGTAAGTGCGCTGCAAACGACCGCGTTCTTCTTTGAAAATCAATGCTGTACCTGGCCTGTTCCGACCGGTTCATCCGTCAACGGTGGGCGGCAGAGTACGACACTCTACCTGCTTGACGGAGGGATAAACATGGACGCCTACACCTACGTGCCTGCGCCTTTTCCCAATGCAGACGCGACTCAGGAATTTCGGGTCGCGACCAATAACTACGACATTCGCTACGGTGATTCGTCGTCTGCCGTCGTCAACATTGTGACAAAATCCGGCACTAACTCTTGGCACGGCAATTTATTTGAATTTGTTCGCAACCAAGCGTTCAATGCAGCGAATTATTTTTCTGATCAGGTTGACCCGCTGAAGCGGAATCAGTTCGGGGGTTCCGCGGGAGGCCGAATAATCAAGGATAAGTTATTTATCTTTGGAAATATCCAGCACACGATCGAGAGACAGAGCCAAACTGGTCAGAATGCTTTTGTTCCTACCAACGCCGAGCTAAGCGGGGATTTCAGCGCGATCCCAACTCAACTCATTAACGCAGATACGGGTCTTCCCTATCCCGGAAACTTTATTGACCCGTCGACCTTCAATCCGGTCGCACTGAAGATCGAGGAGAGCATCCCAAAGAGCAGTTCTCCGGATGGTCAGGTTTTACTTCCCCCAATCCCGTTAAACCGCACATTTACCGAGTTCACCATCCGCGGAGACTACTATCCGGTCCCGCAACACCAACTTAGCATCAGAAGTTTTGTCGACAGCTTCTCCGGGCCGGGTTTTAATGGTGAAGGAAATCTCATCACTTCTCATGCCAGTTTAGACACAAGATATCAGGCCCATACACTTAATTGGACATGGTCACCTAGAGTGAATCTCACAAACAACCTTGTTCTGTCGTTCAATCGAATGTTGGTCAAAAGTCTCGGTGATCAGGTTGGGGCGGATGGAGGGACAGTGTGCTTCCCCTGTTACGGGATGAACATCACTGACTATCCGCAATATCCTCCCGCCATTATATTGATGTTCGTGAGCGGAGGTTTCACGGTGTTGGGAAATTCCAACGTCGTCCCCCGCTGGATGGGACAAGTGAGTGACTCCGCCAGCTGGGTAAAAGGCAGGCATCTAGTAGTGGCCGGAGTGGATGTGATTCGTCAGGAGATGAAGGAATCAACCGACTGGCTGGCTCGTCCGATAGTTGGTTTCACTGGGCAAGTGTCCGGTAGTGCCATCGCCGATTTTCTGCTTGGGCGAGCCGCGGCCTTTCAGCAGGGCGCTGGAGAGGCAACCCTGCCTCACGTGAATCTTTACGGTTTCTACTTAGGCGACACATTTCGGATGAAACCGAATTTCAGTTTGAACTTCGGTGTTCGCTGGGCACCCCACTTCCCTCCTACTGTGGCTCATGGAAGGATGACTCTCTTCAGGCCTGGTATGAAGAGTACTCGGTACCCGAACGCACCGCTGGGATTGGTATTCCCGGGAGATCGAGGAGTCCCGGGGGGTGGATATCGCAGCGAACCTTGGAATCTGGAACCTCGTATTGGTTTGACGTGGCAGCCGAAATTGGTACCGAACACTTTGGTAAGAGCAGGTTTTGGGATATTTATCCCGCCGAATGATTTGAACGACTATCCACACAGCGCCGATGGTGCGCCGTTTGCTCCAACATTTCAGCTCTCGCCGACACCCGATATAGGTCCATACATTGATCTCAGTGATCCGTTCAAGAATTTCGCCGGTACAGGGGGAGTGTCTCCGTTCCCGCCATTCGCCTCACCATCAACGGTTCCCCCTTCAACGGTATCGTTCGCGACTCCGGTAACCGTTCAAGATAATTTCGAAACCAACCTGGCACTTCCAAGAACGCAGACTTGGAACCTCTCCGTGGAGCATCAATTCTTGAGAGATTTGCTAGTGCAGGTCGCTTATGTGGGGCGACAATCGTACCATCTGTGGAGTCCATTTGAATTGAACCCCGGATATTTCTCGGCCGGCGGCGCGAGGTTACAGTATCCTGAGTTCGCCACAATCCAGTCCAACGTTTCGTGGAGTACCGGCTCATACCACGGCCTGCAAATCATCGTGGAGAAGCGCTTCTCGCATGGATTGCAGTTAAATTCCAGCTATACGCATTCCAAAGCCATCGATGATACTTCGGTATCGACGTACGGTTCGATAGGGGGTAATCCCTTCGATCTGAAGTGGAACCGTGGATTGTCGGATCTGAACTTCCCAAATATTTGGTCTACCCAATGGGTTTATCAGACCCCGAGCCTTTCGAGCCATGGGCGAGCGATCGCTGCTCTGCTGGGAAATTGGGAATTCTCAGGAATCTGGCAAATGACCTCCGGGACCCCTTTCAGTATTGTTGGGGGGTTCGGGAATAATAACTCTTTGGCGCAAGTGGGCGGAGATCGAGCCGATTTGACCGGGCAGCCGTTGCAGGTGCATTCCGGGTCCAAGAGCCATTGGCTCAATCAATACTTTAATCCCGATGCATTTACGACAAATGCTCCGGGGACCTTTGGGAATTCCGCGAGAAATTTGCTGGCTGGCCCCGGGAAGAACAACGCTGATATAGCGTTTAGCAAGAATGTCCCCTTCAAGGAACGCTATAGGTTTCAGTTCCGGTGGGAAATGTACAACGCCTTCAACCGCATTGCCTTCGGCTTACCAGCTAACGATCCTTCTGCTCCGGGTTTTGGCGGAATATTTTCTGCTGGCCCTTCGCGAGTTATGCAGATTGGGGCGAAACTAAGCTGGTAGCTGCGTTGATTTCTCCGCCACGCACGATGGAGAGGTTTATTTCGCGTCCTGCTTCTCGTACTGCGTTCGTGTACTTGATACGGCGATAAGCGATGGCATACAGCAGATTTGGGTTTGGCCCATTCCTCGCTTGCGCCCTCAGCTGGTCGTTGCTCTTCCGAAAGTCCCTCAGCACAGCCTATACAGGAAACAAGAAAAAATCATGAAAACCGGAACGACATTCACGAAGTCAATCTTGATAGCGATCGCCCTCCTGGCCTTTGTCGAGGCCCGGGCAGAGGACGCAGGTCTCTCCGACTGGTTTGATGTTGCCAAACTCAAAAGTTATTCCGCGGCGCGCACTTCAAGCGGTAGCCGGTTTTCCGAAAGTAATTTTGACACCAACCAAATCATTCCGGGAGGAACTCTAGTCCTAGCCGACCTGAAAGGCGCCGGAATGGTGACGCACATCTGGATCACAGCGGACGCGGTTGAGTTTGGCTGGCCACGGCTGCTGCGCCTGCGCGTTTACTATGACGGAGCGCTTACCCCCAGTGTAGATACGCCCCTTGGAGATTTCTTCGGGGTGGGGCACGGGGTGGAACGCAATATCAATTCGATCATGGTTCACAACACATCATTCGGCCGAGCCCGGAACAGCTACTGGCCGATGCCGTTTCGCAAACGGTGCCGGATCACAATCACCAATGAAGGCCGGAAATTAGTGCCTTTGTTCTATTACCACGTGGATTATCGGCGCTACTCCGTCCTGCCTGCGAATCTTGGCTACTTCCATGCTTACTATCGGCAGGAACGCCCGGCCCGCGCTGGGCGAGACTATGAGTTTCTTAACATCAGGGGCCGGGGCCACTACGTGGGAACCGTTCTCAGCGTTGTCCAGACGCAGGGCGCTTGGTTCGGCGAAGGGGATGATTTGTTCTACATCGATGGCGCCCAAAAACCTCAGCTTGTGGGTACCGGAACCGAAGATTACTTCGGCGATGCATGGGGACTACGTGATGCCGACGGATTGCTGACGGGGACTCCTCTTGCGGACGGCGAGCAACCGGGGGCACGCCTGACTGTCTATCGCTGGCACGTCCCGGATCCCATTCCTTTTCGTAAGTCCCTTCGAGCGGCAATAGAGCATTCCGGCTGGACTCTGAATGCTGACGGGACCATTAGGTCCGGGTTCGAAGAGCGACCCGACAATTTCTCCAGCGTTGCATTCTGGTACCAAGAAGGCGTCAACGAAACCTTGCAGGAACCGCCGTACGGCCGTGAGCGCCTTCCATTCGGGAACGCCATTCCATTGAACACGGCCCGCTCGATTCAGGAGATTGCGGCTGAGAAGGGTAAATTCGCGCTGCGCGGCTTAGACGATGACAATGTCCAAGTCCTCTCGTTCCTGGCGGAAGGCGAAGGCGCACAGATCAGCGTACCGATAGAAGTTCCGAATAGTGGAAAGTTCGTGGTCATGGCGATCACCGTCCAGGCCCAAAACTATGGCGACTACATTGCGTTGATGGACGGCAAGGCACTCAATTCTGATTCATTGGCTGGCGATATCGTAAGTCCGAGTCACGAATCGGGAATTCTCCGTGGATACTCTTCTGAGATTTACCTGGCCCACGACGTCTTCCTCGGAATGCTAGAGATTAGCCAAGGTCGGCACGTTTTGACATTCAGATGCATTGGCAAGCATCCGCAGTCCAGCGCCTACAATCTCGGGTTGGTTGACATCGTCTTGGAGGAACTCCGATCAACAGACGAAAGCTCGCGGGTACCATCTACGAGAAATCGGACAGAGTCGGCTGCAAACGAGCCTCTATATCGTGGGCAACCACTCGCACATTACACAAAACGCCTTTCAGAGGTCAGTGGCGTAGAAAGGGCTAAGGTCACCTACGCGATTGGACAGTTCGGAGTCGTGGGACGACCGGCATTCCGTTCACTTGTGGAGGCGCTGGTAGATCCTTCACCCCTTGTGCGGCAGGCCACCGCCACAGCTCTGGGTCAGGTCAACGATCCGCGAGCGGCTGAATCATTGGGGAGGGCCTTGCGCGATGAAGATTTCGTGGTTAGGGGGTGTGCTGCTGAAGCGCTTCAGCATCTCGGTGGAACAGCGGCCTCCGCAATCCCTCAGCTTGGAACTGCGCTGGACGATTCAGCGGAATCGGTGCGGCTTGCGGCAGCTCGGGCCTTGGGGGCAATGGGTGCAGACGCAGCACCTTCGGTTACGCAGCTAGCCGCACGAATACCAAAAGAGGACTCTGGGCTAGTCCTCATCGCAATTGCCGAGGCACTGGGTAATATCGGAACAGCTGCCAGGGTTGCCATCCCGGCATTACGGAACGTAAGGAATCAGCCGCTATGGCCCCCATCTAAGGACGAGGCTGAACGCGCGATCCGGCGGATCACCGGGCAAAAGGTCGCCACTTACTAGCTAGGCGCTTAGCCTCTTGGCAATCGATCAACGATGCCCAAGTAATCAAATGTGTGCACCGCCTTCCGCACTAGAATTGGCTACAGGACGTTGTCGTAAATCAAGACCAAACCATGATAGGACGCAACCTCGTATGTGCGGAACTACTTGCGGGTGTTGGTTGTGAGTTAACCCAACTGAAATGCGACTTCTCCGTGTAGGATCACTTACCCATGGTCATAGGAGCCGTGATTCAGCGAAGAACGGCTGAATCGATTCATAGTGAGCAGCCCCGCAGTTATTCGCTCTCGATCGCGGCTCGTGAATTTGATTTGAATGCCAATGGGCGTGAAGGAGCTAAAGGAGAAGTGCCGAATGATAAGAACTTTTATTTGGGTCCTTGTAGGAGTCCTCTGTATGCCCATTATTCAGGCAGAGGTCAAAGTAGAGCGGGCCGAATATAAAGGCTGGAAAAATTGTTATCGGGTCAGCAATGGCGAAGTGGAACTGGTGGTGACTGAGGACGTGGGACCGCGCATCATACGATTCGGCTTCATTGACGGCGCAAATATTTTCAAAGAGTTTCCCGAACAGCTGGGCAGAAGTGGCGAGCCAAAATTTCAACTGAGGGGCGGGGATCGAGTCTGGAAAGCGCCAGAAGACCCAGTCGTTACTTGGGCTCCGGACAATGTCCCTGTACAGGTAATTCCCACGGCCACTGGCTTGATCGCACGCGAACCGGTCGAGCCCCTGACCAGTCTTCAGAAGGAAATCGAAGTCAAGATGGACGCATCTGGTGGTACGGTCACCGTATTTCACCGGATCACCAATCACTCCTTGTTCACGCTGGAATTCTCGCCATGGGTTCTCACGATGATGGCGCCTGGCGGGACCGCGATAACCGGTTTTCCGCCTCGTGGCAAGCATCCGATCAACCTGGAAGCAACGAATCCGCTCGTGATGTGGGCCTACACCAACTTGTCTGATCCACGTTGGCTCTTCACGAAGAAGTATATGTCCCTTCGCCAAGACCCGAACAACCCTGATGCGCAAAAGCTTGGATTGTTCAACCAGAACACCTGGGCTGCATACTTCCTCAATGGCGAGGTTTTCGTTAAGCAGGCAACGGCCGACCTGAACAAAACCTACCCTGACTTCGGCTGCTCATTCGAAACTTTCACCAACAATGATTTTCTTGAAATTGAAACATTGGGTCCGCTCCAGAAAGTGAAACCGGGACAGACCGTCGAGCAGGTCGAACACTGGAGTCTTTACCGAAATATTAAGCTTCCAGCGTTGACAGATGATTGCATCGACCAAGTCATATTGCCACTGCTGAAAGGCGGCGGGTTCCATTGATGCCCACCCTCGTTTGCGTTCTCGCGCGCGCGAGCAACGCGACTTTCTCGTCATTTGAAGGTTTCATCATCTTAACTCCTCTCCTTCTCCACGCGGTCCAAGTACTCCGGGAAGGTTTCCGTCTTCCAGCCCTCGGCAGCACGCCATGCATGCCAGCAATCCATTTCACGGTCACTGCTGGCATCATGTGCGAGCGTGATACCGCGCTGGACGTAGGGCGTCATCACGAACTGCTTCTGCTGCTTGGTCCAGCCGCGCCGCTTCCATTCGCAGCTATTGCGCAACACGACGCCGGAAACCAGAGAAACTTTTTGGCATCACCGTTTCGCTTTGCGGTTCGTCGGCTTCGGCTTCGACGAAGCAAATCGTTTGCGCGTCTTCCAGTAAAGTCACTCATGACAATTTCCTCCGTCCCATCTGGAACTTCCTCCGTCGGTCTTAGGGTATTTGCAGATGGCCATGTGAGCAGCCAAGAATTCGGCCCCGAACAACCCACCGCAGCCCGGACATTGAGGCCGGTGGGCCCAACTCGGCCGACTGGCAGGATGGTTTTGGGTTCCCACAACCCTGTTCTGGCTGGCCCCTGTAAAATGCTCCTGATGATCCTGATGATCCTGTAGGTCAATTTTTTCAGTAACTTGGGAGGCAGGGTTGTTCACATCAGGATGATCAGGATGATCAGGATCGCGTTCCGGGGTGTGGCCCGGACTGGAATATTTGCGATAGTTTTCCGGGGTGTGGACGCGGATGGTACCAATCGCGGCCTGACGGTTGTATAGGAAAAAACCACCCCTACGGATCCCTTTCAACCGGAACCGCCTCAGAAACCGCCCCACATTTGAAGCAATGGCTTTGTGCCGGGTCTTTTCGTCACTGCCCTTAGCCTTGCCGAACGTCGATGCCCACGCCTCGGACGGTTCGAGTGGGCCGACTAGGTCGCCCGGTTTGAATTCCTCTCCAGTCATAGCCTCTAGCGCCTCCAGCATGGCGATCGCTTTCGCTACTTGCGAGTCCTCAGCCTCGATGTCGGCCTTCGAGTCAACGAAGCGGCGAACTACAGCCAGCAGCTTCTCTTCGGCGGCTTTACCGATCGTGCGAGCGTGGATCATCAGCGGACCCCAGAGCTCATCCTCGCGGTCCTTGAGTTCCCAATAACCTTCATCGGGTTCTGAGTTGTAGAGAGCTTCGAGCCTGTTTCGAGATTGAACCGCGTACGCCTTGAGGTTCTCGATCAAAGGGACGGTGTCCCGCTTCAGCACTCTCAGCCGACTCGATCTGAGCTTCTTTCCCGCGGGTAGCCGTTCCATATGCAACACGATGCAGCGATCGAGCAGTGCTCCGGTGACCCCCCCGATGCATGCGAACAACTTCGGACAGTAAACGTCGAAAAATTCAATCTCATGCTGTTCGCCTATGCAGCGCGGGACTCGGGCTCCTTTCTTGTAACCTTCATTCAGTATCGTGCGCAGAGCTTGCGCTCGGTCGCTGTGTCCCTCCAGTCCTTCAGCTTCGTCGATCAGCAAAGTAGGATGTTCGCTGTCGATCAGCCGGAAGATTGGCTCGTTCATCGCGGTCACGCTCCTCGCTTTCGCGCAGACGGCACCGAGTAGCCGCTCCACCGTGGACTTCCCGCACCGTGGGGTCGCTGACTCCAAGCAGATGTATGGCGTGGTGTCGAACAGGTCGAATACATAGCTGTTCAGCGTGAAGTAGGCCAGCACCAGCGCACCACCCTCGGGGATGTGTCCGCGTTCCACGAAGAAATTTTCCAAGTCGTTAACCAGTTGTGGCAGGTCGAGCTGACGCAGCCGTAGCTCTGTTTCTTCCAACTGCTGCATCGTAGTAGCGGCTTTCTCTTCTTGTTGCTTACGACGCTTCCCGATTTCTTGCACAACCGTTTGCTTGCCGATCCTTCCCCGCACAGCGTCAGCGAGCTTGTTTCCAAGCCTTTCCTTCTCCAGCTTGTCAGGAACCGCCGCAACTGCATCCAGCGCCTCACGCAAGAGTCGAGTGTTGTTTTTGTCGTTGCCGACTGTAGTGATAGCGGCCTCAGCCTCAGAAACCGCGAGTTCAGTTGCCATCGGAGCTTCATCCAGCAACGCGATGATCGATGAATCCCCAGCAACCGCGATAAGGTCATCGGGGCCGTTCACTCCATCGAGCGCCGGAACCAGAACGATTCGTACTATTGCGCCCAACGACAAGAGATGAGCCGCCAACTCCCGTTGCGCCTTACGAACGTCATGGTTGGTGGCCGCGTTGCTGTCGAGCATGATGAATACCTCGCGTCCGGCACAAATGCTCAACTCGGGCAGTGGTCCGTTTTCATCGACACGCTGACCGCGGCTGTCCACTTGCTTGCCGATCCTAGCTCTCCATCCATAGGCTCCCCCCATGGCGAGAGCAAGCAGGCGCTTGTTATTTCTAGAAGCCAAAGCCATCAGCGCCAAAGACGACTTCTCACCCTCGACGAAAACGATCGGCACACTGGCGTCCTTCACTAGCTCAGTGCATCCCGCAGGAAAGAAAAGATAACGCCTATCACCGAACGGGCAGACGTATTTGCGTTTGGGCTTGCCGTTCTCGACTTCAGGGTGGTCACGCCTTAAGCGGCAGGTGCGTCGGTTGCCAGTCAGCGGATCGCGGTAGATGAACATTATCCCCGCATTGTCTCCGCTGCCGTTAATGCCGAATTCGCGCGCGTCACCGTGGCTGACCCGAAAGGCATTCTGGGCCAGCAGGTCACCGTCGATACCCAACCGGAGGTAGGTCTTCAGATCATCGTCAGTGAAGTTGTGTCTGGCGTTTAATTTGCCCCACGTCGTGCTATGCTCGGGGCAATTCAGGTTCTGAGAACTGTTTCCGGCCGATTCGGAGTCATCCCGTGTCGGCCTCGTTTCTTGTGACATTTGTGTTCCTCCGCGCGAGCAGGATCACTCGCGCAGTTGGTACATCGTTTTTTTTGCATGTTCTCTCCTTTCAGTGAGGAAACACCGTGCTTCGGTCTCGCCAAGCGGTTTGGCGTCAATTCATGTTCGCCGTGCTATGATGCCTGCGAAAAATTCCATTCGTTTGAAGTTCGGGCCGATGCGGATTCCTCCCGCGTCGGCCCTCGTTGTTTGTGCTTTCTCCCCTTTCAGTGTGAGGAAACACCGTGCTTCAATTCGCTTCCGCAATTTCGGCCCACCAGAAGTGCGGACGTCTTTCGTCGACCAGTTCAAACAATAAATGCGACTCGCTTTCGCGCACTCCGTAGCACTTCGCAGAAATCTCCGCGCGCCGAAAATCGATCTCAAACTTTACCGCGAATTGTCCCGTTTCGATTTCGCGCAGGATGGCCTGCGCCGCGTCACGCGGATGCATCGACATCCCGACGCTGAAGAACCCGGCCAGCGCTTCGTTCAGTCGCTCGAACGTTTTTTCCACGGCCCCTGCGTTCGTCATCGAACTCGTTCTCGGATCAGCTTGTTTGCCTTACGTTCCGCACGCAGCCGTTTTCGTATCATTCCACGTTCGGGTTGTAGTTTTGCGCCATCCGCAGCACGTCCTCCAGTGTGGCAGCGGGGAAGCCATCACGCGCCGACTGATGAACTTCGTCGATGAGCTTCAAGGTCGCAGCGTAATGCGGTATCAATTGGGTGAGCTCGTGTTCCTTCATTTTCGCACCCGCTTTTGTTGTCGCGAGCCGCGCGGTCTGCCTCTCCGCTTCTTCGGAGCAGCAAGGGGCTTGCCGCTGACCTGAAACGTCTGTAGCCATTCGATGAACGCCGCGCGCGGAAACAATACGAGCTTTCGAGTGGGCCTCAGCTTCGGCGGTCCGAGTCCATCACGGCACAGCCTGTCGAGGATTCTGGAGTTGTTGAAGCGCCCGAGGGCTGCGGCTTCTTTCTTTGTCAAAAATTCGGGCTGGGCTGGAAAGGCGGGTACTTCCGTTGTGGATGCAGATACGTGTTCCTCACTGGAAAATCGTTCGGATTTTGCACTGTCCCTCGGGAACTGAGTCGCGATCCTTTCGGATCGACGGGATCATTCACACCATCTCCGGCGGGAGAATGGCGAACCGTACATCCATAGTCGGGCCTTCCTTCCCTTGGCCCTATAGAGGGGTGCGACGCCCAGGGCTCTTTCCAATGAAGAAACGGAACTGACACTAACAGACCTCATCATGGGGATCAAGCACAAGTTCTCTGCCACCGCGTTTCCCGCCTGAGACTCCATCCCAGGTCGTACTACAGTCTGACTCGATTAAATCTTAATTTTCGGAATTTTCTGAGGAGATCGCTGGAGGCCGCATGAATACTGGCGAAAGATGGTGAGCGCGGAAGGAATCGAACCTTCAACCTACTGATTAAGAGTACACGTCGCACACCGAATCAACAACTTAGCCAGTAGCAAGCCATCGCAGCCGGTTGCAGCAAATCGAATGTCCAGCGCGAGTTTCAGCGATCAGCGTCGCAACCTGTCGTAGCGCGTCGCAGTGGGTGGTGGTGACAAAACTGGTGACAGTTTCACCATGTGCGGTTTCGTGATCCAAGCAGGCGCGGACGGGGCGGGGTATTTGGATACGTAACGTGCGGAGAAATTTTTTCCTCAGAAAACTGAGGGGTCACCAGCTACCAACTGCCTTGTACTTTATGCGCTTTTTCTTGCCGTCAAGGTTTACCGTATCCAGGTATACGGAATCACCCTTGATTTCTCCGGGATAGGAACCTGCTAACAGGTCGCGGCAATCTCTGTACATCTTCGTACACCAGAGTTGGACATGGCGAGAGCTAATAACGGTATTTAGCCTTACCTGGTAAAAGGTCTGGGTCACAACCGTCGGGGCAGTTCCGGGATGCTCGACTGTCGTACAGTTCACGGGATCAATTCCAGTGCAATGCGTTTCAGCAGTAGCAGGCTGACCAGTGTTAATCGGAACGTTGCGCTGCCAGCTTCCTTGCTGACTACTCACAACCTGCACGGTAACCTTTTCCGCACCAAACGCTAGCGTCCCCAGAAACAGCCAGCAAATGATTTTCATGACTTTTCCTCTTGTGCAGTATTGACAGTTCCAAGGAACACAATTACACCCCCCACGCAATGATTTTCGCAGAATTGCTACCCTGCAACTAGGTTACCGTCGACATCAGGTCATAGCAGGCTTTGTCCTGATGCTGTGGTAAGTGGGAGAACGAGAAGAGCGATCATCCAGGCCCTGGTGGCGGAGTTGAAATTGTCCGTTTCCAGCCTATCCCAATTCGGCCCGAAATCCACCCGAAACGGTCATTTACGGTTACCTATGGTACCGAAACGGATAAGAATGGCCCAATACATACCCTCTTCGCCAGAGCGCGTCTCAGACGGACACTTTATGTCAGTAAAAATCGAGTATCCCTTTTAATTCTCAGTCGGATGCCGGATGTCCGGAGCGTTTGGAAGCCAGCCCTGATTACCTCTAAGGCGGACACATAGATAACGGTGAATATGTTAAATTGATGTCGGTCGATATGCCATCTCCCCGAGCCAGTCGCGAGAACCTCAAAGCGTACCGCCGCCGAGTCGGTCTGCGCTCCCCTGAGGAATCTTGGGAGCTGAAACAGACGATCCTGGGCTGGGCCTGCTCGACGAAGACGCGCCAGCACAAGACGCAGCGCGAGCTCGCCCGTGCCATTGGCATAGACCAGTCCTACATTCCGAAGGTGGTCCGTTGGATGTTTCCCGGAGGTGTGGCTCGTTCGCGCGGAGCTGGCCTTGGCGAGCATTAGCCCTAGCGACATTGGTGCATGCTGGATGCAGTAGCTTCCCTAGTCATGCTCTCCTTTTTTTCGTAAACACTCCACATTGGGGTAAGGGGAAGCTTTATTTTCCCGGCCTCTTTGCCTGCCTGCTTTACGCCTTCCTGGTGGAATCCTCAGATGTGCTTTAAATGAGAGGTTCAGCCCGTAAACTCTCGCTTACATTTTCGGGGTTGAGCTGCAAGCTCAGCGGTAGTAGGGTGGCGGTTTGGTCTAATGTGTGGTCGTCGTATGGGGGGCAACAATGTTCTATGTCAAAGTCGGGTATTACGGAGATAGTTGCGATGTGTGTGGCAAGTCCCAAGTCGATTTGCTTCAACCGATAATTTATATTGAGCAGACCACACGCGAACCCCATAGCGCAATCATCGGCCACAAGATTTGCCTTGTAGAGCGTATCAACGCGGCAATCCAGAAGTTCGATGATGCGTTTAAAGTTATTGACAAATAGGGCTGTGGACCAAAGCCTGCTGGCCGAAGAACCCCGTGGCGGTGGCAGGCCCTTCCCCAGCGAGACACCCCGGCACGGGGGGTCCCCACACCCCGCCCAATGGCAAATGCAGAACCCAAATGACTGCGGGCTATCATTCACAGGCTGGAGAAATGAAAGGCGCGACTGGGGGGAGGGAGCGATGGATTTTAAAAGCCTGAGTAACGAGGAGGGCATTGACCGTCGCCAGGCATTGTCGATGATGTGGGAGAAATTCTACGAAGAGAACCGAGTGTTCATCGAAAGTTCATCGAAAGATTCGGAAGACTATCGCATCCAGCTGTTTGCGATCTTTTTCGCCGACATGGTGGTCCAGAATATGGGGAGATTTCAGTGGTTGTATGATGCGACGAAGAAGGCGCGGCATACGCCTATACCAGCTAGGGTCTGGTTTGACGAGAACAAGGGCATCTGCCCGACTTGCGGACTAGACATGAACAATCTATTGGGTAAAGACGATTTTAGTGTCGTCCCGCACATTAACGGAACGTGCAAAGGATAGGCCAAGTGCGGTTACCCGCGCTCAAACTCACGAATAGTCAACGGTAGCGCTTAGGGCGACCCTTGCCGATTTTCCGTGGCCGCCCCTGCCCGGATAAACCAAGCGTGATGAACTGGTCTTTTTTGCCGTGGTCTTTGAGCCACCGCTTAACGTGGTCTTCCACAATTTTGAGGACTTTGTTTCCGGCGTAGCTGACAATGACCGGCAGCACGTATATGTGGAGCAGGTATCCAAGTTCGACAGCACCGGACGCTTTCCGGAGCGGTGTGCTGACGCTTTTTACTGCCTCAAAGTCGCGCAGGTAACCTTCCAGTGCGCGTCCTTCAACATAGCTGGCACGATAGTACTCGACGTACACAGACATTGCGTCTTCGTTCGTGCTGCTGCGACGCCGACGACGAATACGGGGTACTCGCTTCTTACTCGTGCGGTACACAATCTCCAAAGGCTCGGGGCTGGCCGGTCGCTTACGTTTGATTTTCATGACGCGGGAATAGTATCAGGAACCCGTCCGCCAGCCGCTCATAACGGAAACGAAAAAAGTCTGGGGCTCGGACGAATTCCAGGATCGTACAGCCCAAGCCGATCACTTAGGCACGACTGAGGATTCCAGCAGGAAGGCGTAAAAGCAGGCAGGCAGAGAGGCCGGGCCCGGCTCTTCTGTTACTTCCGGACATGTACTACGGTAATTCCTCTCGTGTAACTCCCATAAACTGATCGTGGTACCTTTTCACCGCTGCGCTGCGGAGGCGGGTATGTCAGATGACGATTTTGAGTCGACAAGGCGAATACTTGACGAGTTGCTGGCTGAAAAAACCAAACCCTGCCCCGTAACATGGCGAACCGAGGATGGCAGAGGTACTTGGCGCTGTGGCCGTGGGGAAGGTCACGAGGGCGAGCACCAGGGCTTGGGCACGGGCAACGGTGCATACGTAAGGCGCATTGCGGAACGCATTTCAGCAAATCTTTGCGTTCTTGATGGAGCCGTGGCTTGGAAGAGCAGCCCGAATAATCAGATTCAGGGTTGGGACGACTCCATCGCTATCTTGCAGGAGTTGATTGCCGAGGTGATAAAACAAGAACGCGAAATGGAAGAATGGAAGCAAAATGTTGCGGAACGAAAATACGACGTCAAAAAAGCAAAGCCACGTAAGTCAAAACCAATTTAGCGAAGAGGTTTAATGACTGTGGACATTGCGAACTTAAGCAAGGAAGAAAGAGAGTTCGTCACCGGGATCATAAACAGACTCGATAGCGGAGACGTGAAGAACGTCGGCGCCGAGCTGCTTGCTGAGTTCATGAACGGGTTGACCCCGGACGTGATGCAAAGAGGCTATCGCCTTGGAGACGTCCTGTGCCAAGCAGACCTTGCACAAGCATTAAACGAGGCCCTTACACGGGAAAACAAATCTCCATTGCACATGATCTGTGTGGGATACGCTCTGTCTCAGGAAGGCAAGAAGACTTCACAATAACAACTGTGAAGCGGTAGCCCGCATCTTGAATGGAAGTACCCACTTCAAGATTCTTTTCGCTTACAATCAGAAGCTTCGCCTAAGCGACATTGTCTGATTCTTCGGGGCACCATTCACCATGGATGAACTGCGGCTACCATCGACTATTGAAAACAGTCAATGCGTGCTTGTGGCGGGTGCAGGTGGCGGCTTCGACGTATACGCCGGACTACCGATCTACGAACGCTTGCGGTCGCTGGGAAAGAGGGTGTTTCTCGCTAATCTGTCGTTTGTCCCCCTCGGAGCTACTAGCGCACAAGCACTGACGCGAGCACTGTACGCAGTGGAGCCAACCACGACCGGGCAAGATTTGTATTTTCCCGAGCGAACCTTGGCTCAGTTTCTTTCAAGACAACGCGAGAATGTGACTATCTATGCCTTTGAGAAACTAGGTGTGGCGCCGATCTGCGAAGGTTACGCGCATCTGGTGGAACTGCTCGGACTGGACGCGATCATCCTGGTGGACGGCGGCACTGACATTCTCATGCGCGGCGATGAAGCTGGCCTCGGCACACCAGCAGAGGACATGGCAAGCTTAGCTTCCGTTGCCGCTCTTTCCGTGCCGACGCGGGTGGTTGCTTGTGTTGGTTTCGGAATCGATAGCTACCACGGCGTTTGTCACGCCCATTGGCTAGGGAATGTTGCGGACTTGATGGCACAGGGAGCATTCCTCGGAGCAACAGCCTTGCTGCGTACGATGCGCGAGGTGCAGCTTTACCTCGAGGCGGTAAATGCAGCCGATGTTGCCACTCCGCTGCGACCGAGTATCGTGAACGCGAGCATAGCGTCGGCCATCGAAGGGCACTTCGGCGATTACCATCGAAATCCTCGGACAAATGGAAGCAAGCTCTTCATCAACCCTTTAATGAGCCTGTTGTGGACCTTTGATCTGGCATCGGTAGCCCGCCGGAATCTCTATCTGGAGCGCCTCTCAAATACCCGGACCGCCTGGGAGATCCTCCTCGAGATCGAGAGTTTTCGCGAGGAGGTTCGCCATCGCCGATGGGAGTCTATCCCGCACTAGTGTTTGCTAGGTGACCGGAAGTGGACCCCGTGTCGATTATTCTCGCCGGGGACGGCTTGCCACACGACACGGGGTAAGAGCCACCATCGCGATGGACCGACCATGAATCGAGATCTTGCAAGACTCAGGACCATACAAACGAACGTTGCCCAAAACTAGGGTTCACATGCACGTGCGGAGATGGGCGGTTTTTTGTAACTCCCGCGCAACTTCATCAACGGTCGGGATGTAAGGGCTTTGCTTGACCGCGCATTTCCTTTTGTCAGGGAGCAGTGCTCTTGTTTTTCCTTTCATCTCCTGACCCTCATTTTTTTCTTGCTTCTCCTGAGTCTCTTGAATCTCTCTTTTTCTCTCTTTCTCTTGAATCTCTGTATAACACTTAGGTGAAGATGGTAAACAGCGATTCAGAACTTCAGCGGGAATCTGCTCTCTGATTTTCCAATCAAACAGCTCAACTGCAAAGCTAAATTCGTCTGCTTTTCGCTGTACTCGGCTGCCTTTAGAAGTTAGCTTTAGCAGCCCATCATTCTGCGCCCACCTACGATAGCGGCTGATTGCCATCGGCGCACAGTGAAGTAGTTGAGAGAACGTGGCACATGGCAGCAGGATTGGACCGCTCACACCGTTTTGCAGATGCCCAGCGATGCTGATGAATCGCGCGTATCCTGCTGAAAAGCAGCGATGTGGTTTCAGCGGCAACGCGGTCGCCTCTGCCTGGGCTCGATCGAGTTCGTTTCGGGGCCACTTGATACTGTCCCATGTGTAAATGAATTCTTCTTTTGGGTCATCCGAGTTCGGGAATAGCGCTTTCCAGCAGTCATCGTCCTCGGATGCACTGTCCCAATACCTGAAGCAGCTTTCGATGGCAGCAAGGGCCTCGAACACGTCCAGTCCCACAAGATCCGAGTGCGCCTTGGCGCGGCGGACAAACTCCCACATAGGCGTTCTGAAATGTCGCCCGTGGGTAGGAGGCTGATAGGCGTTGTTCGCCTCCCAAGCTTGGCGCAGGTATTCAGACAGCATCACTGGCCTCCCCGCGCCTCGGAGCGACTCGCAGCGGGCACTAGGCTCGCAGCGATTAGCTCCTCGCAGTCGCACTTACGCAGAAAGACGCGACTGCCGAGCTTCACATATGGAATTCGGTGCTTCAGAATCCAGGCCCGTATCGTGCTGGGCTTAAGGCGCAGAACGTCCGCGGCTTCTAGAAGTGTGAGCAGTTCGCTCGATTGGGCCATTGATTTAGGCCTTCCTAGATACCTTGGCCTTGGCCGGCTCGCCGGTTATGAAAAAGCGTCCAAACTTTCGCACATGTGGTAGGCGTCCAGTACGTATGAGCCGGTAAACCCAATCGAGAGTCAGTCCGTGATTCCGTGCATATTCCGTAGGCGTCTGCCCTAGAGCTTCCGCGTCCGGATTCCTGGTCATTTTTCGAGTCCTCCCTGGTTGACTTCGATGCTTATTATAAGTAGAATGCTTCCGTGGAAAGAGCTAACGATAACGAAGCGATAACTAGACTGCCCGTCCTTGTGCTCGCCGAAAAGGGCAGCGGTGATGGGTGGGTTACGACTCCCGACCCTAACATAGGGCTGGTTCATGGCGAGAAGCTGAGGGTGCTTAAGCGTTATCCGGTCCGCGTTCTGCCAGTAGGTGCCTTACAGCAATTTCTGAAAACGCGAGGCAAGTTGGAGAAGCGTGCCAAGTTCGAGGCAGAGTTTGGTCACGTTCCCGAGGACTTCGCGCAGCAATTAGTCTCAACGCTCAGCATCGCTGGTGCCGCTAGGGAGCACGATCTCCGCAGAGTGGCGGCGCTGGCAGAGAAGGCGGCTCCGAAGGGAAAGCTGGCTCCATCCTGGGCGAAGCTAAGCGCCGTAGTTTCGCCGTGGGATAACGTCGCGGCCACGCTCAACACCGGCTTGTTTGGAGCAATGCCTGTTATCTGGCAGAAAGAATCGCGGCTTGCGCCAGCACTACTTTGCCGGACTCTTCAAATGGCCCTCTTCGCGCATGCTATGTTCGCCGCCATCGGGAAATTCGGGTTAGGATTTTGCCGCCGTTGCGGGAATCCGTTCTTCGCCTCTCGCAAAGATCAAACCTCTTGCAGCTACAGATGCAGAGCAGCCGAGGCCATGAGGCGATATCGAGCAAGCTTGAAAGAGAAGGGAGAATCCCAGAGCCGCAAACGCGGTAGGAGGACTCAGCAATGATCTACAAACGTGGCTCGATCTATTGGACCAAGTTTCAGCACTCAGGACGCATGATCTATAAATCGACTGGCCAGACTAGTGCCACGAAAGCTCGGCAGGTAGAGGCGCGGCTGCGCTCAGAGTTGGCGATGGGCAACTTTGGCATCCTTGCGAGGAAAGCAGTGCCGACGCTCAGAGAGTTTTGCTCGGATCGCATCGAGCCGTGGGCCAAGTCAACGTTTGAGCAAGCATCCCCAAAGACGTGGCTGTGGTATCGCTTTGGAATCGAGGCGTTGAAGAAATCGGCTGCCTTGGCGAAAGTCAAGCTCGATGAAATCAGCCCGGAACAAATAGCCGAGTACGCGTCTGAGCGTCAACGAGACGGACTTCAGATCAGCTCGATAAACAGTTGCCTGCGCTGTTTGCGACGTGTGCTCAAGCTTGCTGAGGAATGGAATGTGCTCCAAAAGGCTCCCAAGGTAAAGTTTCTTGGCGGCGAGCATCAGCGCGAGCGCGTCATCAGCACGCAGGAAGAGGCAATGTACCTCAACGCTGCGGCGCCGCTCTTGCACGATGTCTCAGCCGTGCTCTTTGATACTGGCATGAGGCCTGAGGAATGCCATC
>Ga0075425_100002050_pt1 | contig 19966 bp, 19 predicted proteins | sample SoiMethybrSBSTD4_FD_75300 | JGI IMG/M metagenome (GOLD analysis project Ga0075425, IMG submission 75300) | Bulk soil microbial communities from a Populus tree surrounding site in Tennessee, USA - Soil MetaG P. TD hybrid SBSTD4 | ecosystem: Environmental > Terrestrial > Soil > Tree plantation... | reverse complement strand
GGATCGACTCGAGCACCTGATCCGGCAGCGGCGTCCCGAACTTGTCCATCACGTCGACACCGGCGTCTTGGACGTCCCAGTCGAAGCCGACGCCCGTCGCCTCGAGGACGCGGCGCGTCGCCTCGGACAGCTCGGGCCCGACGCCGTCGCCGGGGATGAAGGTCACGCGATAGCTCATGGTCGCTCCTTCTTCGCGAACGTTCGCGGCGGCCATTATCCGCGCACGCCCTGACCTGCGACAACGCGCCGGCGGTACCGAGCCCGGCCGGCGTCCGATATGGCAAGATGACGTGGCCGGGCCACGAGCCCGGCAGACCGGCAGCGATCGCAGGCTCGGGAAAGGAGAGCGATGCCGGGTAAGGGCCTCGAAGACATCATCGCCGCGGAGACCTCGATCTCCGATATCGACGGCAAGCAGGGACGGCTTTTCTACGTCGGGTACGACATCCACGAGCTCGTTGCCTGCAGCTTCGAAGAGATCGTCTACCTCCTGCACAACCTCGAGCTTCCGACCACAGCGCAGCTCGAAGAGATCAACGAGCAACTGGTCGCCGAGCGCGACCTCGACTCGTTCGTCGAGCGGCTCATGCCGACGATGGTCGAGCAGACCTCTCCGATGTCGATGCTGCGCACGACCGTGAGCGCATCGAGCGCGCACGACCCCGACGGCTGGGATCAGTCGACGGAGGCCAACTACCGCAAGGCGATGCGCCTGATCGCGCGATTCCCGACGGTCATCGCCACCTACCACCGGATCCGATCGAGCGAGCAGGTCCTCAAGCCCAATCCGAAGCTGTCGCACGCCGGCAACTTCCTGTACACGCTGACCGGCCGCGAGCCCGACGAGGAGTTCGCGCGCATCTTCGACATCTGCCTCGTGCTCCACGCCGACCACACGATGAACGCCTCGACATTTGCGGCGCGTGTCGCGGCGTCGACGTTGTCGGACATCCACTCTTCGGTCACGGCTGCCATCGCGACGCTGAAGGGCCCGCTCCACGGCGGCGCCAACGAAGCCGTGATGAAGACGCTGCTTCAGATCGGTTCCGTGGAAAAGGTCGAAGAGGTCGTCAAAGCAAAGCTTGCTTCGAAAGAGAAGATCATGGGCTTCGGACACCGGGTATATAAGACCGAGGACCCCCGTGCGACGCATCTGCGAAAGCTGTCGAAGCAGATCGGCGACATGGTCGGCGATACCCGGTGGTACGAGATGAGCAAAGCGATGGAAGACGTGGTGATGAACGAGAAGGGGCTGTACCCGAACGTGGACTTCTACGCCGCGAGCGTCTACTACTCGCTCGGCATCCCCGTCGACCTGTTCACGCCGGTCTTCGCAGCATCTCGCGTTTCGGGCTGGACCGCCCACATCCGCGAGCAGTACGCCGATAACCGCCTCATCCGGCCGGAAAGCGCGTACGTAGGTCCTCCTCACCGTTCGTACGTGCCGATCGACCAAAGAGGCTGAGCCATGAAGATCTCGGAGATCATGACCCAAGCGGCGGTCACCGATTCGTCGGAGGACACACTGACCGAAGCCTGCGACAAGATGCGACACAATCAGACGAGCTCGATCCTGATCATGGACGGCCAGCGGATGATCGGGATCGTCACCGAGCGCGACGTCGTCAAAGCCGTCGCGCACGGCCTCGACCCGAAGGAGACGCGCGTCAAGGACCTGATGACGACCGACATCGTCACCATCGGTCCGATGACGACGCTCAAGGACGCGGCCGAGATCATGGCCAGCAAGTGGATCCGGCACCTGCCGATCGTCGAAGGGTCGAAGGTCGTCGGGATGATCTCGCAGCGCGACCTCACCGGCGTTCTGGCGAAGGCGCTGCACGAGCCGGAGCACATGCACCAACTCATCGAGGCATCGCAGCTGGTGCGCGAGCGGCGGTTGAAGCGCCTCGAAGCCGGCGACTACGACTAGCTGCGCTACGCCGTCACGGCGTTCGCGCGCGCGACGTTCCCGTACCAGGAAAGGCTCGGCTTCGGCGTGCGTTCCATCGTCTCGCGGTTCACCGCGATGAGCCCGAACGTTGGGCGGTAGCCTTCGTTCCATTCGAAGTTGTCGAGCAGCGACCAGTAGTAGTAGCCGCGGAGCTTCACGCCGCGTTTGATCGCCGCGTGCGCTTGCACGAGGTGGCGGGTTACGAACTCGATCCGCTCGGCGTCGTCGTCGGTCGCGATGCCGTTCTCCGTCACGTAGACCGGCACACCGATCGTCGAGACGTCGTCGAGCAGGTACCCGAGCCCTTCCGGGTACCAGGCCCACGCCAGCTGCGTTCGCTTGGTGGCGTTGCGGACGTGCTCGGGGACGTCGCGGTTCGGTTGTTTCGGTAGCGAGGCTTTGGCGGATCCTTCCGCGCCGGGCCCGGCGACCATGCCCGTGTAGTACTGAACGCCGACGAAGTCGCTCGAGTTACCCAGCCCGCCGATCTCGACGCGTCCGTTCTCGAGGCCGGTGATACGGCCGGTGCGCAACGCTTCGATCCACAAGCCCACCCACCAATAGCGGAGGTAGTCGCGCGATCGCCGTGCGGCGGCTGAGTCGTCGGCGGCGCCGAACTCGTTGACCGACAGCGCGAGTCCGGCGCGCGCGCCCGCCTCGCGAACCGCGTCGGCAGCGGAGGCGTGAGCCCGTAGGAGGTTCACCGCCACGTTCTGCATCGTGCGCAGGTCGCTCTTCATGGGCGGGAAATAGCCCATCAGATGCCCGACGATCGCAACGACCGACGGCTCGTTGATCGTGCACACATCGCCGAGGAGATCGCCCAGTGCCTCGGTGGCGGTGCGCGCGTAGCGGCCGAACATCTCCGCAGATTCGCCGACCGTCCAGCCGCCGGCCTCCGCGAACCAGCGCGGGTTCGTGAAGTGGTGCAACGTCACCATCGGCTCTAGGCCGAGATCGCGCGCCCAGCCGATCACGTTGCGGTAATGGTCGAGGGCGTCGCTCGAGAACTCGCCGGGTGACGGTTCGATGCGCGCCCACTCGATCGAGAATCGCACCGCGTTCAGCCCGGCGTCCGCGGCTAAGCGCCAGTCGTGCGCGTAACAGTGGTACGAGTCGCACGCGATCCCGCTCGGCTCGTGCGCGATCGTTCCCGGCGCGAGCTCATGCGCCCACCAGTCCGAGTTTTCGTTGCCGCCCTCGGTCTGGTGCGCGGATACCGCCGCGCCCCAACGGAAGCCGTCGGGAAAGGATTTTGGTTGCTTCGTCTGCATTTTTCCCACTTTATACACAGACGAAAGCGGAGATTAGACTCCGCGGCCAGCGGAGCGGAGCGAGTCCATGACTCGGTCCCGCTTGTGGGACCTTGAAAACAGGAGCCTACGTTGGGGAAGCGGATCGCGCTCGGCTTCGTCGTCGTCCTGATCTTGATGCTTCCGTCGACGGCGGCTCTCGCGGCTCCAGCCACCGGACACGGTCGCGATGCGACATCGCCGGGGCAGGCACGCAAGAGCGCCGGATCAACAGCCACGCCGAACAATGGCAATTCGCACGCACCACAGAACGCGTCGAAGGGCATGAATCGGCCCGGCGCACCCGGACACTGGAAGTCACACGGTCATAACCCCGCGGCGGTGAGTTTCCCGCAGGGACACTCCCCGTCGGATCCGGACTTCACCGGAAACGGTGGTCTCGATAAGCCGGGGCAGACCGGCGGCTTCTCGTCCGACCGGGACGGGAACAACGGATGCGGGAACGACAACGATCGCGAAGACGATAACAACGGTTGGTGCGGCCTGAAACCGCATCACGTCAGCCCTCCGCCTCAAGGTCCGCCGGTGACGCCACCGGTGACTCCGCCGGGCAAGGGTCCCAGGGTGCTTCCGCTGCCGAAGATCACTCGCGTGCTCAACGAGAAGACACTTCCGAAAACCGGGATCGACGCCATCGATCTCAGTTACATGGGACTCGCGCTGTTGATCGCCGGGCAGTTCCTGAGGAAGCGCGCGCGCACGATTCCACGCTGAACTGCTCCATTTCATGGGGAGGCCCGCCGGCAACGGCGGGCCTTCTCGCGTTCGATCATCCTGGCCTCGTGCCGATGACTGATGTCGGCCTGCTCCCGTGCCTTAGCTGGAGATGGCACAGAGCTCCTCTTCGTGAACGCTCGAACCCGTCGGTCTTCGAAGCCTCAAGACGCCGTCAGACCTCATGGGTGGAGGTTCGTCCCATTCCTCGCAAGGCGAGCCAACCGATCGCAGTCCCCACGAATGGTCCCGTCAGAAGCACGACACCAAACAATAGGTTTCGCGTAACCGAGCGAATCGAGCTCCTCGCAACCGTGATCAGAACCTTTATCCAGGCCGCGAACAAGGCCAACGACCCAACCACAACAAGGGCGATGAAGAGCACGTTCCCAGCGTCACCGATGCTCATCACGCGGTCCATCGAGTCGTTTTCGGCGTTCCCTGTACATCGAGCTACACGAATCCTTCGGCGGCGCGCATCGTGTTCATAAGCAGCATCGCGACGGTCATCGGGCCCACGCCGCCGGGCACAGGCGTGATCGCACCGGCTACTTCTGAGACCGCGGGGAAATCGACATCGCCGACGAGCTTGCCTTCGGCGTTGCGGTTGGTGCCCACGTCGATCACCGTCGAGCCCGGCGCCACCATGTCCGCCGTCAGCGTCTTCTCTCTCCCAGCGGCGACCACGACGATGTCGGCCTCGCGCGTGTACGCGCCGATGTCCTTCGTGCCGGTGTGGCACAGCGTCACCGTCGCGTTCAGGCCGGGCGCTTTGAGGCCCAGCAGGATCGACAGCGGCCGCCCGACCAGCGCCGATCGACCGATCACCACCACGCGCCGCCCTTCGACCTCGATGCCGGAACGATCGAGGATCTCGACCACCCCCGCCGGTGTGCAAGGGATGAATAGAGGACGACCGAGCGCCACCAAGCCCTGGTTCTCCGGGTGCAAGCCGTCCACGTCCTTCCGCGCAGAGATCGCTTCCTGCACCTCGATCGCGTCGATGTGATCGGGAAGCGGCAGCTGCACCAGGATCCCGTGCACGAGCGGGTTCTCATTCAGCATGCGGATGTGGTCGAGCAGCTCGATCTCGGAGATCGCGGCCGATAGGTCCTGGTCGAAGGAGATGATCCCGACCTCGGCCGCCATCTTCCGTTTCTGACCGACGTACACCGCCGACGCGGGGTCCTCGCCCACCCTCACCACCGCCAGACCCGGCGGCGACGGCAGCTTGGCGACACGCTCGGCGACCTCGGCGCGCACCTCCGAGGCGATCGCTTTGCCGTCGATGATCCGCGCGGTCATCGCTCCCCCGTTCTAGCCGTGCCGGAAGTGACGCATGCCCGTGAATACCATCGCGATGCTGTGCTCGTCGGCAGCGGCGATGACCTCATCGTCGCGGACCGAGCCGCCGGGCTCGATCACCGCCGCCACCCCCGCCGCCGCGCCGGCGTCGAGGCCGTCGCGGAACGGGAAGAACGCGTCGGAGGCCATCACTGAGCCCTTCGCGCGGTCGCCCGCCTTCTTCGCCGCGATCTCGACCGCGTCGACGCGGCTCGTCTGCCCGCCGCCGATCCCGACCGTCGCGCCGCCGGACGCGAACACGATCGCGTTCGAGCGCACGTGCTTGCAGGCGCGCCACGCGAACGCGAGGTCTCGCCACTGCTCTTCGGTCGGCGCGGCCTTGGTCACGACTTTCCATCCGTCGCGCGTCTCCGACGCCGCATCGGCGGTCTGCAACAACAACCCGCCGGTGATCCAGCGCGCGGAATACATCGGCGCGGGGCTGCCTTCGACGTCGAGCAGGCGCAGGTTCTTCTTCGCGGCGAAGACCTCCAAAGCGCTCTTCGAGTAACCCGGCGCCGCGATGCACTCGGTGAAGATCTCGGCCATCGCCTTCGCGGCCGCTTCACTCACCTCGCGGTTGTACGCAACGACGCCGCCGAACGCCGAGACGCGATCCGACTCCAGCGCGCGCTCGTACGCCGCCGCGTCCGTCGCTGCGGTCGCGAGCCCGCACGGGATCGCGTGCTTGACGATGGCGCAGGCCGGCTCGGTGAAGTCGTTCGCGGCGAGCCAGGCGGCGTCCAGGTCCAGCAGGTTGTTGAACGAAAGCTCTTTCCCCTGCAATTGGCGAGCGCGTGCCAGCGAGCCGGGCCCGCTGTACTCGGCCGCGTACAGAGCCCCTTCCTGGTGCGGGTTCTCGCCGTAACGGAGCTCCATCACGCGCTCGAAGTTCATCGACAGACGCTCGGGGAAGCGCTCCTCGCGCGCCATCCACATCGCGATCGCCGAGTCGTACGCGGCGGTGTGCGCGAACGCCTCGGCCGCCAGCCGGCGCCGGGTCGCGGCGCTCACCCCGCCGTGCGAACGGATCTCGGCAAGAACATCTTCGTAGCGAGCGGGATCCACCACGATCACGACCCCGGTGTGGTTCTTCGCCGAGGCACGCACGAGCGACGGGCCGCCGATGTCGATCTGCTCGACCACCTCGGGCCACGGAAGCATCTTCTGCGCGGCCTCGCGGAACGGGTACAGGTTCACGATCACCAGATCGATCGGCTCGATCCCGGCGTCGGCGAGCTGGCGCATGTGTTCGGGCTCGTCGCGTTTGGCGAGTATCCCGCCGTGGATGCGCGGGTGCAGCGTCTTCACGCGCCCGTCGAGCATCTCCGGGAAGCCGGTGACTTCTGCGACGGGCGTCGTAGGGACACCGGATTCGGCGAGGTGGCGCCCGGTCGAGTCGGTCGCCACGATCGTGACGCCCGATTCCACGAGGCCCTTACAGAACTCGGCGAGGCCCGTGCGGTCGGAAACCGAAACGAGCGCGCGGCGCACGGCGACCACTTCCGGCATCGTGGTCAGTCTAATCCACGACCACCAGGCGTCCGTCCAGTTTGACGCGCCCGGATGCGAACAATCGGATCGCTTCGGGATACAGCTCGTGTTCGGCCGCCTTGATGCGCTCGTGCAGCGTCTCTTCCGTATCGCCGGGCTCGATCGCGACCGCGCGCTGCAACACGATGGGGCCGTGATCGACCTCTTCGTCCACCAGGTGCACGGTCGTGCCGGTGACCTTCGCGCCCCACTCGAGCGCGTCTCGAACCGCGTGGCCGCCGGGGAACGCCGGCAGCAACGCCGGATGGATGTTCACGATCCTGTTCTCGAACGCCTTGACCAGGTTCGGCGCGAGGATCCGCATGAACCCGGCGAGACACACCAACCCGACCTCATGCGCGCGGAGCACATCGGCGAGAGCCTCGTTGAACGCCTCGCGGTTCTCGTACGCCTTGGGGTCGACGTGGACGTCTGGGACGCCGGCAGTGCGGGCGCGTTCCAATCCAAAAGCATCGGCCCTGTCGCTGACGACCACGACGACCTCGTAGCCGGCCCCGGCCGCGTCGAGGATGGCTTGGAGGTTCGTTCCGCTGCCTGAGAGCAGCACCCCGACGCGCAGCGGATCCGTCACGGTCGTCATCCTACCGGCGGCCGAAAATAGCAACGAGCCCGGCCGCACTGCGCCGGGCCCGCTCCACCAGATCTGACAGCTACATATAGCCGAGCTCGTGCGCGGCTTCCGCGTAGATGCGCATCCCGCGCTGGATCTCGTCGTCGCCGGTGACGTACAACTCCGTCTTCAGGTCGGAGACGCACAGCTGCGCTTTCGTGAGCAGCTTCTCGTACTCCTCCGACTCGATCGCTTCCGTTAGCACGTCGCTCTTTCCGCGGACGATCGCGAAGCCGTGACCTCCGTCGTACGAGAAGAAGGGCTCAGCCTCGGAGACCTTGCCGTCGGTGGCCTTCTTGCCCCAGTAGACGAGGAAGTCGGTGAACGACTCCAGCGCCTTGCCCTCGCGGCCGTCTTTCGGCGCAGACCAGGTGGTAACCAACGCTGCGGACCTCGCCATGGTGCCTCCCTCCCCCGGCGTGCGCCGGGACTGAACAGAGGCGACGGCCGCGCCCGACCCGGTCGTCGCCGACTCCGAGGCGACGCTACGACTGCGGGCGCGCAGGCTCAATAGGTCAAGTGCATCATCCTGCTCGGGTCGCTGACGCGATTCAGCGGATCGAGGCGATCGCGAGCTCCGCCACTTCCGTGGGGTTGCGTCCGACCTTGAAGCCGAGAGCCTCGAACGCCTCCGCTTTCGCCTGCGCGGTGCCTTTCGAGCCCGACACGATCGCGCCGGCGTGGCCCATACGCTTTCCGGGCGGTGCGGTGAAACCGGCCACGTACGCGACCACGGGCTTGTCCATGTTCTCCTTCGCGAAGGCCGCCGCCCTCTCTTCCTCGTCGCCGCCGATCTCGCCGATGAGTACGACCGCTTGTGTCTCGTCGTCGGTCGCGAAGCGCGACAGGACGTCGATGAAGTTCGAGCCGACGATCGGGTCGCCGCCGATGCCGATGCACGTCGACTGGCCGACGCCGCGCGTGAACATCTCGTACATGACTTGATAGGTCAGGGTGCCGCTCCGCGATACCAGCCCGATCGGGCCGGGCCCGGTGATCTCGCCGGGGATGATCCCCATGTTCGACTTGCCGGGCGAGATCAGCCCGGGACAGTTCGGGCCGATCAGCACCGCGCCCTTCGCGCGAACGTACGGGTACACGGTCGCCATATCCCGCGCCGGGATCCCTTCAGTGATGCAGACGATCAGTTCGATGCCCGCGTCGGCGGCTTCGAGGATCGCGTCGGAAGCGAAGCGCGCCGGCACGAAGATCAGCGACGCGTTCGCTCCCGCATCGTCGACCGCATCCTGCACGGTGTCGAAGACCGGGACTTGGTCTTCCCACTTCTGGCCGCCCTTTGCGGGCGTGACGCCGGCGACGACCTTCGTGCCGTACGCGAGATTGCGCTTGGTGTGGAACGTTCCCTCCGAGCCCGTGAGGCCCTGAACCACCACGCGCGTGTTCTGGTCGAGGAGGATACTCATCGCTTGCCCTTCGTCAGCGCGACGGCCTTCGCGGCGGCGTCGAGCATCGTCGGCGCCATCGAGATGTTCGGGTGCGCGGCCTTCTCGAGGATCTCGCGCCCCTCCTTCGCGTTCGTCCCGTCGAGACGCACGACGATCGGGGCTTTCAGGTTCGGAAGCTGCTCGAGTGCGCCGAGGATGCCCTTCGCGACCTCGTCGCAGCGTGTGATCCCGCCGAAGATGTTCACGAACAAGCTCTTCACTTTGCGGTCGCTGAAGATCAGATCGATCCCCGCAGCCATCGTCGCCGCGTTCGCGCCGCCGCCGATGTCTAGGAAATTCGCCGGCGTCCCGCCCGCCTCCGCGACGACATCGAGCGTCGACATCGTCAGACCGGCGCCGTTGCCGATGATCCCGATCCTGCCGTCGAGCTTCACGTAGTTGAGGCTCTTCTCTTTCGCGATCTTCTCTTGCTTGGGGAGCGGGATGTCTCTCGCGAGCTTCTCGTACTGCGGCTGCCGATACGCGGCGTTGTCGTCGAGCGACACCTTCGCGTCGAGCGCGATCACCTCGCCGGAGCCGGTCAGCACCATCGGGTTCACCTCGACGAGCGAGGCGTCGGTGTTCACGAAGCACTCGTACATCTTCTGGAGCAAGATCGTCGCGCCCTTGTGCGCCTCCTTCGGGATGCCTCCGTCGAAGAGCAACCGCCTCACGTGGTACGGCTGGATCCCGGTCAGCGGCGACACGTTCACGCGCGCGATCGCGTCGGGATCGGTCGCGGCGACCTCTTCGATGTCCACGCCGCCCTTCGACGAGACCATGCCGAGGAATGCTTTCGCGGACCGGTCCAGCAAGAACGACGCGTAGAACTCGGCCTTGATGTCGCCGGCGCGCTCGACCAGGACTTTGCGCACCTTGTGGCCCTTGATGTCCATGCCGAGGATCTGTCCCGCGACGTCTCTCGCTCCCGCGGCGTCGTCGGCGAGCTTGATGCCGCCCGCCTTGCCGCGCCCGCCCACCTGCACCTGCGCCTTTACGACCACGCGTCCGCCGAGTTTCGCGGCAACCTTCTGTGCGGCGTCGGGGCTCGACGCGACCTTGCCGTCGGGGACGGGGATGCCGTTGCGACGGAAGAGGTCTTTGGCTTGGTACTCGAAGAGATCCATCTAGGCGGCGGCTCCCACGTGCGAGCGGATCCACTCGACGATCTCCGACGTGGTCGCGCCGGGCGTGAAGATCTCGGCGATGCCTTGCGCCTTGAGCGCAACGATGTCCTCGCGCGGGATGATCCCGCCGCCGAACACGACGACGTCGGTTGCGCCGCGTTCGCGAAGCAGTTCCACAACACGCGGGAACAACGTCATGTGCGCGCCGGAATGGATCGACAATCCGACCGCGTCGGCGTCTTCCTGCAGTGTCGTCTCCACGATCTGCTCGGGCGTCTGGTGAAGGCCGGTGTAGATGACCTCCATCCCCGCGTCGCGCAATGCGCGCGCGATCACCTTGACGCCGCGATCGTGGCCGTCGAGGCCCGGCTTGGCGACGACGACGCGGATGGTGTTCGAGCGAGCTTTCGCCATGGTCGAGGTGTCCGTTCGGACGGTTGCGTGGTACGTCTCGCGGCGAGATGATACGGGGCGTTTTCCCACGCTTGCAACGCGTCGTCCAGGAGCTCGTTCCCATGCCTCGAAACGCCGTCGAATGGATCGACCTCGTGCTCGATCAAGGCTGGACGGAGTGCGATGCGGGACTGGCGGCCGGCGATCCGTTGGCGTTCCCGGGATACTCCTCGCGCGATGCGAAGACCGAATCGGTGATCACGGCCGACGGCTCGGTCGAGGGCATGCCGGTGGTCGCGATCTCGTTCGAGTTCGAGGTGTTCGGCGGCTCGATGGGCGTCGTGGCCGGCGAGAAGATCACACGCGCGTTCGAGCGAGCCATCGACCAAAGGGCGGCCGTCATCGCGTTCACCGCGAGCGGCGGCGCACGCATGCAAGAAGGCATGGTCGCGCTCACACAGATGGCGAAGACCACCGTCGCCCGACGCGCGCTCACCGGCGCGGGGCTGCCGTTCCTCGCGTACCTCCGCTCGCCGACGACCGGCGGCGTTTACGCATCGTTCGCTTCGCTCGCCGACGTGCTCTGGGCGGAGCCCGGCGCGACGATCGGCTTCGCCGGACCTCGCGTAGCGGCACAGGCCGGGGCGGCCCCCGAGGGTTCGCACACCGCGGAGTTCTCGCTCGCGAACGGATTGATCGACGACATCGTCTCGGACGAACACCTGCGCGCCCGTACCACGTCGCTGCTGCGCGCGACGATGGGGATCGACGAGCCGAAGCCGGCCGGCCGGGCCACGAAGCCCGGCACCGCCGCTTCCGCCCACGCTCCGAGCGTGTGGGGACAGGTCGAGCTCGCGCGCCACCCCGATCGACCGGCCGGGCGCGAGATCGTCTACACCCTCACAACAGACTTCGTGGAGTTGCGCGGCGACCGCGCGGGCGTCGACGACACCGGTGTCGTAGCCGGGGTCGGTCGCATGCAAGGACGGCGCGTGGGAGTGATCGCGCTCGACCGTACTCCCCCGACGCCGCCCGGCTACCGGAAGGCGTACCGTCTTCTGCGGACGGCCGGCGCGCTCGGGGTTCCGCTCGTCACATTCATCGACACGCCCGGCGCGGATCCGTCTTCGGAGTCCGAGGCACAAGGCATCGCGCGCACCATCGCGACCGCGCTCCGGACCGTACTGGAGCACCCCGGGCCGTCGGTCGCAGTCGTGACGGGCGAGGGCGGCAGTGGCGGCGCACTCGCTCTGGGGGTGACCGACCGCTTGCTGATCTGTCAGAACGCGATCTTCTCGGTGATCGCGCCCGAGGGAGCCGCTGTAATCCTGAAACGCGACGACGTCGAGAACGTGGCGCGAGACCTTCACCTGACCTCCGCCGACCTTGTCGAGCTCGGCATCGCGGACGGCATCATCCCCGAGCCGCCGGGAGGCGGTCAGACCGAGCCGGCCGGTTTCATCACCGCTATCGGCGACGCCGTTTGTGAAGCGCTCGAGACGCTCGCCCGCACGTCTACGGGCGACCGCCTGGCGCTCCGGCGCAAGCGCTGGCGAGAAGCCGGCAACGCCTGGCTGATCGGGTAGGAGCCCGTCCTATGGATCTCCCGCCCGACGACCAAACAACGAGCCGCAAGAAGCGGGTCCGTCCTCCTCGCAAGATCGTCCGCCGCCGTCAGATGGGCCCGCAGTGGGTCGTCGCGCCCCTCGTGCTCGCGGGCCTGATCGTGATCGCCGGCGTGATCTTCCTGCTCACCCGCTAGCCATCCCGCCGGACTAGTCTCGAAACACGACGGAGGTCCCCTCAACCCGGGCGTGCTCGATCCGATCCAAGGGTAAAGATGGCGGGTGAGAATTCCCGCTCTTGACCAACGCTCGATGGGAGGCAAGAATCACAGATGTGTGATTCGGTCACTCGGAGCGGCAGCACGACCGAGGCGTGCAAGGAAAAGCTCCCCCGCTCGTAAAACATATCGGTTGGGGACGGCGATCCGGGCCGCGGGCGTCACGGGGGTGACGCGCTGATGATCGGACGGCAAGACATAGGACGGCTGCGAGGAGACGCGAAGGCCGTGCGCACGTCGCTCGGCCGGGCACTGCGTCGCCCGAAGACCTACACGAGCGCCGTCAAAGAGGCCCTGTGGACCGGCGTGAACGTCGCGATGTACCCCGCCGGGGTGCTGGGCGAAGCGCTCGAGCAAGACGCCTCAGGCGCGTTCGGCGGAAGGTTCTCTACCGAGCTGCCGCTCTGCTACATGGAGCCCGAAGCTGCCGCGACTCCGATCGTCATGCTGCACGGCTACTTCCACAACCGGTCGGGTTTCTTGTTGATGCGCCGGGCGTTCCGCCGCAATGGCTTCCGCCACGTGCACACGATGAACTACAACGTCATCGGCCACGAGGTCGAGGAGCTGGCGTCGCAGCTATCGGGCTACGTCGAGAACATCCTCAACCGCACCGGCTCCACGCGGGTGCACCTCGTCGGCCATTCGCTGGGCGGGCTCGTCGCGCGCACCTACGTGCAAGAGTTCGGTGGCGACAAGCGAGTTCACACCTGCGTCACGATGGGAACGCCGCACGCCGGCACGTACGCCGCATGGGCCGGGCGTGGCCGGGCCGCCCGCCAGCTCCGTCCCCGTTCCGCACTTCTCGACCGGCTAAACAGCGACACCCGCGAGTTCCCCACGAGATTCATCTCCTACTACTCGAACCTGGACCCGCTCGTCGTTCCAGCCTCGAGCGCGAAGCTGTCGGTCCCAGCGCTTCACGCCACGAACGTGCTCGTGAAGGACCACGGCCACATGAGCTTCCTGATGAGCCGCGAGCTGATCCGCTCCGTATTGATCGCGCTTTCGAATCTCGATCAAGCCGCGCCCGTCGCGCCCGTTACCGCACTTCCGAAGCGGAGCTCGTCGACCAGCACCGACGCGAGCTCCGTCACGAGCGCCTAGTAGCCGGTCAGTCCGGCGGCAACGACTCGGGCCCTTCATCTTCCTGCTTCACCCGCCGATCGAGGAACTTCCGCTCTATCGGCTTGAGGAACGCGAGCGTCACGACCGACGTCACCGACACGACGGTCGCGGCAAAGAAGAACCCGATCCCAACCGCGATCCCGATCGCCGCGGTCACCCACAGACTCGCTGCCGTCGTCAGTCCCTTGACGGTCGCCCCATGCCTCAAGATCGCTCCGCCACCGAGGAACCCGATCCCCACGACGACCTGACTCGCGACACGCGTGAGATCCGCCTGTATGCGATGCGTGTCGGTCCCACCCGTGTACGCCTGGAACCCGAATGTTCCGACCACCGTGAACAAACAAGCGCCGAGCGCGACGAGTATGTGCGTCCGGAACCCCGCCGGCTGATCTTTGAGCTGCCGCTCGATCCCGACGGCGCCCCCAAGCGCCGCCGCCACCAAGATCCTGAGCAACATCTGCGGATTCGACATCTCGGACGCAGTCTAGGACGCGAGCTCCGAACCATGCCGGAACACGGCCCTACCGAAACACCACGATCGTTCCAGCAAGCCGATCGTAGAACGGCCGATGCGTTCGGTTGATCCAGATGCCGTACCACGAACCAAGGCCGAACCCGGCCAACAAGCACCGCAACGTCGCCTGCGCCAACCCGGGGTTCCGACCCGTTTCTAGATCAGCGACCCGCATGCCGCGCAAGCGCTTCCCAAGAGTGCATCCCCAGACAGAAAGCCCGACGACCTCGTAGAAGAATCCGCCGACGATCGCCGCGACGATGCTCACGGATGCAGCAACACCGTTATCGACGGTGAGAGTCGTGGCAAGGATCGCCGCTCCCACTCCCAGGACAATCAGCGTGTCGATTAACTGAGCCATGTAGCGATCATGGCCCGACGGCAGATCGTCGACATGCGCGAGCACCCGTTCCCGATCCCACGCCCGAGGCTGCACCCCTCAGACCCGCTGGAGCGGGGCGTAGGCCAGCAACAGCCTCTTCGCGCCTTCGTCCTCGAAGTGCACCGTCGCTTCTGCGTTCGGCCCCCGGCCGCTCACCGCCACAACCGTGCCCCGCCCCCACCGCTCGTGGAACACCTCGTCCCCCACAGCAAGCGAAAGCGTCCGGCGCTCCGCCGGCGGGATCAGCTGCTCATCGGACGAATCCGTCGACGACACCAACCGCACCAGCTCTTCCGGGATCTCATGCAGGAACCGCGACGGCGGGTTGTAATTCGAGCCACCCCATAGCGATCGCGACCACGCGTGCGTCAGGTACAGCCGCTCCTTCGCGCGCGTGATCCCCACGTACGCCAGCCGGCGTTCCTCCTCCAGCTCGGCCGGATCGGTCATAGACCGCATGTGCGGGAACACGCCGTCTTCGAGCCCGACGATGAATACAACCGGGAACTCCAGCCCCTTCGCGATGTGCAGTGTCATCATCGTCACGGCCCCGCCTTCTTCGACGAGCTCGTCCGCGTCCGACACCAGGGAGACCTGTTCCAAGAATTCTCGAACCCCGCCTGAAGCGTCTTCCTCGTGGAACTCACGGGCAACGCCGACGAGCTCCTTCAGGTTCTCGACCCGGCCGAGCGCCTCGATCGACCCGTCCGCCTCCAGCTCGGCGACATAACCCGTCCGATCCAACACTTGCTCCAGCACGTCCGCGGGAGAAACGCCGCGGTCGACCAATTCGCGCACCCCGTGGAACAGCGCTCCGACGGAAGCGGCCGACGAACGCGCGCGCGCCGACAGCTCGCTGTTCTCCTCCGCGCGCTCCAGCGCTTCGGACACCGTGATGCCCGACGCGGTCGCGAAACGTTCCAACGCGGCAACGCTCTGGTCCCCGAGCCCGCGCTTCGGTACGTTCACGATCCGCTTGATCGACACGACATCAGCCGGGTTCACCAGCACGCGGAGATATGCGAGCGCGTCCTTTATCTCGCGACGATCGTAGAACTTCAAAGAACCGACCACCCGATACGGAACGCCGAATCGCACGAAGATCTCTTCCAGAACACGCGACTGCGCGTTGGTCCGGTAGAAGATCGCCATGTCGCCGTACTTCCGCGACTCGTCCTCGCGGAGGCGTTCGATCTCGCGCGTGATCCACGCCGCTTCTTCGTGCTCGTTTTCGGCGTGGTAGCGCGTGATCAGCTCTCCGCCGGCCATCTCGGTCCAGAGCGTCTTCGGCTTGCGCATCTGGTTGTTCTCGATGACCGCGTTCGCCGCCGACAGGATGGTCTGGGTCGATCGGTAGTTCTGTTCGAGCGTGATCACGCGCGCGTCCGGGAAGTCCTCCTCGAAACGCATCACGTTCGTGAAATCGGCGCCGCGGAACTTGTAGATCGACTGGTCGAGGTCACCGACGACCGCGATGTTCCGGTCCCGTTCCGCGAGCAGCTTCGCCAGCACGTACTGCGCGTGGTTCGTGTCCTGGAACTCGTCCACGAGCACATGCTTGAACTTGTCGCGATACGACTCCAGCACGTCGTCGAAGAGCCGGAACAGGTGCACGGTGTTCATGATCAGGTCGTCGAAATCCATCGCGTTCGCTTGGCGCAAACGCGTCTGGTACAGCGAGTACACCTCGGCGATCGTTCGCTCGTGCCAGTTGTCCCCGGCGATCTGCGAGTACGTGTCCTCGTCCGTCAGCGAGTCCTTCGCGCGCCCGATCGCGTTCTTGATCATCCGGGGCGTGAAACGCCGCGAATCGACCTCGAGCTCACGCAAGCAGAATCCGATCAGCCGCTCGGAATCCGACTCGTCGTAGATGGTGAACGACGGCGTGAAGCCCAGCCGGTTCGCCTCTTTCCGCAGGATCCGCGAGCAAGCCGAGTGGAACGTCATCACCCACATCGCAGCGCCGAGCCGCGACCCAACCAGTCCGCCGACGCGCTCCTTCATCTCGCCGGCAGCTTTGTTCGTGAACGTGATCGCAAGGATCGCGAACGGCGACATCTTCCGCTCGCGGATCAGGTACGCGATGCGATGCGTGAGCACTTTGGTCTTTCCCGACCCGGCGCCGGCGACGACGAGCAGCGGGCCGGTGTCGTGCGTCACGGCCTCGCGCTGGACGGGGTTCAGCCCGGAAAGGAGGTCCGGTCGTTCGGGGGGCACGCTTCGATTATCGCCTACGATGCCCCGCCGTGGACCGACGCCCCGGCTCGACGATCGCGACGATCGGTGCGGGCGTCGTCATCGCGGTCGTGGCGTTTCTGCCTCGCGCGACGGCGCTCGATCACGGGATGACCGTCGACGAGCCGCTGTGGGTCGCACGATCGGCGCGATTCACGGACGCGATCCTGCACGGGCACTTCTCCCGCGCATTCGAGACCGGACATCCCGGTGTTCCGACGATGTGGATCGGCGGCCTCGCGCAACGCACGCTCCCCCACGGCGCGAGCCTGATCGAGCGGCTCGCGCGGGCCCGGCTCGGCCTGGCGATCGCAGACGTTCTGCTCATCCTGGCGATCTGGCTCATGGTCCGGCCGCTGCTCGGACGCCGCGCCGCTGTATTCGGGGCGCTCACGCTCGCGCTCGACCCATTCTTGATCGCGCACAACCGGGTCCTGCAGCTCGACGGCATCCTCGCGTTGAGCATGCTCGCCGCGTTCGTCGCCCTGATGAACGCGACACGCCGCACGGCGCGAACCGGCGCGTGGCTGGCGCTGTCTGGCGCGTTCGCCGGGATCGCGTTGCTGGAGCGCGCGTTCTTCGCGGGCTTCCTGATCCTTGCCGCGATAGTGGTGTTGCAGCGTTCGCTCGTCGGGCTGCGCGGCCTGAAACCGTGGCTGCTCACCGCCGCCGTCGTTTTCATCGGAGCATGGCCGGCCTTGTGGGTCAATCCCGTTCATCCCCTCAAACTGATCCTCACCGGTAGCGCGAGCTCCGCCGCCGACGTCACGTCGTCCGGGTTCTTCCTCGGCCGTCACGTCTCGCCGCCGGGCATCGTGGTCTACCCCGTCGTTGCTGCGCTGCGGAGCACGGCGTTCACGCTTATCGCGGGGCTCGGCGCCACAGTGTGGGCGCTCCGTCATCGCGCGAGCGACGACCAGGCCCGGCTCGCCGGCGCGTTCCTGTGCTTCGGGGCGCTGTTCGCCCTCGCGATCGGGCTCGGCCTCAAGACAGCCGACCGCTATCTGCTCCCGGCGCTGGTCGCCGTCGACGTTGCCGCCGCGATCGGCCTCGTCGCCGCGGCGCGGCGCATCGGGAAGGCCCTCCCGGCCGCCGCCGTGACCGCGCTTGCTCTCGCCGCACACGCCGGGCCCGGCCTCGCGACGCACCCGCTCGAGCTATCCGCCTACAACTGGCTCGCAGGCGGACCGTTCGCCGCGCGTCACGCGATCGTCGTGGGCTGGGGGGAGGGGCTCGAAGAAGCTGCGAAGGATCTCGCGAAGTTCCCGGACGCGGCCACCGCCACGGTCGCGACCACGCGCATCAACGGATTCGCGCAGTTCTTCCCCGGTCGAACGATAGCGATGAACGACAGCGAGCTCGCCAAGCCCGGCGGCGTCCACTCCGACTACGCGCTGTTCTACATCTCGAGCTTGCAGATCGGACGCCAGGACGCCATCTACTCGCACTTCAAGAACCGGAAGCCCGTCTACACACTGAAGCTCGACGCGATCACGTACGTGACCGTCTATCGCGTATAGGTCAGCCCCACCGCCACAGCAGCACCGTGTCGTCGCCAACGTTGACGCGGCGGGCCGCCGTCTCGATCACCGCGCGAGCGCCCGGTGACACCAGCCGCTTCCACGACGTCGGATCGGCGACCACCCATCCACGTGGATGCGTCTGCAGGTAGCGCGTCGTAGCCGCCGCGTCGCCGACGAGCTCGCTCCCGCACAAGATGTCACGCGGCCCATGCATGAACGGCTCCGCGGCCGACGGTATCCGCAGCCAATCACCGCAGCGGCCCACCGACCACGCGAGCGCGAGCGGTTCGGTGCCGAGCAGCGCGTCGCGTGTACCACCCGCCGCGCGAATCGCCGACGCGGCCGCTTTCCAGTTCGGTCGCGGGATCACCCGCCCTGGATGCGCGGCGGTCGGCATAGCCCAGACCCCGAACACGCCCGACACCGACACCGCGCCGGCGAGCAGTGCCACCGCCGGCGCGAACCCAACCGACGCGCGCCGCGCGGAGACGAAGCGAATGATCTCCGCCACCCCCACGCCCACCACCGCCGCAAGGAACGGCGCGAAATGCACGAGATACCGTCGGTCCAACCCCGGGCCGTCGCTCGACCGGAAGAACACCGCGAGCAACACCGGAGGTACCACGAGCTGCAACGCGAGGTTCCCTCCCTCGAGCCCGGCGCGCCGGATCCCTGCGATGGATGCCGGCAGCAGCGGGATCCACGCCCACCACGCCACCAACCCGAAGAGGTTCCCGAGCGTCGCGAGATGCAGGCCAGGGTCGAGCGAAAGATCGGGCACCGGATGCCGAACGATCCGCACGACGCCGTCGCGTATCGACGGCACGATCGCAACAACCACCGCGCCGAGCACGACAAGTACTGCGAACGCAAGCATCGCCAGCGCCCTGCCATGCCGCTCCTCAGAGGGCGCGCTGCGCCAGGCCAGCAAGCCGTACAGCGCCAACGGCGCCACCAACACGATGCCCGCCACCTGCAGATGCAACGCCACGGCGAACGCCGCCAACCCCGCAAGTCCGGTGCGCCACGAACGCGTCGTGATCGCACGCGAGCACAAGACCGCCGCGACCCCGTAGGCGACTACGAACGCCGCGTAAAAGCGTGCGGACCGCGAATGCGCGACGTGCAAGGGCATCAGGGCGATGACGGCAGCGGCCGCGAGCGCCGCCATATCGCCGAAGCGCCGCCGGACGGCGAGCCACACCAACGGGATCGTCGCCAGCCCGACGAGCGCAGAGGGAAACCGTGCGGCGGTCTCGTTCTCCCCGAACATCTTCATCGACGCCGCGACCGCCGCGGTCTGGGCGTATGCGCGGCGGTACTGCAGGCCGGACGGAAGCGTCGGCCCGTGTCCGGCGATCATGCTCTTCGCAGCGATCGCGTGCGGGAATTCGTCCGCCCAGAACGACAGACGCCCGAGCGACGCGAAACGCAACCAACCGCCGGCGACGATCAGAAGGGCCAGCGCGACGAAGATCCACGGCACGGCCCGGCGGGTGTTCGCCCCCCGGCGCTCGGGACCCGCGGGCCTCGACGGCGAGCGAAGCTCGAGGGAGGACACCGGAAACCGAGCCTAGCAGGTCAGGGAGCCGGCAGAACCGGCGTTCCGACGCAGCCGTTACCCCGCTCCGCCGCCGCCTCCTCCACCTCCGCCACCGCCGCCTCCACCGAAACCGCCGCCGGAGAAGCCACCGCCGAACCCGCCGCCGCTCGATGGAGCGGTGGCGAACGCGGCGCTGGCGGACGCGGTGAACGAGGACGTGAAGGAGCCGAGCGAGGACGCGAACACGCCGGGCGATGAGATGAACCCGCCGGGCATCCCCGGGGACCACGCGTACCAGCCGAAGCCGTGGGTCGCGACGTCCGGCGCGAGGATCACGATGG
>Ga0075425_100002048_pt1 | contig 19969 bp, 23 predicted proteins | sample SoiMethybrSBSTD4_FD_75300 | JGI IMG/M metagenome (GOLD analysis project Ga0075425, IMG submission 75300) | Bulk soil microbial communities from a Populus tree surrounding site in Tennessee, USA - Soil MetaG P. TD hybrid SBSTD4 | ecosystem: Environmental > Terrestrial > Soil > Tree plantation... | reverse complement strand
CCAGCGCCTGGCAGAGGCGTCCGGGACCTGCGCAGAGCAGGCGCAGCTCGTCGAGCCCGCGGCGCTCGCGCATCCTCTCGAGGCCGTACAGCGGCTCAATGGCTCTGATCAGCACGGCACTCGCCTCGCCCTCCTCGCCGCAGACGAAGTTGAGGCACCAGTGGATGCCGTAGGAGCGATAGACGTACGCGTGGCCTCCCGGCAGGAACATCGACGCGTTGCGCGCGGTGCGGCGGTTCCCGAAGCCGTGCGCCGCGGGATCTTCGTGGTCGTACGCCTCGAGCTCGACGATCGTCCCGCCGACGCCGTCGACGAGCAGCGTCGCGCCGATCAGCTCCGGCGCGACCTCGTGGACGTTACGCCGCAGGTTCACGTGCGTCGTACCTGAGGAACTTCGGCAGCGCGAGCGCGGTCGCGATACACCCGACGATGCACAGCACACCACCCGAGACGACGGAGAAGCGAAGCGAGGTGAGCGAGGCGAGCACGCCCGCTTCGAGGTCGCCGAGGCTCGGCGCGCTCGCGACCTGCATGAACTCGATCCCCTGCAGCCGGCCGAGCAGATGGTCCGGCGTCACGCGCATCAGCATCGTGCTGCGCAGCACGGCGCTGAAGAAGTCGGCGCCGCCGGCGATCGCGAGGAAGAACATCGCGGGCCACAGCGAGGTCGTGAAGCCGAACGCCGCGATCGCGGCTCCCCACACGCACGCAGCGATCGTCACGCCGACGCCCATGCGCCGCACGTGCGACGTCCACCCCGAGACGAGCGAGCCGAGGAACGCGCCGGCGTACGGCGCGGCGTAGAGGTACCCGACGGTCGCCGCGTCCCCCTGCAGCTGATGCAGCGCGATCGCGGGGAAGAGCGCCGTCGGCATCCCGAAGACCATCGCGGCGGTGTCGACGGCGAAGATCCCGATCAGCGGCTGGCGGCCCTTGAGGAAGCGGAAGCCGTCGAGTATCGCGCGCAGGCTCGGCCGGTCGACCTCCCCGAGCGGCGGCATCTTCGGGAGGAGCCAGATGACGAAGAACGACGCCGTGTACGTCACCAGGTCGATCCCGTACGTCCACGGCACACCCGCAGCCGCGATCAGGATGCCGCCGACCGCCGGCCCACCCACCGCGGCCAGCGAGTTGTAGACGCTCGTCAGCGCTGCCGCGGCGGCGATCTCCTCGTTGGGGACGAGGCGCGGCGTCAGCGAGCTCATCGCCGGCCGCCCGAGGCTGAAGATCGAGACGGCGATCCCTTGCAGGACGAAGAGCGCCCAGACGCGTGGGTGCGCCAGCAGCGCGTTTGCGAGGAAGAGCGCGGCCACGACCGCCATCCCCGTCTCGGTCCGCAGCAGCACCGCACGGCGGTCGAGCGCGTCCGCGATCGCACCGCCGACGAGCGGGACGACGAGCAACGGGATCAGCGACGCGAGCCCGAGCAGCCCGACGAGCGCCGTCGAGTGCGTGAGCGTGTACACCTGGTAGGGGACCGCGACCGTCCCGATCTCGCCGCCGACCGTCGAGATCGCCTGCCCGATCCAGAGGTTGCGGTAGTCGCGGCGCCGCAGCGGGCGCGTGTCGACGCGCATGCGCCGGAAGAGGCTCGTGCGCTCCCCGGTGTGGAGAGGGTCAATTGCCATCCGACTCCGTCGAGCCTACGTCGGCCGCCATCAGGGTCGGTCGAGCCTACGTTCGTCGCCGTCAGTCGTCGGCGATGCGCTCCCAGAGGTAGTGATCGGTCCAGACGCCGCCGAGCAGGATGTGGCGACGCAGGAGGCCGACCCTCGTGTAGCGGTTCTTCTCGAGGACGCGCTGCGAGGCGGCGTTGGCGACCGCGGTCCCGGCCTCGATGCGGTGGAGGCCGAGGTCGGCGAAGCCGCGCTCGGTCAGCTCGCCGACGGCGCGGCTCGCGAGGCCGCGGCCCGAGCGCGCCTCGGCGACGAAGTAGCTGATCATCGCGCTTCGGAGCCCGCCGAGCTCGATCCCGGTGAGCGAGACCATGCCGGCCAGCGCGCCGTCGTCGAGGATCGCGAAGCGCTGGTTGCCGTCGGTGATCCACGCCGCCACGTTCTCGGGGCGGTACCAGCGCTCCGGGTCGTCCGCATCCGGCTCCCAGCGCTCGAGGTACGCGCGGTTCGCGATGCGCAGCGCCGTCAACGCGGCGGCGTCGGCTCCTGTCAGGCGCTCGATCAGAAGAGGTTTTCGTCCTGTGGGCCGGGGCGGCCTCGCCGCGGGATCGTGCCCATGTCGGCGAGGATCGCACGCTCGGACCGAGACGCGACGATCGGGTCGGGGATGCCTTCGACCCAGACGAGGGTTCGCGTGCCCGAGCCGCGATCCTCGCGGATCGGCTCGATCGCGAAGATCCGGTCGGCGCGCACGAACTTGCCGAACCCGAGCGGGATCATCCTCTGGTCGGTCACCTAGCGATTATCGCGGGCGGCGCGTCGCCGACCGTTCGCCTCGGCACGAGGAACGCAACCACGGCGATCACGACGATGACGAGCCAGACGGTGTTGAGGCGCGGCTCGAGCGCGTTCGGGATCGTCCTCCCCGTCCACCCGCGCTTCACGATCTGCTCCGTCCACGCGTCTTGGATGCAGTTGACGATGCCGTAGGCGAACATCAGCGCGACGTAGGCGCGGCCCGCAAACGACCGCGGCAGGTCGTGCAAGAGGATCGCGGTCGCGGCCAGCATCGCCCCGTCGAGGCCGTGGTGGTGGCCGAGGTGCACCGCCGCCGCGACCGGGCCGGGGTGGCCCGGCCGCAGCTGCCCGGCGAGGAAGACGCCGAATGTCTCGTGGAAGCCGAGCTCCGCCGCGATCCAGACGAGCGAGAGGAGGCCGAGCAGCGCGACCGCGACGAGCTCCGGCCGGCCGACCCGCGAGCGTCCCGGTCCCGCTCGGAGCTCGAGCACGAGCGCCAGCCCGACGCCGAGCGCGGGGACGGCGTTCACCCACTTCGCGTCGAGGTTCGACTGCGAGACGACGCCCGGGACCACGACGACGAGGCAGAGGAGCACACAGACGATCCCCGCGAGGCGCGCGCCGATCCTGGCCGCCGCTAGGCCGCCGAGGAGCGCGGCGACGAGCGCGACCGGGAAGTTCAGGTAGACGACCACGCGCGAGAGGCCGCCGTGCACGAAGCCGTGCCCTGAGACGTGGTAGAGGCGACTGGGATCGATCCGCGAGTACGTGACGAGCATCGCGACCGCGACGGCGCCGTAGGCGGCCCAGATCGCGCGCGTGCTGACGGTCACGCTGTTACCCCAACGCGCTCCGCAGCGACTCGACGACGCGCTCCTGGTCGGCGCCGTCGAGGCGCGCGTGGAACGGGAGCGCCATCGTGCGCGCGCTGCAGTCCTCGCTCACCGGCAGCATCCCCTCACGGAAGCCGTAGCGCGCGCGCATGTACGACTGGAGGTGGATCGACGGGAGGTACGGCGCGGTGGCGATCCCGTCGTCGGAGAGGCGCGCCATCACGTAGGTGCGGTCGACCCCCTCGGGCAGCTTCACGACGTACACGAACCACGACCGCTGGTGGTCGTCATCGTCGGGCAGCGGGGTCTCGACGTCGACGCCGGCGAGGAGCTCGTTGTAGCGCCTCGCGACCTCACCCCGGGCCGCCAGGATGCGGTCGAGCTTCTCCAGCTGGCCGATCCCGAGCGCGGCGGACATGTCGTCCAGGCGGTAGTTGAAGCCGAGGAACCCGTGCTGCAACCAGCTCGACGTCTCGAGCCGTCCCTGGTTGCGCAGCGACAGGAGTAGCTCATGTTCGTCCCCGGAATACGTCGTCACCGCGCCGCCCTCGCCGGTCGTCATCTGCTTGTTCGGATAGAAGGCGAACACCGCCGGGTGCGGCAGCGAGCCGATCTTCTGCCCTTTGTACGTCGCGCCGAGCGCCTCGCACGCATCCTCGATCAGCGCGATCCCGTGGTCCTCGCAGAGCGGGATCAAGGCGTCGTACTCGGCCGGGTAGCCGAAGATGTCGACCGCGACGATCGCCTTCGTGCGCGGCGTGATCGCCGCGGCGACGGCGTCGGGATCGAGGTTGTAGGTGTGCGGGTCGATGTCGGCGAAGACCGGCGTGGCGCCCTCGTAGATGGCGCAGTTCGCGGACGCGACGAACGAGTACGGCGACGTGATCACCTCGTCGCCCTCACCGACGTGCGCGAGGCGCATGCAGAGGTGGAGGCCGGCCGTGCCGGAGGACACGGCGGCGCAGTGGCGCGCGCCGAGCTTCTCCGCGAGCAACGACTCGAAACGGGGGCCGGTCGGGCCGAGCGAGAGCGTCCCCGAGCGCAGCACCTCGAGCACGAGCTCTTCGTCGCGCTCGTCGATCCACGGAGCGCTCAGGTTGATCTTGGTGGTGGTGGTCAACTGCGCGCGAGCTGCGGCACGGGATCGAGCCACTGCGACCAACGCTCGCTCTTGCCCCGGACCGTGTCGAGGTAGGCGCGCTGGATCTCCCGCGTCACCTCGCCGACGCCGATCTCATGGTCGTCGATCGAGCGCAGCGGCGTCACCTCGGCTGCAGTGCCGCACATGAACACCTCGTCGGCGAGGTACAGATCCGAGCGGATGATCGCCTTCTCGACGACCGTGTACCCGAGGTCCTGCGCGATCTGCTTGACCGTGTCGCGCGTGATGCCCGGGAGGATGCCGGTCGCGAGGTCCGGCGTGTAGATGACGCCGTCGCGGACGACGAAGATGTTCTCGCCCGACCCGTCGGCGACGGTGCCCTCCGGCGTCAGCAGGATCGCCTCCTCGTAGCCGGCGTTGTTCGCCTCCGTGACCGCGAGCATCGAGTTGAGGTAGACGCCCGTTGCCTTCGAGACGTGCGGGACGACGTTCGGCGGGATGCGCTGCCAGGAGGAGATCTTCGCGCGGATCCCGTTCGTGAGGCCGTCCTCGCCGAGGTACGAGCCCCACGGCCAGCTCATGATCACCGTCTCCACCGGGTTGCTGCGCGCCGCAACGCCGAGCTGACCGTAGCCGTAGAACGCGATCGGGCGGATGTAGCACTCCGGCAGCCCGTTCGCGCCGATCAGCTCGTTCGTCGCCGCCCGCAGCTCGTCGACCGAGAACGGGATCTGCATGTGCAGCAGCCGCGCCGAGTTGTGCAGGCGCTGGAAATGCTCGCCGAGCCGGAACACCGCCGGCCCCTTGTCGGTGTCGTAGCAGCGGATGCCCTCGAAGACGCCGGAGCCGTAGTGGAGGCCGTGCACGCCGACGTGGACCTTGGCATCGCTCCAGTCGACGAGCTCGCCGTTCATCCAGATCTTCTCGGTCTCCTGCACGGTCTCTCCTTCGCTCGGGTCGAGAAATCCTAGCTGTGGCCCGTGAGCTCCACCATCCGCGCCCCGGTCAGCCTGAGCAGCTCCTGCGGGCTCAGCGCGGCCATGTGCGCGTCCGTCCCGGCACCGATCCAGACCTCCTCGTACATGAGGAACGAGCGGTCCATCAGCGTCTGCGTGATCGCGCGCTGCGGGAACGGCGCGACGCCGCCGGGCTCGAAGCCGGTCGCGTGCCGGACCTCGTCGGCCTTCGCGACGCGCACCTCTTCGGCGCCGACCTCCGCGCCGACGGCGGCGTCGTCGGCCCGCCGGTCGCCGGGGACGAGCGCGAGCACGTAGGCGCCGTCGCACACGAGGACGACCGACTTGACGATCTGCGCGAGCTCGCAGCCGACGGCGCGCGCGGCGTCGCGGGCGGTCGGCGTGCCCTCGCCGAACTCCTCGATCCTCGCGTCAACGGCCGCCGCGCGCAGGACCGCGGACACACGCTCGACGGGCTCGGGCCACCGGTTCATCGCGTGACCGATTCTGCCTGTCGCACGTTGTTCTGAGCGAGAACGGCAATCGATTCGGGAGACGACCAGTGGATCATGCTGAGAAGGCACGGACCGAGTCCGCGTACCGTGAGGTGAACGAGGCGATCGCGACGACCGCCTCCAGGTTTCGGGCCGAGGAGACCGACTTCCTGTGCGAGTGCGCGGACCCCGACTGCGCCGACCGCATGACGGTCGACCTGGACGACTACGAGGACGTGCGCGCCGAGCCGACGCGCTTCCTGCTCGCGCCGGGGCACGGCGAGTCGAGCATCGAGCGCGTCGTGGAGCGGACGGAAGAGTTCGACGTCGTGGAGAAGGTCTCGCCTGAAGCGGCCACGGTCGCCCGCGCGCTCAACCCGCGCACGGGCTGAGCCCGCTCAGCTCTGGATGACGTAGGCCTCGTCCATTCCCTCGCGCAGCTGCGCGACGAGCTCGGGCGGGGCGGGCGAGTCGATCGAGAGCGCCATGAGCGCCTTTCCCCCTTCGCGGTTCCGCGAGACGGTCATGTTCGCGATGTTCACGCCGGCTGCGCCGAAGAGCGTGCCGACCCGGCCGATGACACCCGGGACGTCGTCGTACATGAGCAGCGCCATGCGGGGCGCGAGCTCCATGTCCAGCTCGAAGCCGAGCGCGGAGACGAGCCAGTGCCGGTTGTCGGTCCCGATCGTGGTGCCGGCGACGCGGACACCGTCGGCCGAGACGCGGACGAGGTTCGTGAAGTCGCGCGACGCGCGCCGCTTCTCCTCGCTGACCTCGATCCCGCGGTCCGCCGCGACGACCGGCGCGTTGACGTAGTTGACGGGCTCGTCGGTATGGCCCTGGAACGCGCCGTTCAGCGCAGCGACGGTGAGGAGACGCGTGTCGTAGTCGGCGAGCGCGCCGTAGACCTCGATCGCGATCCGGCGGACGTCGCCGCCGGCGAGCGCGAGCGCGAGCCGCCCGAGCTTGGCGGAGAGCGGGATGAACGGCCCGAGCACCTCGAGCACCTCGGCGTCGACTGCCGGGATGTTCACGGCGTTCGTGACGAGCCCGCCGTCGAGCGCGGCCGCCACCTGCTCGGCGACGACAACCCCGGCGCGATCCTGCGCCTCCTCCGTCGACGCCGCGAGGTGCGGCGTGACGACGACGTTCGGCGCGTGGAGGAGCGGGCCGTCGTAGGGCTCGTGCGGGAAGACGTCGATCGCGGCGCCGGCGAGCTTGCCCGACTCCAGCGCCGCCACGAGCGCAGCCTCGTCGACCAGCTCGCCCCGCGCTGCGTTCACGAGCCGCGCGCCGTCGCGCATGCGCGCGATCGCTGCGGCGTCGATCGCGCCGCGCGTGTCGTCGTTCAGCGGCAAGTGGAGCGTGAGAAAGTCTGCACGCTGCAGCACCTCGTCGAACGTCGCGCTCTCGACGCCCAGCTCGCGGAACCGTTCCGCCGAAACGAACGGGTCGTACGCGACGACCTTCATCTGCAGACCGACGGCGCGCCGTGCGACGAGCCGGCCGATGCGCCCGAACCCGAGGACGCCGAGCACCTTGTCCGCGAGCTCGATGCCGCCCCACTTCGACCGCTCCCAGCGGCCGTCGACGAGGGCCGCATGCGCCTGCGGGATGTTGCGCGCGAGCGCGAGCAGCAGCCCGACGGCGTGCTCGGCCGCCGAGACGATGTTCGACTCCGGCGCGTTCGCGACGACGATCCCCCGCCGCGTCGCCGCGTCGACGTCGACGTTGTCGACGCCGACCCCGGCGCGGCCGATCACCTTCAACCGCGTCCCGCGCTCGATGACGTCTGCGGTCACCTTCGTCGCCGAGCGCACGATCAGCGCTTCGTAGTCGCCGATGATGTCGTCGAGCGGCGAGTCCCGATCGACGACGACGTCGTACTTCTCGCGGAGGAGCTCGACCCCCGCGTCCGCGATCTGCTCGCGGACAAGGACCTTCATGCGGCGGTGACGGGGCTCTCGAACGCCTCGAAGGCGCGGGCGACCGCGACGCCGCGCTCGATCTCGGCGCCGAGCTCCGTGAGCGAGAGCTCGACGGCGGCGAGCGCGCTCGCGATGTCGAACACGTCGAACCAGCCGATGTGGCCGATGCGGAAGATCTTGCCCTTCAAGTGCGCCTGGCCCGGCGCGAGCGTGACGCCGTGCCGGTCGCGCAGGTGCAGCAGGAGGTCATCGGCGTCGATGCCCTCCGGCGCGCGCACTGCCGTCACGACCGCGGCGCCGTCGTCGTCCGGCGAGAAGAGCTCGAGGCCCATCGCCTTGATCCCGGCACGCGCGGCGCGGCCGAGGCGAACGTGCCGCTCGAACCCCGCCTCGAGCCCGTCGTCCAGCAGCAGCCCCAGCGCCGCGTCCAGGCTGCGAATGATCGAGACCGCCGGCGTGAACGCTGCATCAAGCTTGTCCTGCGCCTTCTTGTTCGCGCGCCAGTCGAAGTAGAACGTGCGCGACTCCGGCGCGCGCGCGAGCACCTGCTCGGGCACGGAGACCATGGCGAGACCGGGCGGCGCCATCAGCGCTTTCTGCGAGCCGGAGACGACGACGTCGATACCCCAGGCGTCCGTCTCCAGCGGCACCGCGCCGAGCGAGGAGATCGCGTCGACGACGAGCGTCGCCTCGTCGACCGCCTCTCGGATGCCGCGCACATCCGCGACGACGCCCGTCGACGTGTCGGACTGCTGGCAGAACACGATCTCGGCGCCCGACTCGCGCACGGCCGCGCCGACCTCGTCGGGGTCCGGCGACTCGCCCCACTCGTATCGGATCGGCTGGAGGTCGAGGCCGTAGCGCTCGCAGATCGCGACCCACCGCTCGCCGAAGGACCCGTGACTCACGACGGCGACGCGCCGACCGGCTTCGGCCAAGTTCGCGACGGCGGACTCCATCGCCCCCGTGCCGGACGACGTGAAGAGCAGTACGTCGGACTCGGTCCGGAACACGTCCTTCAGGCGCGCGAGCGTCCGCGCGTAGATCTCCCGGAAGTCGGGCCCGCGATGGTGGACGATCGGCTCGGCCCCGGCGGCGAGGACCTCCGGCGGCACCGGCGTCGGGCCGGGCGTGAAGAGGTAGCGCTTCTCCAAGGGCCTCAGACTAGCGATCCCGCTCCGCGCCGACGCAGCACACTATCGGTGTGGACGCGCTCCTCTCCTTCGCCGCGACGCTCGTGTCGCTGCGCCTCGCGGGGCCGCTTCTCCGGTCGCGGCGGTATGCCTGGGCCGGCGGCGTGCTCTCGTTCGGCGCGGCCACCGGCGCGCTCGCGTGGGGCTCCGCCCACGGCTGGGACACCGCGTCGTTCCGCGTCTACTACCTCGCCGGCGCGCTGCTCTCGGCGCCGCTCCTCGGCATCGGGTCGCTCTCGCTCGCGGGCAAGCGCTGGGCCGCGCCGCTGGGCCTGCTGTACGCCGGCTTCGCCGCCGGGATCGCGATCGCGATGCCGGTGCAGGGCGAGTTCGGCGGTACGGCGGTGCCGCACGCGCAGGACCACGTCGACCTCCTCGAGCGCATGGTCGCGATCGTCGCGAGCTCGCTCGGAACGATCGCCGTCGTCGCCGTCGCGCTTGCCACGCTGCGGCGGCGGCCCGTTGGCAACGCGCTCGTGGTCGCCGCCGTCGCCGCGGCCGCGGCCGCCTCCGTCCTGACGCAGACGGCGGTCGCCGCGGCCGCGGCGCTCTTTGCGGTCGCCGCCGCACTGCTCTACGCGGCGGTGCGGGCCTGACCTAGCTACGTTCGCGCTCGTTCGCTCTCGGGCTCCACGAGCTCGGCGAAGAGCGCGCGGTAGTGCTGCACGGCCCTGCGGAGCTCCTCCGTGCCCGCCTTGCCGCGATCGTGCGCGACGGCGATGCCGTGCCCGGCGCGGTAGTTCTCGACGACGTCCGGGTGGTCGACCGAGAGGTCGCCGGCCCGCGTGTCGAAGTCGTCGACCGGGTAGCCGCGCTCCCGCATGACCGTCTGGATCAGCGAGTCGGCCGCGGCGAGCGAGCCGGCAGGGTCGTCGACGAAGCGCGCCTGGATCGTCTGCCACTGGGCGCGGTACGCCTTCCGCTCCTCCGGCTCGAGCGGGCGGATGTCGAACTGCTCACGGCGCTCCTCGCGCTCGCGTAGCTCCGACTCCGCCGCGCGCTTCGTCGGCGCATCTGCGGCGACGCGGTCGTACTCACTCCCGAACCGCTCCTGGAGCCCCTTCGACCGCCGTGCCCGGAGCCCGGTCCAGATCACGCCGAGCACCACTAGGACCACAACCACTGCGATCACGATCCATACCCACGTTGCCATTCGTCCTCCTTCCTCCTGCGATCGGGACGAGATGCCCGGAGGTGGCCTACCCGCGGGCGGGCACCGCTACGCACCAGGTTGCTCGAGGGCGTACCAGGCGCTGACGCGGTCGGCGAACGCCTCGTCTGCATCCTCGCTCTCCTCGAGCCGCATTGCCTTCGTGCGCACCTCGCCGAGGTAACGCGCGATCTCCTCTGGGCCTTTCCCGCGCCGCAGCATCCGTCCGACGCGCTCGAGGTACGCGTCGTACGCGTCGGCCCGCGTCGCGTCGTCGTAGACGTTCTGCGGGTCCCAGTGCTCGATCGCCATTACGCGCAGAGCGGGCAAGCCGGTGGCCGTCCACCAGCGTCGCCAGCGGAAGAGCTCCATCAGTTCAGCGTGACCCAGACGGCGCCGCCGCTCGCGGCGATGCCGCGCGGCAGCGCGCCGACGGGGATCGGCGGGCCGGCCTGATCGGTCTGCGGGTCGACGCGCACGACGGTGGCGTCGCCGCAAGCGACCCAGACGGCGCCGGCGCCGTAGGCGAGCGCGAGCGCGTTGCGACAGGCCGGGATCGTCGCCACGATCCCGTGCAGGCTCGGGTCGACGCGGAGCACGGACCCGTCGACGGCGCTGATCCAGAGCGCGCCCCCACCGACGGCGACGTCGGTCGGGTTGGGAGGGACGTGCCCGGCGGCGAGGCTCGCGTCGGTCGCGAGCGGCAGCGAGTTCGTGAGCAGCCCCGTCCTCGTCGAGACGCGCGCGACGCGGCTCGCCGCGCTGCCGACCCAGTACGCCGCTCGGTCGTCGGCGGTGATCAGGTCGCCGTAGATCTCGATGTTCACGCGCCGCAGCGCCCCCGTCCGCGCGTCCAGGCGTGCGGCGCCGCGCACGCGACCCGGCAGGAGCCCGGTCGTCCACAGGGCATCGCCGCCGGCGGCGAGCACCGAAGCACCGGTCGCGGTCTGGAGCCGGCGATCGATGCGTCCCTGTGTCGGGTCGATCCGCTCGATCCTCGCGAACTCGAGCGGGTGCGAAATGTCGCTCCGCATGCGGCCCACGACCCAGACGGCGCCGTCGCCGAGCGCGAGGTCGGTGACGGTGACGTCCAGCCGCCGCGTCTCCACGATGCGGTGAGTGCTCCCGTCGATGTGCGTCAGCGTGCCGTCGCCCTTGTTCAGGACCCACGCGCCGCCGTAGCCGGCGACGACGAGCGTCGGCGTATCGCCGACCTGCAGGCGGTCGACGACGCGGCGGGACTTCACGTCGATGACGGCGACGAGGTCCTTGCTCTTCATCGCAGCCCTCGCCGCAGCCGGCTCCGCGCCGTCGTGCGCGACGACGAACACCGCGACGTCGATCGCCGCGACGACGACGCCGACCGCGATGACGCCGAGCACCCACCGGGGAATCACCAAGCGAGTCTACGACGCAGGCGAGTGCTTGTTAACGCGGCCGCTGGAAGTGGACGCGGTCGCGCTGGAGCGACGGGACCTCGTTGCTGCCGCGGAGGATGACGCGCAGCGGTCCCGATGGCGGACCGCTCTTCGCGCGGACGTTCGCAGAGGCGAGGCCGAGGCCGGTGCCGACGCTGCCGGCGAGGGCGAGCAGGACGACCGTGGCGACCACATCGGCCCGCTGCCACTGATGCTTCATGGCAACACGGTAGAGACGCCGGCCGGGAGCGGCGTCATCCCCACGGACGATTTGCGCGTACAGTGAACGCGTGCGGAAGCTCCTGCTCGTGGGCGCTTTGGGCGCCGCCGCGCTCGGTGTCCTCGTGGCGCGAACCGGCACCGCCGCGTCGGGGCCGACATACAGCCGAGACGTCGCGCCGATCCTTGATTCGAAATGTGCTTCATGCCATCGCGTCGGCGGGATCGCGCCGTTTGCGCTCACGACGGCGGCCGAGGCGAAGGCGCATGCGGCCGGCATCGTCCGCATGACGCGGGCCGGTCTGATGCCTCCCTGGATGCCCGGTGCCGATTCGGCGCCGCTCGTCGGACGCAACCGGCGGCGGCTGACGCCCGTGGAGTTGTCGACGCTCGCGCGCTGGGCGGCGAACGGTGCACCCGCCGGGGACCCTGCCGACCGTCGTTCCCGGCCCGCCAACGGAGCCGGGCTCTCCGGCCCCGGCCGCACCGTCACGCTCGCTCCTCGCCGCGCCTACTTCCCCCATGCGCCGGGCGGGGGCATCGACGACTACCACTGCTTCGTCCTCGACCCGAAGCTGAAGCGCAACGCGTTCGTGACCGCGGCCCTGATCGAGCCACAGCGGACCGGGATCGTCCACCACGTGATCCTCTTCGAGGCGGCGGGGGCGCAGGCCACGGCCGCGACGCGGCTGGACGCGGCCTCCGGCGGCAGGGGCTGGACGTGCTTCGGCGGGCCGGGTTTGCCGTTCGACGTCTCCGGGCCGCAGGCGCTCTCGCGCCTCGGTCAGCCGCCGTGGATCGCGGCATGGGTGCCCGGCCACACGACGAACGCCCTCCCCCGCGGAACCGGCGTCCTTCTCCATCGCGGGGCGAAGATCGTCATGCAGGTGCATTACAACCTGATCGAAGCCGCCGGCCCGGACCGCTCGCGCGCGCAGCTGCGGCTGCGGCCGGCGACAACGCCGCTGACCCCGCTCCAGACGGAGCTGATCGCCGCGCCGGTCGAGCTGCACTGCCCGGCGGGCGTCACCGGCGGGCGCTGCGCGAGGCAGCGCGCGCTGCAGGACGAGCTGACCAAGTACGGCCCGGACGCGGCGTTCGTCCCGGCTGCGCTGCTGCGGCTCTGCAACCGGACGCTGGCGGACTATCCGCGGGCCGTCGGCGCGGGGACGGCGATCTCGACGACCTGCGACCGGCCGGTCGCGCAACCCGAGACGATCTACGGCGTCGCGGGGCACATGCACCTGCGCGGCCGCGACATCTCGCTCGTCCTCGACCCGGGCACCGCGAAGGAGCGCACGCTCCTCCACATCCCGGCCTGGGACTTCCACTGGCAGGACGTCTACTACCTGCGGCAGCCCGTCGCCGTCGGCCCCGGCGACACGATTCGCGTCCGTTGCAGGTTCGACAACTCGACGGCCAACCAGCCCGTCGTCGGCGCGAAACAGCTCGCGCCGCGCTACGTCCTCTGGGGCGAAGGCACGACCGACGAGATGTGTCTCGGCATGCTCTCTGTCGCGACCCGCTAGGCGCTCGGTGTCAGACACCGTCGCCGCCAGAGCGTCGCGCGACCGCAGTTCGCAAAGGTGTCTGACACCTTTGCGAGCTATGCACCGCCGGTGTCAGACACCGGCGCCGCCAGAGCGTCGCGCGACCCCGGTTCGCAAGGTGTCTGACACCTCTGCGAAACGCACGACGGCAGCGAGCGACGCAACCGGTGTCAGACACCGTCAGCGCCGTCACGCGGCGCTGATCGCGCGCAGCTTGTTCAGCGCGTCGAGGGCGGCGACCTTGTACGCCTCGGCGAACGTCGGGTAGTTGAAGACCGCGTCCACGAGGTAGTCGATCGTGCCGCCGAGGCCCATCACCGCCTGGCCGATGTGAACGACCTCGGTCGCGCCCGCGCCGAGCGCGTGCACGCCGAGCAGCTTGCGCTCATCGGGCGAGACGAGCAGCTTCACGAGGCCGTGGCTCTCGCCGAGGATCTGACCGCGCGCGAGCTCGCGGTAGTGCGAGACGCCGACCTCGTACGGGATCATCGCGTCCGTCAGGTCGGTCTCCGTCTTGCCGACGAAGCTGATCTCCGGGATCGAGTAGATGCCGATCGGCAGCAATGCCTCCGCGCCGGTCGTCTCGATGCCGAAGATGTCGCAGGCCGCGAGCCGGCCCTGCTCGGCCGACGCGGACGCGAGGCTCGGGAAGCCCACGACGTCGCCGACCGCGTAGATGTGCGGCACCGTGGTCCGGAAGCGCGCGTCGACGGCAATGCGCCCACGCGCGTCTGCGTCGAGCCCTGCGTGCGCGAGATCGAGGTCGGCGACAGCGCCGACGCGCCCGGCGGAGTAGAACACGACGTCCGCCGGCAGCAGCTTCCCGCTCTCGAGCGAGGTCAGCGTGCCGTGCCCGCGCTCCTCGACACGCACCACGCGCTCGCCGAACCGGAACATGACGTTCAGCTCGCGCAGGTGATATCGGAGCGCCTCCACGATCTCGGGATCGCAGAAGTCGAGCATCGTGCTGCGGCCGTCGACGACGGTCACCTTCGATCCGAGCGCTGCGAACATCGATGCGAACTCGATGCCGATCACGCCCGCGCCGACCACGACGATCGTCGACGGCAGCTCCGCGAGCCGCAACACGATGTCGTCCGAGTCGAGGATGGTCGTCTTGTTGAACTCGATCTCCGGCGGGTGCGCCGGCACGGACCCCGTCGCGATCACGATCGCGGCCGCCTCGACGTGCCGCTCCGCCCCGTCGCGGCCGTCGACTGCGAGCTCGTGCTCGTTCACGAAGCGCGCGCAGCCGTCCAGGATCGTGATGTGGTTGCGCAGCAGCTGGTCGCGGATGATCTCGCGCTCGCGCTCCACGACGTGCCTTGTCCGCAACGCGATGTCGGCGATCGACACGCTCTCCTTGAGCCGGTAGCTCTGGCCGTAGATCGCCCGCTGGTTGAGGCCCGTGAGGTAGAGGATCGCCTCGCGGATCGTCTTCGATGGGATCGTGCCGGTGTTGACGCACGCCCCGCCGAGCGCGACGTGGCGCTCGACGAGCGCGACGCGCCGGCCGAGCTTCGCCGCCTGCACGGCGGCCTTCTGGCCGGCAGGTCCCGACCCCACCACGACGAGCTCGAATTCGTTCACGCACCGATGTTACGACGGCGGTGGTGTTGCCTGCTCGGGCGAGATGCCGAACTTCTCCTGGTAGCGCCGGTTGAGCTCGGCCCACTCGCCGCCCTCGAGCTCCGCGCCGCTCAGCGCACCCTCGAGCCGGCGCAGGCAGACCTCCCAGCCGGCGGCGTCGCGCGCGCCCTTGAAGCGGTCGTCGAACGTGTGGGTAAGGAGCAAGACGCTGCCGTCGCCGTCAGGGCGCACCTCCCAGCGGAGCTCGTCGTCGCCCCACGTGTAGGCCAGCACGCGCGGCGGGTCGTACTCGAGCACCTTCCCTTCTCCCATCGCGACGCCGCCCGGCGGCAGGTAGCGCACGGCGCCGCCGACGCGTGCGTCGAGCTCGAACGGGGACGGATGCCAGCGCCGGAGCTCGTCGAGGTCGGTCAGCGCCTGCCAGACGCGCTCGGGCGGTTGGCGGAGGCGGCGTTCGAATCGGAGCAGCGTGCGGCTCCCGCGCTCCTCGAGCGTGCCGTCGAGCCTGTCAGGCATTCAGCTTCTCCCGCACACGTTCGTTCACGACGCGCGGGTCGGCCTTGCCGCCGGTCTCCTTCATCACCTGGCCGACGAAGAAGCCCAGCAGGCCCTGCTTGCCGCCGCGGAACTGCTCGGCCTGGCCCGGGTTCGCCGCGATGATCCGGTCGATGACGGGGTCGAGCTCGCCCGCGTCGGCGACGACCTTCTGCTCGAGGTACGGCGCCGCCTCGAACCCGGCCTCGCCGATCCTGGCGAGCGCCTCGTCGAACGCCGCACGCGGGATCATCGCGCGGGCGTTGACGAGCTTCGCCAGCTGGGCCGGGTTCACCGCCTCCGGGCCCGTGCCGGTCGCGACGAACTGGTTCGCCAGCACGTTGGCGGCCTCCTTCGGCTCCGCCCCGGCGGCGACGACGTCCGACCAGAGTCGGTCGAGGCCGCCGGTGACGAGCACGTCGGCGTCGTAGAACGAGAGCGTCTCCGCGATCCGCCGGATGCGCGCGCCGGGGAGCTCGCCGATCTCCGTCCGCAGCCGCTCGACGACCTCCGTGGGCGGGTGGACCGGCACGAGGTCGGGGTCGGGGAAGTAGCGGTAGTCCTGCGCCTCTTCCTTCGACCGCATCGGGGGCGACTCCTCGTGGGCCGGATCGAAGTGCAGCGTCTCCTGCTCGACGGTCCCGCCCTCCTCGTAGACCCGGATCTGCCGCGCGATCTCGCGCTCGATGCCCTTGGCCGCGAAGTTGAACGAGTTCATGTTCTTCAGCTCGGTCCGCGTGCGCAGCTCGTCGGAGCCGGCGGGTCGCACGGAGACGTTGACGTCGAAGCGCATCGAGCCCTTCTCCAGCTCGGCGTCGGAGAGGTCGAGCTCGACGACAGTCTGGCGCAGCAGCTGCAGGAAGCGCTTGGCCGTCTCCGCGTCGTGGAGGTCCGGCTCGGTCACGATCTCGACGAGCGGCGTTCCGCCGCGGTTGAAGTCGACCAGCGTGGCCGTCGCACCGTGGATCCGGCCGGATGCGGCCACGTGCACGTTCTTCGCCGCGTCCTCCTCGAGGTGCGCGCGCGTGATGCCGACGGTGACGTCGCCGTCGGCGGTCGGCACGACGAGCGTGCCGCGCGCGCAGAGCGGCTCGTCGTACTGGCTGATCTGGTACGCCTTCGGCAGGTCGGGGTAGTAGTAGTTCTTGCGGTGGAACACGGCGCGCTCGGCGATGTCGCAATCGAGCGCGAGGCCGAGCTTGATGCACTCCTCGACCGCGCGCCGGTTCGCGACCGGCAGCGCGCCGGGGAACGCGAGGCAGACCGGGCACACGTTCGTGTTCGGCTCGGCGCCGAACTCGTTCGGGCAGCGGCAGAACATCTTCGTGCGCGTCTTCAGCTGCACGTGGATCTCGAGCCCGATGACGGCTTCCCAGCTCATTGGCGGCTCCGTCGAGCCTACGCCGCTGCTCATGACCGAAGCCTCGCCGGGACGCCGTCGAAGCCGAGCGCGCGCTCGAGCGCATGACCGGTGCGGAACAGGATGTTCTCGGAGAACTGCGGCCCGATCAGCTGGAGGCCGACGGGTAGGCCCTCGGAGAGCCCGCACGGGATGTTGAGGCCGGGGAGGCCCGCCATGCACGACGGGATCGTGAGCAGGTCGTTCAGGTACATCGCGAGCGGATTGTCCGCCTTCTCGCCGATCTTGAACGCGACGGTCGGGCTCGTCGGCGACACGATCACGTCGAACGACTCGAACACGGCCGCGTGCTCGCGCCTGATGACGGTGCGGACCTTCTGCGCGGTCCCGTAGTACGCGTCGTAGTAGCCGGACGAGAGCGCATAGGTGCCGATCATGATGCGCCGCTTCGGCTCGTCGCCGAAGCCGTCGTGCCGCGTGTTCATCAGCATCGTGCGGAAGTCCTCGCCGTCGCTGCGCAGCCCGTACCGCACGCCGTCGTAGCGGCCGAGGTTCGACGACGCCTCGGCTGGGGCGACGAGGTAGTAGCACGCCACGCCGTACTCGACGGAGCGCGGCAGCGAGCACTCCCCCACCTCTGCGCCGAGCGACTCGGCGAGCTCGATCGCCTCGAGCACGGCGGCGGTGACGCCGGGCTCGATGCCCTCCCTCTCGTTCATCTCCTTCGGGACGCCGATGCGCAGGCCCTTCAGGTCCTCCGCGTCGGGCAGCTCGACGGCGGGCACGTCGACCGTGGTCGAGTCGTTCTCGTCGCGGCCGGCGATGATCGAGTAGAGGAACGCGCAGTCACGCACCGTCTTCGCGACCGGACCGACCTGGTCGAGCGACGAGGCGAAGGCGACGACGCCGTACCTCGAGACGGTGCCGTACGTCGGGCGCAGGCCGACGTTGCCGCAGAGGGCCGAAGGCTGCTTGATCGAGCCCCCCGTGTCGGAGCCGAGCGCCCACGGCGCGAGCCCGCCCGACACGGCCGCTGCGGAGCCGCCGCCCGAGCCGCCCGGCACGCGCGTCGGATCCCACGGGTTGCGCGAGGGGCCGAAGGCGGAGTTCTCCGTCGAGGAGCCCATCGCGAACTCGTCGGTGTTCGTCTTGCCGAGCAGCCGGAGCCCGTGCGACTTGCAGCGCGCCGCGACGGTGGCGTCGAAGACCGGCACGTAGCTCTCGAGGATCTTCGAGCCCGCGGTCGTCGGCACGCCCTGCGTGCCGATCACGTCCTTGATCGCGATCGGGAGCCCGTCGCCACCCGGGTCGTCGGCGACGTGGAGAAACGCGTGCAGCTCGTCGTCGCGCTCGTCGATCGCGGCCCGGTAAGCGGCGAAGAGCTCGGCGCCCGACACCTCCCGCGCGTCCACGAGCCGCCAGGCCTCCTCCGCCGTGAGCGTGAGCGTGTCGATCATGCGGGCGGCACCTTGAAGTAGCCGTCCTCGCGGTCGGGCGCGTTCGCGAACGCCTCGGCGGCCGACAGGCACGGGCCCGGCTCGTCCTCGGCCCACGTGTTCGCGATCTCGAGGGGGTGGGCCGTCGGCGGGACGTCGCTCAGGTCGAGCTCGGAGACCTTCGAGATCGCCTCGATGATGTCCGAGAGCTGCTCCTGGAACTTCCCGACCTCCTCGTCGGTCAGCTCGAGCCGCGCCAGGCGCGCGACGTGCAGCACCTCATCCCTTGAAATCCCGGCCATGCCACCTCCTCAATAACACGAGAGGCTCCTCTCGGAGCCTCTCGCACAACTTGGTTCCGAAAAGGTCTAGAGCGCCGAGACGTTCGCCGCCTGCAGGCCCTTGTCGCCCTGCACGACTTCGAACGAAACGCGCTGACCCTCGGTCAGCGACTTGTAGCCCTCACCGCTGATCGCGGAGAAGTGGACGAACACGTCCGCCTCGCCGTTGCCACGCTCGATGAAGCCGTAGCCCTTTTCGTTCGAGAACCACTTGACCGTACCTTCAGCCACTTGCGACTACTCCTTGCTGGGATGACGCTACAAGCCCGCCGGACCGGCGGAGCGCGCGCAACATTAGCGGATCAGCCCGGATATGCAAGCTCGCCGCGCCGATACCGCGCGCACCGCACGGCGTTCTGGAGCAGGCACGCGATCGTCATCGGCCCCACGCCGCCAGGGACCGGCGTCATGTAGGCGGCCACGTCCATCGCACCGGGGTCGACGTCGCCGACGAGCCCTGCCTCGGTCCGGTTCGTCCCGACATCGACGACGACAGCGCGCTCCTTGACCATGTCCGGCGAGACGAGCGCCGGCACGCCGACCGCCGCGACGAGGACGTCCGCCTCCAGCGTGTGCTGGGCGAGATCCCTCGTGTGGGAGTGGCAGAGGGTGACCGTCGCGTTCGCCTGCTGCAAGAGATGCATTACCGGCTTGCCGACGATCGCGCTGCGGCCGATCACGACCGCCCGGGCGCCGTCGAGCGCGATCTCGTGCTCGGCGAGGAGCGCGAGCACCCCGATGGGCGTCGCCGGGACGAGCGCCGGGCGCCCGAGGTAGAGCTCCCCCGCGTTGAGCGGATGGAACCCGTCGACGTCCTTCGACGGCGTGAGCGCGCGGATGACCCGCGCCTCGTCGATCTCCGACGGCAGCGGCAGCTGGACGAGGATCGCGTCGACGCCGTCGTCCCCGTTCAGCTCCTCGAGCTTCGCGAGCAGCTCGTCCTGGCTCGTCTCCGCCGGCAGGCGGAGATCGGTCGCGTCGAAGCCCGCCTCGACAGCAGCCTTGTGCTTGAGGCGGATGTACACATCCGACGCCGGGTCGTCGCCGACGAGAACGGTGACGAGCCCGATGTGGCCGAGCTGCCGCACCTCCTCGGCGACCTCGGCGCGGATGCGGTCGGCCAAAGGTTTGCCCCTCATGACGGTTGCGGTCATGCGGCGACTCTAGAGTTTCCGCATGCGCTGGCCCCGGAAGAACGACGCCGGCTCGATCGAGCAGCGGCGTGCCGCGATGGGCGTCAACGGCGGGCTCGTCACGTCCGTCGACCTCGCGCCGTTCACCGGCGCCGCCGAGTCGCTCGTCGGCGTCGCGGTCATCCCCGTCTCCGCAGCACCGATCGAGATCGAGCTCGGGACGTACGAGCTCGACGACGGCGGCGACGTGATCGAGCGTGGCCGCTCGACGGAGACCGTGCACGTTCCGCTCGCGCACACCGAGGGCGGGCTGACCGC
>Ga0075425_100002044_pt1 | contig 19994 bp, 19 predicted proteins | sample SoiMethybrSBSTD4_FD_75300 | JGI IMG/M metagenome (GOLD analysis project Ga0075425, IMG submission 75300) | Bulk soil microbial communities from a Populus tree surrounding site in Tennessee, USA - Soil MetaG P. TD hybrid SBSTD4 | ecosystem: Environmental > Terrestrial > Soil > Tree plantation... | reverse complement strand
ATGGACACCGTCTCGCTCGGCGCCACGCTGGCGTGGGCGATGGAGTGCTTCGAGAAGGGGCTGCTCACGCTGGAGGACACCGGCGGCATCCCGCTCCGCTTCCACGACGCCGACAGCGTGATCAAGCTCGTCGAGATGATCGGGCACCGGCAGGGCATCGGCGACCTGCTCGCCGAGGGCTCGCAGCGCGCGGCGCAGCGGCTGGGCCGCGGCTCCGAGGCGTTCCTGACCACCATCAAGGGAATGGAGATGGCGATGCACGACCCGCGGCACATGCCGGTCATGCGCGCCTCGTACCTGCTCGCGCCGACCGGCGGCGATCACATGCGGCAGACCAGCAACCGCAACGGCCTGCGCAACCAGATCGGCCTCTGTCACTTCCTCGCCTACGAGGACGATCAGTCGCTGGCGATCCTCACGGCGGTCACGGGCTGGGACATCACGCCCGAGGAGATGGTGACGACCGCGCACCGCGGGCTCACGCTCGCCCGCCTGTTCAACCTGCGCGAGGGCTTCGGCCGGGCCGACGATCGCCTGCCCGCGCGCTTCAGCGATCCCCTGCCCAAGCACGCGGGCCTCACCCGCGAGCAGCAGGACAAGGTCGTCACCGACTACTACGTCGAGCAGGGATGGGACCCGGCGAGCGGGGTGCCCACCGTCGAGACCATCCGCGCGCTCGAGATCGAGGCCGACGCGGCGCACGCGCTCGTGTAGCGCTCATCCGCGACCGGCCGGGCCGCCGTCGGCACGGCGCACGAGCCGGGCCACGGCGTCGAGAACGACGGTCGGCTGGACCGGCTTGGCGAGGTGCACGTCGAAGCCCGCGGCGAGCGCCCGCTCGCGATCCTCAGGCCGCGCGTACGCCGTCACCGCCACCGCGGTCACGCGCACGCCGGAGACGGCCGCCCACGATTTCACGTCGCCGACCAGCGCGTAGCCGTCCCCGCCCGGCATCGCGATGTCGCAGACGAGCACGTCGGGCGCGAGCCGGCGCGCGATGGTCAGGGCGTCGCGCGCGTTTCCTACCACGGTCGGGGCGGCGCCGTGGTCGGCGAAGATCGTCGCCAGCAGATCGCGCGTGTCCGTGTCGTCGTCCACCACGAGGACCTTGACGCCGTCGAGGAGATCCGGCGCGTCGACGTCGGACGCGATCGCGCCGTCGTCGAGCCCGGCGAGGGCGCCCGAGGTCGTCGACATGATCGGCAGGCTCACCGTGAACGTCGTGCCCAGGCCGTCGCCGGGGCTCTCGGCGCCGACGCGCCCGCCGTGCAACTCGACGAGGTGACGGACGATGGCCAGGCCGAGCCCGAGGCCGCTGTGCGCGCGGGTGCTGGTGGCATCGCCTTGCCGGAAGCGCTCGAACACGTGCGGCAGGAAGTCCGCGCCGATCCCCTTGCCGTTGTCGGCGACGGTCAGGCGCGCCTCGCCGTCGCGCACGAGCCGGATCGTGATGTGTCCCCCGCGCGGCGTGAACTTGATGGCGTTGCCCACGAGATTCTCCACGATCTGCCCGAGGCGCTCGGGATCGCCGAGGACCGGGCCGGCGTCCGTGGCCAGCCGGGACGTCAGCGTGATGTCCTTGGCCTCCGCCGCCGGACGCATCGCCTCGGCCACCCCGGCCACGACGCGCGGCAGATCGACCTCTTTCATGCTCAGCTCGAGCCGGCCGGCGACGATGCGGCTCACGTCGAGCAGGTCGCTGATGAGCCGCGCCTGCTGCTCGACGTTGCGCTGGATCACGTCGAGGCCGTGCGAGGTCCTCGCGGCGTCGAGCGCGCCCGACCGCAACAGCTTGATCCAGCCGAGCATCGAGTTCAGCGGCGTGCGCAGCTCGTGCGAGAGCACGGCCAGGAACTCATCCTTCGCGCGGTTCGCCGCTTCCTCGCGCTCGGCGCGCCGCTCGGCGTCGGCGCGCGCCGCCTGCTCCGTCACCAGGAGCTGGCGGCGGCTGGTCGCCTCCTCGAGCGCGCGGCGCAGCTCCTCGATCTCCCGCACCGCACCACGGGCGAGCGCCGGCGGCGCCCCGTGCGTCTTCAGCGAGTCGGCCAGCGTCACGATCGGCTCCGAGATGCGCTTGCCGAGCACGAAGGCCAGCACGGAAGCGATGGCGAGAAGGACGACGCCACCGGACGAGAGGACCAGGAGCAGCCGCCGGGACGATGCCTCGACAAGCGCGACCGGCGCGGCCACGCCGACCGTCCAGCCGGCCTGCCGCGAACGCTTGTAGGCGGCATAGACGTCCGACGGCCCGAGCAACGTGCCCTTGACGAATCCCTCATCGCGGGCCGCCGTCCGCTCTGTCCACGCCACCGGACCCTTCTGGCCGACGACCGCCGCCGCGTCGGGCGCGCGCGCCACCACGCCCCCCTCGCGGTCGGTGATGATGGCGATCCAGCCGGGCGAGAGCGCCGCCTCCTGCAGGAGGCTCGTGAACTGTCTGGGCTCGAACGAGAAATCGAGCACGTACCGCACCACGTCGCCACGGATCACCGGGACGGCCACGATGACGGCGGGCCGACGACCGACCGTCCCGATGAAGACGTTCGAGACGAACTTCTGACGGTTCTTCGCCACCGCTTGCATCATCTCGAGGCTGGCGGCGGATGGCAGGGGCAGCGCGGCGCCGTACGGCCGGGAGGTGTTCAGCACCTGCCGGCCGGAAGGCTCGGAAAGCACGGACCAACCCGCGAAGCTCTTCGACACGGCGGTCGCCTCGTCGTAGAAGGCGGCCCGGTTCACTGGACCGTCGAGATGCCGCGAGGCCGCGAGGGCCTCCACGCCGTTCTTGATGTCGCCGATGTCCCGATCGAGGGCGAGGGCGAGCGCGCGGGCGGTGTCCCGCATGCCGCGCTCGACCGATGCGCGCTCGAGGTGCGCCTGGTACGCGACGAGAGCGGCCGCGAACAGCACGATGGGCACGACCGTCGCGAGCGTGAGCAGGAAAAGATGTAATCGCAGCGTCATCGCAGCCGTACCCCGTGCGCGGGACGAGGCGGAGCGTACCACGACCTTGCGCTCGGGGCCCGTGCGTGCGAAGGTCGGCACACCATGAACCTCCTGAGCCCGATCGATCGTGACGTGACCGTCGGCGGCGCCCGCCTCCGCCTGCTCGACTGGGGCGGCGAGGGACGCACGCCGCTCCTGCTCCTGCACGGCTTCACGGGCCACGCGCACGCGTGGGACACGCTGAGCATCGCGCTCCAGCCCCACTTCCACGTCTACGCCCTCGATCAGCGCGGGCACGGCGACAGCGATCCCGCCGAGGTCTACAACGCGGTGGCCGCCTTCGACGATCTCTCGGGCGTGATCGATCAGCTCGGCCTGGCGCCGCTGATCGTCGTCGGCCTCTCGATGGGCGGCCGCAACGCGATGTACTTCACGTCCAAGCGGCCCGAGGCCGTGCAGAAGCTCGTCATCGTCGACATCGGCCCTGAGATCAGCAAGCGTGCCTCGCAACCCTCGTCGGGGCCGCCGGAGCCGGAGACGTGGGAGAGCATCGAGCAGGCGGCGCAGCACCTGCTGCGCGGCAATCCCTACCCCGGCATCCACTACTATCGCTGGGTCGCCTCGCACAGCCTGCGCGCGCGCCCCGACGGCGCGCTGGTGTGGAAGTGGCATCCGAGCGTCAAGGAGCGTCGCACGCAGCCGAACCTCGACTGGTGGGACGTGCTGCGCGCGGTCACGCCACCGACGCTCGTCCTGCGCGGTGCCGAGAGCCCCATCCTCGATCGCGACGTCGCCGAGCGGATGGCCAAGGAGCTGCCGCACGGACGGTTCGTCGAGATCCCGCGCGCCGTCCACACGCTGCACGAGGACAATCCCGACGCGGTGCTCGCCGCGCTGAAAGAGTTCCTGGGGTTCTGATGGCCGAGCCCGTTCGCGTCCATCTGAGAGTCCCCGGCACCGCGCCGCTCGCCGAGCTGATGAAGCTGCTGCGCGAGGTCGAGGGCGCGGGCTTCGACGGGGTCGGCATCCTCGACAGCCAGATGCTCTGCCGCGACACCTTCGTGACGCTCGCCCAGGCCGCCACGCAGACGTCGCGGCTGACGCTCTTTCCGGCGGTCACCAACCCGTTCACGCGCCACGCCTCCGTGCTCGCCGGCGGGATCGCCAGCGTCGAGGAGCTGGCGCCGGGCCGCGTGAAGTTCATCATCGGCACCGGCTACACCTCGGCCAGCACCATCGGCCGCAAGCCGGCCACGCTCGCCGAGATGCGCGCGTGCATCGCGACGGTGAAGGCGCTGCTCGCCGGCCGGACCGTCGACTTCGACGGCACGCCGGGGCGGCTCGGCTACGTGTCGGATCGGCGCATCCCCGTGATCATGGCCGCCTCGGGTCCGAAGGCGATCGAGGCCGCGGGTGAGATCGCCGACGGCGTGCTGCTGCTCGTCGGGTTCAACCGCGGCATCGTGGAGACCGCGCTCGCGCATCTCGAGCGCGGCGCGAAGCGGGCGGGGCGGCGCCTCGAGGATCTCGAGATCATCTGGGCGGTCCGTACGGGCACCGCGGCGACGACCGCGGAGGCGCGACGGCTGGCGCGCCCGATCGCCGTCCACTGGGGCATCTTGCGCTGGGGCGGTCACTGGCTCGGCCCCGCCGGCATCCGGATCCCGACGCTCGAGGTCCCGGATGCCGTCTGGAAGGTGTATCCGGATCTCTCGCATGCCCACGACTGGGAAGCGGCCATCGCCGCGACGTCGTTCGTCCCCGACGACGTCGTCGCGCAGCTCTGCGATGCGCTCGGCCTCGTCGGCACCGCGGACGATTGCGCGGCGCGCATCTTCGAGATGTCGAAGCTCGGCGTGCAGAATCTTTACCTCATGGGGCTGCAGACCTTCGCGCCGCCCGAGCAGGAAATCCGCGGCTTCCGCGACGTCGTCTTCCCCCGGCTGCGCGCGGCCGGCCTGCGCTAGGCCGCGCGCGTCGGGCGCGTGACGCGGTCGCGACCTTCCTGACACTCCGCCCGTTCGAGACGTGTCAGTCCGGTCCGGGCGGTCGGGCGCCGGGTCATCGGTCGCTCACGGCCGCGCCGAAAAGCACTCGCCCGACGCGCATTTCGCCCCCATCTCGTCCGGTCGCCGCGTGGGTCCGCCTCTGGCCTCCTTTTTGCCGACTACCGGCCGCGATGAATGACTCATGGAACCCCTGGGACCTGACGCCGACCCGCATGGGGCTCGTCATCGCGGTCGCCCTCGTGGTCGCGATCATCGTCGCGCAGTGGTCGAAGCACAAGACCGTCGACGACCTCGAGGGCGCGCGCGTCGATGCGCCGGCGGTCGGCTCCGCGACGCCGGCGATGCCGACGGAGGCTGCGCCCGCCGGGTCCGTCCGCTCCGTCATGCCGCCCGCGACGCTGATGGCCACGTGCGACCGGTACGCGGCGAACCGGATCGGGCACCCGAGCAAGCGCGCGCTCGAGGATCTCGAGGAGATGAAGAAACACGACGAGCGGTACCGCCGGGCCTACGCGAGCTGCCTGCGGTCCCACGGCTACACGGGCTGACACCCGCTCTCCGGTGACCGACCGCCCCGCCTCAGAGGTGCGCGACGCTGTCCGCGGTGCGCAGGCGGCGCCAGAAGAACACGCGCGAGATCGGATGCGTCGCGAGGTACTTCTGCGCCGATTCCATGTAGAGGTAGAGCACGGGCGTGATGTAGAGCGTCAGCAGCTGGGACACGAGCAGGCCGCCGACCACCGATAGGCCGAGCGGCCGGCGGGCGTCGGCCCCGGCACCGATCCCGAGCGCGATGGGCAGCGTGCCCAGCAGCGCGGCCATCGTGGTCATCATGATCGGCCGGAAGCGCAGCAGGCAGCCCTGGTAGATCGCCTCCGCCGGCGTCATGCCCGAGCGCTCGGCGTCGATCGCGAAGTCGATCATCATGATCGCGTTCTTCTTCACGATCCCGACCAGCATGATCATGCCGACGAAGCCGTAGATGTTCAGCTCCGACCGGAAGAGGATGAGGGTCAGCAGCGCGCCCACGCCCGCCGACGGCAGGCCGGAGAGAATCGTCAGGGGATGGATGAAGCTCTCGTAGAGGATCCCCAGCACCAGGTAGATGACGAGGATCGTGATCAGCAGCAGCATGCCCTGTCCCTGCAGCGATGACTGGAAGGCCTGCGCCGTGCCCTGGAACGTCGCCGACACCGTCACCGGCACGCGCAGCTCGCGCTGCACGCGCTCGACCTGAGCCACCGCGTCGGACAGCGACACCCCCGGCTTCGTGTTGAACGAGATGGTCACCGCGGGCAGCTGACCGAGGTGCGTGACTGTCAGCGGACCGATGCCGGGCGTGATCCTCGCCACCGAGCCCAGCGGCACGAGCGCGCCCTTGTCGGAGCGCACGTAGAGCCGCTCGAGCGACGTGGGATCGCGCTGGTACTGCGGATCGAGCTCGAGGATGACCCAGTACTGATTCGACGGGGTGTAGATCGTCGAGACCTGCTTCGACCCGTACGAGGCGCCGAGCGCGCTCTCGATCTGATCGGCGGTGACGCCGAGGGCCGAGGCCTTGTTGCGATCGATCTCGACGGTTACCTGGGGGCTCGAGATCTGCAGATCCGTGTTGACGTCCTGCAGCCCGGGGAGCTGTCGCAGCCGGTCGTAGAGCAGCGGCGCCCACTGGTAGAGCTCCTGGGTGTCGGCGTCTTGCAGCGTGTACTGATAGACGGCCTTGGTGAGCTGCCCGCCGATCCGGATGGTGGGCAGGATCTGCGGGTACACGCGGATCCCGGGAATGGCGGCGAACTGGGGCCGCAGGCGCTCGATGATCTTGTCGGCGTGCGGTCGCTGATCACGCGGCTTGAGGAGCGCGAACACTCGGCCGTTGTTGAGGACGACGCTCGAGCCGCTGGCCCCGATGAACGACATGGCCTGTTGCACGGCGGGATCGCGCAGGATCGTCTCCGCGACGGCGCGCTGGCGCTCGACCATGGCATCGTACGAGATGTCCTGCGCCGCCTCCGTGAACGCGAAGATCGTGCCGTTGTCCTCGTTGGGGATGAACCCCTTGCGGATGACCCCGAAGAGATAGACGGTCAGCACGAACGTCGCCAGCAGCGCCACCATCGTCGTCCGGCGGTGGCGCAGCGTCCACTTGAGGCTCCCGTCGTAGACGCGGCGCATGCCGTCGAAGAAGCGCTCGGAGAGCTGGTAGAGCCGGTTGTGCCCGCCATGCGGTGGGCGCAGGAACCGGCTGCACAGCATGGGCGTGAGCGTGAGCGACACGATGCCCGACACGATGACCGCGGCGCCGATGACCACCGCGAACTCGTGGAGCAGCCGGCCGACGACGCCGCCCATGAAGAGGACGGGAATGAACACGGCGGCCAGCGACAGCGTCATCGAGAGAATGGTGAAGCCGATCTCGCGGGCGCCCTTGAGCGCCGCCGTCATCCGGTCCTCGCCGGCCTCCATGTGGCGGACGATGTTCTCCAGCATGACCACGGCGTCGTCGACCACGAAGCCCACGCACAGCGTGAGCGCCATGAGCGAGATGATGTCGATGGTGTAGCCGAGCCCGTACATCACGGCGAACGTACCGATGATCGACAGCGGCACGGCGAGGCTGGGAATGATCGTCGCCGAGAGGTTGCGCAGGAACAGGAAGATGACCATGACCACGAGCGCGATGGTCAGCAGCAGCGTGAACTGCACGTCGTGCACCGACTCGCGGATGGCCTGCGACCGGTCGTAGACGACGTTGAGGTTCACGGAGGCCGGCAGCTGCTGGCGGAACACGGGCAGCAGCTTGCGGATGGCGTCGACGACCTCGATCGTGTTGGTGCCCGGCTGCCGCTGCACGGCGAGCACGACCGCGCGCTCGTCGTTGAACCAGCCCGCGACCTTGTCGGTCTGCACGCCGTCGATGACGCGTCCCAGCTCCTCGAGCCGCACCGGCGAGCCGTTGCGGTAGGCGACGACGAGCGGTCGGTACGCCGCGGCGTCCATCAGCTGGCCCGTGGCCTGGACGTTGACCGCCTGGTGCTGGCCGAACAGCGTACCCATCGGCTTGTTCACGTTGGCGCGCGCGACGGCGGCCTCGACCTCATCGATCCCGATGCCGCGCGCGGCCAGCGCGCGCGGATCGACCTGCACGCGAACGGCATACTTCTGCGAGCCGAAGATCGTCACCTGGGCCACGCCGCTGATGGTGGAGATCCGCTGGGCCAGGAACGTTTGGGCGTACTCGTCGACGGTGTAGAGCGGCTGCGTCGGCGAGCTGAGCGCCATGTAGAGCACGGGCTGATCCGCCGGGTTCACCTTCTGGTAGAACGGCGGCGTCGGCATCCCCGGCGGCAGCAGCGGCGCCGCCTTGGTGAGCGCGGCCTGTACGTCCTGGCCGGCCGCGTCGATGTTGCGGTCGAGCGTGAACTGGATGGTGATCTGCGTCACCCCGAGCGCGCTCGTCGAGGTCATGGAGTCGATGCCGGCGATGGTGCTGAACTGCCGCTCGAGCGGGGTGGCCACCGCGGAGGCCATCGTCTCCGGGCTCGCGCCCGGCAGGTTGGCGATGACCTGGATGGTCGGGAAGTCGACGTTCGGCAGGTCGTTCACCGGCAACTTCTGGTAGGCCATGATCCCGAACAGCAGGATGGCGGCCATGCACAGCGTGGTCAGGACGGGACGGCGGATGAAGAGATCGGTGCTCACGACTTCTCCGGCTTGACGTCCACCCGGGCGCCGGGCACGAGTCGGAGCTGGCCGTTGGTCACCACGCGCTCGCCGGCCTTGAGCCCTTGCTCGACCGTCACGTCACGCGCCAGCCGCCGACCGATCTTCACCGGGCGCGATTCGACGGTGAGATCAGGCTTCACCACGAACACGAACGTTCCCGCCTGACTGTTCTGGATCGCCTGGCTGGGCACGATCACGGCGTCCTCGGACGTCAGCGTGAGCGCGACGTCCACGAACTGACCGGGCCACAGCGCGTTGTCGGTGTTGGCGAACGTGGCCTTGAGCTGGATCGTCCCGGTGGTGGGATCGACCGTGTTGTTCATGAACGTCACGGCGCCGACGGTGGTGCGCTGGCCGCCGTCGAGCTGTGCCTCGACCTTCAAGGGCCCCTGCGCCCGATATCGCTTGATGTCGTCGACGTACCGCTCCGGCACCGCGAACGACACGTAGATCGGCCGGACCTGGGCGATGATCACCAGCGGGTTGTCGTCGTTGCCCTTCAACACGTTGCCGGCCTGGACGAGCAGGTTGCCCGTCCGGCCGTCCATGGGCGCCTTGATCGTCGTGTACGCGAGCTGGATGCGCGCGCTGTCCACCATCGCCTCGTTGACCTTCACCGCGGCCCGCGCGTTCTCCACCATCGCTTCCGCTGCGCTCGCCGCGGCGCGCGCGTTCTCCACCGCGGCGCGGTCGGCGGTCACGGTCGCCTGGGTCGTGGCGAAGCTCGTCTTCATCTGATCATACTGCTCGCGCGCGATCAGGCCCTTGTCGGCGAGCGTCCGATAGCGCTCCTCCTGGATGCGCGCCATGTCGAGGTTCGCGGTGTCGCGCTCGAGGTTGGCCAGCGCCTGATTCACCTCCGCCCGCTTCTGGGCCAGCGCCGCCTCGGCGGAGCGGAGCGCCGCCTTGTCCTTGGCGACGTTCGCCTCCCACTGCCGCACGGAGGCCTCCATGGGCCGCGGGTCGATGGTGAAGAGCAGCTGCCCCTGCGTGACGTCCTGACCTTCGGTGAAGTGCACCTTCACGATCTGGCCGGCGACCTGCGACTTGATGGCGACGGTCGTGTACGACTGCACGTTGCCGACGGCGATGACCTGCACGGGGATGGTCTTCTGCTCGACGGTCGCCACGCCGACCGGCACCGGCGCGGGCGCGGCCGGGCGCGGCTGGCTGCCGGCGCGGTCCGAGCATCCGCCGAGCAGGGCCGGCGCGACGGTGAGCGCGAGGAGGGCGAGCAGACGCCTCACCGCCGGGTCTCCTCCGTCGCCGCGTCCACCAGCGCCTCCAGGCCCTTGATGACCTTCGCGCGATCGTCGGCCGCCATGCGGCCGAGCACCTGCTCCACCCCCCGCTTCTGCATCGAGCGCAATTCGTGCACGAGCGCCTTGCCCTGGCGAGTCAGCTCGAGGATGTAGACCCGGCGGTCGGCCGGGTGATCGCCACGGATCAGGAAGTGCTTCTGCTCCAGGCGGTCGATGATGTGCGTCACCGCGGGCAGCGTCACGCCGAAGGCCTTGGCCACATCGCCCATGTGGCACTCGGGATGATCGGCGACGTAATAGAGCACCTGCGACTGCGCATAGGTCAGGTCCAGCTCGGAGGCACGCTGCCACAGGAGCTGCCGGAACGTGGTGCTGCCCAGCGCGTTCAGCAGGTCGAGGAGCCGCTGAGCCTCGGCGGATCGGACGGACGCCGCGCGTGACGAGTGCACAACAGCCTAAATAGTAAACTCACTTAACGATGTTGTCCATCGGCGGCCACGGCCGACGGCGTCACACGATCCCTTCGCCGCGGAGCCGCGCGATCTCGTCCGGGCCGTAGCCGGCCTCGCCGAGAATCTCGTCGGTGTGCTCGCCCAGGCTCGGTGGCGGGCGGTCGATGCCGGGGCTGCCGTGGGCGAGCCGGAAGCCGGCACCCACGAGGCGCAGCGGGCCGAAGCGGGAGTCGACGGTCTGGAGCACGTCGCGGTGCTCGAGCTGCGGGTGCTCGACGATCTCGTCGATCTTCCAGATGCAGGAGCACGGCACGTCGGCCGCCGTGAGCCGCGCCTCCCAGGCCTTGGCATCGTCCTTGGCCAGCGCGCCCTCGATCACCTCGCGCAGCGCGGCGACGTTGTCCGTCCGCGCCGGCCAGTCCTTGAACCGCGGATCGTCGAGCGCATCAGGGCGGCCGATCGTGCGCATGAGGCTGGCGAACTGCTTCTCGGTCAGCACGGCCAGCACGATGTAGCCGTCGCCGGCCCGGAAGCGATTGGCCGTGGGCTTGCGGCTCACCGAGCCATTGCCGATCTGCCGCTGCTCGATGCCGGCCACGGTGTACTCCGACACCGGGCCCGGGATGAAGGCGAGGGCGGCGTCGAGCATGGCGACGTCGACGAACTGGCCGCGCCCGGTGTGGGTGCGCTGGTAGAGCGCGCTCGCGACGGCGAGCGCGGCGGTGATGCCACCGATGGTGTCGCAGATGGCGAACCCCGCGCGCATCGGCCCGCCGGACGGCTCGCCGGTGATCGACATGATGCCGGACATGGCCTGGAGCTTTCCGTCGAAGGCAGCCGTCGTGCGCTCGGGGCCGGTGTGACCGAAGCCCGAGACCGCGCAGTAGATGAGCCGGGGGTTGATGGCCGACAGCGCCTCGTAGCCGACGCCGAGCTTGTCCATCACGCCGGGACGGAAGTTCTCCCACACGACGTCGGCCGTCCTCACCAGACGCTTGACGATCTCCACGGCGTCCGGCCGCCGCAGATCGAGCGTGATGCTGCGCTTGTTGCCGTTGACGGCCATGAAGCCGGGCGGGAGCTTGCGCTCCGCCCACTCCTTGCTGATCAGCTGACTGCGCGTCTCGTCGCCCTCGCGCGACTCGATCTTCACGACGTCGGCGCCGAGCAGCGCGAGCTGATACGTCCCGTACGGGCCCGCCAGGTAGCGGGTGAAATCGAGGATCCGGACGCCCGTGAACGGCTTGCTCATGTGCGTCCCGGCTTGCTCTTGATCGTCTCCTTGACGGCGTCGAAGGCGCGCCGCTTCTCGGCGATCTCCTCGGGCGTCAGCTTGTCGAGATTGTCGAAGTCGAGCTTCCACGACGCGTCGTCGCTCCACCGCAGCGGGGATTGGACCGTCGTGCGCGCCGCCGGCGCGCCCTCGAGCACGCCCAGCGCCAGCTCCAGCGTGAACACCTGCGACTCCACGTCGAAAGGACGGCCCGCGGAGTTGCCGAGCGGAAAGTCGCTGAACACGAAGCGGGGCACGCCGCAGTGCTCGACGATGTCCTTGGCGCAGCCCATGATCACGGTCGGGATGCCGCTGGCTTCGAGGTGCCGGGCGACCAGACTCACGGTCTGGTGGCAGACGGGTCAGCTCGGGACCAGGAGCACCGCGTCAGCCGCGTCCTCCCGGCAGCGGCGCAGCAGCTCGGGCGCGTCCTTCTCGAGCGTCACCCGCTGGCTCCGGTTGGTCGGCGCGCCGTGAAAGCGCGGCGTGACCCCGCCGATACGCCCCGCCTTGACGGCCGCGTGCAGGCGCGCCAGCGGAAACCACGTGGCCGGATCCTCCGCGGTGGTGTGCTTGCGGTCGTAGCCGACGTGCGAGATCCGCAGATCGGGCACGGAGTCGGTCGAGTCGGAATAGACGTTGTAGAACTTCGCGGCGGCGTTGTACTTCGCCCCCGGGCCCTGATCGCCGACGCCGGGCTGGTACGGCGCCGCGGTCGTGATCAGCGCCAGGCGTGCCTCGGCCAGCGGCCTCGACAGCGGCGTGAACGGTACCTCGGCGTAGTGCGCCCACCGGTAGGCGTTGTCGTATCCGAGCTTCACGTAGTAGTCGCGCGTGCGCTCCATGTAGGGGATGGGCACGTCGTGGTCGGCGCTGAACGTCATCTCGATCTCCTCGTGCGCGAGTACGCCAAGTGTCCCACAGGTTTGCCGCTCGACGGAAGTGGCCGACGACCGCCTTGCCGGCTCTCCGAGAACTGATTATCGTGCTCGGCCAGGGCCAACGAGCGAGGAGACACGGCATGAGCGACGCACTACCCGCCGACGTTCACCCCGATTCCCTCTCGCGGCTGCCCCTGCGCCGCCGCGAGGACATGGACGAGCGCGGCCGGCGCTTCTACGACGCCGTCGTCGACCCCCGGAGCCGGACGCTGGTCGGTCTGCGCGGGCCGAGCGGCATCTGGCTGCACAGCCCCGAGCTGGGAGAGCGGGTGCGCGCGGTGAACCAGTACCTTCGCTTCGAGACCGCGCTCGATCGACGGCTCACGGAGCTCGCCATCCTGGTGACGGCCCGTGAGCTCGACCAGCAGTTCGAATGGACGGCGCACGAGCCGGCCGCGCTCGCCGAGGGGCTGAGCGCCGAGATCATCGACATCGTGAAGCTCCGACGGGCCAGCGCCGGGCTACCGCCACGGGAGTCGGCCATCATCGACTTCGGCCGCGAGGTCTTCCGTGACAAGAAAGTCCGCCCGGAGACGTTCGCGCGCGCCGTGGAGCTCTTCGGCCTCGAGGGCGTGGTCAATCTGGCGGCGCTGATGGGCAACTACGCGATGACCGCCGTCATCCTGAACGCCGTCGACCAGCAGGTGCATCCCGACCGCCGGCCGCTCTTGCCCATCCCCTGACGGCATGCGGGCGATGGTGATCCGCGAGTTCGGCCCTCCCGAGGTGATGCGCCTCGAAGAGGTGCCGACGCCGGCGCCCGGTCCCGGCGAGGTGCTGATCGAGGTCCACGCGGTCTCGGTGAACCGTACGCTCGACTTGGCCGTGCGCGCCGGCGCCTATCCCGCGCCGGTCACGTTGCCGCACGTGCTCGGCGTCGATCCCTCCGGCGTCATCGTCGCGGTCGGTCCGGGCGTCGAGACCCGCCACGTGGGACAACGTGTCGTGACGCGACAGATCATCCGGCCGCCGACGGCGACGGCGGGTCCCACGATGCTCGGAGTCCACACGTGGGGCGGCTACGCGGAGTACGTGAAGGTTCCCGTGGACGCCACGCACCCGGTGCCCGACAGCCTCGACTTCGTCACCGCGACGGTCGTCGCGCGCCACGCGCCCACCGCGCTCAGCATGCTGCGCGACGCGGCCAGGCTCGCTGCCGGTGAGTGGGTGCTCGTGATGGGCGCCGCGGGAGGGCTCGGCGCCGCGGGCGTGCAGAGCGCGAAGTTCCTCGGCGCCAGCGTCATCGCCGCGGCCGGCGCCGACGAGCGCGTGCGGGCGGCGATCGAGCTCGGCGCGGACGCCGGCATCAACTATCGCCGGCAGGACCTCACCGCCGAGGCGCTCCGGATCACCGCGGGACGCGGCGTCGACGTGGTGTTCGAGAACATCGCCGACGCCGAGCTGTTCCCCCGCGCCTTCGCGAGCCTCGCGCGCAACGGGCGGCTGGTCACGGCGGGAGCGCACGGCGGCGGCACGGTACCGCTCGACGTGAAGTCGCTCTACCTGAAAGGCCTGACCGTGCTCGGGTCGGTCGGCCGCATCACCGCCGATGATCTCACGTTCACTCTGCGGGCCGCCGCGGAGGGACGCCATCGCGTGCTCATCGATCGCGTGCTGCCGCTCGCCGAGGCCGTCCTCGCCCACCGGCTCGTCGCCGAACGGTCAGGGACCGGCAAGATCGTGCTACAACCTCGGGCAGACTAGGGAGGATCCGACGATGGCGAAGGGCACGCTGATCGCGGCGATGAAGATCGGACGCGCCGCCGAGGACGAGTTCCACGACTGGTACGACAGCGAGCACCTGCCGGAGCGGCAGCGCGTGCCCGGATTTCTCGTCTGCCAGCGGTGGATCGGCGCCGGGGATCGGACAGTCTCGGTGGCGACGTACGATCTGGCGAGCGTCTCCGTGCTGAAGAGCCCGCCGTACCTCGCCATCGGCGGCGAGAACCTCTCGCCCTGGTCCAAGCGCGTGACGAGCCGCGTGGAGCGGCTGATGCGCTTCGAGGGCGATCAGATCCTGCCCGGCGACGAGCTGCCGCCCGAGGCCGCCGGCGGCCTGCTGCTCAACGCCATGAACATCGCGCCCGAGGTCGAGGCGGAGTTCAACGAGTGGTACGACAAGGAGCACATCCCTGCGCTGAGCGCCGTGCCGGGCGTCCTGTGCGCGCGTCGCTTCCGCGGGACGAGCGGGAACCGCAAGTACGTCGCCCTCTACCATCTCGCCGGCCCCGAGGTCGTGGAATCCGCCGAGTGGAAGAAGGCGCGCGAGAGTGAGTGGACGAGCCGCCTGCAGCCCCGGTTCCGCGATCATCTGCGCCTGGTGTGCCGTCGCTACGTCCGGGGTGCTTAGCGGCGACGTGGCCCCCGCGATGGCCGTGCAGCGCCACGGCCGCGGACCCGACGTCGTGCTGTTCCACGGCGGGATGGGTTGGTGGAAGCACTGGGTGCGAAACATCGGGCCGCTGTCGGAGCGCTTCACGGTGCACGCGCTGGATCATCCCTCGTACGGCGCCTCGGCCCCGGTGCCCGGCGAGACGACGGGCGCGGAGTATCTCGATCTCGTACGGCGGCTCTTCGACGAGATGTTCACCGGCACGGCGCCGCTTCGCCTGGCCGGGTTCTCCTTCGGCGGGGCGATCGCGGCCAGGCTCGCCCGGTCTCTCGGCTCCCGCGTGACGCATCTCTGTCTCGTCTCGCCGGCCGGATTCTCGCCGCGCGGGAACGTCGACCGGCCGACGCGTAGCTATCGCGAGGCGGGCGACGACGAGGCGGCATTCCGCGAGATCTGCCGGCACAACCTGCTCGTGAACATGCTGGCGAGCCCGGACAGCGTTACCGAGGACGCCGTCGACATCCAGGCCTACGGCGTCCGTCACACGCGATTCAACAGCCGGAAGGTCAGCGCGGGCGGCACGCTGCTGGACGACCTGGCGCACGTGCCGGGCCGCGTGCGTGTGCTCTGGGGCGACAAGGACGATTCGCCGTTCCGGCCGGCCGACGTGCTGATCGGCCAGATCCGTGCGGTGCGCCCCGACCTCGATCTGCACCGGATCCCCGCGGCCGGCCACTGGTCGGCCTACGAGAACGCACCGGAGGTGAACCGGCGCATGCTCGAGCTCTTCGCGACGCCTTCCGGTTGACGGCGGACCGGGCTACACTGTCAGCAAATCGCCGGCCCCGGGCCGGCCGTGGCGAGACCAAACGACCCGGAGGAAGACCATGATGCAGCTCAAGGAGATCGGTCACGTCCTGTTGCGGGTGATGGACCTGGAGCGCTCCAAGAAGTTCTACTCCGAGGTCCTCGGCTTCCACGTGCTGGAGGAAGACCCCGAGCACGGCGGCACGTTCATGGCGCTGCCCGGCCAGAGCCACGCGATCGATCTCTTCCAGGTCAAGGACGCCGAGGCGGCCGAGCGCCAGACGCCGGGCGTGCGGGGTCTCGGTCACATCGCGTTCCGGGTCGAGAGCGAGGCCGCGCTGAAGGACGCGTACGCGACGCTCCGGGGGCACGGCGTGGAGATCACGCGCACGATCGATCACGTGAGCCAGAAGAGCGTCTACTTCCACGATCCCGACGGCAACACGCTCGAGATCTACTACGAGCTGCCGGAGGCACTCGAGATCTTCGCCCGCGGCCGCGAGGACCGCGACGTCGCGATCTCGCTGGAGCGGTGACCCCGCGCTACTGGATCACCTGATCGGCGCGCCGCAGCAGGGGCTGTGGCATCGTCAGGCCGGGGTTCTACAGGAATGCCACGCGGGAGAGGCCGGGGACGAGCTCCTTCAGCAGCTCCAGCCGCTCGCCGCTGAGTTCCGGCGTGCTGAGCCCGGTGACGTTTCCGCCCGGGCGCGCGAGGCTCGCCACGAGGCCGGTCCGGCCGGATCGGCGCTGAATGCTATCACGATCGGGATCGTCTGCGTCTCGCGCTTGACCACGGCAATCGAGGGATCCGTGGTGGCCACGATCACGTCCAGGACGACATTCTTGCCTTCGACATAGCCGAGGTCACGTAGCCCCTGCCTGAATGCCTCCATCAGCTGCGCGACCGCTGCTTGACTGGTCGAGACGTCAGTTGCGGAAGTGGCGGGTGATGCTGTCGCGACGATCGCCGAACGGCATCAGCCGCGCCGCCTGATCGCGGACCGAGCGATCCAGCGCGCGAATCTTGTTCGTCACGAGTCGGAGTATGTCGCGCAGATCGCGCACGATGTCGAGGAACGTCCGCTGGTCTCGCTCGACGTGCTCGACCCGCTCGGCGAGGTCGCGCAGACGGTCGAGCAGATCGCGGTAGCGCAGCTCGCAGAAGTGATGTTCGTCCGAGCGCATCGGCGTGACGATACCTGATGCCCCACCTCTTGGAAATGTCGCGAAACGGATACCGTTCCAATCGTCGACGCGCCGGGCCAGATCATCCGACGCGTTCGGCTACACTCTCACCATCATGCCGGAACCGGCACGGCGGGGACGAATGGATCTTCGGCTACTCGCCGTCCTCTTGCCCGCCAACCTGCTTGGCGCCGTGGTGTCGTTCGCGTACTTCACGTTCGTCGATGCGATGACGGCCGTTCCCGCGGAGGCGCCCGTACGCTCGGCGGTGGCGGCCTTCGTCGTCGGGTTCACGCTCATCACCGTCGTCGTCAACGTGTGGATCAACCGATGGGCCCGGGTCCTCGACCCGATCGACGGCCGCTATCCGACGTCCGTCGAGGCCCGACGACGGGCGCTGATGCTGCCGTATGCGCTCGCCGGGATCACGTTCTGCGGCTGGGCGCTTGCCGGCCTGATCTGGGGCGTCGCCCGACCGCTCCAGCTCGGCGTGTTCACCGTCGAGCGGGCGCTACGCTTCATCTTCGGAAACACCCTCGTGGCGGGAACGGCGACGACCGCTCTGGTCTTCCTCGTGGCCGAGCATCTGTGGCGCAAGCAGCTACCGGCGTTCTTCCCCGAGGGCGCTCCGAGCGCGGTTCCCGGCGTGTTCCGCCTGCGGGTGCGGACGCGGCTGCTGGTGATTTTGCTGCTGGTCGGCGTCGTACCGCTCTCGGTGCTCGGCATGATGTCCTACCGGCGCGCGCTATTGCTGCCCGGGCTGGATCCCGCCCGGGCGGCGGCCGTTGTCGGCAACCTCCTCGTCGCCAGCATCTTCATCGCGGCGGTGGGCATCGCCGCGGCCGTCGGGCTCGCGCTCTTCGTGGCGAACAGCGTGGCCGCCCCACTGCGTGACGTGCAGGCCGCCATGCGCGACGTCGAGCGGGGAAACCTCGAGGTCCGCTGTGCCGTCTTGAGCAACGACGAGATTGGCGCCGTTGCCGAAGGCTTCAACCGGATGGCGCAGGGGCTCAGAGAGCGCGAGTCGCTTCGGGAGATGTTTGGCAAGTACGTGAGCCACGAGGTGCGGGACGAGATCCTGGCCGGGCGTGTCTCGCTCGAGGGCCAGGTGCAGGAGGTGACGATTCTCTTCGCCGATCTGCGCGACTTCACGTCCTGGGTGGAGGCGACGCCGCCCGGCGAGGTCGTGCGGGACCTCAACGCCTATTTCACCGAGATGGACGCGGCGATCCGCGGGCACGGTGGACTCGTGTTGCAGTTCATCGGCGACGAGATCGAGGCGGTCTTCGGCGCGCCGGTCCCGCGTACCGATCACGCGCAATCGGCGGTGCGCGCCGCCCTCGAGATGCGTGCGCGGATGGACCGCTTGAACGCGGAACGACGACGCGCGGGCAAGGTCGCGCTGCGCCACGGCATCGGCGTCCACACCGGACGCGTGCTCGCCGGCAACATCGGCTCGAGCGAACGGCTGGCCTATGCGCTCGTCGGGGACGCCGTGAACCTCGCCTCGCGGATCCAGGACCTCAACAAGCAGTTCGGGTCCGACATCCTGGTGAGCGACACCACGCGCCGGCAGCTCGACAGCGGGTTCGCCTTTCAGGCGTTACCCGCGGTGCGCGTGAAGGGAAAGTCGGCAGACGTGGCGGTCTATCGACTCGAATGACCGCGCGTCACCGGGTCCGCGCCTCGCCCGGGTCTCGCGCCGCGAGCACGAGGTCGAGGATGCGATCCCGCGCGGCGCGTCCCGGTCGTATACCGTTCGCCTTTAGCGGCGACGCGCCGGCACGAATCTTTGCAGCATGTACCCTCGTCCCCTTGACCGGTGAAAGGCATCCGCGCTATCGTGGCCACGCGCTCGGCCTCTTTACTTCGCGCCTTTCAGGTCCCGGATCGACGTGACCCTCATTCGATCGGGCAGGTAGACGACGTGGTAGAAGTTGTCGTGGAGGTTGAAGACTGCCTTCACCTTCGCACCCTGGTCGGCCGCGAAGATGATCGTATCGGAAGTGGTCCAGGCGAAGGTGGCGGATCCGGTGATGAGCCTCTTCAGCGAGTCGCCGGCACCCTGACCGGCGACCCACTCGATCTCGAGACCCTCGTCCTTGAAGTATCCCTTGTGCACGCCCGTCCAGATGAACGACGTCTCCGGAGACGCTGGTCCCCAGCTCGCGAATCGGATCTTGGTCAACTGCGCCTCGGCAACGCCAACGGAGACGATCAGAAGGGCGAGCGCGAACAGGAATGAGGTCATGCCGATAGAGGAAAGCATCCGAGGCATGTCGTGTCAACGGTCCTTCACGCGGCGTCTTGCGCCTTGACAATCTCGACCGGCGGGGCCAGAGTCGCCCCACCTCGAACCGTCCGACCCCCCGCGCAGGAGGCGCCGATGCGCCTGAATCGGGACCTCGGACAATTCTTCGATGCCCTTGTGACCGCGCTCCGCGGCTGGCGAGGGACTTCACGCCTGATTTCGGCGTCTGGTAGGAGGTCAAGTCATGCGCACACGGGCGAGGAGCGTGGTATGGAGCGTGGGCTCGCTGCTGATCCTGACCACCGCCGTCGGGCCGGCCGCCGCCCAGGGCAAGCCGATCCGGATCGGCGAGATCAACTCGTACAGCGGCCTGGCGACCGTGTACACCTTCCCCTACCGGGAAGGGCTGCTCATGGCCACCAAGGAGATCAACGACGCCGGCGGCGTCCTCGGGCGGCCAATCGAGTTCATCTTCCGCGACGACAAGCTCAAGCCCGACGAGGCGGTGAAGGCGGCGCGCGAGCTGGTGGGGCAGGAGAAGGTCGACTTCCTGGCCGGCTGCATCTCGAGCGGGGTGGGCCTGGCCATCTCGGCCTACGCCAAGGAGGCCAAGACTCTCTACTTCGCGACCCACTGCCAGACCTCACGGCTCACCTGGGACGACGGTCACCGGTACATCGCGCACACGACCAACAACGTGAATCAGTACGTGCGGGCGCTGGCCAAGAAGGCCGCCACAATGCCATACAAGAAGTGGGCTCACATCTCGCCCGACTACGAGTACGGCCACAACGTGTGGGACGAGTTCAT
>Ga0075425_100002043_pt1 | contig 19995 bp, 18 predicted proteins | sample SoiMethybrSBSTD4_FD_75300 | JGI IMG/M metagenome (GOLD analysis project Ga0075425, IMG submission 75300) | Bulk soil microbial communities from a Populus tree surrounding site in Tennessee, USA - Soil MetaG P. TD hybrid SBSTD4 | ecosystem: Environmental > Terrestrial > Soil > Tree plantation... | reverse complement strand
ACGTCGACGCCCGGCTCGTAGTTCGGCTTCGCCTGTCCGTTCTTGTCGATGCCTTTGTCGCCGGTGCGCACGCCGGTGACGTGTCCGTTCTCGACGAGCACGCGCGATGCGGCGAACTCGGCGAAGAGATCGACGCCCATCTCGCCGACGATGCCGGCCATCCAGCGCACCATTTCGCCGAGGGAGATGACGTAGTTGCCGTGGTTCTGCAGAGGCGGCGGCATGATCGGCGCCGCGATCTTCAACTGTTCGGTGAGATACCAGAACGCATCGCTCGTGACGGGAGACTCGACGGGGCATCCGCGCTCGAGCCAGTCCGGCATCAGCTCGGCGATGCCGCGCGGATCCATCACCGCCCCGGAGATTCCGTGCGATCCGATCTCCTTCCCTTTCTCGAGAAGCGCGATCGACAAGCCTTCGAGCTTTTTCTCGGCGCTCGACGCGTTGTGTGCCGCGACGAGTTTCGCGAGTTGGTAGGCGGTAGCGAGTCCCGCCGGCCCCGCGCCGACGATCACCACGTCGACGTCGAGAGTCTCGCGCTCGATGCCGGGAAGTTCTGCCATTTCCTAAGCCTCCGGACGTACTTGTAAGTTGGGCGATTGTATCTGTAGGCCGTCTCTGCGCGACTCCTCATCGTGGAGTATCAGTCGATGGAGTATCCTCGCGTTCTAGTGCCGGAGCAGCTTCTCGCGCTCATCTTGTTGCTGATCGCCAGCGCCGTCACGTCGTTCGTGGCTACGGCGATCGTGAAAAAGGCCGCGGAGTCGATCGGCCTCGTCGATCGGCCCAACGAGCGCAAGCTGCATCCCGAAGCGACGCCGCGTGTCGGCGGTCTGGCCATCATCTTCGGCTTCGGATTCCCGCTTCTTCTCCTCTCCGCCAACTCCCACGCGACCGAGCTCGTGACGAAGAACATCACCTATCTCTTCGCCGTGCTCGCGAGCGGATCGCTCGTCGTCGGCCTCGGCGTCTACGACGATCTCGTCGGTGCCGACGCGCCGAAAAAATTCATCGTGCAAACGGCGGCGGCGATCATCCTCGTCGCTTTCGGCTTCCACTTCGACGTCATCTCCATCGCCGGCTTCACCTTCAACCTCGGCTTCCTCGGCAGCGTCGCGACGATCGTCTGGATCGTCGGCGTGATCAACGCCGTGAACTTCATCGACGGCATGGACTCGCTGGCGACGATCGTCTCGATCACGATTGCCGTCGCATTCGCCACGATCGCCATCATCCGCCACGACGTCTTCTCGCTCGTGATCATGAGCGCACTGGCCGGCTCGCTCATCGGCTTCTTCTGGTGGAACAAGCCGCCGGCGAAGATCTTCATGGGCGACACCGGCAGCCTGTTCATCGGGCTCGTCCTCGCCGCCTGCTCGATCGCGAAGCCGAGCAAGTCGCCGACCGTCGTCGCCATCGGCGGTCCGATCCTCGCACTTGCGCTGCCGGTGCTCGACACACTGATCGTGATGAAGCAGCGCTTCGGTCTCAGCAGCGTGCGCGTCGGCGACCGGCTGCAACGCATGTTCACCGCCGACCGCCGCCACATCCATCACATCCTCGTGCACCGCTTCGGCAGCGCGGCGAAGGCGGTGATGTCGATCTGGCTGATCACGCTGCTCTTCTCCGCGGCCGCGGTGCTGACGGTCATCGACAAGACCAAGATGATCGGGTATCTCGTGAGCGCAATCGGCTTTCTGACGATGATCATCCTCCGCTACGGACGCCGCGGCGCGCGCGAGGAACGCGACGACGAACTGGAGAGCGACGTGCGCAAGCGGGCGGGCGCGTAACCGGCGATGTGTGGCATCACCGCGTTGTTCGCATATCGATCCGACGCGCCACCTGTGAATCCGGTCGAAGTGGAGCGCATCACGCAGCGAATGTTCGCGCGCGGCCCCGACGCCGGCGGCGTCTATCTTTCCGCTGACGGCCGCGTCGGTCTCGGCTCGCGGCGTCTCGCCATCATCGACCTGCACGAAGAAGCATCGCAGCCGCTCACCGATGTCGAAGGCGATCTGACGATCGTCTTCAACGGCGAGATCTACAACCATCGCGAGCTGCGCACGCGGCTCGAGAAACGCGGCGCGCGATTTCGCACGACGTCGGATACCGAAGTCCTGCTGCAGTTGTACCGGCATCACGGACGCAGCATGGTCCAGTTGCTGCGCGGCATGTTCGCGTTCGCGATTTGGGACTCGCGCGAGCGAAAGATGTTCGTCGCGCGCGATCCGTACGGCATCAAGCCGCTCTTCTTCTCCGACGACGGCCGAACGATTCGCATCGCCTCGCAAGTGAAAGCACTGCTCGCCGGCGAAGCGGTCTCGCGCACGCACGATCCGGCCGGCATCGCCGGCTTCTTTCTTCTCGGCAGCGTGCCGGAGCCGTTCACGATGTTCGAGTCCATTCGCGCGGTCGAAGCCGGAACGGCGTTCTTCATCGACGAGAACGGCCGCGGCGTCGTGTGGCGCTACGCGCCGATCGCTTCGGTGCTCGAGCACGCGGAGTCGCAGCGCCACATCGCGCGGCTCGTTCCGCCACGCGTGTTGTTGCGCGAGCTCGTCACCGAGTCGATCGACTATCACCTCGTGTCCGACGTTCCGGTCGGCGCGTTTCTCTCCGCGGGAATCGACTCGACGACGCTCGTCGCGCTGGCGAATGCGCCGATTCACACGGTCACGATCCTCTTCGACGTTTTTCGCGACCGCGAGTTCAACGAGACGCGCGAAGCGGACGAGTTCGCGCGACAGCGCGGCGCGCCGCATACGACGCGCGTCGTCACGCGCGACGAATTCGTCGCCGACATGCCGAAGATCTTCGACGCCATGGATCAGCCGACGATCGACGGCGTCAACACCTGGTTCGTAAGCAAGGCAGCGGCGGAGCAGAAACTGAAAGTCGCGCTTTCCGGCATCGGCGGCGACGAGCTCTTCGGCAGCTACACGTCGTTCTCGCGCATTCCGCGCATCGTCGCGGCGGTGCACGCGGCGCAGCACGTGCCGCTCGGATCGCGCGCGCTCTCGGGCGCGCTGGCGACGATGCGACGGACGAATCCGAAAACGAAACGGATCACGACGTACGGCGGCACGTACGCCGGCGCGTATCTCCTGCAGCGCGGACTGTTCATGCCCGAGGAGCTGCCGTCGATCGTCGGTGAGGAAGTGGCGGAGGAAGGACTGCGACGACTGTCGATCGTCGAGCACATCGCCGGCGTTCTGAATCCCGCGCCGTCGACACCGTACGGCCGCGTCGCCGCGCTCGAGGCATCGCTCTACATGCGCAATCAACTGCTGCGCGACACCGATTGGGCGAGCATGGCGCACTCGCTCGAAGTGCGCACGCCGCTCGTCGATGCGTCGCTCCTTCGCCAGCTCGCGCCGGTGATCGTCGAACATGGGCAACGCTGCAAGTACGAATTCGCGAACGCACCGGAGCCGCCGCTTCCTCCATCGATCCGCACGCGACCCAAGACCGGATTCGTGACGCCGCTCAGAGACTGGATGGACTTGCCGCCCGACGGGACGTCGACGCGCATCCGGCAGTGGTCGCGCATCGTGTACGAGCAATTCCGCTGATGCGCATCCTCATTCTCTGCACCGATGCGTTCGGCGGCCACGGCGGCATCGCGCTGTACATGCGCGATCTCGTCACCGCGCTCGTCGCCGACGAGCGATGCGAAGAAGTCGTCGTCGTGCCGCGCAAGGTCTCGCGTCCGTTCGACGCGCTGCCGCCGAAGGTCACGTTTCACGCGGAGAGCGCACGCGGCGCGGCGTCGTATGTCGGCACCGTCGCGCGCCTGCGCCGCGAGCGATTCGATCTCGTCATCTGCGGCCATCTCAACCTGCTGCCGTTCGCGCGCGCGCTTTCACCGAAGCCGCTGCTGTTCATCTACGGAATCGAAGCGTGGCAGCCGGTGCGCCGAGCGGTTCCGTTTATCCAGTCGTGCGGCGGCGTCGTGTCGATCAGCGAGATCACGCTGCGCCGCTTTCGCGACTGGTCGTCGTTTCGCTGCCCGTCGCACCTTCTTCCGAACGCGATCCATCTCGACGAGTACCTCGTCGTTCCGAAACCGCGCGAAGAGCGCCGCGTGCTGATGACGCTCGGCCGTCTCGCGGGCCGCGAACGCTACAAAGGCTTCGACGAAGTCCTCGAAGTTCTCCCGTCGCTCCCGAACGACGTCGTCTACATCATCGCCGGCGACGGCGAAGACGCGCCGCGCCTCCGGAAGAGAGCGAAGGAGCTCGCGGTCGCCGATCGCGTGATCTTCACCGGCTTCGTTCGCGAAGAAGAAAAAGCGGCGCTCTACGCGAGCGCCGACGCGTACGTCATGCCGAGCCGCGGCGAAGGATTCGGCTTCGTCCTCCTCGAGGCCATGGCGTGCGGCCTTCCGACGATCGGCAGCAAACACGATGGCGGACGCGAAGCGTTGCGCGACGGACTTCTCGGCACGCTCGTCGATCCGACCAGTCCCGCCGAGATTCGCGCCGCCATCGTCGACGCTCTCGAATTCGGCACGCGCGCGCGTCCCGAAGGACTCGACTACTTCGCCTTCGATCGCTTCGTCGAGCGAACGCGCGCGATAATCGACGACGTGATGCGAGGGACGCGGTGAAGCGCGCGCTCATCTTCGGCGTTTCGGGGCAGGACGGCGCGTATCTCTCCCGTCTCCTCATCGAGCGCGGCTACGAAGTACACGGCACGTCGCGCGACAGCGATCTGCAGTCGTTCTCGCGGCTCGATCGCCTCGGCGTCCGCGATCGTGTGACGGTGCACTCCGCATCGATGCGCGACTTCCGCAATCTGCTCCAGCTCATCGGCGCGATCTCGCCCGACGAGATCTACAACCTGGCCGGACAAACATCGGTCGCGCTCTCCTTCGCGCATCCGTTCGAGGCCATCGAGAGCATCGCCCAATCGCACCTTCTCGTCCTCGAAGTCGTTCGCTATCTCGGCGCGCCGATTCGCTTGTACAACGCCGCGTCGAGCGAGTGCTTCGGCAACGTCGCCGCCGGATCGGCGAGCGACGAGTCGACGCCGTTCGAGCCGCGCAGTCCGTACGCGACCGCGAAGTCGACCGCGCACTGGCTCACCCTCAACTACCGCGAGGCGTACGGCCTCTTCGCCTGCTCCGGCATTCTCTTCAATCACGAGTCGCCGCTCCGCTCCGAGCGTTTCGTGACGAAGAAGATCGCGCACGGTGTCGCCGAGATCGCCGCCGGCAAGAAGCAGCGCATCGTCCTCGGCGACATCGGCGTCGCGCGCGACTGGGGCTACGCGCCCGAGTACGTCGAGGCGATGTGGAAGATGCTGCAGCGCGACACGCCCGACGACTTCGTCATCGCCACCGGCGAAACGCACACGCTCGAAGAATTCGTCGCCGCAGCGTTCGCAGTGTGCGACCTCGACTGGCGCGAGCACGTCGATGTCGATCGCTCGCTCTTTCGCCCCGCCGACATTCGCTGCAGCCGCGGCAACGCCGACAAAGCGAAGCGCATCCTCGGATGGGAAGCGAAGACCCGCTTCCACGATCTCGTGCGAATCCTCGTCGAAGCCGAACTGCGATGAGCGGCGCTGTCACCGCGGCTCGAATCCAAGCGCGCGTTTGACGCGCGACAGCACACGCCAAATCGGAACGCGTCCCGGAATGAGCTCGCGCCGCGGGAAATCAGGACGCGCGAGCACCAACGGCGACGCGACCAACGCGCGATAAAGCTCCAGCGTTCTGCGCGGCCATTGCGCGTCCGCGAGATAGTGCGCGTGCGTGAGGTGAATCCCGGCGACGGCGCTGCGGCGCATCGCCCGCGTCGGCTGCGATTCCGCCATCCATCCGCGCACCGCTTTCTCCCAATCGTCACTGATGCGCTTTCCGATGCGATCGCGTTGCTCTTCGTGATAGCGATATTGGCCCAGGAGTGCGTCGAGCTTGCGCGCTTCTGCGATCGTGGCGATGCGAAGATAGAAGTCGGCATCGGCGGCATAGCTGATCTCCGCGCGCCATCCACCTGCGCGATCGGCGGCCGCTTTCGTGAAGAACGCCGCGGGCTGGGGAATGAATGTTTCTTTCGACAGATAGCTGAGGAGATCGTACGGCGGAAGCGTCGTGCGGCCTGTCACTCTCGACGCCGCGTCGATGTACTCGACGTCGCCATACACGAGACCGAGCGTTGCATCGGATGCAAATGCGTCGACAGCCGCGCGAATCGCGCCCGGGAGATACGTGTCGTCCGAGCTTTGAATGGCAACGATTGAGCCGATCGCGCGCGCGAGTCCGCGATTGACTGCATCGACGACACCTTTGTCGGGCTCCGATCGCCACTGCAGTTCCGCGCGATCGCCGTAGCTGCGCAACACATCGACCGTCTCGTCGGTCGACGCGCCGTCCTGCACGATCACTTCGATCGGCCGGTAGTCCTGCGCGAGGATCGAATCGATCGTCTCGCGAATGTACTTTCCCTGGTTGTAACTCGGAATCACGATCGAGACGAGCGGATCCGCCATCGATCAACCGATGAGACGCACGGCCTCGAGCCACGCGCGCATGTGCTCCGCCGTTTCGCGAAGAAACGCGCCACCGCCCTGATCCCAGATGAACCCTTTGTACGCATCGCCGCGCGCATGCAGCTCGTCCGCGAGAGTCGCATAGAGCTCGGAATACGACGCGCCGCGCAACTTCAACTCGGTGAGCCAAGGCAGCAAGTCGTCGAGCAGCACGACTCCGGCGAGCTCGTGGTAGAGATCCTTGAAGAGATTGTGCGGCGTGCGCCGGTGATCGGCGATCGGCGATCCGATCCGAATCGCCTCGCCGCGCGCTTTGACGCACGCTTGGCAGAAATAGCCGCTCATGATGTCGCCGAAGCGATCGATCGACAGGCCGCCGACGTCGAATCCCATTCGCACGTAGTAGTACGCCGCAATCGCGTCGCGCGCGATCCCGGTGTTCTGCGTGTTGATTGGCGACCACGTGTTGCGTCCAAGAATGTGCGGCGAGGGATCGGCGGCGCTGACGCGCGGCGCGATGGCGATGCGGCTGATGGCATCGACGTCCGGATCGCTCAGCCACAAGCCCGCGTTCAGCGCAATACGAGCCGTGCGCGACGTCGTCGTGAGCTCACGCGAACGCTTCCGCGCAAAATACGGGAAGCCGCGCGGATAAATCTCGTCGGAAGACGTGCTCGTGAGCAGCGTGCCGATGTTGAACCAGCCGTCGCTGCTCTCGACTTCGCTCACGTTCGTTTTTTCGCCGACGATGGCGTGCTCGCCGACGAAGTCGGAATCGCCGAGGCAGTAGTTGTCGTCGTCGATGGAGATGAGCAGCTCGGCGCCGGAATCGAGCGCCATGAGGAACCCGACATTGCGGCGATTGTCGGAGTTGTACGGGATGCGATCGCGCATCGAGGGGAACTTCGCGATGAATGCTTCCTGCTCGTCCAGCGTCGGACAGAAGAATCGGAACCCGCGTGCGCGCGCCGCTTCGCACGCAGCGACGACGCTCGGCGGCGTCTTGCGATCGATGATCACGAAGAAATCGACGGAGTCCTTCCGGCCGTGATGCTCGATGTTCTCCGCGTAGCCGTCGATGAATGCCGGCGCGAAGATCGTCGTGACGACGATCGATGTGCGCTTCATGCTCACTGCGGCGAAGTATAAGCGTCGTGCATCGCGCGCTGATCCGCCTGATCGATCGCGTCCAGCTCAGCGACGATCTGATCGAGACGCTCGCGTGCGACCGGCGTCGTGCCCGGCCATTCTCCCCATCCGTCTTGATGCGGGTAGTAGCGATGAAGCGCACCGCGAAGCGCATCGGCGATGGACGAAGGAACCATGCGATTGAGCCGTCCATATTCTTCGCGCGACGGCCTCGAAATCGATCCGCGCTTCTGCGGAAGCGAGAGTGTCTTCTCGAAAATCGCGAGCCAATCGCGATGCATGCGGACGTCGGTGTCCGACTCGACGTCGCGCCGCGCCTGGTTCGACAGTCGCTCCAGCAATGCGCGATCGTTCGCGAGTTGCGTGACCAATCCCGCAGCCGATTCGACGTCTCCGATCGCAAACGTGAGCCCGTTGCGCCCGTGCATGACGTATCGCTCGCCTGCTTGTCCCGGATAGCGCGAGATCACCGGCACGGCGCCGTATTGCATCGCCTCGCAGATGGCGTTCGGCGTTCCTTCGCCGGAACCGGAGAACAACAATGCGACGTCGATGTTCGGATACGCGTCGCGATACAACTCGTCCTGAGTCTTGTATCCGTGAAACATGACCGCCAATGGCGATGGCGCGAGACGCGATCGCAGCTCCCCCTCGGCCGGCCCGCTGCCGAAGACGTGCACTTCCGCGTCGGCGCCACGACGCGCGACCGCATCGATGAACGGCACGAGATCGAAGACGCGCTTCATCTCCGGCTCGATGCGTCCGACGAATCCCAGGCGCAACGTTGCGCCGGTTTGGCTATGCGCGACGACGGGCGGACGGCTGCCATGACGAACGTAATGCAAACGTTCGGGATCGTCGCGAAGATGCGCTTCGAAGAAGCGATGAAAGAGCCTGCTGATCGACACGACGCCGTCGATCACCGGCCACGCGTCGAGCGTGTTCGCCAGCAACTCCGGTACGAGCGCGCGAATCGGCTGCAGGAACCGCACGCGCGAGCCTCGCGCTTTCGCCTTCGCCACCGCGGCGATGACGTCGCCCGTTGCGATCGGCACGACGAGATCGGCGTCGAGGGCCGCGATGGCGCGCGCGATTCGATTCACGCGCACAGTCTCTGTGCCGACGCGCACGTCGAGAATCACGGGCGTCATGTGGGAGTGAGCACGCAGGAATGCGTCCGGGTCATTGAACTTCCGGCCGCGCGGCAAAGCGACGCGTACGTCCCACTCCGTGTTCGTCTGCAGCCACAGCGTGAACTTGTGCAGCCACTGCTCCATGCCGCCCCAAATGTTGTGGCTCTGCGTGACGAAAAGGACGCGGCGGCGCGTGGTCATCGCCGGAGTCGCGCCTCGAATCGTCTCTTGCAGAGAACTCCGTAGCCGTGCACGCCGCGAGGTCCGACGGGATTCAGAACGCCCTCGTCGATCTCCGCAATGATGTCGTAGCGCGCCCACAATGCCTCACGAACGGCAGCGCGCGGCACGAATGTCACGGGGTAGCGCATCTCGACGTCTGCGACGTCCATCGGCAGCTCCCCTTTCAGATGGCGCGAAAGGGACGCGCACTGCACCGCGCAGAAGCTCTCATTCGCATCGATCATCGCAGTGCGAAAGAGCACGATGTACGACGGGTCGAGTGCAATCAGCGCTCGAAGCGCATCGAGCGGACGCGGATGGTATTGAAGCGCGCCGACCGAGAAGACGAGATCAACTTCCTGCTGAATCGCAGCGACGTCGTTCACGAATCGCAACTCGTCGTTCGACAGCGGCGCTGAAGCGGCGACGAGCGCCTCAGTCTCGACGACAGTCCACTCGAGCTGCGGTCGATCGAACAGCGCTTTCGCCACGAAGTAGTTCCAACCCGCCGAGCCGCCGAAGTCGACGACGCGCAAACGTGCGCGTTCGACTCGATCGCTGAGCACCCATCCAATCGCAGCAATCGCGCGCAGCTCGAGAATCGGCAGCTGCGCCGGGCGCGCGATCGCGCGGTCGCGCAGCTGCATCGCATCGCGCACGACGACGGAAGCGAAATCGCGGTCGTTCCATCCGTCCGCAGTGCAATGGCGCGCCGCGCTCTCGTAGTCCGCGAAAACTTCTTCTTCGGCCGGCAGCCGACGCGCGCGCAAACGGTTCCGCACCTTGTGCACGATTGGAGGAACGAAGTCGCGCAGCGCGATCATCGTCGGTTTCTCCGCAACAACCAGCGCTTCAAACGCGCGAGCTTGCCGCGCATCCAGAATCTTCGACTCTCCAGAAAGTACGGCCAGAACTCGCTCTTGAACGTTCGGCTTCGAAGGCGCTGTTTCGCCCGCGTGAGGTCGCTCTCAAGAATCGGCGTGTGTCCTTCTTCGATGGGAATCGCCGCGGCCAGCGGGCGTCCCTCGAGGAGTGCTCGCCAGATCGATGCATGACGGCGCGCGTACTCGTTCCACGTCCAGTTCTTCACACTATCGATGCGGACCTTGCGATCGTCGGCAATCGCTTGAAAGACCGCCGCGAGCTCCGCCTCGTCATGAAACGGATGCGTGATGCCGCCCTTGAGATCGAGATGGAAGCCTTGCGGCGTGATGATCGTCTTCACACCCGCCGCGAGCGCGTCGAGTGTTCCCATCGAGCCTTCGTCCCAACCCGCGTAAAGGTAGTAGTCGAAATGCGGCAGCCGCTCGAGGATGTAACCATAACCGCGATCCGACGGAGCGAGGTCCACTTCCGCTCCGGCGCGCCGCAGCTCCTCCGCCACAGCCTCCCAACCGTCGCCGATGATCTCGAAGCGAAACGCATCCAAGCGAACTTTGCGCGCGACGAGCAACAGATCATCCTCGCGCTTGCGCCCATCGCCATAACGCTTGGTCGTCATGCCGATGATGAAGCGGCGCGGGTTCACCGCATCGTCATGCGCAGGATTCACGTACGTCAGCCGGGCCGCGTCGATTCCGTATCCAGCCAGCTCCGACATCGTCATTCGCGACATGCAAATGCCGGCGTCGAGAATCTTGCCGATCGAGTCGCGGACGATCTGCACCTTCACCGGATCGTCGACGTGCGTGATCATCGCCGTATGCTTCGTCGGCGCAGGCCGCCACTGCGGCTCGAAGAAGCCGGGCGCGGAGTAGTAATGCCTCCACGGCTGCAGATACAGCATCCAATGATTGACGTCGACGGCGTCAGAAGGGCCTTCATCGACCTCCGCGTCAAAATCGAGCTCGCGCAACGCGCTCGCGAGCCGGTCGGCCATCTTTCCGATGATCCATTGCCGGTTGACGGAGTCGATGACGAGGCGAACTCTCACGGTCGCAGGTCACTAAAGCCGGGAGCAAAGCCCTTCCTTCGCTCGAGGAACGGCCGGAACGGCTCGAAGTGCTTTTCGGCCGTATAGGGAGGCTCGAAATGTTCGCCGCACAATTCCGTGCGGACGAAAAATGCATTGACGCCGCTGAGGGAGCAGCCGACGAGCGAGTATCCGAGGCGGGAGCCAAGAAGCTCGAGCGCCTTGAGACTCGCGCCATAATAAAAGGTGCGATCCCAGGCCAGGGCGGCGTTGTATTCGACCTTCCAGTCCATTGAAGCGGGAAAAGCCGGGTTGTACTCGATGACGGCGACACGCGGCCGCAAATGCGCGAGCGCTTCCCAGACGTACCACGTATTTCGGTCGATATCGAGCGAGAACAGATCGAATTCTTCAGGGACGCCGAGCTCGGCGACGAGCGACTGTACATTTTCCGCAGTGACGAATGATTGCCGGATCGCCAATTGCTTGTCGGAAAGCTGCTGTCGGAATCGCGTCCGGCACTCCTGGATGGATTTCTCATTCGCATCGATCCAGAATCCGCGCCATTTCTGAAAAAGCCAGAACGTCGTATTGTTCTGTAGGCCGTCGCCGATACCGATCTCGAAAAACGTTCGGTTCGTCACCCCGATGCGGTTGAAAATCTCGGCGGTAATACCGTCTTCGCCGAACTGCGAGAACACCTGAAACTCGGACCGATTGAGATTGCGCGGGTCGGCGTAGCGCGGCGTCGACAGGAGGCGCTCCTCGTATTCGGTCATCTCCTTGCGCTGCAAATGCCACTGGATCTGCCCGATACCCTCCAATGCCGCAGCGCTGCGGCGCAGCTCTCGAATCACAGGCAGTTTCGAGTAGAAGGTTCTAAGCGCGTCGAGCACGGGCGCTCCTCCGATTCCGGGCGATCAGCACGAGGTGCCACGCATCATCGTTCGGGAAACTATTGTCGTCGAAACCGCCGAGGATGCGGATGATCTCGAAGCCCGCGGCGCGAACATGCGCGGCGAGCTCCTCGTTCGTGAAAAATCGATTGACGTGCGTCTCGGTGAAACGTCGCCACGTGTTGCCGCCGCGCCGAAAGAAGACCTCGTAGTTGACCTCTGCAGCATTTTTCGCAGGCAGCAAACGAGTCTCGCCGATGCGAACCGCTTCCAGGCCACTGCCGCGGACGCGGCGGACGCGCAGTGGATCGAAGCCGCCGAGCATCGCCGGCGCATGCCATGCCTCTAGAAACAACAGGCCGTCTGTGCGCAGACAACGGCGCATGTTCCTGAGCGCAGTACGAATTCGCGCGTCCGTGCGCAAATAGCCGATCGAGTCGAACAGACACGTCACGACGTCGAATTCGCGCGACGACTTCAGTGTCATGAGGTCCTGGCGTTCGAAATTGATTCGTTGTCTCGCCTCGCGCGCTTTGCGCCGCGCGTGCTTGAGCATGTCGGCGGAAATATCAACGCCGGTCACTTCGAATCCCAAACGGCTGAGCTGAATGGCATGCGAGCCGGTGCCGCAAGCAACATCGAGCAACGTTCGCTCTGAGCCGGCGACGTTGCGAATGAACTGAGCTTCCGCGCGATAATCCTTGGCGGCATGAAAGAGATCGTAGAGCTCCGCAAATTCGCGCTCATAGACGGTTCCATCAGCCATTGAAGAATCGTCCGATGGTCTTCGCGATGAAGTCGATCTGTTCTTCCGTCAGCAGCGTACTGGACGGCAGATAAAACCCACGCTCCCACAATTCCTCGGCCACAGGACACGGAATGTCGCGGAAGCCGGGCTGCTCACGAAGGAACGGCTGTAGATTCATTGGACAGAAAAACGTGCGGGTGTCGATTCCTGCGGCTAGGAGGAACGCCGTCAGTTTGTCGCGATTCACGCCCGCCGCGACCGTCACGCCGTACATCCAATAGACGTTGCGCGCCCAATCGGCTTCAAAGGGAGTCTGAATTTCCATGATCGATTTCAGCCGTTCATTGTAGAGGGCGGCCACACGGCGCTTCTGCTCTACAACGGAATCGATCCGGCTGAATTGCGCGAGCCCGAGGGCAGCTTGCATCCCGGTCATTCGGAAATTAAAGCCGGCCTTCTGATGCAGGAACCGCGGTTGGCCGAAGGCCAGGTTGCGCAGCAGCCGCAGCTCGCGTGCGAGCGCTTCGTCGTCCGTGAGCACCATTCCGCCTTCGCCGGTGGTGATCACTTTGTTCGCATAGAAGCTGAAACAACTCATTTGTCCGAAGCTGCCGGACATGCGTCCGCGAATCGTCGCTCCGTGCGACTCCGCGCAGTCTTCAATGACGAGTAGCCCATGGCGATCGGCGATCTCCATGAGGCGGTCCATGTCGACGGGATGGCCGTACAGATGCACCGGAATGATCGCCTTCGTTCGCGGCGTAATGAGACGTTCGATCAAATCGAGATCGAGATTCCACGTCACGCGTTCCGAATCGACCGGCACGGCGACGGCGCCGTTGTGATACGCCGCCAATGCAGTGGCGATATTCGTCGAGGCGGAGATGAGCACCTCGTCGCCTTCGCCGATTCCGGCAGCCCGCACCGCCAACTGCAGAGCGACCGTGCCATTACATACCGCGATGCCGAAACGCTTCCCGCAATACGCCGCGAATTTTTCTTCGAACTCGGGAATGGCCGTTCCAAACGAGCCCGAAATCTCGCCGCGACGCATGGCCGCCGTCACGGCTTCGATCTCGGCATCGCCGATGTCGGGCTCGAAGACAGGAATCACCGCTTCACATCCACGTCGACTTTGTCGAACTCGACGCCGAGGAATGGGCCTTGTTTGACGCTGATGCACTGCATGTCTTCGATCACGCGGATCGAGTGCACGCCGTGAATGAGCACAATGGCGTCGCCGGCGTGCAATACCAGCTCGCGAATCAGGTCGCCCGAGTCGGCATAAAGATCGACGGCGACGACGCCGCGTTGCACGACGAACATCTGCTGCAGGTCGCGAATCGTGCGTTCGAATTCACGGTGATAGTGCGGCCTCTCGACAAACCCCGCTCCGTGCGCGAGCAGTCCGAACTGAAACGACGACTCCGCGGGCGAAAAGAATGTCGTCGTCTCCACGCGCGTGTCGCTCCAGATCACCTCGGCGTATCGCCGGCCGTCGTGCTCCACCGTCTCGATGCTCACGCTCGCTCCCGCTCCTCAGAATACCCCACGAGCTCAGCGCGCACATTCGTCCAATGCAGCAGCGGCGCGATCTTCCCCGGCGATTCGTAGCCCGGAAACGCGCGGTTGACGAGACCCGATTGCTGGACGTCGAAGCTCAGGCGGATCGGGTCGAGAATGAGATGGCGGTCGACGATGGCGGCGTAGAAACGGAGTTGATAAGGACGCGAGGCGAGGAAGTTCGCGGGGATTCGCGCGGTCGCAGTCCAGCGTCCCTGCTGCACGCTCGGCGCCGATTCAGCGTCGCTGTCGAGAATCGACTCGAAGATCACCGTCTCCTCGACATCCAAAAGACGAAAGAAGACGTGAAGACCGATCGTGTTCTTGAAGACATCGAAGGTGATCTCCACGTCCACCGGATCGCCGTTCAGAACGTTGCGCGTGTCTTCGCCGTGCTGCAGCAGACGAATCGAAAGAAGCCGGAACGCGGGATGCGGCGGCACGTCGGCGATCATCCGCTCCGTTTCGGTGCGATCGATCGGACCCGCACTTTGTTGCAGATATCGCGTGACGACGCCGTTGCTGTCGCCGCGATCGACGATGCGTCCGGCGCGCAACAACACGGCCGTCTGACAGAGCGCCTTGACCGCCGGCATGTTGTGACTGACGAAGATCACCGTTCTGCCGTGGCTGGCGACGTCGTCCATCTTCCGCAGGCATTTCGCCTGGAACGCGGCGTCGCCGACGGCGAGCACTTCGTCGACGACGAGAATCTCCGGCTCGAGATGCGCGGCGACGGCGAACGCGAGCCGCATGTACATCCCGCTCGAGTAGTACTTCACCGGCGTGTCGATGAATCGCTCCACCTCGGCGAACGCGACGATCTCATCGAAGCGCTGCCGGATCTCGGCGCGGGTCATACCGAGGATCGCGCCGTTGAGGGCGATGTTCTCGCGGCCGGTGAGCTCGGGATGAAAACCCGTACCGACTTCGAGCAGCGATGACACGCGCCCGCGCACTTCGATGCGTCCCGACGTCGGCTCGGTGATGCGGCTCAGGATCTTGAGCAGCGTCGATTTGCCCGCGCCGTTCTGACCGACGATGCCGGTCGCTTCGCCGCGTCGGACGTCGAAGGAGACTTCGCTCAGCGCCCACAGATCGCGATCATCTTTCTTCCTCTGCCGCAGAAAGACGAGATCGGTGAGCGTCTCGCGCAGCGTGCGCGGATCGAGCTTCGCGCCGATGCGATACAGCTTCGAGATGTTCTCGACGCGAACAGCGATGTCGCCGCTCATGCTCACATCACGTCCGCAAACACGCGCTCGATGCTCCGAAAGTACATGCTGCCTGTGGCGATGAGCACCACCGCCATCACCGTCGCGTAGATTAGTCCGCTCGTATTCAGAGGTGACCCGAAGAGCGAGCCGCGAAAACCGTCAACGATAGGGACCATCGGATTCAGTGCGACCAGCGAACGCCATTTCGCAGGGACGAGACTCAGCGGATAGACGATCGGCGTCGCGAACATCCAGATCTGCACGGCGAATGGGACGACGTGGCGAATGTCGCGAAAGCGAACCACGAGCGCGCTGAGCCACGCGGAGATTCCGAAAGAAAGCAAGTACGCGATCCCGAACGTGAGCGGTATTCCGATGATCGCTTCGGGCGACGGCACGCGGTGTTGCCAGATCATCAGCGGCACGAGCATCAGCAGCGCGAAGAAGAAGTCGACGACTCCCGTCGCCACCGACGAGATCGGGACCAGGATGCGCGGGAAGTAAACCTTCGTGATGAGGTGCGCGTTGCCGACCATGCTTTGTCCGCCGTTGGTTACGGCGTTCGCGAAGAATGTCCACGGCAACAGACCGGCGTAAACGAAGAGCGGATACGGGATTCCGTCCGAAGGCAGCTTCGCCACGCGGCCGAAAAAGAACGCGAAGACGATCATTGCGAAGAGAGGCTGGATGACAGCCCACGAGATGCCGAGGACGGTTTGCTTGTAGCGAACTTTCACGTCGCGCCAGACGAAGAAGTAGAGGAGCTCGCGATACCGCCACACCTCGCGGAGATCGATCGGCCGCCAAGCGGGAGATGGAGTGATGACGAAGAGTTCGGGGTCACTGCCCATACGACGCCAAGAATAACCCGCTACACTCTCGATCATGGCGTCCATCCGCCACCGCGCGGGCGCGCTCGTCTATGACTGGCCGCGATTCGTGCGAGCGATGGCGCGCCGCGGCGGGTGGGTGCGCTTTCGCAACCGCAACGACGCGGTGTCGATCGATCCCGCGACGGGCGGCGTGCGATGCGAGTGGCGCTTCACGCGCGATTTGCACATCAGCAACGTGTTTCCGTGGACCGGGCGGGCGCTGTTGCGGCGCTCGTTGAGCGACTGGCCGATCGCTTTCGCAGACGCGCCGGCGATGGACGATGAGCCGCGCGTCTCGTTCGTGATCGGACATCGCGGTGAAGCACGGCTACCGCTGTTGCTCGAGACGATCGCAACGATCGCGGCGCAGTCGATTCCGGTCGAGTGCATCGTCGTCGAGCAGTCGGCGACCATCGTTGCGCAAGCTCGGCTTCCGAAGTGGGTGCGGCACATTCACACGCCGATCGCATCGGACAGCGTTCCGTACAACCGTTCGTGGACGCTGAACACGGGCGCGAAGGCGGCGCGCGCGAAGCTGCTCGTGCTTCACGACAACGACTTCCTCGTGCCCGTACGCTATGCCGCGGAGCTCGCGGCGCGCCACGCCGAAGGTTGTGACTTCATCGATCTGAAGCGCTTCATGTTCTATCTGCCGCAGCACGACAGCGAGCGCGTGATGGCGTCGCGAGATCTGTCGAATGTGACGCCGGAGCGAATCACGCAGAATCTCTGCGGCGGCGGAAGCATTGCCGCCGATCGCGACGCGTATTTCGACATCGGCGGATTCGACGAGTCGTTCGTCGGATGGGGCGGCGAAGACAACGACTTCTGGGACCGCGCCGCCACGCGCCGCGTGTTCGCACACGCGTACCTTCCGCTCGTTCATCTGTGGCATGCGCCGCAGGCGGAGAAAGCATTCGTGCAGCGCGAAGGCGTTCCGCGGTACGAAGAGTTGTCGCGCGTGCCGCCGGAGACACGCATCGCGAATCTTCAACACAGACAAGCCCCTTCATCTACTTCCGTTTCTGAGAACGACTGATGCAATCCGGCCTCGTGACGACGATCATTCCGGTCTTCAATCGCAGCGGAATGCTGCGCGAGGCCGTGGCGAGCGTCGTCGCGCAGACGTACCGGCCGATCGAGATCATCGTCGTCGATGACGGTTCGACAGACGAGACGTCTCGAGTCGCCGACGAGCTTGCGAACGATTCCATACGCGTCATCCATCAACGCAACGCCGGCGCGGGCACGGCGCGCGAAGCGGCGCGCGAGATCGCGCGCGGCGAATTCATCCAGCACCTCGACAGCGACGATCTCCTGCTGCCGCGGAAATTCGAACTGCAGGTCGCGGGCTTGCGCGGGCAACCGAATTGCGACGCATCGTACGGTTGGACGCGATTGCGCCGGCGCGACGGAACGACGGAACCGAAACCGTGGAAGCGTTCGGGCGAAACGATCGCCACGATGTTCCCGGCGATGCTCTCGTTGCGGTGGTGGGACACGCCGACGCCGCTCTACCGGCGAACGCTCGTCGACCGCGCCGGCGCGTGGCTGCCGCTTCGCGTCGAAGAAGACTGGGAGTACGACGCGCGCATCGCCGCTCTCGGCGTCCAGCTTCACCACGTCGAGGAGTGGGTGTGCGAAGTGCGGATGCACGACGCACACTTGTCGGGTCGCGGCGACAACCTGCACGATCGCGCGCGCGCTCACGAATCGATCTACGCGAGCGCACGTCGCGCGAACATCGGCGATGACACGCCCGAGATGAAGCAGTTCGCGCGCGAGTTGTTTCATCTCGCCCGGCAGTGTGGCGCAGCAGGACTCGAAGACGATTCGAAGCGGCTCTTCGATCTCGCACGCGAGGCATCGGGCGGCGAGCGCAATCGAATGCAATTCCGGCTCTACTCCACTGTTGCTCGAGCGATCGGATGGCGCAATGCAGGAAAGCTCAGCGCCCTCGCCGACAAGATGCGCTCATGAGCGCTTCACCAGCGTCTTGATCGCGGAATGCAGCAGGATCGCGCGCCGCGCGCCGAGGACGCGCGCGAGAAATCGCATCCACGCCTGACGCTCCTCCGCGACAGGAGCGAAGTGCGGATCGAGCTCGTCGATGTGATGCATCGCCGCGTCGAATGCGTCGCGGTCGTGAAGCGACAACACGCGCAGCTCTTTGTAGAAGTACTGCGCGAGCCGGCGTCGGCGCGCCTCGTCGAGTTTTCCTTCGTTCGCGAGGCGCGACTCGATCTTGTGCAGGATGGCGTGGTGCTCGCGGGCATTGACGAGCATCGAGGCGTCGGTGGCGCGCTGCCCGGTGTGCTCGCGCATTTCGTACGACGGTCCCTCTTCCGTCGCGATCGTCGTCGCGCTCAGTGCTGCCTGACAGAAATAGTCCCAGTCGTCGAGCTTGCGCAGCGACGGATCCCAACGAACGCACTTGTCGCGGCGATAGAGCGCCGCGGAAGTGGGAGCGGCGACTCCCGCGAGAATCTCATCGACGATGCTGTCGAATCGCGGCGCGCTCCATTCGCGCGTCGCTCCGTCCGGAAATCGCGTGAGCCAGCCGGAAACGACGATGTCCGCTTGCGCGCTTTCAGCGCGTTGCAATTCACGAGCGAGGTGACCGGCGACGAGAACGTCGTCGGAGTCGAGGAACTTCACATAGCGGCCTTGCACTGCGTCGAGGCCGGCGTTTCGCGCGACGCACTGGCCGCTGTTCTGCGCATTGCGGAGGCGGCGGATCGCGTCGCCGTATGTGCCGAGGACTTCCCAGGTGCCGTCGGTGGAGCAGTCGTCGACGACAATCAGTTCCAGCGGCGTCGATCGTCCTTCGCTCAACGCCGAGTCGATCGCTTCGCGAACGAGCTCGCGGCGGTTGAAGACCGGAATCACGATACTGACGGCCGGCGACGACATACGGCATCATGATAGTGATGCGTGGCGAGGCGGCGGCAGACGTGTCGGTGGTCATGAGCGTCTTCAATGATGCGCACCAGCTGCCGTCGACAATGGAGTCGATCCTCGGCCAGCGCGACGTCGCGCTGGAATTGATCGTCATCGATGACGGATCGACGGACGAATCGGGACGCATTCTCGACTCCTTCGCGCAACGCGACGCCCGCGTGCGTGTCATTCATCAGGAGAATCGCGGCCTCACGCGCGCACTCATTCGCGGATGTCTCGAAGCGCGCGCGTCGTACGTCGCGCGCCACGACTCGGGCGACACATCCGATCCCGACCGGCTTCGAAAACAGAAGGCCGTTCTCGATGCGAATCCCGAAGTCGTCTTCGTGTCTTGCTGGACGAACGTCGTCGGTCCGAATGACGAGCTGCTGTTCATCGCCCCCGGTACCGGCTCGGCGACGGAGCCGCGCTCGATCCTCGACGCGAACGCGGAGTGGGGCGTGAGCGCGGGACCGTCATCGCATCCATCGGTGATGTTTCGCGCGGACGCGTATCGCGACGCGGGCGGATATCGCGCCGAGTTCTATTACGGACAGGATTGGGATCTCTGGTATCGCCTCGCCGAGCGCGGCAAGTTTCAGATGATCCCGGAAGCGCTTTACACGACGCGCGTCGACCTGCGCACGATCAGCAGCAGCGCGCGCGGAGCGCAGAGCGAGTTCGCGACGCTCTCATTGGCCGCGATGAAGGCGCGCGCCGCAGGAAACTCGGATGCGGACGTCCTGAAGCTCGCCACAAACGTGCAGCGAAAAAGAAAAACATGGTTCTCGGAAGCGCGCGGCCTCTACTTCATCGGCGAAGCGTTGCGCCGAAACGGCGACGAG
>Ga0075425_100002040_pt1 | contig 20000 bp, 19 predicted proteins | sample SoiMethybrSBSTD4_FD_75300 | JGI IMG/M metagenome (GOLD analysis project Ga0075425, IMG submission 75300) | Bulk soil microbial communities from a Populus tree surrounding site in Tennessee, USA - Soil MetaG P. TD hybrid SBSTD4 | ecosystem: Environmental > Terrestrial > Soil > Tree plantation... | reverse complement strand
GGCCTCGCCGCCGCGGTGGCCACGCTCGCCCGCGGATTCGACGGCAAGTCCGGCATCTTCATCGCCTTTCCCGGTGCGGCCCAGCCCATCTACGCCTCCGGGGCCGACACCTCGTTCGTCGCCGCATCGCTGTACAAGCTCGGCGTGCTGCTGCGCGTGGAGAGCCTCGTCGACAGCGGCGCGGTGTCGTACGACGACACGATCACCATCGAGGACGCCGACGTGACCGTCGACGGCTCGAACGAGTACCCCGGGACCGTGCTCACGATCGACCAGGCGCTCGAGGAGATGGTGACCTACTCCGACAATGGCGCGGCCCTGGCCCTCCTCCGGGTGTACGGCGCGCACGCGGCGAACGCGGCCCTCGCCGCGTCGGGCATCGCGGGCTTCCACGTCGCCGAGAGCGACGGCCAGGACCACGTCGTGACCGCGCGCGCCCTCGGGACGTTCTTCGATCTGCTCGCGACCCGCCGGCTCCTCTCGTCCGCGGCGTCGGAGCGGATGCTCGCCCGACTCGAGCGGCAGACGATCAACGACCGGCTCCCGCGCGACCTGCCGGACGACGTCGCCGTGGCGCACAAGACCGGCGACCTCGTGGGCCTGGTCCACGACGCGGGCCTCATCGGCACCCCGTCCGGCCCGCGGATCGCGGTCGTCCTCACCTCTGGTGGCACGGAGGCCGACGCGAAGGACCTCATCGCCAGGATCGGCGCGGACGTGTACTCGGCCGTGCTGCCGCGGCCCGCGGGCGCCGACGCGGCGCCGCTCCCCGCGACGCAGACGATCTGGGCGCGCCTTGGCACGATCACGGCGGTGCTGCTGCCGATCGCCGCGATCCTGATCCTGGCCCTGGCGGCGCTCGCGGCCGCGCGACGAACCATGCCGAGGAGGATCCGGCGGGCGTCGGGACCGATGACGGTGTGGTCGCCGGACCGCACGAGGGGCCGTACCCGCTAGCAGCGCGCGTTCACAATTCCTTCATCTCGCGCGACGACACTGCGCGCGTGCAGATCGGGCTCGCGCGACTCGCGGGCCTGGTCTGGGTCGCGTACTTCGGGCTCGCCGTCGCCGGCACGACGCTCAAGATCGTGCCGCTGTCGGTGGCCGCGAACGCGGTGTACTTCGTGGTGGCGGTCGTGCTGGTCCGGTTCCTCGGTCCGGCCGATCGGCTCCTCCCGTTCGCGATGCTCGCGTTCGCGGCGGTCGGGTGCGTGATCCAAAGCGTTGGGATGATCCAGGGCGATCGTGACATTCAGCGCACCGCTCTGGCGTTCTTCGGGCTCTTCGACGCGGTGCTTGGCTATCTCCTCCTCAGGTCACGCGCACCGTCCCTGATCGGATATGCGCTCGTGGCGGGTGGACTCGGCTCGTTCACGCTCATCTTTCCGCAGACTCCGGCGCCGATGGCCGCCGTGGCCTTTGGCGTGGCGGCGCTCGCGGAAGGTGGGTTGGTGCTCTGGCTGTTGCTCACCGGTCAGCCGGTCACGTGACCGCTGACCTCCGTCAGCCGATCCGCTCCCGCTTCGCGGTGACGCGTCCGGTGTTGAACCCGAGCCAGTGCATCCGCCCAAGGTGCCGGGCGTGCTCCACCTTCATGCAGCGATCCATGACCACCGCGAGGCCGCTGTCCTCGGCGATCTTGGCACCCTCGGGGCTGATGACGCCGAACTGCAGCCAGAGCGCCTTCGCGCCGATCGCGACCGCGTCGCGGGCGATGTCCGGTACGGCGTCCGGCCGGCGGAACACGTCGACCACGTCGACCGGGAATGGGATGTCCTTGAGGCTCGGGTAGGACTTCTCGCCGAGCACCTCGGACTCACGCGGATTCACCGGCACGATGCGGTAGCCGTGGCGCTTCAAGTAGAAGCCGATGAAGTGCGACGGCCGGAGCGGATCCTTCGACAGGCCGACGATCGCGACGGTCCGCGCCGAGCGCAGCGTCGCGAGGATCGTCCGCGGGTCCTGGTATCGCGCGAGGTCGGTCATGTCGCGTCCTTCGCCGCGGCCAGGCCGCGCCGCAGATCGGCGATGAGGTCGTCCAGCGTCTCCAGACCGACCGACAGCCGGATCGTGCCGGGGCCGACGCCCGCGGCCGCGAGCTCGTCGTCGTTCAGCTGCCGGTGCGTCGTGCTCGCCGGATGGATGACCAGGCTCTTGGCGTCGCCGACATTCGCCAGGTGGCTCCAGAGGTGCAGGCCCTCGATGAACCGCTGCCCCGCCTCGCGACCGCCCGCCAGGTCGAACACGAAGATCGCCCCCGCGCCCAGCGGCAGGTAGCGCTCGACGAGCGGCCGGTACTTGCTCGACGCAAGCCCCGGGTAGCGCACGCCCGCGACGGTCGGATGCGTCTCGAGGAACTTCGCGACGCCGATCGCGTTCTCGACGTGGCGGGCCATCCGGAGCGGCAGGGTCTCGAGGCCGAGGAGAAAGAGAAAACTGTTGAACGGCGAGAGCGCGCCGCCCAGATCGCGGAGCGACTCCGCCCGCAGCTTCATGAGGTAGCCGTACATCCCGAAGGTCTCGTGGAACGCGAGCCCGTGGTACGCGGGTGATGGATCGGCCACCACCGGGAAGCGCCCGTTGGACCAGTCGAACGTGCCGGCCTCGACGACGACGCCGCCGATGCTCGTGCCGTGCCCGCCGATGAACTTCGTCGCCGAGTGCACGACGATGTCGGCCCCGTGCTCGATCGGGCGGCAGAGGTACGGCGTCGCGAAGGTCGAGTCGACCATCAGTGGAGCACCGTGGCCGTGCGCGATGTCGGCGACCGCGCGGATGTCGAGGACGTTCCCGCCGGGGTTCCCGATGGTCTCGCCGTACAGCACCTTCGTGTTCGGCCGGAGCGCCGCGCGCCACGCGTCGAGATCGTCGGGATCCACGAAGGTCAGCTCGATCGAGAGCTTGCGCGACAGGTGCTTCAGCTGGGTGACCGTGCCGCCGTAGAGCGCGCTCGACGACACGATGTGATCGCCCGGGGTCAGCATCGTGAACAGCGCCGCGGCCTGCGCCGCGAGCCCGCTCGCGAACGCGACCGCGCCGGCGCCACCTTCGAGGCTCGCGACGCGCTCTTCGAACACGGCGGTCGTCGGATTCATGATCCGCGAGTAGGTGTTCCCGTACTCCTGCAGGTTGAAGTACGCCGCCGCGGACTCCGGGTCCTCGAACACGTACGAGGTGGTCTGGAAGATCGGCACGGCCCGCGCCCCGGTGTACGGATCGGGCCGCTGGCCGGCGTGGATCGCCCGGGTGTCGAAGCCGAACGGGCGGGTGCCCTCCTCGGCCGCGCTGTCGGTCACGGCACCACCTTCTCGGTCACCCGTGCGAGGAACGCGTCGATCTCGCGAGTCATTTCCGCCTCCTCCAAGAGGAACGAATCGTGACCGTAGTCGGCCTGGATGATCTGGTGCCGGACCTCCTTCCCGGTGGCCCGGAGCGCGTCGGCGATCTCCTCCGAATCGCGTGGCGGGTAGAGCCAGTCGGATGAGAAGGACAGGAGCAGCGTGGCCGCGCGGACCTTCGCCATGGCCCGCTCGAGCGAGCCCCCTCCGTACGTCCGGGCCAGGTCGAAGTACGTGAGCGCGCGGGAGATGAAGAGGTACGCGTTCGCGTCGAACCGCGCGGCAAACGCGTCGGCCTGGTAGCGCAGGTACGACTCGACCGCGAAGTCCGGCGCGGCCAGGTCGTACAGCGGCTCGTCGCCACCGCGCTGGAACCGGCGGCCGAACTTCTCGCGCACAGCGTGCGCCGAGAGATAGGTGATGTGCCCGACCATCCGGGCGACCTTGATCCCCGCGTCGGGCGCGCGCCCGGTCCCGTAGTACGCGCCGCCCTGCCAATCGGGATCGCTCGTGATCGCGTTGCGGGCGATCGCGTTCCAGGCCACGCCCTGGGTCCCCAGATGCGCGGTGCTCGCGATCGGCACGATCGCCCGGACCGCCTCCGGGTACGCGACGGCCCACTCGAGGGCCTGCATCCCACCCAGCGATCCGCCGCTCACCGCGAGCAGCGACTCGATGCCGAGCTCCCGGAGGAACGCGCGTTGCGCGCGGACCATGTCGCCGACCGTGACCACCGGAAAGCTCGCGCCGTAGGGCGTGCCGCTGGCGGGATCGGTGGACATCGGGCCGGTCGAGCCGCGGCACGAGCCGATGAGATTCGTGCACACGACGAAGTAGCGGTCCGTGTCGAACGCCTTGCCGGGCCCGACCATCCCGTCCCACCAGCCGAGGCCGCTCTTGCCGCGCTCGGCCGCGCCGACGCCGTCGACGGTCGTGGGCGCCGTCGGGTCGTCGCTCCACCCGGCGGCGTGCGCGTCACCGGAGAGCGCGTGGCACACGAGGATGACGTTGTCCTTCGCCGGGCCGAGGGTGCCATACGTCTCGTACGCGATGCGCACCGGCGCCAGGGTCTTCCCGGAATCGAGCCGCAGCGGGTCCGGAAGGTCGAGGGCCTGGGTGCGGATCGTGCCGACCGACCCGCGGGAAGGAAGCGTCCCCACCCGAAGACGCTACGCCGCGCGGTGGCGCAGCGCGCGGGCTCCGAGGATCGCGCCGAGGATCGCGAGCGCGAGGGCGGCGCTGATGGCCCAGTGATCGGCGACGTGCGGATCGATCGCCGGATCGCCGAGGATCATGTCCCCCGCCGTCCAGACGAGCGCGAGCGCCCCGAGCCAGATCAGCCGGGGCGCGCGGTCCAGCACGAGCGCGATGGCCCCGCTGCCGAACAGCACGATCGGGATCGAGATGGCAAGCCCGAAGGCGAGCAGCGGCAGGTCACCGTGGGCGGCTCCGCCGACGCCGAGCACGTTCTCCACGCTCATCGCCGCGTCGGCCACGAGGATCGTGAGCACCGCCTCGCGCAGCGTGCCGGCCGGCCGCACGCTCGCATGCGCGTCGGCCGCCGCCGGCCGCACGAGCCGGTACGCGATGACCGCGAGCACGACGCCTCCGGCCAGCTGCAGGTACGGGATCGCGAGGAGGAACGTCACGACCGCCGCGGCCGCGATCCGCAGCACGACCGCGAGGCCGCCGCCGAGCACGATCGCCTGGCGCCGCTGCGAGTCCGGCAGCCGGCGGGCGGCCATGCCGATGAGCAGGGCGTTGTCGCCGGACAGTGCCAGATCGATGAGGACGATCGCGATGACCGCGGAGAGATCCATCAGCCCATCAACCGTAGCAACGCCGTCGCCGCGGCCGAGAGCTCGGCGCCCTGCCGCACGAGGGCGTGGATCGCGCGCTTCGGCGGCGGGTGCCCATCCACGCGCAGCTGCACGAGATCGCCGCGCCCGAGCTCCGCGCGGATGGCCATCTCCGGAAGGAGGGCGGCGCCCAGACCGGACAGCACCACGCGCTTGCAGGCTTCGGTGTTGTCCAGCTCCATCACGATGCGTGGGGCGGTCTCGCCGGCCGCGAAGAACGCCATCGTGATCGTCCGGAGGTACGCGGCCGGATCGCGGACCACGAGGCCGGCCTGGGCCAGCTCGTCGATCTTCACCGACGCTCGCTTCGCGAGCCGGTGCGAGGACCCGACGACGACGGGCACGGATTCGGTGAACAGGACGCGCGCGGTGAGGTCCGGCAGCAGGACGAGCTGGCTCACCACGGCGAGCTCCACCTCCTCCGAGCGGAGCAGATCGGCGACGAACCGCGAGTGGCCGCTCCGCACGAGCGTCTCGACCTGAGGATGGCGCGTGGCGAAGCGGGCGAGCGCGCGCGGCGCCAGGTACAGCGCGAGGTCCGACGCCAGGCCGACGGCCAGGAGACCGCCGCGGGCCTCGCTTCCCGCCTTCGCCTCGGTGGCGCCGCGGCGCAACGACTCCATGGCGGCGATGGCGCGGGGCAGGAAGCGCCGCCCCGCCGGCGTGAGCGACACGCCGCGCCGTCCCCGCACCAGCAGCTGCGCCCCGAGCTCGCGCTCGAGGCCGTGCAGGCGGGCCGTGCAGGTCGGCTGGGTCAGTCCGAGGGCAACGGCCGCGCGGCTGATCGACCCGCGGCGGTTCGCTTCGACGAAGGCCTCGACCTGGCCCAGCTCCATGGCTCAGATATAGAAGAAATCTATGTTGCTAGCAAGCCAATAGGACTTCCCTATGGGCTATTTCCGCGCCTACGATGGCCGTGATCCGCGGGGGAGGAAATCAGTGGCGGCGTTGAACCTGACCCAGAAGATCATCCAGAGCCACCTCACCGCCGGTGAGCTCAAGGCCGGGACCGAGGTCTCCCTCCGGGTCGATCAGGGCCTCCTCCAGGACACCACCGGGACCATGGGCTTCCTGCAGCTCGAGGAGCTGGGTGTCGAGCAGATCAAGATCCCGTTCGCGATCGTCTACGTCGACCACAACATCCTGGCGATCGACTTCAAGAACCCCGACGACCACATGTTCCTGCGCTCGTTCGCGCAGCGGCACGGCATCCACTTCTCCCGGCCAGGCACCGGCATCTGCCACTACCTGCACATGGAGCGCTTCGCGAAGCCGGGCCAGGTGCTGCTGGGCGCGGACAGCCACACCGTCATGGCGGGCTCGGTCGCGATGATCGCGATCGGCGCGGGCGGCCTCGACGTCGCGGTCGCGCTCGCGGGCCACGGGTTCACGATGGCGATGCCCAAGGTCGTCGAGGTCCGCCTCGCGAACAAGCTCGGCCCGTGGATCCAGGCGAAGGACATCATCCTCGAGCTCCTGCGGCGCCGCGACGTGAAGGGCGGCGTCGGGCGGATCTTCGAGTTCACCGGTCCCGGCGTGGAGACCCTGTCGGTCCCTGAGCGCGGGACGATCTGCAACATGATCGCGGAGCTCGGCGCGACCACCGGCATCTTCCCGAGCGATCGCCGGACGAAGGACTGGCTCACGGAGCAGAAGCGGCCGGGCGACTTCGTGGAGCTCGGGCCCGACGCGGGCGCCTCCTACGAGGAGCGCGAGGACATCGACCTCGCGAAGCTCGAGCCGCTCATCGCGAAGCCGTCGAGCCCGGGCAACGTCGTGCCCGTGCGCGAGGTGGCCGGCATCAAGGTGCAGCAGGTCTGCGTCGGCTCGAGCGTGAACTCCGGCTACGCGGACCTCGCGATCGTCGCGGCGGTCATGAAGGGCAAGACCGCGCACCCCGAGGTGTTCATGACGGTCACCCCGGGGTCGAAGCAGATCCTCGACGCGCTCGCCGACGGCGGCGCGTACCAGGCGATGATCGCGAGCGGCGCGCGGATGCTCGAACCGGCCTGCGGGCCGTGCGTCGGCATGGGCCAGGCGCCGCCCACCGGCAGCGTCTCGGTCCGCACGTTCAACCGGAACTTCCCGGGTCGCAGCGGCACCGACAACGATCAGGTGTACCTCTGCAGCCCCACGACCGCGGCGGCCACCGCGCTGCGCGGCGTGATCACCGACCCGCGCGACCTCGGCGAGGAGCCGACGTTCACGGTCCCGGCGATGGACCCGGCGGTCGACGACTCCAACATCCTGGTCCCGCTCCCGCTCGCGGAGGCGATGAAGGTCCACGTGGTGAAGGGGCCGAACATCCAGCCTCCGCCGCGGCAGACCGCGCTGCAGAACATGCTGCACGGCGAGGTGATCATCAAGCTCGGCGACAACGTGTCGACCGGTGACCTCTCGCCGGACGGCGCGGTCGTCATGGCCCTCCGCTCGAACGTGAACGCGATCGCCGAGTTCACGTTCAAGCGCTTCGACCCGACGTTCCCTCAGCGCGCCCGCGAGAAGGGCGGCGGCTTCATCGTCGCCGGCCAGAACTACGGTCAGGGCTCGAGCCGCGAGCACGCCGCCCTCGCGCCGAAGGCCCTCGGGATCCGCGCGGTCATCGCGCAGTCGTTCGCCCGGATCCACCGGCGCAATCTGATCTCGCAAGGGATCCCGCCACTCGTGTTCAAGAACGAGTCGGACCTCGCGAAGATCGCGCAGGGCGACATGCTGACCATCGACGGCCTGCGCGACGCCCTGCAGTCGAACAAGGACAACGAGATCGTCATCGCGCGCACCGACACGGGCGTCGAGGTGCCGCTGAGCGCGAGCTTCCTCCCGAGCGAGGCGCGCACGCTGCTCGCCGGCGGACTGCTCGCCGAGCTGCGCGCGGGCGGCGATACGCTCTCCGCCGGCGTGGTCGTCAGCGGATCGGTGGAGCAGGGCTCGCCACAGGAGAGCGCCAACCGCTCGATCCCCGGCGACGAACCGGTGAAGACCGCGAAGGAGGCCGCGAAAGCCCCGAAGTGAGCAGCCACCGGATCACCCTCATCCCGGGCGATGGCACCGGCCCTGAGATCGTCGAGGCGACCCGCCGGGCGATCGAGGCGACCGGCGTGCAGATCGAGTGGGACCGCCAGGAGATCGGCGTCCCGGCGATCGCGAAGTTCGGCACCCCGTTCCCACCGGAGGCGCTCGCCTCGATCCGCCGCAACAAGGTCGGCCTGAAGGGGCCGCTCACGACCGAGCTCGGCAAGGGCTTCCGGTCGGTGAACGTGGCCCTGCGCAAGGAGTTCGACCTGTACGCGAACCTGCGGCCGGCGAAGACGTACCCGGGCGTGCGCACGCCGATGGGCAACGTCGACCTCGTCGTCGTGCGGGAGAACATCGAGGACCTCTACGCGGGCATCGAGTTCGACCTCGGGACCCCCGAGTTGGCCGAGGTCCGCGCGGTCATCGAGAAGGCGAGCAAGCAGCAGATCCGCGAGGATGCCGCGATCTCGATCAAGTACATCAGTGAAATGGGCTCGCGCCGGATCGTTCGTTTCGCGTTCGAGTACGCGCGCGCGAACCAGCGCAAGAAGGTCACCGCCGTGCACAAGGCCAACGTCATGAAGTTCACCGACGGCCTGTTCCTCCGCGTGGCCGGCGAGGTCGCGCGCGACTATCCGGACATCGAGTTCGAGGACCGCATCGTCGACAACATGTGCATGCAGCTCGTCCAGAAGCCCGAGCTCTACGACGTGCTGGTCCTCCCGAACCTGTACGGCGACATCGTGAGCGACCTCGTGGCCGGGCTCGTGGGCGGCCTCGGCGTCGCGCCGGGGGCGAACATCGGCGAGAACGGCGTCGCCGTGTTCGAGGCGATCCACGGCTCGGCGCCCAAGTACGCCGGCCAGAACAAGGTGAACCCGATGGCCCTCATGCTCGCCGGCGCGCTCATGCTCCGGCACATCGGCGAGCGTGAGGCCGGCGACCGGCTCGAGCGGGCGATCGCGGCGGTGGTCGCGGTCGGGAAGGACGTCACGTACGACCTCAAGCCGGACCGCGACGATCCGACCGCGGTCGGCACGAAGGAGTTCGCGGACGCGGTGATCGGGCAGCTGGTGGCCGTGCATGCCTGACCAGGACGCGAAGAACCCGAACCGCTGGCTGCACAGCACCAAGACGAAGTACGAGTTCCAGTTCGGCTACTCACGCGCCGTGCGGCACGGGAACGTGATCCGCGTCGCGGGGACCGCCGGCCTGGATGAGGACGGCAATCCGTTGAAGGGCTCGATCGTCGACCAAACCAGGCGCGCGCTCGACATCGTGAAGGCCGCGATCGAGGACCTCGGCGGTCGGCTCGAGGACACGATCATGACCCGCGTGTACGTCTCCGATGTCGCGGCGATCGAGAGCGTCGCGGTGGTCCACGGAGACTTCTTCCGCGACATCCGCCCGGCCACGACGATCGTGCAGGTGAACTTCATCGATCCGCGGATCCTGGTCGAGATCGAGGCCGAGGCCGTGTACGGCGGCGCCGACACGAAGCAGCCGGCATGAGCACCGTGCGGGTGGTGGTCACCGGCGCGACCGGCCAGGTCGCCTACGCGCTGCTCCCGCGCATCGCGGCCGGCGAGATGTTCGGGCCCGACGTCGAGATCGACCTGCGGCTCGCGGACATCCCGCCGGTCATCGAGAAGGCCAAGGGCGTCGTGATGGAGCTCGAGGACGGCGCCTACCCGCTGCTCTCACGTGTGACGGCGAGCAGCGACCGGTCGGAGAGCCACAGGGACGCCGACTGGGTGCTGCTCGTGGGCAGCGTGCCCCGCGGTCCGGGCATGGAGCGCGGTGACCTCATCCGAAGGAACGGGCCGATCTTCGTCGACGAGGGCAAGGCCATCGCGCAGTACGGATCGAAGAACGTGCGGGCGGTCGTGATCGGCAACCCGTGCAATACGAACTGTCTCATCGCGCGGCACTCCGCCGGCGACGCGGTGCCCGCCGACCGCTGGTCCGCCCTCACCCGCCTCGACCAGAACCGCGCCACCGCGCTGGTCGCGTCCAAAGCCCACGCCCGCACGACCGCCGTGAAGCACCTTGCGATCTGGGGCAACCACAGCGCGACGCTCTACCCGGACTTCACGAACGCGACCATCGACGGCAAGCCGGCGGACCAGGTCGTGGAGCGCGCGTGGCTCGAGACGGAGTTCATCCCCGCGGTGCAGCAGCGCGGTGCGGCGGTCATCGCCGCGCGCGGCGCGTCGAGCGCCTTCTCCGCGGCGCAGGCCATCGTCGACCACGTGAAGAGCCTGGTGAACCGCACGATGGATGACGGCTGGTTCAGCGCCGCGGTGGTATCCGACGGCAGCTACGGCGTGGCCCGCGGGATCGTCTCATCCTTCCCGCTGCGCTCCAAGGGCGACGGCGGCTACGAGATCGTTCAGGGTGTGCGGCTCGAGGGCTTCGCGAAGGCGAGGATCGACGCGACGATCGCCGAGCTCGAGAAGGAGCGCGACATAGTCAAGGATCTGCTCGGCTAGACCCGGCCCGGCGGCTGGTTAGTCGCGACCAGCTCGAAGTCGACGAATCGGACCGGCGCGAGGCACTCCGGATAGAGGATCCCCGAGAAGGTCTTCACCGCCTCCGACTGCGAGTGCTTCTCCTCCGCGTCGGCGTCCCGGAACACGAACACGTGCGTGAACCGGGTCGGATCGCCCTTCTCCTGCCAGGCCTCGTAGCGGAGGGTGTCCGGCTCGCTCGCCTGCACATACGCGACGAACTCGCGGATCGCGCTGAGGACACGGTCGACCGCTGCGGGGCGCACCTGGTACGTCGCGAGCTGGCGGATCATCGGCTCGGTCATGTCGCTCCCTAACGCGTGTTCGTCGCGATGCCGTGCTCGAGCCAGAACTTCGCCAGGGTGAGCGCCTCGCCCCAGCCGCCGGCATTCTCAACGACGTTCTCGATCTTGCGAAAGCCGAACTCGCGAAGCTTCACGAGCGTCCCGCCGTCGCGCGGTTCGAAGACGATCTCGACGGTGGACTCGTTGCCGGGCTCGCCCCACTCGAAGACCAGACGCTCCGGCCGTTTCGCCTCCTTGACCCTGCCGGGCACGTCGGCGGTGATCTCCCGCTCCGCGCCCCAGTCGACCCAGCGGAACAGGAGCGCCCCGCCCGGCCGCGCGTCGATCTGGCTTCCGCGGGTGAACCAGCCGTCGAGGCCCTCAGCCGTCGCGAACGCGTCGTAGACCTTCTCGCACGGAGCTCGCACGAAGACGCTCTGCTTCGCCTCGAGCGTGATCGGCGGCTCAGCCACGGTCCTGCGCCTCCACGTACTGCTTCATCCGCCGGAGGCGCGACTCCCACCGCGCCGAGACAGTCGCCAGCCACTCGCCGGCGCTCGCGAGCGGCTCGGCCTCCAGGGAGTAGCGCACCTCCCGGCCCGTGCGCTCGCGTCCGATGAGCCTCGCCTCGTCAAGGATGACCAGGTGCTTCGTGACCGCCTGGCGACTGATCGGCAGGCGCTTCGCGAGCTCCGTCGCCGTTGCCGGCCGGATCGCCAGCCAGGTCACGAGCCGTCGCCGGGTGGGGTCGCCCAGCGCGGAGAACACGTCCTGCGTCATGTGCAACTGAATGGTTGCACCATGGCTGCCGAACGTCAACTCAGGCCGATCCGGCACCCGGCAGGCGCTTCAGGATCTCCGTCTGGGCGACGTTGATCGCGTGGACCTCGACCGTGAGGATGTGGACGGCCGTCAACGTCTCGTGGTCGGCTTCCGCTCGCGCGTCGTTCGCGGCCTGGATCACGTTCTGGCCGACGATGATGATCGGCAGCAGGACGAGCTGAAGGAAGGTCTGCGCGACCCAGCTGACGATGACGATCACCTGGCCTGACGCGAGCGCGGCCGGCAGCGAGATGAGCGCGATCGCCGCGAACACATACGCGATCCACATCGACCCGACCGTCTTCGTGATCCGAACGGCGAGCCAGGTGTTGAACCGCCCCGCGGCGCCGGTTCCGTGGACCGCGCCCTGGACGTGGGCGCTCTGGACGAGCCGGGGCCGGTGCCGTTTCGCCCCTTCGAGATCCGAGATGGCCATCGAGTCCTCCATGCGCGTTTGGCTGACGTTCTACAGCACCGCTGGCGCCTGGACTGTCATGCTGGTCGCCGTGGGTCCGGTGCAGGTCGATGTCGCGATCGTCGGCGGCGGTCCGGCCGGCCTGTCCGCGGCCCTCATGCTCGGGCGGTGCCTCCGGCGCGTGGTCGTCATCGACGCGGGCGAGCATCGCAACCGCAAGGCCCACGCGATCCACGGGTACCTGACCCGTGACGGCACATCGCCCACCGACCTGCTGCGCGCGGCCGAGACGGAGCTCATGCGCTATCCGACCGTGACGCTCCAGTCAGGGATCGTGACCGGCGTCGATGGCGAGCGCGGCGCGTTCGCCCTGCGGACCGCCGACGGTGCGGTGATCAACGCGCGCCGCGTCCTGCTCGCGACCGGGGTGATCGACGTGATCCCGGTCATCGAGGGCCTGCCCGAGCTGTTCGGCCGGACCGTCCATCACTGCCCGCATTGCGACGGCTTCGAGTACGCCGGCCGGCCGATCGGCGTGTACGGGCAGGCCGGCTTCGGCGTCGAGGCGGCCCTCGCGATGCTCGCGTGGAGCGATGACGTCGTCCTCTTCACCGACGCGCGCCCGCTCACGACCGAGGACCGGCGGCGCTGCGAGGCGCTCGGCGTCTCCGTGCGCGACGAGCGCGTGGTCCGGCTCGACGGACAGGACGGGCAGCTCGAGCGCGTCGTCCTGGCCGGCGGCGCCACGGTCGCGCGCGCGGCCCTGTTCCTCGTCGCGGGCCAGCGCGAGCAGTCCGACCTCGCCAAGCTGCTCGGCTGCGAGATCAACGCCGACGGCACCGTCGTCTCGGACGAGCACTCGGTGACCAGCGTGCCGGGCGTCTACGTGGCGGGCGACGCATCGATCGGCGAGCAGCTGGTGGTCGTGGCCGCCGCGCAGGGGGCGGTCGCCGCGACGAAGATCCACGCCTCGCTCTGGGAAGAGGATCTCCGGCAGCGGATCCCGCGGAGCTAGCTCATTCGTGCGGCCCGTTCAACTGGTCGCGACGCTCGCGTAGATCGCGTTGAGGAACCGGCTGGGCACGCGGCCGAGGAGTCGCGCGCCGTTGAATCCGGCGGCCGGGGCGACGGCGAGCCACGTCGTGTAGCTGATCGGGTGCGGGACCCAGTGGTTCCCCCGGTCCGCGTCGTACTCCACGAGCACGAATCGGCCGCCCGGTGCCAGGTACGAGCGCACCAGCGCGAGCACCGGCGCCTTGTCCCGCACGAAGTGGAGCGAGTTCGCCATCAGCACGCCGTCCATCCCGCTGAACCCGAGCGGGCGGGTGAAGTCGGCGGTCCGCTGGTCCAGGCGCACGGCACCGAACTGCGCCCCGACCGCAGCGGCCTGCGCCTTGAGCGCGCCGCGATCCTGATCGACGGAATGGATCGTGCCGCGCGGTCCCAGCACATCAGCGAGCGCGAGCGTGAACGCGCCTGTGCCGGACCCGAGCTCGAGCCAGGTCTCACCCGGCCGCACGGCGTCGCGGATGAGCGCGACATGATCAGCGTGATCCATCAGGCGAGGGCGGGCTTCGCCCGCCCGAGCCGCAGGGCCCCCGAGAGCGGAGTAGCCGAAGGCATCGAAGCTCTCAGGGTTCTAGGGAGCGATGTCGGTCCGCGCCCGCTTGCGGGCGTAGGCGCGGGTGTCGGCGTTGTCGACGAGGGTCTTCGCGGTCTTGCCGTCGAGCGGGTACGTCGAGATGCCCCACGACCGCGCGGGCATCCGGATCGTGCCGCCGTCCGGCAGCTCGACGAGGCTGCGGTCGAGCTCGTCCATGAGCCGCTGCACGACGCGCTCGGCCTCTTCACGGGGCGTGTCGGGCATCACGATCGCGAACTCGTCGCCGCCGTACCGGGCCGGGATGTCCTCGGTCCGCACCCGGCGGCCGATGAGGCCGCCCAGGGTGCGCAGCACGGCGTCGCCGGCGAGGTGACCGTACGTGTCGTTCACGCGTTTCAGCCCGTCGATGTCGAAGTACGCGACCGCGAGCGTGGTGGATCGGCGCTCGGCGCGAGCGACCTCTTCCTCGAGGCGGTCATAGAAGTAGCCGTAGTTGTGGATCCCGGTGAGCGCGTCGGTGTTCGCCGCGCGCTTCAGCCGCTCGTGCAGCTCGGCGACGTCGATCGCGGCCGCGATCTGCGCGGCCACCGCCTGCAGGAGGGTCAGGTCGCGCTGGCCGAACACGCCGACCGACGGATGGGACACCACGAGCCCGCCGATCGCCTTGCCGGACGACACGAGCGGCACGACCATCTCCGATCGCACGTTCGGGTCGCCGATGTAGCGCGGATCGCTGCGGACGTCGTCCACGATCTGGGCTTCGCCGTGGGCCACGACCCAGCCCACGAGGCCGGTGCCGTTCTCGACGCGTGTCGGGCCGGCGAGGTCGGTGCGCGCGCCGGCGGCGGACCGGACGACGAGATCGCCGGTCGACTCCTCGCGCAGGAAGATCGTGAACGCGGCGCCGGCCATGTGGCGTTCGAGGATCGCGAGGATGCGTGACAGGAGCTGCTGCATGTCGAGCAGGGTGTGGAACTCGGGAGTGATCTCCGCGAGGATCGCGAGCTCGCGCGACGCCCCGACCTCGACCTCGGCCGCCGCGACCATGCCGCGCGCCTCGATCATCGTGATGAACTGGTCGACGATGGCCGGGTCGTACCAGGCTCCGGCGAGCGTGCGCAGCTCCGCGACCGCGGCCTCCGGGTGGAGCGCGCGCCGGTACGGACGGTCCGCGAGCATCGCCTCGTAGCCGATCGCGACCGCGAGGATCCGCGCCGGCAGCGAGATGTCCTCGCCCTTCTGGCCGTCGGGATAGCCCGTGCCGTCCCACCGCTCGTTCGCGTGACGGACGATCGGAACGACCGTGCGCAGGAACTCGATGGACTCGAGGATCCGTGCGCCGAGCAGCGGGTGCTCCTGCACGATCTTCCGCTCCTCCTGAGTGAGCGGACCGCTCTTCGCGAGGATCGTCGCGGGCACGCCGATCTTGCCGAGCGAGTGGAACAGCGAGCCGTAGCGGAGGTCGCGCAGCGTGGCGTCGTCGAGACCGAGGCGCTCGCCGATCGCGACCGCGTCGGCGGCGATGCGGCGCTGGTGATCCTCGTGGTAGCCGTCGCGGGCCTGGATCATCGCGGTGAGCTTCGAGACCGTGGACAGATATGCGTCGTCGAGCTTCAGATACAGGCGCATCGACCGGATCGCGGTCGCGCCCATGCCGGCGAGCACGCCGATGAGCTCGCGCTCGTCGCCCGTGAACCGGTGCGGGTCTTCCCATGTGACCAGGAGCGCACCGACCGACTCGGACGCCGCGCGCAGGGGCTGCACGTACAGTGCGCGGTAGCCCCACTCGGTCAACCGTGAGCGCGTCGGTTCGGCGGTCTGCTCGGAGTCGGTGATCTCGACGGGCCGGCCCGACTCGATCGCGTCCGCGATAGCGCTGGGACCGGCCTTGGCCAGCGCGAAGTGCTCGGAGGGCAGCCGTCCGGTCGTGTTGCCCGCGAACTCGAGCGTCTCCCCGCCGGTGTCGAGGTAGACGGCCGCGGCCGAGGCGCCGATCGACTCCACGAACGCCTGGGCGAAGAGCCGCACGACGTCCGCCATCCGGCGCTGGCTGTTCAGCTCGACACCGGTGCGGTGCAGGTCCACGAGACGTTTGGACAGGCCGCTCGCGCGCGCGTAGAGGTCGGCGCGCTCGATGGCGGTGGCGGCCTCGTTCGCGATCGCCGAGAGCAGCTCGAGGTCGCCCTCGTCGTACGCGTTCGGCTTGACGCTCTGCACCGAGAGCGCGCCGACGACGACGCCCTGGATCCGCATCGGCGCGACCAGGACCGAACGTTCGTTGATCGTGCCCCACGCGCTGCGAACGAGGCCGAGCTTCGGCAGGTCGTGAAGGGTGTCGCGGATGAGCACCGGCTCGCCGCGCTCGACGACGAGGCCGGCGAGCGTCCCCTCGAGCGGGCCGTCCTCCCGGGGCAGCTCGGTGTTGAGGTCCACGAGGAACCGGTAGTCCACGACGTCCCGCACGCGGTCGACGATCGCGACGAAGAACGCATCCGACTCGAGGACCGTGCGCACCTGCGCGTACACGGCCCGGAACACCTCGGTCGTATCCAGCGACATCCCGACGGCGTGGCCGACCTCGACGAGCGTCGCGAGGAGCCGAGCGCGCCGCTCGGCGACGAAGCGCGCCCGGATGTCGAGGTAGCCGAAGATGAACAGCGGGATGCCGGGGACCAGGAACCACGGCTGGATCAGGATGATCTCGATCGTGATCACCGCGGCCAGGCTCCAGAGGAGCTGCGCGCGGCCGGTGCGGACGAACCAGCGCCAGCCCTGCAGGACCAGGCTGCCGCGCAGCACGCTGAGCAGCAGGTAGAGCTGGCCGAGGTCGACCGCGACCAGCACGAGCACGGCAAGGACCGCGGCGGGGATCGATGCGGTCGTGCTCATGTCCGTCCCGAGGGCGCGCCACAAGCTCGCGTACACCAGCGAGCCGCAGCCGCTCGACACGGCGATCGCGGCCCCGTTGCGCATGATCTGCTCGGGCCGCTTGCGCCCGATGAGGTCGCTGGTCACGCGCGCGACCGCCGCGACGATCGAGACCGCACCGGGCGGAAGGAACACGACGCCGGCCACGATCGCCACGTCCGACGGGCTGAGGTCGGCGTCGGGGTGGATCTTGATCGGCCGCGCCGCGAGGAGGACCGTCGCCAGGTACAGGCCGCCGACGAGCCACAGCTCGACGGGCATCATGAGCAGCCCGATCACACCGATGGCGAGGAATGGAAGCGACACCAGCGCCGTCGCGAGGATCAGGCCCGTCGTCGCGGAGCGGTTCCGCGGGCCATCCATCGTTTCGGTCAGGCTATCAGGGGGTCGGGAGCGCCCCTTGTCGAGGCGGGATCAGCTAGCGCGAACGAAGGTACCGCTCGAAGAGCAGTACCGCCGCGAAGATCGCGCCGATGATCAGGATCTCCTGCACCCCGCCGCGCTCGACCCCGGGCTGGATCACCAGCAGGAGGAACACGAGGAGCATCAGCGAGCCGGCGATGACGACGAACGTGCGCCGGCGGTCCACTATGCCTTCGCGGACGGCGGCTCCGGTTCGCCCTTGCCCGGCTCTGTGGCGCGCTGGCCCATCACGCGACGCTTCACCCAGGCAAGCGGGTCGTAGAACTCGGTCACGACGCGCTCCTTGAGCGGGATGATCGCGTTGTCGGTGATGTGGATGTCCTCCGGACAGACCTCGGTGCAGCACTTCGTGATGTTGCAGAACCCGAGGCCGGCCTTCGCGCGGATGAGCTCGAGGCGGTCGTTCGTATCGAGCGGGTGCATCTCGAGGGCCGCGTAGCGCACGAACATCCGCGGACCGGCGAAGGCCTTCTTGTTCTCCTCGTGGTCTCGGATGACGTGGCAGGTGTTCTGGCAGAGGAAGCACTCGATGCACTTGTGGAATTCCTGGACCCGGTCCACGTCCTCCTGGTACATCCGCCGCGTGCCGTCGGCCTCCTTCGGCTTCGGCTTGAACGCCGGGACCTCCTTCGCCTTCTCGTAGTTGAAGGAGACGTCGGTCACGAGGTCCTTGATGATCGGGAATGTCTTCATCGGCGAGACAGTGATCTCCTCGCCGGGGGTGAAGGTGTTCATCCGGGTCATGCACATGAGCCGCGGGTGACCGTTGATCTCGGCGCTGCACGACCCGCACTTGCCGGCCTTGCAGTTCCAGCGCACGGCGAGGTCCGGCGCGCGGAGCGCCTGGATCTTGTGGATCACGTCGAGCACGACCATGCCTTCGTCTGATGGGACCGTGTAGGCCTCGAACCGACCGCCGGCCTTCGATCCGCGCCACACCCGGACCGTGACGTCGCCTTCGGACTTGGCCGTCGCGAGCAGGTCCTGCTTCATGCCGGGGCCCCCTGCTTCTCTTCGCTCATCACGAGCTGGCGGAGCTCCTCGGGCATCTGGGGCAGTGGCTCGGTCTCAAGCTCGAGCTGGCCGCCGCGCGCGCGGGTCACCACGTTCTTCTTCCCCCACTCCGCGTCGGTCTTCGGGAAGTCGTCGCGGGTGTGGCCGCCGCGGCTCTCCTGCCGCATGAGGGCGGAGCGCGTGACGGCTTTCGAGATCTGAAGCAGCGAGCGCAGGTCGAGCGCGAGGTGCCAGCCCGGGTTGAACTGCCGGTTGCCCTCGACGCTGACCCGGGCGACTCGCTCGGAGAGCTCGTCGAGCTTCACGATCGCGTCCTTCAGCTCGGCTTCGGTGCGGATGATCCCGACCAGGCTCTGCATCGTGTCCTGGAGGTCGGCGTGGATCGAGTACGGGTTCTCGCCGCCCTCGGCCTCGAACGGCGCGAGCATCGCGCGCGCGGCCGCCTCGACCTGCGCCTGGTCCACGCTGCGCGCGTTCGTCCGGCTCGCGTACGCGGCGGCGCCCGCTCCCGCGCGGCGCCCGAACACCAGCAGGTCCGAGAGCGAGTTGCCACCCAGCCGGTTGGCGCCATGCATCCCCGCGGCGACCTCGCCGGCTGCGAAGAGGCCGGGCACGGTCGCGGCCGCGGTCTCCGGGTCGACCCGCACGCCGCCCATGATGTAGTGGCAGGTCGGGCCGATCTCCATCGCCGTGGCCGTGATGTCGACGTCCGCCAGCTCCTTGAACTGGTGGTACATCGACGGCAGCCGCTTCTTGATGAACTCCGGCGAGCGCCGCGACGCGATGTCGAGGTACACGCCGCCGTGCGGCGTGCCGCGCCCGGCCTTCACCTCGGTGTTGATCGCGCGCGCGACCTCGTCGCGCGGCAGCAGGTCCGGCGTGCGGCGGTTGTTCTTCTTGTCCTCGTACCAGGCGTCCGCCTCGCGCTCGTTGTCCGCCGTGTCGGCGCGGAAGAACTCGGGGATGTAATCGAACATGAAGCGCTTGCCGTCCTTGTTCTTCAACGTGCCGCCGTCTCCGCGCACGCCCTCGGTGACGAGCAGGCCGCGCACGCTCGGGGGCCACACCATGCCCGTGGGGTGGAACTGCACCATCTCCATGTCGATGAGGTCGGCGCCCGCCTCGAGGGCCATGGCCATCCCGTCGCCGGTGTACTCCCACGAGTTCGAGGTGATCTTCCAGGCCTTGCCGACGCCGCCGGTCGCCAGCACGACCGCGCGGGCGCCGAAGAGCACGAACTTGCCGCTCTCGCGCCAGTAGCCGAGCGCGCCGGCGATCCGGCCGCCATCGGTGAGGAGGCGCTGCAGCGTGCACTCCATGTACACGTCGATGCCCTTGTGCACCGCGTTCTGCTGGAGGATGCGGATCATCTCGAGGCCGGTGCGGTCGCCGACATGCGCGAGCCGCGCGTAGCGGTGGCCGCCGAAGTCGCGCTGCAGGATGAGCCCGTCCTTCGTCCGGTCGAACAGCGCGCCCCACTCCTCGAGCTCGAGGACGCGATCCGGCGCCTCCTGCGCGTGGAGCTGGGCCATCCGCCAGTTGTTGAGCAGCTTGCCGCCGCGCATGGTGTCGCGGAAGTGCACGCGCCAGTTGTCCTCCGGCCAGACGTTGCCGAGGGCCGCGGCGATGCCGCCCTCGGCCATGACGGTGTGGGCCTTGCCGAGCAGCGACTTGCAGATGAGCGCGGTGCGCGCGCCCGCGGCCGAGGCCTCGATCGCCGCGCGCAGCCCGGCGCCGCCGGCGCCGACCACGACGACGTCGTAGTCGTGGCGCTCGAGCCCCTCGTTCA
>Ga0075425_100002039_pt1 | contig 20002 bp, 21 predicted proteins | sample SoiMethybrSBSTD4_FD_75300 | JGI IMG/M metagenome (GOLD analysis project Ga0075425, IMG submission 75300) | Bulk soil microbial communities from a Populus tree surrounding site in Tennessee, USA - Soil MetaG P. TD hybrid SBSTD4 | ecosystem: Environmental > Terrestrial > Soil > Tree plantation... | reverse complement strand
GAAGAGGCCGGCGCCCAACGTGCGAAGGAACGGCTGCTCGAATCGAGCGAAATGGATGACCGTCGGCGCGGGCTGCTGCGTGAGACTCGCGGCCTGGTAGCACAGCGCGCGCCAGGCGAACTGTCGGTCGACAGCAGCGCGCATCATGGGCTCGGAGATGCCCGTGATCCGCGAAACGGCGGGCGGAATCTCCTCTCCATCTGGAAGCGCGATCAGGCACGCATGCAGGTGGGTGACTGTGTTGCGGACCTGGGCCCAGCCGATTTCAAGCAGATGCCCTCGCGGCGCGGCGGCCGTGGCCTGGCAGTCGACCACCAGCACTTCCACTTGCGAGAGCGGCTCGGAACGACTGGCGCACGTCGCCACGGCGCGTCAGCGTATCACATTCGCTTTATTTTCGCCCGCTCTAAATCAGCACCTGACGACCGTTCGCAAAGCGGAGACGAAGCTTGCCATAGACGTACAGCTCGCTTCGCGTGCCGCGTCGCGGCGATTTGAGCGTGCGGACGAATGACCGAAGATGCGCGTAGAAGCGTTTGGCGTGCGGCGGAGCCGCCTGTGCGGCGATGTTTTTGGCATCCCGGAGGGTTCGCGTCCTTGCCAGCTGACGGTGGAGATCGCGCCAGGCGTCGGCTTCGGCGCGTGTGATTGTCGGGTATGTGCGTGCATCCGCTTTTCGCGTAGGCATCGCCCAGATGATACAGAATGACGCCGTTAACGCGAGTTCGAGAAGAAACCGTGAGCGTCTTCAGCATTGAGGCCGAGGTCCGTTGTCAGAATAGACGACGCTTTGTACATTGGACACATGGCGCTCAAACGGATGGACAACGTAGGAATCGTCGTCGATGATCTGGCAGCGACGATTGATTTCTTTCGCGAGCTCGGCCTCGAGCTCGAAGGGCGGGCCACGATTGAAGGAGAATGGGCCGGACGTGTCACTGGACTGGGCGATCAGCGCGTCGAGATTGCCATGATGCGCACGCCCGACGGCCACGGCCGGCTCGAGCTCTCCCGTTTTCTCACGCCGCCTGCGGTCGCCGATCACCGCAACGCGCCGGTGAACGCTCTCGGCTACCTCCGCGTGATGTTCGCCGTGGACGACATCGACGAGACGCTCGACAGGCTCCGCCAGGGTGGCGCGCAGCTCGTAGGCGAAGTCGTCCAGTACAAAGACGCGTATCGACTCTGCTACATCCGCGCGCCTGACGGACTTCTCATCGGACTCGCCCAGGCACTCAGCTGAGTACCGGCACAACTTCGAAAGGCCCCCTGGGTCCGCTAGCGAGCGCGGCCGCGCTCAAATCGCAGAGCGAAGGCGCGAGCCGCGCTCATTCCGCCACGCACTCGGTTCTGATTCGCCGACAATCGCAATAGTGAGAATGCGTGCCCGTCAGTTCGTCGCGTAGGCCTCGTACCGCGAGTTGCGGCCGTTGTAGCCCCATCCGACGACATGATGTCCGTCGCCGGAGATGGCGTTCGCATACACGAACCACGACCCGCTGACGGGATAGAGACTGCTGAGACTCTTTATGCCGGCCGCGGCCGTCCACTCGAACGCGCGAGTCGAGCCGGTCGAATCGGCGGCATCTCCGACAATTGTCGAACCGTCGCTCGATACGTCGTACGCCTCGCTAGAGGCGCCGCCGAGGCTTCCGAGATCCTTCATCCCGCCGGCGGCGGTCCACCGGAACGCGCGATACGAGTTCGCGGCGTTGGTCGACCTGCCGACGACGACCGACCCGTCCGATGACACGCCGTAGGCCGCGCTCTCGAAGCCACCGAGCGTGCCGAGATACTGCAGGCCGGTCGCCGCCGTCCACCGAAATGCGCGAGTCATCCCGTTGGCGTCTTCGGCCGATCCGACAACGACCGAACCGTCGGCCGACACGCCGAATGCGCCGCTGGCAAAGCCGCCGAACGTGCCGAGATCCTTCATGCCTGCCGCCGCGGTCCATCGAAAGGCGTGATAGTTACTGCTCGCGTCCCACGATTCGCCGACGATGACGAGACCGTCTGCGGAGACGCGCGCTGCCACCGCGTACGGTCCGCCCAGCGTGCCGAGATCCTGCAACCCTTTGGCTGCCGTCCACCGGAACGCGCGCTGGTTGAAACTCGCGTCCCAGGCCTCGCCAACGACAACGGCGCCGTCGCCGGATGTGCCATACGCCGAAGCGTAGGCGTATCCGAAGTCGCCGAGATCCTTCATCCCGGTTGTCGCCGTCCAGCGGAACGCCCGATACTGGCCGGCCGCGTTCGATGCGTATCCGACAACCACGGCGCCGTTGGACGACGTGCCGTACGCCTGGCTCGAACTGCCGCCGAGCGTGCCGGGCCAGACGACCGTCGCGGTTGTCGTACCGCCGCTGGCGGTGATTGACGGAGCGAACGCGCCGCCGCCGATCGCGAGAACACAGAGCACTCCTGAACAGACAAGGATCTTGATCTTCACGCTAACCTCCTCATCCCGACAGGGTCTGGTCAGTGTGACAGTAGCGAAGACGCGTAGTGAGCGAATTGCGAGCTCAGCGCGAAACGTGCATGAGCGAAACGATTTCGCTCATGCACTATCGGCTGATCGCTACGTGGTGAGCGTCGACTGTCGTCATCGCTCCGGCGCAGCGGTCGACGCGGCAATCTTCCAGATCCGGTTGCCGCTATCGTCGGAGACGAGGAGCGCGCCGTCCGGTGCGACCGTGACGCCCACCGGACGTCCCCACTGCTCGACGGGTGTACCGTTCTCGCCGGTGCTGGCCAGGAAGCCGGTCATGAAGTCTTCGATCGGGCCCGGCTTGCCGTTGACCAGTGTGAAGAACGCGACCCGGTAGCCCGATGCGACCGTTCGGTTCCACGATCCATGCAGCGCCACGAAACCGCCGTTGCGGTACCTCTGAGGAAACTGCGAGCCGGTGTAGAACGCGATGCCGAGCGCGGCGGAGTGCGCTGGCAGGAGCACGTCGGGCACGATCGCGCGGCCGACGAGATCGGGGAACGCTCCGACGTACTTCGGATCGTAGTGGCGGCCGATGTACGCATACGGCCAGCCGTAGAATCCCCCGTCCTTCACTGATGTCGCGTAGTCGGGCACCAGATTGTCGCCGAGGTTGTCGCGTTCGTTGGTCGCGGCCCACACCACGTCGGTTCCGGGCTGCAGCGCCAGCCCCACGGGATTGCGAATGCCCGACGCGTAGATCCGGGCGCCGGTGCCGTCGGGATTCACTTCCAGGATGGCGGCGCGGCGGCAGTCCTCGCCGGCGTCGCTGTTCGATGCCGACCCCACCGCGACAAACAGCTTCGTCCCGGCGCGATTGAACACGATGTTACGCGTCGAGTGCCCGCCGGTCGGTAAGTCGAGCAGCTTCTCGGGCGCCGCCCGCGCTTTCAGGTCGCCCATCCGGTACTCGAATCGGACGATCGAGTCGGTGTTGCCGACATACAAGTAGTCGCCGTGGAATGCGAGACCGAACGGCAGGCGCAATCCGCCCGGACCGCGGCGCTGATAATCCGGTGGGGGAGTACACGCTGGTGGGTTGGCGATGCGCGACTGCGGACCTTCGAGAACGCCCAGGACCGGTGCTGGCCGACCGTCTGCCGCGGCCGGCGGCGGTGCCGGCGCCGGCGCCGTGTCACCGTCGGCGAACACGCCGCGGGTCTCGAATACCCCGTCGTTGTTCGCGTCCCGCAGGACGAAGATCGAATTCGTCGACGGCGAGCTGACGAAGAGGTCACCGTTCGGCGCGTACACCATCATCCGCGGCCCTCGCAGTTCCGCGTAGCTCGCCACCGCGAACCCGGCGGGGACCTTCGGCAAAGTGCCCTCGGGCTGCGGCACTCTTCGATTTTGGTTGGCAGTCGCCTGCGACGGCCGCGGCAACGCGTCGGCGCGCGGCTGCGGGTGCACCGAGTTCTGTTGCGCGCGGAGGTCGGCGCCAGCGAGGCTCGCAGCTGCAAGGCATCCGATAACGAGGAGCGGCCAGACGCCCGCCGATCGTGATGACCGCGTCGATGGGTTCATTAGTTGACTCCAGCGTGCTCAGAAGATTGCGATCGGGTTGAGTGGCGATCCCGTGCCGCCATCCACCGGAATCGGACCTGCGGTCAGCATGAACTCCCAGCGGGTTTCTGTCGCGGCTGCTTCCGCCAGCGCCTCGAGGTCCATGTTGTCGAAGATGTTCGTGCCGAACCCGGCCAACAACATCGTGTGGACCGGCTGGACCACGCCCTCCACGCGCGACGGCATCACGTCGGTCGCGGCATCGCTGCCGACTATCGCGACGCCCCGCGTTTTGATCCACGGCAACACGGACGCATGGAACCCGGCGCTGCTGGTCGCCACCTGCCACGGGCCGAGCGCGCTGCGGCGCGCCCACCGGCCGGTGCGCACGAAGATCGCGTCGCCGGGTGAAACCTTGATCTTCGCCCGCCGCTCCCATGCCTCGATGTCTTCGATGTAGATCGGCGTTCCGGGCTCGAGGTACGGCACGCCTTTGAGGCGCGCGAAGTCGAGCAGAATGCCGCGTGTGACGATGCCGCGCTTCAGGTTCTGGATGCCAAGCTTGCCGCAGCCGGTCGACGTGCTCGCCGAAGCCGCGATGTCGTTGTAGAGCCGATCGTTCCAGAGGAAGTGACAGAGCGAATCCATGTGGCTCACGCCGTAGCCGTGATACGTGAATTCGTACGTGTCGGTGCGCCTCGATGCGCCCATCGTGTGCTTGAAGGATCCGGCCGGGTTGTCCGGCGCTTCGCCGGGCATCGGGTTGTGCGAGAGCGACACAGTGGTGCCACGACGAACGAGGGCCGCCGCCTCGCGGACCTTCTGTGCGGTAACGAGGTTCATCGTGCCGAGCTCATCGCCAGCGCCCCAGCGGCGCCAGTTATTGATCTCCCGAAACATGGCGTCGAACTCGGCGGCGGTTCGCGGCGTCCTCGCGTCCTCGGTCCGAACCGTCGCCGTCATGGTAAGCAGAGTTGCGAGCAGAGCGACGGCAGAGTAGGCCACTACCCAGCCCCTGGATGTTACGGGCATCCGCTTCATGAAATCCTCCACGCTCGCGCCAACAGAGTTCGCGTCTGACTCCGCATGCGCGAGTATGCCTTGCGCCGGTGCCTTGTCAAGCGCGAAGACCGCCGCATACACCGAGCGACGGTTCATGGACGCAGCGATGCCGCCTTCGCACACTCGTCGACGACAGTCAGAAAGTTCGCAACGGACTGCCGTCCGACGACGTATGGATTCGGATCGGTGCTGCGCCGGCGGGCGACGGCCGCGAGTTTCGTGCGCGAGCCGTCAAGCTCGGTGTGATTCGAGATGAGGACGTCGGCGCCGGCGCGAGCAGCCAGGCGGCTGAAGCGTTCCGCCGATTTGCTGTACTCGGCAAGCCAGTACTTCTCAGGTTTGTCCGCGGTGATCGTGAAGTTGAAGCCCGTTCCGCCCCACTCGGCGGCCATGTGCGGCCGGCCGCCGTCGCGCACGGGAATGAGCATCGACAGCGTTCCAGGCGTGTGGCCGGGAGTGACGTAGATCGTGAACGTCTCGTCGCCGAGAGCGATCTGCTGACCGTCGACGGCGACCAGGTCGCGCGCCGGTTTCGTCCAATGGCCGGGATCCAGTGCCAGTGCGTCCCATTCCGCTGCCGACATGATGACGTGCACGCCGAACCGATCCTGGAGATACTTTGCGCCGCCGGCGTGATCGATGTGCGCGTGGCTGACGACCGCGTATCGGATGTTCGCCGGATCGAGCCCAAGCGTCCGAAGCCCATCGACGATTTCGGCTTCGACCGAATACTCCCATAGCGTATCGATCACGACGATACCGGCCGGGGTCGTGATCGCCCACGCCGAGTAGTCTCGTTCGCCGACGAAATACAGGTTGTCGAACACCTTAACCGGCGGCACATACCACTCGGAACGCGGCGGAGGCGGTGGCGGCTCGAGCGCGCGTGGCCGGGCAACTGGAGGCGCCGGTTCGGGAGCGGCGCACAGATCGAGTAGAACCGTGTGCTCGGTACCGGCCGCTCGCGTCGCGGCGGCAACGTGCGCTCCGACTGAATCTGTTTTTTGCGCAATCCTTGCGCGGAGCCCACATCCGGCCGCCGCGAGACACGTCAATAGCATGGCCTCGAGGCGGTATAGCGGCATCGCGCGTTTGCACACCTGCTAGCGGTGGGACGCGAACACGCTCGTCTTCCCGGCCGTGTCGAACGCGACCACATCGTACGGCGCGACGGTGCCGTCGGGCAGTTCCATCCCCGGCGAGCCGACGGGCATCCCCGGCGCGGCGATGCCGAGAACTTTGGGACGCGTCTGGAGCAGCCTCGTGACGTCGGCCGCCGGCACGTGGCCTTCGATCAGATAGCCATCCACCGTGCCCGTGTGGCAGGAGCGCAGCGCCGCCGGTACGCGGCTGCCGGCGGCGCGGTTCGGCGATTCGGTGACAGTCGTCTTGAAGCCGGCTCTCTGCAGGTGCGCGACCCAGTTCAGGCAGCAACCGCAGCCGGTATCGCGGACAACGCTGATGGTCGGCGATTGCGAGGGCTGCGCACGCAACGCCGTGACGGCGGCGAGCACTGCGAGGAATCCGGCTGGAAGGGCGATTCGTTTCATGCGTTCATCTTGTCACGGATCTGCGAGCCTACAGCGTCCTCGGAATCGATGTCGCGCGGAAGTTTCACGCTGCGGCGGCGTGCGACGCGCCGTGACGCGCGGCCCCGGGCCCAGCTCGCATACGTATTCTGCTGTGGGGAGTGGTGGCCTTTGCGTGCTTTGCGGTCTTTGCGTTCCCCGCGTTCTGTCTGTCTCGTCGTCTCCGTGTCTCTGTGGTTATCCGGCGGCGCGGGCGTGAGGTTGAGCGAGTGTCAGATGCCTCGCGCGAGGCGGAACCCGTAATCGTTGTAGCGGAAGGACGGATCGAGCTTGCTGCGCAGCGTGACGCGACACATGGTGTAGGCGTGGCGCCAGGCCCCGCCGCGGCCGGCGCGGCGGCTGCCGTGGTCGGGACCGGCCGGATTCAACGATGGCGAGCGGCTGTAGTAGTCCTTGTCGTGCCAGTCGGCGCACCACTCGTGGACGTTCGTCGCGATGCCGAATAGCCCAAAGTCGTTTGGCTCGCCGAGGCACACCGGCCACGGCGCCTCGAGCGGACCTCGGCCGCCGTTGGGGATCCAGTCGGGCATGACGTCGCCCCATGGGAACAGGGCGTCCTGGCGTCCGCGCGCGGCGAATTCCCACTCGGCTTCGGTTGGCAGCCGTACCGCGCGTCCCTCTGCGCTCGATCGCCATTGGCAATAATCGACGGCATCGAACCAGCTGACACCGACGACCGGAAGATCGGCTCGCGCAAACAGCGGATGCGACCAATCGCGCGGGGGCTCGTGCTGCGTCGCGTCGAGGAAGCGGCCGTACTCTTCGCGAGTGACCGGAAAGACGCCGAGCTCGAAGCCGTCGACGAATACGCGGTGCGGCGGTCGTTCATCCTCCTGGCCGCGCTCAGTCCCCATGACGAACCAGCCTCCCGGGATCGATGCGAACGGCGAGGCGAACGCGAAGGGCGAGGCGGCCATGGCGTGATCATAGCCGCTCACGGTCGCGATCTTCGCGTACCCGTTTCGACGTGCCGCGGCGCCTTATCGCTTGAACGTGACGGCCCCAGCCCTGGCGAGCAAGTCGACATATTCGGCGACGGCGTTCAGTTCGACCGGTTCGAACTCGGCGCTGACAGCGTCGCGAATCTGCCGAACGGTCCGCGTGCCGTCGATGAAGTTGACGATTTCGTAGGTCACGTCGTCGCTGCGTGGTACTCGGGTGATCGCGATCGCCGCGGCGCCGCGGCCGCCCTTCTCGGCGAGCCAGTCGCCCGCGGGCGCGAGCGGGCCCTTTACCGACGGATTGCGGACCGGAACGCGTCCGGCGTCTGGCGCCCCGGCGCCAGGTGACGGCACCGCCTCGGTAGCGAGCACAGCCTGCGTGATCGCAGTGCCTGTCGCGCGCAGTCGATCGGCGAGCGCGCCGAGGGTCTCGACTGTGGCAATCGGCGCGCCCGGGAGGGCGAGGTCGGGCAGCGTCTGGAGGCGCCGCTGCTCGCGGCCGACCGCCTGCACGACGATATTCGCCGCCTCCATCGGGCGGCCCGACGCCATCGCCGCCGCGCGCACGCCATCTTCGGCGAGGCGTGCGTGTGCGTTCGCGTAGGTCAGACGCAGCAGCGCCGCGCCGCGATCCGGCATCGTCGCCAGGTAGTAGCCGCTCGCCGCGGCGATGAACGCCGATCGTTTGATCTTGGTCGGCTCGATATTGTCGGCAACGTCGCCGGTGGTGTGGATATAGATGTCCGGGTGATCGCGGAGATAAATCGCGGGAATCCTGAAGCCGCCCTCCTGATAGATCCAGTGATCGCTGCCGCTTTCGTACGGCGTGATGTCGGCCCAGAGTGCGTCCTTCGATCCGCCCGGTGAGCGCACCGCATGCGCCATGTCGCCGTCGCCGGCGGCGCGCAATGCGCCGTCGATCACGTACCGTCCGAATACCTCCTCGACATCGTCGGTGGCGGTTGCGATCGACCACGGCGACCGCGTCACATGCAGCACCGACTTGGTGATGAACGGATCGCCGCCGACCATGTCGAGGTGAACCGCTGCTTTGATCCGGCTGGCGATCTCCGGGTACTTCGTCAGGTAGGCGATCGTGCCGGTCATCTCCGAGGGCCAGATGAAACGGATGGTCCGCGCCGGCGGCGGCAGCCGCTTCGCCGCGATGAGCGCTGTCAGCGTGCGGGCGATCTCGAGGTTCGCCGAGCAGCCGCTCGCGTTGTCGTTGGCGCCGGGCTTCTCGTGATCCAGGTGGCAGCTGAAGACGATCTCGCCGGCCGATGGAGTGGTGCCGGGAATGGTGCCGACCAGCGTCTCGTACGGCTGCGTGTCATCGTTGCGAGCACGGACCACTGCGTGCAGAGTGATCGTCTCGCCGCGGCCCAGTCTCTGCTGCAACGCACGCGCCTCGCGCAGCGGGATCATGATCGCGAACGTGTTTTGTCGGCCGCGCGGATCGAGATGGCCCCAGCGGATCAGGTCTGCGTTGTCGCGCCACCAGGCGCTGACCTGGTTCGAGTTGTAGCTGATCAGGCCGGCGGCGCCGTGCTCTTCGACCGCCTGGCGATGGCATTCCGACGGCGTCGCGTCGCAGAGCACGAGCCTGCCGCGGACATCCTTGCCGTCGTAGTCGCGGCGCTCGGTACCGTGACCGACGTCGACGAGATCGACGCTGACGTCGGCGCTCTCGCTGTTGTCGGCGACGGCGAGCCGCACGTCGTCATAGGAGATGATTCGGCGGGGCTGCGGCTGAATCTCGTCGAGATAGCCGCCGTCGACCCGCCAGCCACGGCTGCCGTGCAGCGTGCCGAACCAGGTAGTGCCATCGGCCGGAAACGTCTCGACGTGGACGTCGGCGAGACCGAACGCCTTCGCGCGGTCGATCACGTACGCGATGGCCTCGTGGAAACCAGGCGACGCTGGCACCCGATGCAGCTGCGCCAGGCGCGATACGTGATCCTTGGCGGCAACACCCGACAATTCCTCGTCCAGCGCCCTCAGGATCTCGCGGTTGAGCAGGGTTTCGGCAGGCAGCGTCGGGGCGGTCTGCGCGGCGGCCGCGGTGAGCATGGTGACAGTGAGCGCGAAGGGCGCGAGCGCCGCGATCGGGCGTTTCATGGCGGCAGTCTACATCGCGCCACTTCGCACCGATGCGCGTGGTGAAGCGCTCGGCGGAGCCGCGATAATGACGGCATGCCGGTCTTCGCGAAGACAATCTCGCTCTACTCGGCGCGACCGCCTGCCGCCTTGCTCGATCGCATCCGCGGACTCGCCGCGGGGAAGTTGCCGATGCCGCGCGGACCCCGCTGGCGCAGTCCCGTGACATGGTCGATCAGTGAACAGCCCGGCGCCATCCGCTTGATGCCGCTCTCTCCGCCAGACTACATGGCGCAGCAGCCCAGCTTCATTGGAACAATCGAACCCGAGGGCTCCGGATCGCGCGTGACCGGGCGCGTCTCGCCATATGCGCTGACCGTCGGGATAACGGCCTTTCTGCTGTTCATGGACGCCGCGATGACGGCCGGAGGTGTCGTGCAGGAGTTCTCGCGGCGTCAGCCGAGCAGAGCGCTGGCATTTGCGCTGTTCGGACTTGCATTCGGAGCGGTCGCAGTGTCGGGGCTGTGGCTTGGCGTCTCGTGGGCTGCGGCGGATATCCAGCTCCTGCTTGCGACGGCGGCGTCGGAGCGGTAGTAGAAGTTGCCGGCGATGCGGAACGGTTCTGCGGGCCCCTGCCCGCCAACTTTGTTCGCGTTCAGCCACCTGCCGACGAGAACCGGCGTGAAAACGATCAGTCCCAGCACGACCGGTATGCGTCGGAACAGCCGCATGCGCTTGGATCCTGTCGATGACTCTGCCCGACCAAGTAAACGCAAGCTGGCCGCGCATCAACCGATGTCAGTGTCGGCATGAGACTCCGGTTGCGGATGCGTCAGCGTGCAGCGCGGCTCGGCGTGCGGAACCTTAGTGGGTCAAGACCCAGACGGCCACGTTCACACCCAGCGCGTAACCGCTCCCCGAATAGGTCTCGAAGTAGTCGTGGTTGTCGCCTTCGCGCTCCCAACTGTCTGAAACGTCGGAGTTCATGCTGACGAGCACGATCAGCCTATCGTGGTCGTCGAACACACCGTAGTAGTGCACGGTTGAAGGCCCGATCTCAGAGTCCTGACGCATTCGCAGCCACGAGCCGAGCGACGGGATCTGCGGGAGCGGGTCGACGCGGTAGACAATGGAGAACATCGGATGCTCGACCGGCAGGTCGACAATCTGTGCGCCGGGCAGGATTCGCATCAGGTTCGGCCGGATGTACTCGAAGTCCGGATCCCAGTTGTCATCGATCCAGAGAAACCCGCCCTTCAGCAGGTAGTCATGCATGCGGGCGGCTTCTGCGGGTGTGAAGTCGTAGTTGGCCGCATTCTGCATGCGCAGGTACGGGCACCGGAAGAGATCGGGATCCAGGGCGGTGACGTTCGCAAAGCCGGGGTATCCATTGTTCCACTCGCTGATCGTCGTCGTGGTCAGCTCGGTGAGACGCACCATGAAGTTGTAGTCGGCTTCCGGATAGTCGTCGCCCCAGCCGGACTTCCTCGCCCTGCGGATGTTCTGGTACCGCAGTCGGCAGAACGTGAAGCCGATCTGCCTGTCAGGGAGTCCGTGGTTGATCGGTATCTGGAGGTTGCGCCCGTTTGTCAGGATGGTGGGCCGCTGCGCCGCACCGCCCGCGACGGCCAGTCCCAGCGCCAGCGCAAAGGCCAGTGCGAACCGTATCGATCGAGCCGAGGCTCGCGTCCGACGCACGCGAGCATCGTACAACGACTTCGTATACAGAACTCGGGCTCGCAAGTGCTATCCTCAGAGCCCTCACCGTGGCTCCAGCCGTACGACCATCAGGGCAGATCAAAACCTTTCGCACTGCGGAGGCCTTCGAATCCTGGATGCGCAAGAACCACGCGCGCGAGGGCGCGGTGTGGCTGCGCATCTTCAAGAAGGGCTCCGGCCGGCCGTCGATCACGATTGCCGAAGCGCTCGACGTCGTGCTGTGCTGGGGATGGATCGATGGCCTCCGCAAGGCATTCGACGACCGCTCCTATCTGCAGCGATACACGCCGCGCCGGGCGAAAAGCCGCTGGAGTCAGATCAACCGCGAGCACGTCGCACGGTTGACGGAGGCCGGTCGCATGACGCCGCACGGACAGCGCCAGGTAGACGCGGCGAAGGCGGACGGCCGCTGGAGCTCGGCGTACGCGCCGATGCGCGGCGCATTGGACGACAATTTCCCCGGCGATCTGCGAGCGGCGATCGACGCCAGTCCGCGCGCACGGAAGACGTTTGAATCGCTGGGGCGGCAGAATCTCTATGCGCTCGCGTTTCGCACCACCAACATGAAGACACCCGCGGGGCGGGCGAGGAAAATCGCCGCACTGGTCAAAATGCTGGCGCGCGGTGAAACGCCTCACCCGCAGCGTCGTTGAAATCGCTGTTGTAGTTTGACTGCGCGAGACGCGCCACTAGTATCCGCGTCCGCATTTCAGACACAAGCAGGTGCCTGGCCACGCACTGGCGCCAGCGTGTCCGTAACTCGAAGAGCCGGCATCATGTGTCACCCGGTCTTCGAATAGTGTCAGTTGCGGACCCGCAACCAGGACACCTGGAGGAGAGGGCGCTGAATCCGCCGGCCGCCGACGCGTGCGGCTCAGTGGGTGAGACCGTAGATCACGTAGTTCACGCCGATCTTGTAGGCCTCGTTGGTTTCGCTCACCGGCCGCAGCCCGAAACTCGACCACTCCCAGAACTGCGAGACGTCGGTGTTGTAGTTCACGACCATTTGCAGGCGCTTGGATGGATCGTTGTCCTCGAACAACCCGCGAAAGACCGGACGGCCGCCGATGCTGAAGATCTGCGGCACGACGTCGAGGTCGTCGATCTCGAAGAATGAATGGAAGATCGGATGGGTCGCCTCGAGATCGTAGAAGCGCGCGTCGGGCATGACGCGCTTGATGTAGGTCTCGAGCACACTCCAGCCGCTCCCGTAGGTTACGCCTCGCCCCTCGTCGTAGGAACTCCACCCCGGGAGCCGCCGCCGCATCGGCTTGAAGTCGTCGACGATGATGAAGCCGCCCTTCTGCATGTACGTGCGCATGGCGATGGCTTCGCTGTCGGTCATCGACCACCAGTCAGGCTCGATGACGTACGCGATCGGATAGCGGAATAGCGTGGGATCGTCAAACGCCAGCGCGTTGACGTCCTCGACGTGCGGGGCCAGGTTGGTGACCTCGCGCATGATGCTCATCAGGTTCTGCTCCGAGAGCGGGTAACCGTGGCCCCAGGCGGGCCACCCGCCGTACCAGCGGCCGCCGGGGGCAGTCTGATATCTGATGCGGACAAATGTGAAGCGTCCGTCGTAGGGAATGTTGGGATACTCGTGAAAAGGGCCGCGCGGCCCGCCGTACTGCGCCAACGCCGTCGCGGCGAGCGCAAGCGTGAGGGCACCCGTGAGGAGAATGCGCCGGTAACGCACGCCTCCATCGTACTTCCATTCGCCGCGGATGAAGGAGCGGCTGAGACCGCCTGCCGGCTGAATCGTGCGCGACCGTCGGTTTACACAGTCCGCCGCCGGCGCCGCGCTTCGAGAACGAGTGCGCCGCTCGTCATCAGTAGCAGCGTCGCCGGCTCCGGCGTCGTCGACACGCTGGAGAACCTGTACTCCAGCTGAAAGTCGGTGCCGGGCAGATCAGTGGTGCTGAACAGCGTCGTGCCATCGGAGACGAACGTGTTGAATCGCGCTCGCGCGGTGCCGCTGCCGACGAGCCCCGTCGTGAACACGGGATCGTCGAATTGCGAGGACGCGAAACCGGTGACGGTGCCGCGGAACGTGAACGGCAACGTAACGGTCACCGGACCGGAGCCGGCCAGCGTGACTGTCGGGGTAGTGAACGTTCCGGAGCTGCCCGGACCGAAGAACACTTCCGAAAAGTGGACGCCGTTCACCGTCGCGGACCCTCCGTTGATCCCTGTCGGCGCCCACCTCGCACCAAGGCTGACAGGCACGTTCGGCTCGCACGGCGCGCACTGTCGCAGGTCCGATAAAAAGTCCTCGGTTCCGGTCGACAGCGCAAAGTCGCGTCCTGTCAGCGCAATCCGGGCGAGCGACAGGCTCGTCTCCACCTGAACGTGTCCGCCGGTCACTGTGATCGGATCGGCCCGGAGCGTCGACGGTCGCGTCACGAGTAGCAGGGCTAGCGTGGCGGTCACAATGCGATGCGTGGGCATGGCTGTCCTTTGTGGTCCGACGGGTGCACGCTTCATGCCTGCCTTGGCCGCGAAGAGTTGGCGCCGAACTCGAGAAACGCCGATCCGTTTACCGAGCGCGAGGTTCCGGAGCCATCGGAAGAACGAGAAAACGATCTCCTAGCGGCTCTCTGTTACGGTCCACCGAGTCTCGCCGATGACGATGGCGCCGGTGCGCTCGATGCCCGACGGGTTGGGACGTACCACAAAATTCACTTCGCCGGAGAGGTAGCTGGACACTCCGGCCAGGAACATCCAATCGACTTCGCTGTAATCGTGCGAGTGGCAGCCGGGCACGCCGAAGCGCACCAGGAGGCGTCCGTTTCCGCCGAGCACAGGAAACACGGCCGGCGTTTTCGAGTCCGGCTCGGCCGTCGCCTGACAATTGACCATCTGAGTTATCCAGATATTCTGCCCTTCGAGGTCGCTGCAACGAATTTCGATCGCACCGTTGCGAACGTCGAGCGCACCGATCGGATTCGGATCCACCTGAAACTGCAGCGTCGCGGACCCACCCGCGCTCGCGTTCGCTACCACCCGCACCCAGGGCACAATGGGCTTGGCGGTCCAGGTGTTGGCACCTTTCGTTTCAACGGCCACGCGGGCGGTGGCGCCGGCCGCAGGGACGAGATCGAACTTGACGGGCGCGACACCGGCGAGACACGAGCCGTAGGCCCACTTCAACGTCACTTCGTCGAGGTACGTGTCGGTGAGAGCGTGGACGCTGCGATCGACTGAGTCGTAGCCCGCCTTGCTCGCGCGGATTGTGAAATCGCCCGGCAGCACGGGCGGTAGTTGGAAGCTGCCGTCGACAGGTCCTGTCGACGTGGTCGCCACACCCGCGTTCGGTCCGGAGACTACGGTGATCGTGACGCCGTTCAACCCGCCGACTCCAGCCTCCAGCGTCTTGCCGCTGACCCTGACGCCCGGGCGCAGCGCGAAGTCCTTCACCGTGCCGTCCTGAATCTCGACGTCTTCCAGGATCCTCAGATAGCCAGGCTTGGAGACCAATACGGGCTGTCTTCCTGCGAATAGTCCCGACACGACGTAGCGGCCCTGCAGATCGGTTTCTCCCTCGCCGAAGCCCGGCCGTCGCGCATCGTAGCCGACGTAGACGTCCGCGCCTTGCACGGGCGCACCGGCTTCGTCGCGCACCGTTCCGGAAAGCGTGTAGGGGCCCTTGGGCAACAGCGTCGGCGAAGCGCCGTTCGCAGCGGGCGCGGTGGTAGTCCGGGCGGTGTCGCAACCGCTCCCGACGACAGCAAGGAGCGCAGCGCCAGCGCAGAACCTGCGCGTCACAGGGTGTCGGTGTTTTCGCGCACAGTGGGATCCTCGGTGATCAGCGTTTGCAAACCCGCCCGGAGCCGTTCGTGATCCGCGTTGTCGGACCGCGAGCGAAAGGACGGGCACGATTCGGCGCTTTCGCGGCTCGGGGGCATCGGTGAACTCGATAAGCGATCTCGGCATGTGCGTCGACAGATCGTTTCGATCAGTAACCGTAAATTATCTGGTGACCGCCGCCCGCGTCTTTCGGACAGCCGCGCGCGGCAGCAACGCAACGATCAGGATCGCCGCCGCCATCTCCAAGCCGGCAACGAAGTACAGCCCCGTTGACGTTCGCCCAGTCAGGTCCCGCAGCCAGCCGACGAGGACCGTAGCACTGTCGACTCCCGCGCGACATGCCGCTCGGTTTGCTCAGAAGTAAAATAACCGCCTGCCGCCAACGGCGCTATGGACTCCGACCGCATTCCGAGCACGAACCGCAATGCGTGGACCCACGTCGCCCCGCTGTTCTGCGCGTGCACCGCACTGCCTGAGTACGGACCGCTCGCACCAACCGAAGACGAACTTCACGTCCTCGGAGAACTCGAAGGCGTACGCGTCCTCGAACTCGGATGCGGCAGCGGCCATTCGCTTCGCTACCTGGCGGACAGAGGTGCGTCGGAGGTGTGGGGAGTCGATCTCTCGCCAGTACAGTTGGATTATGCGCGCGCGACGTTTCGCGGCCTCGGTTCCTCGGTGCGCCTCATTGAATCGGCATGGAACGCGACGACGGCGTTCATGAACGCCGTCGTCGCTGCTGGACTGCGCATCGAGGCGCTTGTCGAACCGCCGCTCAACGCCGCCGCCGTGAAACGAGCATCTGGACCCCGCGCGGGGTACTCCGTTGATCGCGCGCGCCTCGTGCCGACGACCATCATTGTCGAGGCGTCGAAGCCTTCGGGGCGGGCCGGAGCAGAGTGATCTGATCGAAGGGTTTTATTGCAGCGAGCGCGCGACAGCCACGATGCCGACCGTTGCGAGGCCGATGAGCAAACCGGCCACGATCTCAGGGATCCGATGCCGTTGAACATTTTTTCCTCCGGAACACGGCGCGCATACCGACCGTCACGGATTGCCTAGTGTCGAACCGCCGCCATGAGCAGGAACTGCGGCCGCTCGAGTTCGGTCGCCCAGTCGGGGCGCGCCGCCACCTGCTCGCGTGTCGGGCCCCAGTCCACGAGGTGGGTGACCGTGAAGCCGGCGGCGCGCAGCATCTCGAAATACGTCCCGAGCATCCGATGCTGTTTCACCACGCCTTCGACCAGCCACGTCGTCGTCCGCGGCCCTTCGTCGAAGTAATGATCGACCGGCCAGATCGGCTGTGGAAGCCGCTGCACCCACGACGGGTCGTGGGACGCGGTCACGATCGGATGCTCTGCGGAGAACACCAGCCGCCCGCCCGGCACGAGTGCCGCGTGGATGCGCGCCATGAGATCGTCGAGCCGCGCCACGTAATGGAAGGCGAGCGAACTGTAGACGAGATCGAAGGATGCGTGCGGAAGATCGACCTCTTCGAGATCGGCGCGCCGGTACTCGATGCCGTCCGCCGGCCAGTCGCTCCGCGCCCGCTGCAGCATCCGCTCCGAGACGTCGACGCCGACGACACGCGCGGCGCCGTTCTCGCTCGCCCACCGGCAGAACCACCCGTAGCCGCAGCCGAGATCGAGGACGCGGCGTCCGCGCGGATCCGGCAGCAGCGCTCGCAGCGCGGGCCATTCCGGCGCACCGTCCAACCCGTGCATCGATCGCTCGAGGCGGCCATAGGCATCGAAGAAGGTCGAGTCGTCGTAGATGTTCTGGGTCATGCCGTTGGTGATTCAGGCGATCATTCGACGCGCATCAATTTGAGCGTGAACGGATTGGCGAACGGTCCGTTCTGGTTGCGCCGCTGCGTCAATGACAGCGTGTCCCCGTCGAGTCGATAGGCGTAGGTGATGAACACGCCGGGGCCCATCACCGCCGGGTTCTTCGACGCGATCGGCCGCATCGTGATGAGGCCGTCCTCTGTCACTTCATATGTCCCGGCTTCGGTGACGACCGGTCCCCACACGGCGCGCAACTCGTCAGCGCTGGCCTTCGCCGCATCGGCCAGAATCGGTCGTGGCCCATCGGCCTGGATTTCGACGCGGCTGTAGTGTTTTGCCGTGATGATCGTCAGGTTGGGTCGTTCACGGAACGGGATCGTGCGGGCTGCAGCGCCTGTGATCGTCGCTTCCTCGACTCGCCAAACGCCTTGAATCGGCCGGGTCGTCGATTGCGTTGGCGTGCCCTGGCTGGCGATCCACCCTGCAGCGAGTACTGCGAGGAACAGTCTCTGCACGACGCACCTCCTCGACGACAGTGTGGCACACCAGAAGAGTGGCGCGATCGGAATGGCGCGATCCAGGCACAGACCGCTGGTCGAGATGCGGCTCTCGCGCGGTGCGGCGCTCCTGAGCGACACGCGTACGGTATCCTCGGCGCACAGAGGAGCATGTGATGGCGACTGCCGCTGCGTTCGGCGTCCTGGGATTCATCGGACTCGCTCTGGCCAGCCAATCGTCGGTGCCGGCCGACGGCGACGTCTTCGACCGCGTCAAGCACGGCTACGCGACGTCGGAAGGCGGCGTGAAGATCCATTACGCGTCGCTCGGCGAGGGACCTCTCGTCGTCATGATCCACGGGTTTCCCGATTTCTGGTACTCGTGGCGGCACCAGATGGCGGCGCTCGCCGATCGATATCAGGTGGTCGCGATCGATCAACGCGGCTACAACCTGAGCGACAAGCCGAAGGGCGTCGACAACTACGACATGCGCCTGCTCGTCGCGGACGTCGCCGCCGTCGTCAAGAGCGTTGGTCGGGACAAGGCGACAATAGTCGGTCATGACTGGGGCGGCATCGTCGCCTGGAACGTCGCGATGAGCCTGCCGCAGATGACCGAGAACCTGATCATCCTGAATCTGCCCCACCCGAACGGCCTCGCCCGCGAGCTGCGCAACAATCCCGATCAGATCAAGAACAGCGAGTACGCTCGGAACTTCCAGACAAAGTCGCCGAGCGATCCGACCGTGTTCTTCGGCCGCCCGATGACCGCCGAGAACCTCTCGGGCTGGGTGCGCGACGCCGCCGCGCGCCAGCGATACGTCGAAGCCTTTCGGCAGTCCGACTTCGAGGCGATGCTGAACTACTACAAGCGGAACTACCCGCGCGGTACGGGCGCCGACGCGCCGGCGCCGCCGCCGACGCCGCTGCCGAAGGTCACAGCGCCCGTGCTGATGTTCCACGGCTTGAACGACACCGCGCTCAACGCGGAGGGTCTGAGCGGCACGTGGAACTGGCTCGAGAAGGATCTGACGCTCGTCACGGTCCCAGGCGCCGGGCACTTCGTACAGCAGGACGCCGCCGATCTCGTCACCAACACGATGCAGTGGTGGTTGGCGATGCGATCAGCAGCCACGAAGTAGCGGGGCATCGGAACCATGACGCGGACGATTGCAGTCGTTTCGGCCTGCGCCCTCGCCGTGGCGCTTCCGCGGGCGCAGACCGTGCCCGTGAAGACGCTCGACATCTACGTCGTCGACGTGGAGGGCGGAAATGCGACGCTGTTCGTGGCGCCGTCCGGCGAGTCGCTGCTGATCGACACGGGGAATGCCGGCGCGGCCGCCGTTCGCGATGCCGACCGGATCGTGGCGGCTGCCCGCGCGGCCGGCGTGACGCGCATCGACACGCTCATCACCACGCACTGGCACGGCGATCATTTTGGCGGGATGGCTGAACTCGCGGCGCGCATTCCGATCCAGCACTTCGTCGATCACGGTCCGAATGTTCAGCCGGCCGCTGGCACGGACGAGTTCCTGCGAACGACATATCCGCAGCTTTACGCCAAAGGAACGCACACCGTCGCGAGGCCCGGCAGCAGGATCTCGCTCCCGGGCGTGAACGTTCTGCTGGTGACGTCAGCTGGCGTGACGATCACGGACGCGTTGCCAGGAGCGGGCGCCCCGAATCCCTACTGTTCGAGTTTCAAGCCTGGAGAGAACAACGCCGAAGACCCGATGTCGGTCGGCACCTACGTGACGTTCGGACGGTTTCGAACGATTCATCTGGGCGACCTGACGAAGAACAAGGAATTCGAGTTGATGTGTCCGACGAACCGCATCGGGACGGTTGATGTCCTGCTCGGTCTGCACCACGGCGTGGATACGTCGAATTCGGAGGTGCTCGTTCACGCCCTTCGCCCGCGCGTGGCGATCATGAACAACGGCACTCGCAAAGGCGGACAGCCCGACGTCATGAGAACAGTGCACTCCTCTCCGGGCCTCGAGGATCTGTGGCAGATGCATTTCTCGCAACTGAGCGGTCAGGAGTACACCGTGCCCGGCATGTTCATCGCAAACATGCTGGACGAACCGTCGACGGTCATGGCGGTGGCGCCAATTGCGGCGCCGCCGCCCGGATCGAACGCGCCTCCGCCGCCGGCTCACAACGGAACCGCCTATTGGATCAAGGTCGCCGCACGGGCGGATGGCTCATTCACCGTGACGAACCAGCGTAACGGCTTCAGCAAGCAGTACGCGGCCAGTCCGCAGTGAGACCGAGAAACTCCGTGTAGCGGCAGCCTTTCAGGCTGCCCATCGGTCCATTTACACGTGTTTCAGTTCGATGCGGATCAATCTCAAACGCCATGCCTGACACTCGACGCGGACGCAAACGTGGCAGGGGTGGCAGTCATTCCAGCGTTTCGACGGGAAGACGCGCCCGGCGCAGACGCGCAAGGTGATGGCCAACCAGGCGTGGTTCGAATACCAGCCGGCACGGGTTGTCGTCCGCG
>Ga0075425_100002037_pt1 | contig 20007 bp, 17 predicted proteins | sample SoiMethybrSBSTD4_FD_75300 | JGI IMG/M metagenome (GOLD analysis project Ga0075425, IMG submission 75300) | Bulk soil microbial communities from a Populus tree surrounding site in Tennessee, USA - Soil MetaG P. TD hybrid SBSTD4 | ecosystem: Environmental > Terrestrial > Soil > Tree plantation... | reverse complement strand
GTCGTCGAAGAGCTCGACCGCGAGCTGGCGAAAAAGTGGCTCTCGGGCATCTGGCGCCTGCCGCGCGGCGAGCGGCCTAAGGACCCCAAGACGACCGTGCAGCCTTATCTATGGAAGTGGACCGACATTTACGAAGGTCTGCTCCAGGCGCGCGAGAAGATCGGCATCCAGCAGGGCAACGTCGAGCGGCGCGTCATCCGCCTCGTCAATCCCGGTTTGGAAAAATCCGAGATGACGACGCACACGATGCTCATGTCTTTCCAGCTCATCCAGCCGGGCGAGGTCGCGCCGGCGCACCGCCACACGATGGCGGCGATCCGTTTCATCCTCAAGGGGCGTGGCGGCTACACGACGGTCAACGGCCATCGCATGATGATGGAGGCGGGCGATCTGATCTTGACGCCGCAGTGGACGTGGCACGAGCACGCGCACGAGGGCAGCGAGCCGATGGTGTGGATCGACGGCCTCGACGTGCCGTTCGTCAACGCGCTGCAGGTGATCTCGTTCGAGCCTTACAAGGTCGGCGGCGAAGAAAAGCGCCTCGATGTGACGAGCACCTCCGACGATCCGTCGTTCAGCCTCACGCGCGAGGTCGGCGCGAACGACGCGGAGCCCGCGCGGCCGCTCCACTATCGCTGGCGCGATTCGTATCCGGCGCTCAAGCGCCTCGCCGAGCAGTCGCCCGATCCCTACGACGGCGCGGCGCTCGAGTACGTCAACCCGCTCACCGGCGGCGCGACGCTGCCGACGATGTCGCTCAGGCTGCAGATGCTGAATCCCGGCGCACATACGCGCGCGCACCGCCACACGAGCACGACCATCTATCATGCCTTCAGCGGCAGCGGCACGACGGTCATCGACGGCAAGGCCTACGAGTGGGAAAAAGGCGACTCTTTCGTCGTGCCGCTCTGGCATTGGCATGAGCACGCCAACCGCTCGTCCAAGGAAGAAGCCGTCCTCTTCTCGATGCACGATCAGCCGATCCTCCAGGCGTTTGGACTCTATAGAGAAGAACATCAGCCGGGGCTGTAGGCAGAACCACCCACATTCATTCCCGCTGAACTTAGGTAATCCAGTTAATCTTTCATCAAAACTACCCGCGCTGCCCTGGCCAAGATGGGCGACGCCGGCCGCCGGTAGGAGAATCTCGCCGACAAAGACCCCCGCCGTGCCCTAAGAGAGCCGCCATGTCCCCCAAAGGGCCAAAGGGCTTGACACGCGCAGGTGGACTGGAGTAGCGGAGCGAGCAGGGACTCCAATCGCAAATTCCAGCTGAGGGCGCTTCGTAAAAGCGGCGGCGAGGCTGGATGAATTCGCGGCGGCAATCGGCCGTTGGCCTGCACCGCACCGCATAGGAGTGGGAAATGGCCGTTAACTCTATGCTGGAAAGGCTGGTTCATGCTTGGGGACGGGAGGAGTTATGCCGAAGCTCCTGAAGAGCATTGTGGCGGCCATTGTCGTGGCGCTCGCTCTCGTTCCGCTCAAAGCCGCCCTGGCGCAGCCCGGCCAAACGACGTGCAATCCGAACATTCGCACGGGCAACCCCGCATGCGGACCCGACGCCGCCTGTCGCAGACTCGGTAATTGCGGCTTTCTCCTTAACTGGCTGTGCGTCGACGACCAGAGCACCGGAACGGCGAGCAAGGCGCTCAGCGGCGGTTTCCCGTGCAATCAGTGCGTCGGGACCGTCGGCCAGTGCGAGACGCGCGGCGCGTGCAACAGCGACGCGGGCTGCCCCGAGCTGGGCGGCCGCTGCGTTCTCGGCAGCTGCACCAACACCTGCCGCACCAACGCGGAGTGCCTCGCTGGAGAGCAGTGCGTCACCGGACTGTGCCGGCTTTCTTCCGGCGCTCCATCCTCGGCTTCCTCCGGCCCGTCCTCGAATCCGCCCGCTTCGAATGCGCCGCCGGCTTCGGGGAAGGCCTGCACAGTCGAGGGATCGAAGACCCAATGCGGCGCCGGCGAGATTTGCCGCGACAAGCGGTGCCAGCCGATCGGGCCGCAGTGCCGATCCGATAACGACTGCCGCAGCGGAGATATCTGCGTGCAGGGCCAATGCAGGGCCAAGTGATCCGGAGCCGCCAAAGCTTTCCGCTTAGCTACGGCCCTTGCGCGCCTGGGAGCGCGTCCGAAAGAGCCTTTCGGTGAAGCCGCCGACAAGTATTATGCGCCTGTATAGGAAAGCGGCGATGACCGGCGCATGCCGTCATGGCGGTGAAGCTGTCAGAGCGCGACGGTTTGAATAAGCCGGGTTGCCTTTCATGAGCAGATTACTGCTTTCTTCCTTCCTTTTTATTGCGGCCATATATTTATTACGGCCCGCTCGATTGCCGGCAGCCGAAGCGCCCGCGGCGGTTTTTAGAGATCTCTGCTCGGTGTGCCACGGGGCGGGCGGCAAGGGAGACGGCCCCAGCTCCCAGGGGCTGGAGCCGAAGCCCGCCGACTTTACGAATTGCCAGACGATGGCGAAAGATTCCGACGAGGTGCTTTACAAGATCATCAAGAGCGGAGGCCAAAGCGCGGGGCGCTCCACCGTCATGCCGGCGTGGGGAGACGCCTTGAGCGAGCCGCAGATTCGCGGCCTGGTGCAATTCATTCGCAGTCTCTGCAAAAAGTGATAGCTTAAATCGCGCGCAAAGGAGGCGCTCGTCATGGCCTACGAAAAGTTCATACGCGAAGAGGATTATCTGCAATCCGTCGCCGATGAATACGCGTGGCGGCGCGCCCGCGATCTAGGCGTATCGCGGCGGCGCTTTTTCCAAATGGTGGCGATGGGGAGCGCCGCGGTGGCGCTCAGCGGCCGGATCGCCTCAAAAGCCTGGGCCCAGCCGGCCCCTACGCCCGTCGTCAAGCCGACGCCGAAAGAGCTGTTCAACGACTTCGGCAGCAACAAAGAGATGCGCTGGGAAAACATGTACGAGCGCGGCTATCTCGTGCCCAACGAGCTTTTCTTCGTGCGCAACCACACGAAGACGGCCTTGATCGACGCGAAGACATGGCGCTTGAAGATCGAGGGATCGGGAGTTCAGAAACCCATGGAGCTCACCTACGACGAGCTTCTGTCCATGCCGTCGCTGTCGGCGACCCGCTACATCGAGTGCGCCGGCAACGGCCGCAGCTTCTTCGAAGCCGCTTACGGTAAGAAGGCCGACGGCACGCAGTGGAAGCTCGGCGCGATCGGAGTGGCGGAGTGGACCGGAGTGCCTTTGAGCGAGGTTCTGAATCGCGCCGGACTCAAGAAAAGCGCCAGAGACGTGATGCCCGAGGGATTGGACGATCTCAAGGTCCGCCGGCCCTTGCCGGTGGCGAAGGCTATGCAGGAAGATACCCTGCTCGTCTACGCGATGAACGGCCAGCCCCTGCCGCCCGATCACGGCTTTCCCGTGCGGGTGCTCGTTCCCGGCTGGATCGGCGTCGCCAACGTAAAATGGCTCGGACGCCTGGAGGTTTCCGAGCAGCCGCTGTTCTCGAATTGGAATACCGAGACCTATGTTCTTATCGGCCCGGACTATAAGGCGGAGCCTCCAGCCAAGGGACCAGCTCTCTCCAACCAGGACTTGAAAAGCGCCGTGGAGCTGCCGTGGAACGGCGAGGTGAGCGCCGCGCGACGCCTGGTCCGCGGTCGGAGCTGGTCTCCTTACGGAAAGATTTCAAAAGTCGAGTACAGCCTTGACCAGGGGAAGCAATGGCGCACCGCTCGGCTGAGAGAGCCCAACATCCCGGCCGCGTGGGTGCGATGGGACTTCGATTGGGAGCCCAAGCCGGGGAAGCAGACGATCCGGGTCCGTGCGACCGACGAAAAGGGGAACACGCAGCCGGACAAGGTTCCGTTCAATCAGCAGGGCTACCTTAATAACGCGATGGTGGATCACCCTGTCGAGGTCAAATAACCTTTCTAAGAGCAAAGATCACGAGCGGTACAAAAGGTCCTCGGACGCGGTGGCGATTTTCATGCTGCCGGTCTTGAAGCGGCTCCGAAGTCATCAGCTCGGCCGCCAGCCTTTCGCCTTCAGCTCGTCGTTGATTTTTCGCGTCAGGGAAAAATCGTAGATCTTCGAGAGCGGCGGCGGGTCCTTCACGCCGCTGCGCTCGATGATGTGCTCGAGCGCTTTGCGCTGGGTCGCCTCGTTGATCGTCCCGTCGGGAGTGAGCCCCGGGCGGAAGCGGTCGTAAATACGCCCCACCATGTCTTCCTTGAGACGGAGGAACTTCGACAGTATCTGCACCGCGGTCGCGCGGCTGTCGCGGAACGTGATGAAGCCTTTGACGGAGCCGCGGACGAATTTTTCCGCCAGGGCGGGCTCGCTTTCCAGCACGGTCGCCGGCGCGAGAATGCTGCCCTGGAGCTCCACGAGGTCCTGATCGACGAGCGACACCAGCTCGCGGTAGCCGGCGTCCTGCGCCATGAAGTTCGCCGGAATCGACAGCATCGCGGCGTCGACCGTCCCGGCCTGGAGCGCGAAAAAGCGCGCCGTGCCCGAGCCGACCGGCAGGATGACGGCGTCGCGCCCGCCGTCGAGGCCGTGCTTCTTGAGGATGTCGCGGACGATCGAGTCCGGTCCGCTGCCTAGGCTGGACACGCCGATCTTCTTGCCCTTCAAGTCGGCGACGGTTTTGATCTCCGGCTTGGAATAGAGCCAGAACATCGGCTTGTGGAACGTGCTGAAGAGAAACTTGAGCGGCGCGCCGCGAAGCAGCGCGGGGACGCTCGCGCCGCCGAGCGTGGAGAATTTCACGTTGCCGGCGATCAGCGCCTGCGTACCGACCGCCGAAGGCATCTGCACCAGCTCGACGTCCAGCCCCTCCTCGCGGTAGTAGCCCTTGTCGCGCGCGATAACGAAGGTCGAAACCGCCGGCGTCACCGCCGGAATCGCGACGTAGACTTTTCTCGATTCCTGCGCCTCGGCGGCGGTCGAGAGCAAAAGAAAAAAGACAACGAGCGAGCGTCGAATGGCCAAGCCAACTCCTTATATGGTAGAAACTTCGTGACGTAAGCTATACATCTCGACTTCCATGGTCAAGAACGCAGGAGATTCGCCCGCCATGAAATTCGGCGTCTTTCTTCCCATCTCCGGCCGCGCCGCCGGTCCGGAGACTTTGACGCAGGCGGCGCGCCAGGCGGAAAGCCTCGGTTTCGATTCGGTCTGGTGCGCCGACCGCATCGTGATCCCGTGGGAGATCAAGACGCCTTATCCGTACGCGGAGGGAAGCAGCTTCATCGTTCCGCCCGACCGGCCCTTTTTCGAGCCGCTCACTTGCCTCGCTTATCTCGCCGGCCGCACGGACAAAGTGAAGCTCGGCATCAGCGTGCTCGTCCTCCCCTACCGCCAGCCGCTCTACTGGGCGAAGATCGCGACGACGATCGATCATCTCTCCAAAGGGCGGCTGATTCTCGGCGTCGGCGTCGGCTGGATGCAGGAGGAGTTCGACGCGCTCGGCGCGAATTTCCCCGAGCGCGGCAGGCTGTCAGACGAGCAGCTCGATCTCTTGAAGGTCTTATGGAGGGACGAGCGCGCCGCCTTTTCCGGCGCACATTATCGATTCGACAACATCGCCTTCGCGCCGAAGCCGCTGCAGCAGCCGCGCATTCCCATCTGGGTCGGCGGCGAAGGAGCGCGCGCGCAGCGCCGCGCCGGCGAATACGGCGACGCGTGGTTCCCCTATTTCGTGCGCATGACGCCGCGCGAGCTCAAGCGCCGCTTCGACAACGTGCGGCGCGCGGCGGAAAAGGCCGGGAGAGATCCGGAAGCCGTGCGCCTGAATTGCTGCCTTCCGATCGAGCTCTCGGAAAAGCCGCTTGGCTGGGAAGAAGACCGCCTGCGCGGCTCTGCGGAGCAGATCGCCGAAGGAATCCGCGGCTACAAGGAAATCGGCGTCGAGCACCTCGCGCTGCAATTCATGGTGCCGCGCTGGCCCGAGCGCATCGAGCAGATCGAGCGCTTCGCGCGCGAGGTGATGCCGCATATCCGCTGACCGCGGTTGCCGCCTTCGCGTGCGTGATATATAGGTAAGTTCTTCACCGAACCACACGAAATTCTTTTCATTCGACACGGGAGGAGCACACGAACATGAGCGATTTGCGCCGCGTCGCATTGATCATCACCGGAGGCACGATCGATTCTTTAGGCAAGGATCGGCTGGATCTCGCCTGGTACATCGAGGCCAACAAGCGCATCGACACGCCGGAGCTTCTGGCGCAGCTTCCGGAGCTGCAGACGGTCGCGGCGGTCGAAAGCGTTCCTTTCCGCAGGCTGCCGAGCCACGCGCTCGTCGACAAAGACTGGCTCGAGATGGTGCGCACGATCCACTCCATCCTCGACGAGGACAAAGCCGACGGCGTCGTCATCACGCACGGCACAAACACGATCGAAGAGACCGCCTACTTTCTGAACCTGACTCTCAAGACCGACAAGCCGGTCGTCATCGTCGGCTCGATGCGTCCGGCGTCCGCGCTGAGCGCGGACGGGTACTTGAATTTATTTAACGCAGTCCGCGTCGCCGCCGATCCGCAGTCGCGCGGGCGCGGCTGCCTGCTCGTCATGAACGACGCGATCTACAGCGGGCGCGACGTGACGAAGAATGCGACCTACCGGGTCGAGGCCTTCCAGTCGCGCGATTTGGGGCCCCTCGGCTACGCCGACGCCGACGGAAAAATCGTCTACTACCACCTGCCGGCGAAGAAGCACACGACCGCGACGGAATTCGACGCGCGCGGGCTCGATTCTCTGCCGCGCGTCGATGTCGTGGTCTCCTATGTCGGCGCCGACGGCAAGATGATCGAGGCCGCGGCCGTCGCAGGCGCGAAAGGCATCGTGAGCGCCGCCACCGGCGCCGGCCGGCCGACGCCAGCCGAGGACGCGGCGTTCGACCGGGTCTACAAGGAAAAGGGCGTGATCATGTGTCTCTGCAGCCGCGTCGCCGCGGGGCGTGTCGTGCGGAGCCCGGGACTTGCCAGGCGCGGCTTCGTCGCGGGCGACAATCTCCAGCCGTGGAAGGCGCGGGTGCTACTGGCGCTGGCGCTGTCGAAAACGAACAATGCGGATGAGATCCAGCGCATGTTCGATACCTATTAATAAAAAAAGCGCGGCCGCCACATGAGCCGGGTGTTCCAGCCGTGGCGGCCGCGCGTTGAAGTCTGACCGCGAGCGGTCAGTCCTCAATTAACTTCCGGAGTCTCGACCTCGATCTCCTTCGCGATCATGGTCGTCGTGTTGTATTCGGCCATGCCCTCGTCGCCGACCTGGAGATCGGCAAAGACCGCGACTTCGTCGTTCTTCTCGATCTTCGTGCTCGCCGTGACGAACAGCGTGACCGGCGAGCCATAGCAATCGATCGTGATCGTGCCGGCGACCGGATCGATCGCCGTGATCGGCCCTTCCGCGTAGCCTTCCTCTTCCTCATTTTGGACTTCGATGCGGAACGCGTCCTGCGTATCCGACGCATAAACGACTTCGACGTACTGGCCGACGGCGAGATCGGCGATCGTCGGCGTTTCGATGCCCTCGACCTCGATGATCGTGTCCGGGGTTACGTTGACCGTCACACCCCAGTCGTCATATTCGGAGGCGATCGTGACTGTGTTGGCGCTGAGATCGATCTCCGTGATCGTGCCCTCGATCTCGCATTCTTCCGGTCCCTCGACCTGAATGTCCACCGCCGTGTCATCAGATTCTGTCGTCCCGGTGCGCGTAACGCCGTTCGCTCCTGCTCCGCCTTTGGTCACGTGCGCGACGACCTGGTCCTGGCTCGTCAATGTGCCGAGCGTGCTCACCTGGCCGTTGCGGATGATGCGGGTGTGAGCGTTGGTGCCGAAACTCCCTCCGCTGAGCTGGACGACACCGGTACCGGACTTGACGCCGAGGACGCCGCCGCTGACCGTCGACACCACAACGCCCGTCGCGCTCAGCTGCTTGGTGTTGCTCGACGAATCGTATTGCGCCGTTGCCTGATCGCCCAGCACCAGCCCCGTTAAAAGCACCTTCTTATTATTGCGCCTCAGCTTGCTGTTGCGGAGCACGTTCAAGGACGTGAGCGTGCCGTCCTGCCCTTGAAGTGTAACTGTCCCGCCGCTCGCGTCGACCGCATAAACGGTTCCTTGAACCGTCGTCAGGCTGCCGCCTTTCTTGGCGTCGGCCTGCCCGGCGATGAGCACCGCAAGCGCTACCACCAAGATTCCGAGATATTTTCCAACCATCGATTCCTCCCTTCTCCTCTATAATCAGCACAGCGCAGCGAAGCCTTGCCCGGCATGGGGCGCTGAAGATTACGCTCAGATGCCAACGCAAGCCGGGTGCCAAAATCGGGTGGACGGGCGTAGGGAGAGGGATTCAGTCTTTTGGTTGCCTTTGGTTCACCCGGGAACGTTGGTTTCCGAGGTCCTATAGGCGAATCGGCGGCTACTACCGTTTTCCGTCACAGGGGCGGCGCAAGTTGCCCGTGGGTGGCGCGGTTTGGATTTGATGGAACGATAATTTATGATGGGGGTCTTTAAACCCGACGATGGAGGCTTTTCCTATGTTTAGATGGTTCGCGCCAGTTCTGTTCCTGCTTGCCCTCAGCGCTCCCGCTTTTGCGCAATGGAATGATGACGCCCAGGATTGCTTCGAAGATACCAAGCCCGAATCCTTTAATGCCGACAAAGCTCTCCCCGCGTGCGAGCGCGCCATGAGGTCGGGCGAGCTCACGCCACGCAATCTCGCCCAAATGTATTACTACCGCGGCACGATCTGGATGGATAAGAAGGACTACAAGCGGGCGATCGAGGATTTTACCGAGGCGGCGCAGCGCGATCCCACATTGCCGCAAGCGCACCAGACCTTGGGCTTCGCGCGATTTTTCGTAGGAGACTTCCGGCCCGCTGCGCGGAACTTTGCCGACTCGCTGGATCTCCGGCGCGACGACATTTACGCGATGCTTTGGATTTACATCGTGCGCGCCCGCGTCGGCGAGAAGGACGCGAGGGACATCCTCCGGCAAGTCTCTCGAGAGGTCAATTTCTCCGAATGGCCCGGCCTGCTCGTCGCGTACTATCTCGGCAATGTGAACCAGCAGGCGCTGCTGAAGGCCGCGAACGATTCCGATCCGAAGCGACGGCGCGAGAAGCAGTGCGAGGCGAATTTCTACATCGGGCAGCAGCTTGTGATTGACGGCAAGAACGCGGAGGCGATCAAAATGTTCAAGGCCGCGCTCGCGACCAACGTGACGAAGTTCGTGGAGTACGAAGGCGCACGCGTCGAGCTTCAGCGCCTCGCGTCGGCGAAGTAGCCGCGTTACTTGACGATGGCGTAGCAGTAGCAGTCGCGGGGCTCGGGGCCGAGCGTCGGATGGATCGACCAGCGGCGCAGCAGCCCTTCCCGCTTCATCCCTGCCTTTTCCATGACGCGCGCCGACGCGGGATTGTCGACGTCGCAGACAGCCCACACCCGAAATATATCGGGCTCGCGGAGCGCCCATTCGATCACGGCGCGAACCGCCTCGGTCATATAGCCTCGGTTCCAAAAAGCCTGCCCGAGCACGTAACCGAGTTCGACCTTGTGCCCGTCGACGCGTCCGCCGACAGTGCCGATGAGCCGCCCGTCTTCTTTCCGGCGAATGACCCAGTGAATCGCCGTGCCCTCGGACCGCTGTTGCGCGGTGAGGCGCAGGTGCTGGCGTGTGTCTTCGATCTTGCCGGTCGGGCGCCACGCGAGATAGCGCGTCGCCTCCCGGTCCTGCCCATAGGCCGCGAACACTTCTTCGGCGTCGCTTTCCCATGCGCTGCAGAGACGGAGACGCGCGGTCTCGATAATTTCCGGCGCGATCATCGATGGCGGTCGCCGGCTTGCGCCGGCGCATGATGCGGACACTAACGGCCGAAAATCCGGATGTCAACTTCCGGCGGCGATCGCGCCGCTTTTTTTGCTCCGATAGGTGCGATAACGGAGCGTTTTGCCATCCGTCTCGAGCATGATCGCCCCGTCGCGGTCGGTCCGGAGGGTCGTTGCGCCGCCCGCCTCGTAACGCTCGATGACCTCCTCGGCGGCGTCAGCGCCTCTCGGGCCGAGCGAAAAGACCGCGAGGCGCGGCCCGACGGCGCGGACGAATTCGTCGCTGTTCGCGCGCGGGCTACCGTGGCGCGGCGCCTTGAGGACCGCGCTCGCGAGCTCGGCCCCGTTTGCGACGAGGCGCTTTTCCTCTTTCACCTCGAGATCGCCGGCGAATAGCACGTCGAAGCCGCCGTAGCTTAACCGCAGGACGACGGACGCGTCGTTCGCGCCCTCCGCGGGCGGATAAAGCACGCAAAGCTTAGCGCCTTCGATGGAGCGGCACGGCGCGGCATCGGCAAGGCTCACGCGCTTGATGGCGGCCCGGTCGACCGCGTCGTCGAGCCGGTCGTAGCGAGCGGTGCGCCCCTTCGCTGCACCGGACCAGAATTCCTCGGGCGTGAACTGCGCCGTGACCGTTTCCATGCCGCCGTAATGGTCGATCCGCGGATGGCTCACGAAGACATAATCGACGCGGAGGATTTTCCGCGAGCGCAGAAACGGCGCCACGATGAATTCGCCGGGATCGAATTCCGGATTTGGGCTCCCGCCGGCGTCGATCACGAGCACGCGCGAGCCCGGAAATTCCACCACGGCCGCGTCGCCGTGGCCGACGCTCAAGTGCGTGATCCTTAAAGTGGTGCCGTGCCAGCGCTCGCGCCACCAGTAAATGACGTCGGCTGCGATCAAGGCCGTGCTGAGTCCCAGCGCGAGCGCCAGGTGCGTCCTCCGGCGGAAAATTAAAAGCGAGAGAATTACCGCGTAGAGCACGGCGACTTCGCGGTAGTCGGGAATCGGCACGGCGAGGTTCGCCATCGGGAGTTCGGCGAGGTAATGGACGAACCGCTGGACGAGTGTCAGAAGCGGCTCCGCGGCGAAAACCAACGGCACGGCGAGAGACGGCGCGGTAAGCGCACAGACGCCGATGGCGAGGCCGAGCGGCACGATGACAAAGCCGACGAGCGGCACGATCAACGGATTAGAGAGAAATCCCGCCCAGGAGAGATGGCCGAAGTGATGCGCGATCATGGGCCCGGTGCCGATCGTCGCCAGCACCGGCACCGCCAGGGAGAGGCTAAGGCGCCTAAGCCGCTTGCGCCAGGGGTTTTGCTCCTGCGGCAGTTGATTGCGGGCGCGGACGGGCGGCCACCAAGCCTCGATTTTGACGGATCCCCAGACGATGAAAAGCACGGCCAAGAACGAGAGCTGGAACGAGATGTCCATGACGACGCCCGGCCAGACGAGCCCGATCAGCAGCGCAGCGAAGGCGAGGCTCGCGAAGATCTCCTCCTCGCGGTCGAGCAGGACGGCGACCTCATAGACACCGATCATGATCGCGGAGCGCACGGTCGGCACCGCCGATCCGGCGAGCGCGCTGTAGAAAAGCACCGTGAGAAAAGAGGAGAACGTGGCGACCTTGAGCAGGCTCCACTTGAGCAGCGCGGTCTGACTCAGCGAACCGAGGAAGCGGACGATGAGAAAAACCACGGCGCCGAGCATGCCGACGTGGAGCCCGGAGATCGACAGCACATGGTTCACGCCCGCGGCGGTGAAGTCGTCGCGCACCTGGCGCGAGATGCCGCCCATGTCGCCGACCACGAGCGCTTTCATGAGCGCGGCGTTGTCGGGCGAAGAAAAGCTTTGCTCGATAAAGGCGCGGATCCTGCGCCGCAGCGCTTCGAGCGCCACCCACGGCCCGGGCGGCGCGCGCGACAACAGCTCGACGCGGCCGTCATTCACCAAAAACGCCGTCGCGTAAATATTTCGGCGCGCCAGATACGTCGCGTAGTCGAAGCCGCCCGGGTTGACGCCGGCGCGCGGCACGAACGGCTCGGCGCGAAAGCGCACGAGGTCGCCGTAGCGCCAGTCGCGCGCGGCGAAGCGGATCGTGACAAGAATGTCTCCGGTAATCTCCTCGGCGCCGGTCGGATGCCAGACCCGAAGCAGGCGCACGTTCCAGCGCATGCGCTGCGGCAGCCGGTCCGGCTCGGCGTTGAGCCGGCCTTCGAGATAAAGCTCTCCGCCATCCTCCATCAGCGAGCGAATGTGGTTTGCCGGAAACACCGGCTCGAGGACATCGAGGTGCCGGCGGTAGCCGATCGCGAAGGCGAGGCCGGCGACCAAGGCGATGATCGCCCATCGGCGCGCGCCGTGGCGGAAGAGAAAAGGCAGAGGCAAGAGAAGAAGCGCGAGTGAATACGCCGGCGGACGCAGCGGGCTGGCGGCGAGCGCCTGACCGCCGAGGAGCCCGAGCGTCGGGGCGATGAGCCACGCGGAAGGATTACGCAGGAGAAATCCGTGTGAGCCGCTATCCGACGGCATCGGAGCTGGCTTCGGGCGGGAGCGATCCGAGGGCCTGGCGAATCTCGTGGGCGACCTTCTCGTTGATGAGCGGCACTTTCATCAGCTCGTCGAGCGACGCCTCTTCGATGCGCCGCACGCTGCCGAAGGCGCGCAGCAGCGCGCGCTTGCGCGCGCCGCCGATGCCGGGAATCTTATCCAGCGCCGAGTACAGCGTCTGCTTGGCGCGGACTTTTTTGTGGTAGGTGATCGCGAAGCGGTGCGCCTCGTCGCGCACGCGCTGGAGCAGAAAGAGCGCGTTGGAGTTGCGCTTGAGAATGACGGGATTGCTCTGCCCCGGAAGAAAGACCCGCTCCTCAGAGCGCTGGATCTCGGCGCTCCGCGGCGCGCGCTCGACCCGCATCTTGGCCAGCGCTGCGAGATCGACATCGCGGACGCCCAGCTCATGGAGCGCGGCGATCGCCATGCCGAGCTGCCCCTTGCCGCCGTCGACGACGACGAGCTCGGGCAGGTCTCCCTCGGCGACGCCGCGCGCGAAGCGCCGCTTCAAGACTTCGTGCATCATCGCGAAATCGTCTCCACCGACGTCCTCGGCGACCGTGCGGATGCGGAAATGCCGGTAATACCGTTTATCCGGCTCGCCGTTGATAAACGTCACCATCGAGCCTACGGCGTGCGTGCCGTGAATGTTGGAAATGTCGTAGCATTCGATCCGCGCCGGATAATTCTTCAGGCGCAGCTTGTCTTTCAGCTCCAGCAGCATGCGCTCGCGCTCTTTCTCCTGGTCGTGGCGCTCGGCATAGCTCTGGCGCGCGTTCTCCTCGGCCATCTCGACGAGCCGTCGCTTGTCGCCGCGCTGCGGCGAGAGGATCGAAACCTTCTTGCCGCGCCGCTCGCCGAGATACTCCTCGCGCGCTTCGCGATCCTCCACTTCAACGGGCAGCAGGATCTCGTCGGGCACGAAGCGCTCGCCCTGGTAGAACTGCGTCAGCAGCATTTCCAGAATTTCCTCGTCCGAAAATTCCAGGTCTTCGAGCGAATAGGCCTGGTTGCCGGTGAGCTTTCCCTGGCGGACAAAAAGCACCTGCGCCTCGATGAACCCGCCCTCGCGGTAAAGACCGAAGATATCCTGGTCCGCGCCCCAGTGCGACACCATGCGCTGCTTCTCGATCGTCTTCTGCACCGCCTGGATCTGATCGCGGATCTTGGCCGCGGCCTCGAACTCAAGGGCTTCGGCCTTTTCCTGCATGCGCCGCCTGAGCTCGTCGATCAGCTCCTGGCGCTTGCCTTCGATGAAGAGCGTCGCCTCGCGGAGGTTCGCCTGGTACTCGCTGGGATCGACGGGCAGCACGCAAGGCGCGAGGCAGCGCTTGATCTGGTATTGTAGGCACGGCCGCGCGCGGTTTTTAAAATTATATTCGGTGCAATTTCTCAGCAGGAAGTGTTTCTCGATCACGTCGAGCGTCTCACGCGCCGCGATCGCCGAGGAGTACGGGCCGAAGTAGCGGCTGCCGTCCTTGACGATCTTCCGCGTGGTCGTGATACGCGGCCAGGGATGCTGCACGTTGATCTTGATGCTCAAGTAGCTCTTGTCGTCCTTCAGCCGGATGTTGTAGCGCGGCTTGTACTGCTTGATGAGGTTGTTTTCGAGGATCAGCGCTTCTTTTTCGTTGCTCGTGAGCAGGGTCTCGATGTCGCCGACGCGGTTCATCAGGAACTCGATCTGCGAGCGCCCTTCCCCGCCGCGGAAATACGCCCGCACGCGCGCGCGCACGTTCTTGGCCTTGCCGACGTAGATGACCTTGCCGGCCTTGTCGCGCATGAGATACACGCCCGGCTGCGCCGGGAGCGCTTCGAGCTTTTCCTGGATGTCCGCCATCACCAATAATATAGCAAATGAATTCACATGCCTGCCACGGTCTCGATCGGCTGTTGTTAGATGCTGTTGGTCGCGAATGTTGGGAACGTACGCGAGTCAACAGGTCGCGTTGGCATGTTGCCAGCGCTCGCGCAAGCTCGGGTGCGTGGAAAAAAGCCCGCCTGCTTGCCCGGCTCCAGGAAGCTTGGACAATTCCGAGAATGTTTTCTGCATAACGAGAGACGGGCATTCAACGCCGGCGGTCTTAAGGCGGTGCAGCGCCGATTCGTCGGCCTCGCGCTCGATGTCGCGGGAGTAGCTGGAGATCGTCGCCGCCGACGCCAAACCGCCGATTGCGAACGCGCACCCGATAAGACCGACGGCGGCTCCAATGCTTCCTGGCCCGGCCTGCCCGCAAAGCTGGGCGCCTGAACGAGTCATGCTCTTTGCCGTCTGCAAGTCCGAGTTGAGAGATTTGTGGCCGCGCTCTAGGTGACCGAGCTCATGCGCCATCACACCTGCTAAAGCATCAAGCGATAGCGTCGCCAGGAGGTCGTCGCCAACGTAGATGCAACCCGAGGGTGGCGGAGCGCCTTTGCCGCAGCGAAATGCGCCTGCATTTTTACCGTGGAACGCCTGCGCCTGCATCAAATTATTCCCGTGCGTCGAGGTGAACACGTAGAGTTTATCGACCGGCAACGGTACCGCCTCAGCCAATACCTGAACAAGGCCGACAGCCGGTCGGATGCGGTCGGTGTCATCCGTCACCATGTAAGCGACGACGCCGCTTCTTTGTTGGGGAAGGTTCGCCCAATGGGCGGAAGAGGAGCAGCCGGACAGAGTGAAAACGAGAAAGCCGATCCCTGCTCGCGTCATCGTTCCTTGCTCCAGGCGCATCATAAAAATCAGCGCTCCCACCGGGAGATTGCCCTCAGTAGAATAAGCCAAATGTAAAAATTAACGGCGGTATATATTACTGTGCTCGATCGTGTCAAACGCCGGCCGTTACGATTGACTTTAAATTGTGGAAGCCATAAAAGCGGCACTTACCTATGCTACGGAGCCTCGCCGTCTCTTTACTGACGCTGTGGGTGGTATCCGGCTGCGCAGCGACGAAGACATACGATCCCTTCAAGGTCGCGCAGTCAGACATTCGAGCGCGGTTAAACTCATTGCGCTGGTGCCGATCGAGCTTTCGACCGACGCCGAGGATCCGGCGGCCGTAAAAGCTAAATTTGAATGGCTCATCCGATCCAAGCTCGAGGAAGGCGGATTTAAGGTCATTCCGTCGGACGAGTTCGCGTCGATCTGGAAAAAAACAGTCGCGAAGCTCGGGCCCGTGTACGACCCGGCAAGCGGTAAGCGCGACGATAAAAAATTCAACGCGGCCTTTGCCACCGCCGCACGCGAGCTGTGGGGAGAAACCGGCGCGGATGCTCTGCTACACTCCGCGATCGCCGTCGTAAAAGCGGAATTTTCCTCTAACCTCGCTGAATGGCACGGCACGATCGACTACGTACGCCCTGAAGGCGTTTGGGGGATGCTTTCTGGCCCGCAAGGCTACGGCACGGTACCGGCGCTGTCTTTATGGGTCGACCTCGTCGATTTTCAGGGGACCGAAATGTACGTCAACGCCGGCGGCATTCAGGTAATGAGTAAAGTTTCAACCGGAATGAAAGTCTACGAGGTTCCGCTGCACGACCGTTTCGCAGACGAAGCGAAAAACGTCCGTTCCGTGGCGATCGCTTTAAATCCGCTGATCGGCCGGCCGGCGCCGCCGGCCAACTGATGCAAGTCTTCCAGCGCCCTAGCTTGACCCTATCGGATATGAACTGTTAGGTTCGCTTCACTCGAGGATTGAAGACCATGGCGAAACGATGGCTCGCGCTGCTGGCGCTTCTCGGTCCCCTTTTGTTGGCTGAATCCGCAGTCTTCGCCCAGGAGCGGCTGCGCTTCGCGTGGGCGGGCTTCAGCCCGACCAATAGCCCTGTATGGGTGATCGAGGATCGCAAACTTCTGCAGAAGCAGGGCGTGCAGCCCGAGATCATCGCGATCAATGCGAGCCCGATCGTGCTTCAGGCGATGCTCGCGGGCGAGATCGACGTCGCGAGCATCTCGGTCACCACGGTCGCCAGCTCGCGCCTCGCCGGCGCCGACACGGTCATGATCCTCGGCGTCGTGCCGACGTTCGTCGACTATATCGCTTCGTTGTCGAGCATCACGGCGGTCGAGCAGCTGAAGGGCAAGACCGGCGGCGTCAACCGGCTCGGCAGCACTTCCGATCTGGGACTCAGGCTCGCGCTAAGAAAACTCGGCGTCGATCCCGACAAGGACGTGAAGATCATCCCCGTCGGCGGCACGGCCGAGCGCTTCGCCTCGCTGTCGAAGGGAATCACGCAGTTCACGATTATCCCCGAGCCGTTTCTGACGCAGGCGGAGAAGCTCGGCTTTCGCAGGCTCTACCGGATCAGCGATCTCAAGATCCCCTTTTGGTGGAACGGCATCATGACGCGCGAGGCCATCGTCAAGGCCAAGCGGCCGTTACTGCAAAAACTCGTGCGCGCGATGGTCGAGGCGATTCACATCATCAAAACCGAGAAGGAATACGCCAAGGCATTGTTCAAAAAGAATCTCGGCATCGGCGATCCCGACGGCCTGGAGCGCGCCTACCACGATTACTCCAACGCCTTCCCGGAGGTTCCCTCTCCGACGCCGGACGGCGTGAAGACGATGCTCGACGACATGGCGGTGAAGGATCCGAAGGCGGCTGCCGCCGATCCTCGGGCCTTCGTCGACCCGAGCTTCGTGCGCGAGCTCGACACCTCGGGTTTTATCAAACAGCTTTACAAGAAGTAGCCGGCCGTCGCGACTAAGACTTCGTCCGCACGAGCAGCAGAATCGCGCCGACTGCGATCGCGCCGACGCCCGCCCATTGCGGAATATTGACGGTCTCTTTTTCCTTGACCGAGAGCTCCAGCGGCCCCAGTTTCGCCTCGTGCGTCTCTTTCGTGTAGCTAAAGCTGCCGTACACGAGGCCGAGAACTCCGGCGACGATCAGGACGACTGCCAGGATTCGGATCGGATTCATTACCCACCTCCTTGGACCGGCATGCGATCGGTAGTCATACCATAATTGCTCGGCCGCGCCCAAATGGTGCGCGCGGCCCGTTTGTTGACAGTGATTCGGGCGTAAGGTTAAATCCGTCCAGGATTTTAGCCCTCGGAGGAAACAGCATGCGCAACAGCTTATTCCGGATCGCCGTCATGGCCGCCGCCGCGGTCGCTTTCATTCTCGTTTGCCGGCCGGCGGCGGCGCAGGAGCGCGTCCGCATCGCGTGGGCCGGCGACAGCCCGGCGAACAGCCCGATCTGGGTGGTGGAATCGAAAGGGCTGCTCGCGAAGCAGGGCCTCAACGGCGAGGTGATCCGCATCAGCGCGAGTCCGACCGCTCTGCAGGCGCTGCTCGCCGGCGAAGTCGATGTCATCGTCACGTCGGTGACGACGCTCGTCTCGTCGCGCCTCGCCGGCGCGGACATCGTTATGATCCTGGGCATGGTGCCGACCTTCGTCGATCACATCATCTCGCTCAAGTCGATCACCGGTCTCGAGCAGCTCAAGGGCAAGACCGGCGGCGTCAACCGGCTCGGCAGCACGTCGGACCTGGGTCTCAGGCTCGCGCTCAGAAGAGTCGGCGTCGACCCGGAAAAGGACGCAAAGATCATCACCGCCGGCGGTAACGCCGAGCGCTTCGCCGCGCTCTCCAAAGGCGTCGTCCAGTTCTCGATCATGCCGGAGCCTTTCGTGGCCGAAGGCGAGAAGCTTGGATTCAGGGACCTTCTCGATATCGGCTCGCTGAAGATCCCCTTCTGGTGGAACGCCGTGCTCACGCGCGAGCCGATTCTCAAGGCGAAGCGGCCGATGTTCGTCAGGTTCGCGCGCGCGATGATCGACGCGGTCCATTACATCAAGACCGATAAAGACGGAACGAAGGCGATCTTCAGCAAGAACCTCCGCATCACTGATCCCGAGAGCCTGGAGCGCGCCTACCGCGCCTACAACGGAATCTTTCCGGAAAACCTCATGCCCACGACCGATGGCGTGAAGACGATGCTCGACGATCTCGCGCCGCGCGACCCGCGCGCGGCCTCCGCCGATCCGAAGGCGTTCGTCGACCAGAGCCTCGTCCGCGAGGTCGAGGCGTCCGGATTCGTCAAGCAGCTCTACAAGAAATAGCCGGGGAGCGGCGTGTTAAAGTATCGGTTGAGATTCGGTCGTTTTCACGCGCTCTTCTTCGCGGCGCTTGTATTCGGCTCGCTGTATGAAGCGGCCTATGCGCAGGAACGCGCGCGCATCGCTTGGGCCGGGTCGACGCTCGCGCCGACGCCGGTATGGGTCGCCCGCGACCGCGGCTTCTTCAAGAAGAACGGCATCGACGCCGAGGTGATCGCGGTCAACAGCGGCGTTACCGCGCTGCAGGCGCTGCTCGCGAAGGAGATCGAGCTCGCCGTCATCTCGGTGCCGTCGCTCGTCGCGTCGCGCCTCGGCGGGGCGGACACGACGATGATCGCGACGGTCGTCCCTTACTTCATGGACCAGATCGTCGTCGCGCCGGGCATCACGCGCGCCGAGCAGCTCAAAGGCAAGACCGGCGGCGTCAACCGGCAGAACACGTCGTCCGACATGTCGCTCCGGCACGGGCTGCGGCGCATCGGCGTCGACCCGGAAAAAGACGTGAAGATCATCGCCGTCGGCGGCAACCCCGAGCGTCTCGCGGCGCTCTCGCGCAACGTGATCCAATTCTCCATGATGGGCGAGCCGTTCACGCGCGAGGCCGAGAAGGCCGGCTTCAAAGTCCTCGTCGACATCGGCACGCTGAAGATCCCGTTCCACACCAACGGCATTCTCACGACCGAGTCGCTGCTGAAGACGCGGCGAGCGCTCGCGGAGAAATTCACGCGCGCGATGATAGAATCGATCCACTACATCAAGACCGACAAGGAAGGCACGAAGGCGGTGATCACGGCGAATCTCCGCGTGACCGATCCCGACAGCCTGGAGCGCGCCTACCGCAGCTACGCGCCGATCTTCCGCGAGGCGCCCTATCCCGACCCCGAAGGCGTCAAGACCTATCTCGACGACCTCGCGCGCACCAATCCCAGGGCCGCCGCGGCCGACCCAAAGTCGTTCGTCGACGCGAGCTTCGTGCGAGATCTGGAGAACTCGGGATTCATCAAGCAGCTGTACGGAAAATAAGAGCTAGCAGGAGCTGAAATTTATGGCAGCAACAGCCGAGGAGCATCCATTACTGAGGCCAGGACTCAACCGCTTGAAGGGGCGTGTCGCGCTCGTCACGGGAGCGAACAGCGGCATCGGCCGCGCGACCGCGCGCTTGTTCGCCCGGGAAGGCGCGCAGGTCGTCTGCTGCGACATTCAGGAATCGACCGAGCCGCGCGTCGATAAACTCATCGAGACCGACGGCGGCAAGGCGCTGTTCGCGCGTTGCGACGTGACGAAGCAAGACGACTGGGACCGCGCGGTCGCGGCGGCGCTGGAGAAGCTCGGCGGGCTCGACATCGTCTTCAACAACGCCGGCGGCGGATTGCGAAAGCTCATTCACGAGCATACGGATGAAGAGTGGAACTTCATCCTCGACTTGAACTTGAACGGGATCTTCCGCAGCGCGCGCGCCGTCATGCCGTATTTTCTGAAGATGGGCCGGGGCAACATCGTCAATACGGCCTCGACCTTCGGTCTGCTGGCGAGCGAAAAGTACCCGGCCTACTGCGCGACGAAGGCGGCGATCGTGAACCTCACCCGCGAGATGGC
>Ga0075425_100002036_pt1 | contig 20007 bp, 14 predicted proteins | sample SoiMethybrSBSTD4_FD_75300 | JGI IMG/M metagenome (GOLD analysis project Ga0075425, IMG submission 75300) | Bulk soil microbial communities from a Populus tree surrounding site in Tennessee, USA - Soil MetaG P. TD hybrid SBSTD4 | ecosystem: Environmental > Terrestrial > Soil > Tree plantation... | reverse complement strand
CTCGTAACCGACATGCGCGGTCATCTCCGCGGTCATCGCTCGCTCCAGCAACCGCTTTGTCAGTTGCTTCAACAGCCCGTTCTCCCCAATCAGGTCCTCCGGCTTCTTGTAGTCTTTCAGCAGATTGTCAATCAGCTCGTTGTCTATGGTCATCTGGCCTCCACAACCAACCTTATCTGGTTATTTGTTTGGTGACCATTTACACAAAACTTTTTACACGCTCCGACCCCTGCCCACTACTTCTTCTCCATCAGTGTCCGCGCCTTTGTTCGGAGTTCTTCCATCTCGTTCGGGCTCCGGGTTGGATCTGTGACTGCGATTACACTCTCCAGAAGCTTTTTCGCTTCGTCATTCCTTCCTTTTTTCTTATAGACTTCTGCGAGCGTCACCTTGAGCTCGGCGTTGTTTGACCAAGCCTTGAAACCTTCTTCAAGCTTCTCAATTCCACGTTTTTCGTTCCCTCCGAGGAATCGCGGAAGGTTCAAATCAATCTGACCAAGCGCCGAATAGATCGCGCCGTTCTCATATCCGGGATCTATGGCGAAGGCCGCCTCGAATTCCTTTCGGATCGTCTTGACCAGTCCCAGGCTCTGCAGAGCTCCTTTCAGATCCGCGTACTCGCCTTCGTTTGCCGCATACCAGAAATGACCTTCGACTCGTTTGTCGTCGATCGCAACCGCCTTCTTCGCGGCGTCAACACCGGCCTGAAACAGTTTCGCCTTCTTTGCCTGGTCCTTCTCGCGATCACCTGAGTAGTACCTGATTCTCGCGAGTCGCCACCACCCTTCGTAGTTCGAAGACTCGCGTGTGATGAATTGCTCCATCAGCACGAGCGCCTGCTTCAGGCTCTCAGCGTTGTCACGCGCGGCGTACAATTGATCGGCTTTGGCGATCGAATCGGCTTGAGCCGCGGGGCGGAACGCAGCGGTCGAGACAATCACTGCGGCGAACAGAATAAGATTAATCATAGGTTCTTTGATTGTTTGTTCGTCAGTATTAGTTTACCGCCGCTTTCAGCTAATTGATAAACGGGACCGCCGGCAGCGCGCGTCAACTCATCTTCTTTGGATGAATCTGTAAAAAGAAATACACGAGCACTGCCCGACCATATTCGTGCGAGATCGCTGTCGTTGATAAAAATCTCCGGTGCGTCGGCAAAGAAGGAGCCGTATTCCAGATTCGCGGAGCGGCCGTTCAGGATGTGGACCGTCTTGTGAGTATAGAAATTCAGCGACGAGCCGCCCTCGTACTCGCCGTTGATCACGATGATATCGCCCGGGAGATATTCGCGGTCGATTGATTCGGCCAGAGCGCGTGACGAAAGATATGGTTCGAACGTTCCCATGCTCAATCTCGCAAACAAGAAAAACCCAGCCATCATGAAAGCAAGCAGCACGGTCGAAGCTGTGTGCTTGCCGAGTCTTCTCAACACCAACGCTGAGATACTGCCAACTAGAAAGGTTAACGCAGTCCCGACAATTGGAAGACGCAATTCGGCCAGCGATCTCGGAGTCAGATCGAGCACGTGACCCAGTGACAACGCATATGCATCCGGATTACGAGTGAGTGTAGCCGCGATGTCGCCTTCGACGGCGATGTGTCTCGTAAACCAAAATCCCGCGGCTCCGGCGATAAACACCATCAACCCCAATGCTGCAATCGCGATCTGTGCGGCCACCAGCAAACGTTCGCGGCTTCCACTCATAATGCGAGCCTCAGCCTTCGAGAGTCCGCTCCCGATCAGCATTGCGAACGCTGGATACGATGGCATCGTGTAGTATTCCTGCGTTGTGGAGAAGCAGAAAAACAGGATCACCATCGCTGCCCAAACAATCAGAAACAGAGTCGAATTCTCTTCGCGATTCAGATTCTTGAGGCGTCGAGGAAAGTCTCTTATCGCCAATGGGAGAAAGAGGGTCCATGGAAACAACCACACCAAATGAAGTCCGAGAAATAAGGGAAGGGGCACGGTGTCGTAGTCGGCCGGATAGCGTTTGCCGATGTATCGCAGCAAGTGCTCGTTCATGAAATAGAACCAGAAAAAACCCCGGCCCTGAGTGGGGCTAGGCGTGCCGATCATCAGGCTTCCGGAATTACTTAGGCCGGCGGCAATGTGCCACGGTGCGGCGATCAACAGGAACAGCAGAGCCCCGGTAAACAGCTTCATCTCTCCGAGCCTCTTGAGCTGACCGGTGATGAGCAGATAAGTGAAGATGATTATCGCCGGAAAGGCGGCGCCGACGAGTCCCTTTGTGAGAACCGCTAGCGCCCCGAAAACATAGATCCCATAGTAATAACGTGATTCGCCCTCCTCTCTGCCTCGTAGGAAACAGTAAAACGCCATCGTTATGAATAGTGTGAGCAACACGTCAGGCCAAAGGACTCTGGTGAACAGAAAAATTCCGATGCACGAGCCTATCGCTATCGCCGAGTAAAAGCCGGCCTTTGGTCCAAACGCGAAGTTCCCGAGAAGCAGGGTCGCCAACATCAAGCCAAGAGCTGCGAGTGCGATGGGAAGCCGCGACGGGAATTCGCTTACGCCAAAAAGCTTGTATGACAAAGCGATCGACCAATACATCAGCGGAGCTTTCTCGAGGTAACGAATTCCGTTGGCGTGAAGCGTGATCCAGTCGCCGGACGCGGCCATTTCACGGGCAGCTTCGGCGTGCACGGTGTCGGCGTCATCGAGGAGAGCGGGGGGATGACCACAATTTGCGAGGTAAATCGCACCCCAAAGAGCAAGCAGCACCAGGACCTGATTCCGAGTTCGCATCAAGCAAGTTGTTATAACAAAGTGCTTTCGGTTTCCTCCAACTGTTTTCGAGAGATTGAACGCGCCCACTCACTTCGAGGGCAACCGAGGGATCGTGATGAGCAATCCAACCTGGACTGGGATGTCGTAGTAGTCGAGGTTGACAAGAGATGCGGCTGTCAGGACTGAATAAGAGAAGGACAAATCGCTAAGTACTGCTAACAAAAGGTTTCCCAGTATGACCGATCCGAGGATCAACCAACCGTGCGCGTGTCCCCCTACTTCCCGTGATGGGTCCTCAAGAACATCAATGATGGTCAAATTCTCCTCGGTAAGCTATCATTGACGGGATTTGAGCAGAGAGCTAAGGACGAAAAGGATCATGCAGTCGACCAGTGGATTTCATAAAATTACAGCCATTCTTTCGCTATTAGTTATCTTTGTATCATCAGTCCTCGTTCCAACCGCCCAGGCACAAACCAACGCCGGAGTCATAAAAGTTACTGCAGTCGACGAGTCTGAGAAGCCGGTCTCCGGTGCGGTAATCGCGTTGAAGTTAAAAGGCGCCGTGGTTGGCACCGCGACCACCAACGAAAAAGGCGAGGCTGAGTTTACTAAGATTGCGCAAGGTACCTACGAAGTCGTTATCGCAAAAGATACCTTCGAACCGCTGACGCAGAGCGATTTAGTACTGGCAGCCGGTGCCTCGGTCGAAGTCAAGTTCACAATGATCCCGAAGGTTCAGCTGAAGGATGTCGTTGTGAACGTCAACGCGACTTCGGAGGATCCGCTGGTGAAGGGCGCTTCGCCTGCTGACTCGCTCAAGCGCGCCGAGGTGAAGACAATCCCGTCCAAACCGGCGACAGTCAAAGATACGTTGCCGCTGGTGCCGGGTGTTGTTCGATCCACCGAAGGCGAGATCAAGATCTCCGGAGCCGGCGAGCACCGCAGCGCGCTAGTTGTCAACGCCGCCGATGTCACCGATCCGGCTACCGGTCAGTTCGGTGTCACCGTTCCTGTCGACAGCGTCGAGAGCATCGAAGTTTTCAAGACTCCTTACCTCGCTCAGTTTGGCAGGTTCACCGCCGGTGTTGTCTCAGTGGAGACGCGGCGCGGCGGCGAAAAGTGGAACCTCGAGCTTAATGATCCGTTGCCCGAGTTTCGAATTCGCAGCGGTCATCTGCGAGGGCTGCGCGAAGCGTCGCCGAGGGCAACTTTCAACGGCCCGCTGATCGCCGGCAAGCTCTACTTGTCGGAAGGTCTCGAGTACGACCTGCAGAAACGTCCTGATCGCACTCTTCCGTTTCCGTTCAACGAGAGCAAACAGGAATCGGTGAATTCGTTCACTCAGCTCGACTATATTTTCTCGCCGACGAACACCTTGACCGGAACGTTCCACGTGGCGCCGCGTCAAATGGAATTCGTCAATCTCGATTTCTTCAACCCGCAACCGGTGACGCCAACGTTTAATGCGCATGATTACACCGGAACTCTGATTGATCGTCTGACCATCGGCAACAATCTTCTGGAAAGTACGCTGGCGGTGAAGAGATTCAGCGGCAACGTCTGGGGGCAGGGTACTGAGAATATGATCCTGACGCCAACGGGTAATGCCGGAAACTACTTCAGTCAACAGAATCGCCGAGCATCGAGAGCTGAATGGCTTGAGACCTATTCGTTTGCTCCGATGTCCTGGATGGGTTCTCACAATCTGAAGATTGGGAGCTCGGTCGCGCACACTCGAAATCGCGGGGATTTTCTGGCGCGTCCGGTTGAGATCGAAGACATCGAAGGCAGGCTGGTAAAACGGATTGACTGGGTAGGCGGACACGCCTTTGATCGAACGGATCTGGAAACCGCATTTTTCGTGCAGGATCATTGGACGATGACTCCCAGGCTGGCGCTCGATTACGGCATTCGTTTCGAGCGGCAGGGAATCACCGAGTCGACGAGGGTCGCACCTCGGATCGGCGTCGCCTGGACTCCGTTCCCAAATCAACAGACCACGATTCGCGGCGGGTTCGGATTGTTTTATGACCGCGTGCCGTTGAGCGTATTTGCATTCGACGGCTATCCGGAGCAGGTGATCACCACGTTCGGACCTGACGGCGAAATCATCGATGGTCCGCATCATTTCATAAACATCACCGATAGCGCCGAGACAAAGTTTCCGTTGCTGTTCAGCAAGAATGTAGTCGGGAACTTTTCGCCGTACAGCGAGACCTGGAACGTCGAAGTCGAGCATCCGATAAACAGGATGCTCCGAGTGCGAGCCAACTATCTTCAAAGCAACTCGCTGGGCACTGTAATTTTCACTCCGAAGGTCGTTCAGGGTCAGGACGCGCTGGTTCTGGGGGGTGGTGGCAAATCGGGCTATCGCCAGCTGGAGTTGACTGCACGGTTGACCCTCAACGACGGACAGCAGATGTTCTTCTCGTATGTACACAGTCGTTCACAGGGCGACCTGAACGAGTTCAACAGCTATTTGGGCAACTTCCCGTTTCCGGTTGTAAGAACCAATACATTTTCGAATTTGTCTGGAGACTTGCCTAATCGCTTTCTTGCCTGGGGAACGGTGAGGCTGCCGTGGAGGATGAGAATTGCGCCGATGGTCGAATGGAGAAACGGGTTCCCGTATTCGTCAATCGATGCGGCGCAGAATTATGTTGGGACTCCAAACGCCACCAGGTTTGCTGATTTCTTCTCCCTTGATTCCAGAGTGTCGAAAGACTTCAAGGTGAATGATAAGTACTCGCTTCGCCTGTCTGTAAGTGGATTCAACGTGACGAATCACTTCAACCCACTTCAGGTTCACTCCAACATCGATGATCCGGCCTACGGGGTGTTTTTTGGAAATCACAGGAGACGCTTCCGGCTTGATTTCGACGTTATCTTCTAGCATTTTTCATCACAATCAAACGTTGCGTCGTCCGCATTGAACAGCGGGCGACGTACTACGTCTGAAATCAATCCTGATAGATAAGACGAGGTTTGCTATGAAGCACGCGCTTGCTCTTTGTACCGTTCTCTTGCTCTCGGTCAATTCGCTTTCACAACATCAACACTCCGCTGGTGACTCAAAGCCGGCAACAATGATTGCCGGCCTCGGTGAGGTTCATCACAAGGTCTCAACATCGAATCCGGAAGCGCAACGATTTTTTGATCAGGGCCTCGCGCTGGTCTACGGGTTCAATCACGAGGAAGGTATCCGCTCGTTCAATAAGGCGACCGAGCTCGACCCGCAGCTGGCGATGGCCCACTGGGGAGTAGCTCTCGCGCTTGGGCCGAACATCAACATGGATGTCGATCCCGATCGCGAGAAGGCCGCCTACGAAGCAATTCAACGCGCTCTCAAGCTTGCGCCAAAAGCGTCCGAAGCGGAACGAGACTATATCAACGCCCTGGCGAAGAGGTATTCGAACGATCCGAAGGCAGACCTCAAAAAACTTAACGCTGACTATCGAGTTGCGATGCGTGAGGTGACGAAGCGATACCCGGACGACCCCGACGCGGCCACGCTCTATGCCGAAAGCATCATGCTGCTCAGCCCGTGGCAGTATTGGTTGAGCGATGGAAGGCCTGGCCCCGGGACTCTTGAGATGGTTGCGGTCCTCGAGACTGTGCTGAGACGAGATCCGCAACACCTCGGCGCAAATCACTACTATATCCACGCCGTGGAAGCTTCGCCTAATCCTGAGTGGGCGCTGCCCAGCGCGCAACGGCTAAAGGTTCTTGCGCCGGCTGCCGGACATCTTGTGCACATGCCGGCACACATAGATATTCGTTCCGGGAACTACGACGCTGCAGCGCGAAGCAATGCGTACGCGGCAGAAGCGGACCGCGAATACTTCAAACTCACCGGTCAACAGGGCATGTATCCAATGATGTACTACAGCCACAATCTGCATTTTCTGGCTGTGGCTCACGCAATGCAGGGTCGGTTCAGTGATTCGACGCGGGCAGCTAATCAACTCGACGCGCATCTGCGAACTTTTTTGCAGCGGGATGCTACGTCAGCGGATCCGTTTCTGGCAGTCATCGACACGTTCCTGCCTACCACCACATTGATTCTGATTCGTTTTCATCGGTGGGACGAGATTTTGAAGCTGCAGACGCCCGATAAGAAGCTGACGGCAAGCACAATATTGTGGCACGCCGGCCGTGCTCTTGCGTACGCATCCACTGGACGAGTCGAGGACGCCGAGAAAGAAAGAAGCTTGATGCAGGCGGCGCTCAAGTCTTTCCCGGCGGAACGACCATACGGGTTTAACAAGGCGTCTGACGTTTTTGCGATACCGCAGGAATTAGTAAACGCCAGAATCGCATTAGCGAAAAAGGATCGAACGGCAGGTCTCGGGGCTTTGAAGAAAGCTGTGCAGCTCGAGGATGCGTTGAGCTACGACGAGCCCGAGGATTGGTACATTCCGAGCAGGGAGGCGCTGGGTGGTCAGTTGATGATTGCCGGAGATTATAAGGAAGCCGAGAAGGTATTTCGCGCTGAACTCGAAAAGCACAGAAGAAATGGCCGGGCGCTGTTTGGGCTTATGGAGAGTCTGAAAGCGCAAGGTCGAACGGACGTTGCGGATTTTGTTCGAAGGCAATTTGAAGATGCGTGGCAGAATGCGGATATCAAGTTGCGAATCGAGGATTTGTAAGAAAAGGTTCAAAGTTCCGGGTTCAGAGTTTCGAGTTCAGGGTGTCGTAAGGAGACGTGAACTCGTAGCCAGAACACGTAACCATAAACCTGGAGCTTGAACGCTGAACACGGAACCCGGATCGTTGGACTTCGTGGGGTCCGACTGTTAAACTTTCTTCGTTCTGTGGCAACCCGAGCGTTGCTATTTGGTTTGATTTCGGGAGCGTCTTGTCTTAGCTCGGAGAGCGTTTGATCCTGCTTTTCACCCTCTTCCCGCAAGGTCTTGGAAGTTCCTCTTAGCCAGTTTCAGGAGAAATATGGGCAAACGAATGTATGTAGGTAATCTATCCTACCAAACTACCGAAACAGAGCTCAGCAACCTGTTCGAACAGGTCGGGCCGGTCGAATCTGTCAACATCATTACGGACCGGGACACCGGACGATCGAAAGGGTTCGGCTTTGTAGAAATGAGCAACGAGGATGCCGAGAAAGCGATCGCGCAGTTCAACGGTACCGATCTAAACGGACGCGCTCTCACGGTAAATGAAGCAAGACCGAGAGAAGAACGCTCCGGTGGTGGTCGTGGCGGTTACGGCGGCGGTCGAGGCGGCGGACGAGGCGGCGGCGGCGGCGGTGGTCGCGGCGGCTACGGAAATCGCTACTAATCGGCTCTTTCATCACGGCCCCGCGGTTCGCATCCGCGGGGCCCATCCAGCATTTGTTAACGGTTCCGGAAGTCGACACGATCGGACGTTTGTCTTACATTGAGCGAGTCTCCGGGTCATTGAATCGAATGGAGGTCTGAGGAGTTGGATGGCTGTTCGTCTTTTTGTCGGTAATCTTCCATACAACGCAACCGAAGCTGCGTTGCGCGAGCACTTTTCTGCTGTTGGTCCGCTTTCTTACATATATCTCCCCACAGACCGCGACTCGGGCAAACCGCGTGGCTTCGCGTTCGTTGAATTCGCCGAGCGAGCTCACGCCGAAGCGGCGATCAGAAAGTTCAACAACCAAATGTTTATGGGACGGCCACTCGCCGTCAATGAAGCTCGCGAACGAGATAGCCGGCCACCGTCATCAGCCCCGCGTCCGCCAGCACCCATCCGAGACGTACCCGAGATGCCGTCAGCCGAACGGCCGGCCGGCCGGAACTTCGGACCAGATGCCGCCCCGCGTAGAGCCCACCGCAAACCCGGAGGTCGCGGAGCCAAAGGCGAGCGACAGCCGAAACAACCGATCCGCGAACGCGGCGGCGGCCGCTTTTTTGGCGACGAAAGTGACGACAGCGCTGATGATGATCTTATCGGCGAGAACTTCGCCAGCCGAGTCAGCGATTCGGATGACGAGTAGTTCGTTCGCGCCTCTGCGCCGCCTCGACTAAGCCTGGAAATCATAACTATCATCTAGCAAGGAGAAACTATGGCGAAAAAATCTAGGCCGACTTTTCAAAAGCGAGAAAAGGAAAAGGCTCGTCAACAACGACAGAAGGAAAAAGAGCAGCGCCGGATGGAAGCAAAGGATCGACCTCGCGTCCAGCGCATCGCCGGTGAAGATCCGGATATCGCGGGTATTCGCCCCGGTCCACAAGCGCTGCCCGAACAGTGGGACTACACCAACAACGAATAATCTCCCCGACCACGCTAACCGAGTCGCCCGGCCTTTTTTCCTGATCACAATTCAAAGCAGGTCACGCGAGGGTATCTAGTCACCCGAAGCACGGATACCCCTCGCCGGGCGCCCCTGCCTTCAGATTTTCCAGTAAATCTGTACTCCCTGCGTGTTAGAATCCCGATTGAGCCCCCGATTGAGCCAATGACCGACCCAATCGAGTTCTCGCTCAAGGACCTGGCTGATGACTGACACGATCGAGTTCAACCTGAATGCGACTGACCGTTCCGTCCAGATCGAAGACGGCGTGTCGCTGTTAGAACTCCTGCGCGATCGCTGTGGAATCATATCGCCCAAGGATGGCTGCAGTCCGACGGGTCAATGCGGATGCTGCACCGTAATCGTCGACGGCAGAGCCGTCGTATCTTGCGCAATGCCCGCAAAAAGCGTTGCCGGCAAATCGGTACTCACCCTGGAAGGTTTCAGCGAGCTCGAACGTGAGACGTTCGCGGATAGTTTTATCGCCGCCGGCGGTTTGCAGTGTGGCTTCTGCACACCCGGTATAGTGGTGCGCGCAAAAAACCTGATCGATAAAGATCCTGATCCAAACGACGACCAGATCAACAGGATCCTGAGCATGCATCATTGTCGGTGTACCGGCTACGTAAAGATCGTTGATTCAATAAAGATCGCGGCCAAGTCTCTGCGAGGAGAAGCGCCGATCTGTTCCGACGGAAAGGCCGGACGGGTTGGCACCAGTACTCCAAGATATGAGTGTCGAGATCTTGCGTTGGGTGACCGTCCTTATATCGACGACATGAACTTTCCCGGCATGCTCCACGGAGCGGTGCTGTTGTCCGAGCATCCGCGCGCTCTGATAAAAGGCATCGATACCAGCAAAGCGAAAGAGATCCCTGGCGTGGTTGCGATCGTCACCGCGGCTGACACGCCGGGACAAAGACACCAGGGTTTGATTTACAACGACTGGCCGATGTTTGTTGCGGAAGGCGAGGAGACTCGCTACGTAGGCGATGTTATTGCCGCGGCGGCGGCGATCGACCGGCGCACTGCGCGCAAGGCCGCGCAGGCCATCGAAGTCGACTACGAGGTGCGCGAACCGGTAACCAACCCTGAGGATGCGTTAAAGACCGACGCCCCGAAGCTTCACAAGAAGGGAAACCTGCTGAGCAAGTCGGAGATCAAGCGCGGCGATGTTGAAAGCGCGTTGGCGAATTCTGCTCACGTTGTCAGCCATACGTTTCAGACTCAGTTCATCGAGCATATGTTTCTCGAGCCTGAGGCTTGTATCGCGATGCCCGAGGGAGACGGGCTCAGGGTTTATACACAGGGTCAGGGGGTCTTTGACGATCGCAGACAGATAGCATCTTTTCTGGGGATGCCCCCGGAAAAGATCTTTGTAGCGCTGATTACAAACGGCGGAGCTTTTGGCGGCAAGGAAGACATGAGTATTCAGGCTCAAACCGCGCTGCTTGCCAGGGTCACCGGCAGCCCGGTGAAGCTCACGCTAAGTCGGGAAGAGAGCCTCCGGCTACATCCAAAGCGACATCCGATCAAAATGAAGTACACGGTCGGGTGCGACGCCGAAGGCCGCCTGACAGCTGTAAAGGCGGACATGATCGGCGACAAGGGCGCCTACGCCTCCGTCGGATCGAAAGTCCTCGAACGCGCGGCGGGTCACTGCACAGGCCCTTACAACGTTCCAAATGTGCACGTCGTATCGCTCGCTGCGTACACCAACAATCCGCCTTGCGGAGCGATGCGAGGTTTCGGAGCAAATCAAGCGGCATTCGCGATCGATTCGATGGTGGATATCCTGGCTGAGAAAGTCGGTATCGACGGCTGGGAAATTCGTTACCGAAACGCGCTCGATATTGGCAGCACGTTCTGCACCGGTCAGCAAATGGAATCAAGCGTCGGACTCAAGAAGACGCTCGAAGCGGTAAGAGATATCTACCGAGGCGCGAAGTATGCCGGGATTGCTTGCGGTATCAAAAACGTCGGGATTGGCAACGGCGCGCCCGAATACGGCAGGGCGATGCTCGAAGTCCGTGACGACGGCACGGTCGGGATCTACACCGGTTTTACGGAGATGGGGCAGGGTCTTTTCACCGTGCTGCAGCAGACCGCTTGTGAAGAGACTGGTTTGCCTCCGGGCGTTTTCAGCTTTGTTTCGGCCGACACAAAATATCCGGTGGATTGTGGTCAGACCACCGGATCTCGCGGGACGTTTCTGGGCTGCCGCGGCGTGCAGGAAGCTGCCAAAAAACTCAAAGCAGATCTGGATACGAACAGGACACTAAAAGATCTCGCGGGTAAGACGTACTACGGAGAAGTGTTGATCGACGATACGGTTTCGCTCGAGGCGAAGGTCGAAAAACCGAAGACTCATTTTGCATACGGGTTTGCGACTCAAGTGGTGATCCTGGATGACGAAGGGCGGGTAAAGAAAGTCGTCGCGGCGCATGATGTCGGCCGGGTCCTAAACCCGACGTTGCTTGAAGGTCAGATCGAAGGCTCGATTCATATGGGTCTGGGATACGCGTTGAGCGAGGAGTTTCGAGTTGAGAACGGCATACCGCAGACGATGACCGTCAATTCGCAGGGGCTTCTGCGAGCGCGGCATATGCCCGACGTCGAATTGATTATGATCGAGGATCGGCATCCGCAGGGTCCGTTTGGAGCAAAGGGCGTCGGGGAGATCGGTCTGGTGCCGACCGCTCCGGCAGTCGCCGGGGCACTTTATAAGTTTGATGGGATTCGAAGGTTCACCCTACCAATGAAAGACTCGCCTGCGGCGCGGTTCATCCGCGGCAATAAGTAGCCTTTCCTGCAAAAGTAGCTTTTCCAACAAAACCGTTGACGAATAGAAGAAGCCGTTCATAATGGCCGTATCCTCCAAGTAAATCTTGGCTTCTACCCCCGGAGAAGAATTCTTTCGCGGTTTGAGGAAGATGGCTAACTCCGGAGTGCTAATTCGCGGCTCAGCGCCGATGAACACCGGCAAGCTGATCAGTGCCTACTATCTGGAGATCGAATATCTCCTCGAACGCATCGAAGGTGCGTCGAGCCATTATCAAACGCTGGGTGTCGAGCGCACCGCCACAAACGAAGAAGTCATAAACGCATACCAGAAAGCGGTGACCGTTCTCCACCCGTCTTATCACAAGGTGAGAGCATCGGTGCCCGACGAGATGTTGGTGCGCGTCGACCAGGCATTCAAAAAAGTTTCACAGGCATTCTCTGTTCTCACAAACGCAAAACTCCGACGACAATACGACGTAGAAAAACGATCCCCGCGTTCGTACAAGACGATCCCGCTCGAACTACCCGATTCTCCTACACCGGGCACAAACGGCGCCGAAGCAAAGAAGAAGACTTCGCGATCCGGTTCGCTCAACAAAACAAAAGTAACGAAAGAGAACACGGCGTCAAACACAGAACCGGAAACAAAGGAAGAAAAGCAAGCGACTGAAAATCCGGTCAGTGAAGCCAAGCCAGCGTTTGTGAACAACGGTCACTCAGTCAATAGCTTGTCGGCTAGCGAAACCGCGAGGGTGACGACTGAGTCGGTTCAGATTAGTGTCGCCTCGGAAATGCGACCAGTTTTCACCAAGTCAGGGATAAAAGGCACAACGGAGCGACGTCGTTGTGAACGTTTCAAACTCACAGTGCCTGTGTTGATAGCCGGTTATGACAACAACGGTGGAAAGTGGCAGGAAGTAACAAAGACTATCGATGTTAGCCGGATCGGCGTAGCGCTAAAGATGCGAAGACGCGTCAAACATGGTCTGGTAGTGCACATCACATTGCCGTTGCCGACCAAACTCCGCAGTCACGGGTTCTCTGAGGCCGGCTACAACATGTACGCGATCGTCCGACGAGTTGAGCCGTTGATAGATGGCGTGCGAGTTATTGGTTTGGAGTTCATTGGTGCGAGTCCGCCGAGCGACTACCTGTACAAGCCGTGGGCCACGTTCAGGACTCAGAAGTGGAATGGCTTGGATCGGCGGCGCGAGCCTCGAGAGAAGCGCTCCGAAGCGGTCGCAGTCGAGTACCTGGACGAAACGATGCAGCAACTTGCTCGCGAAGCCGGGATCACAGAGGACGTCAGCCTTAACGGCGCTCGGATTTGTGTCAGATCGGCGCCACCCGAGTTTGAATTTGTAAGAGTGACCAGCCAGAATCGCAACTTCAACAGCCTTGCGCTACTTCGGAATCAGTGGTCGGGCACGGATGGTTACGAGCGTCTGTGTGTCCAATTTATCGACCAGCGCTGGCCGATGTAGACGAAGGAGCATGAAATGGGGAGACTGGGGGACGGGGGGAGCGTGCAACCTTCTTAGACCTCTTTCTATGTCCATCCGCCATTCTCGATCTTCTAACCTCGATTTTCTCCCGATCCTCCGTCACCCCGTCTCCCCGTCCCTCTCTTTTAATCCGTACGCGACCTAAGTAGAATTCTCCGGGAACCGAGGCTACTGCTCGTTTCGGCCGTGAGCCTTACCGCGGTCTAACAAAAGGAGTCGCGATGCCATCCAATGACTGCCAATCCGAACACGACATCATTCGACTGAACAACGAGTGGGTCGCCGCGTTGATCGGGCGTGATACCGAAAGCCTCGCGCGAGTCATGGCTCAGGACTGTACTTTTACTTACCCTCTCGAAGGAGACGGAACCGAGCAGTTCATCGCGGACGTCGCGTCGGGCGATTTGAAAGTCGAGGCGATGGTTCGTGAGAATGTCGAAGTGCGAGTGTTCGGCAAGACCGCGGTGCTTACCGGAGTGGACACCGCGACTTGGATCTACAAAGGCCACGCTATTTCCGGCTACTATCGCTCGATTCACGTTTACGCCGAGCGCGATGGACGCTGGCAGTTGGTGGCCATTCAAGCATGTCCGATCTCTCAATGACCTTCGATCGAGGGAGCCATCCGGGAACCGCGGGGATAATCTGACGCTCGCGACATCCCATTCCAAAACCGATGATTGATTCGCTGCTTATCAAAGGTGCGACTGTGATCACGCTCGATGCGCACGATCGTGTGTTTGAAGGCGATGTGCTCATCGAGTCGGGCCGAATCAGCGCATTGGGCGAGAGTCTCACTGGCGATCGACGCTCTCGAGGCGAGGTGATTGATGCGAAGGGCAAAATTCTCTTGCCCGGTTTTGTTCAAACGCACATCCATCTTTGCCAGACTTTATTTCGAGGCGTGGCCGACGACCTCGCTCTGATCGATTGGCTCCGAAAACGAATCTGGCCAATGGAAGCCGCGCATACCGTTGACTCGCTCTATGCATCGGCGCGTCTCGGAATTGCGGAGCTCATTCGCGGCGGCACCACGTGCGCGCTGACGATGGAGACGGTTAATCATACCGAGGCCGTCTTCCGGGCGGTCGAGGAGACCGGATTTCGCGCGACAGTCGGCAAGTGCATGATGGACAAGGGAGATGAAGTGCCGGCGGCGCTTCGCGAAGAAACCGAGTCCTCGATTTCAGAGTCGCTGGCACTCCTGGAAAAATGGCACGGTCGCGCGAATGGTCGGATTCGTTATTGCTTTGCTCCTCGTTTTGCGCTCAGTTGTACTCGCGAGTTGCTTGAACAGGTCTCGCAGTTGAGTCGATCGCGCGGTGTAGTCGTCCATACTCACGCGTCGGAAAATCGTGAAGAGATTCAAATCGTCGATCGCGAGACCGGCACTCGGAACATCAAGTATCTCAACGACGTCGGCCTTGCGGCTCCGAACGTGGTCCTGGCTCATTGTGTACACCTTAACGAAGATGAGCTCGAGATCCTGCGAGCTACCGGCACAAACGTGGCTCACTGTCCGTCCTCAAACCTCAAACTGGGATCGGGGTTTGCGCCGGTCGTCGAGATGATCAATCGAGGCGTATCGGTTTCGCTCGGAGCCGATGGCGCTCCGTGCAACAATCGCCTCGATATGTTCACCGAGATGCGAACCGCGGCATTGATTCAAAAGGCGCTGCACGGGGCTGAAGTCTTGCCGGCGCGGACGATGCTCAGGATGGCGACGATCGACGGCGCGCGCGCATTGGGCCTGGAGAAAGAGATCGGTTCGATAGAGCTCGACAAACGCGCAGATCTGACCTTGTTGGATTTGGAAACTCTGCACACTACGCCGCGTCCTGATCCGATCTCGACTATCGTGTACGCTGCGGAAGCAGGCAACGTTGATACGGTGATCATTGACGGTATCGTTGTGATGCGCGAAGGGAAGCTCACCACACTTGATGAGAAGCGGGTGATCGAAGCGGCAAGCCAACAGTCAAGGCTATTGAGCGAGTCGTTAGAAAAGCGGTGATATCGCCGATCTCAGTGCGTCAATCTACCGAAGCCACTTTCACGGCATCGTTCTGAACCGCGACCTTAGCGTCTTTTGAATCGTTCGCCGGCTCGTGAGATGACTGCTCGTTGATGAGACGGGTGACTTTTGGCTTAAGCCAGAACACCGCCAGCGCAGCGGCCGTTACGTTGCACGCTACTGCGGTCCAGAATCCCGGCAACCAGGAACCAGTCGCAGCCATCAGCCACGCCGCGCCCGGGCCGCCGAGAATCGAGCCAATACCCTTGGCGGTATACTGAATACCGTAGTTGGTCGTCGAGTAGCGTGTGCCAAAGATGTCGGCAATAGCCGCAGGGAACAACGAATAGATATCTCCCCAGGCAAAGAACATCAGACCCGATAGCCCAACAAACCACAAGGGATTCGAAAGCGTGAGAGTGAGTGCGGTTATTGCCACCGCCTCCAACACGAACACAATCGCCATCGTATCGTAACGTCCGAGATGATCCGACACCCAACCAAAGAACGGTCTCGCCGAACCGTTGAGCACCTGATTGAGCAGCAACGTCAGCGATAGGATTGTGACGCCGCCAAACAAAACATAACCATCGAACTTGTAGGTGATCGCGATAGGCTTTAACTGGGCGGTCATCATCAGACCGCTTGCCGTAACCAGGGTCATCATCAGGTAGAGCACGTAGAACGCCCCACTGTTCAGCATTTCCCGCGGAGTATAGTCGCGAGACGACTGTTGGACCTTGCGCCGGACCTTCGCTTTTATCGATTCCCAACCGGCGGGCAACCACCCCACCGGCGGCATTGCCAGAAACATAGAGGCAAGCAACACTACGATCCCCTGAATGATTCCCCAAGTAATGAACGCCGAGCGATAACCGCTGGCTTTGATCATGTGTTCGATCGGTAGACCCGTCAGCGCGGTGCCGAATCCATACGAACCCGCTACTAACCCTACGCACAGACCGCGACGTTCCGGGAACCACTTCATTGCAACGCCAACGCAAGCGCTGTAGACGGCGCCCGTTCCGAGTCCACCTATTCCGTAAAACAAATAGAGCACAAGCAGAGATTTTGCGAAGCCAGCACCGACCCACCCCGCGCCCACCAGGAAACTTGCGAGCGCCACGACGATACGTGGGCCAAAACGATCGACGAGAAATGCGCTGATCGGAAACAAACCGGTCTGGGCGATTACGAAAAAGGTGAACGCCCACTGAACTTCATCGAGAGGAGCGTTGAGACTCTTTGTCAGATCAGGCGTGAACAACGTCCACGCGTACTGGAGATTTGCTATAGCCAGCATTGCAACCGCGCAAGCGGCAAGTATTCGCCATCGCGCTACCTCACTATTGGTCCTCCGAACTGCACTCATCCGCCCCCTCCAGTTTTATTTCTTGCGGTCAAGCTTCTTGAATCGTCAAAAAACGGTAATGAAAATACCAAATGTAAATGACAGATGGAAATCGAGGGTTACCACAGTGCGTCAAATATTACTTCTTCGCGTTTTGCGCCAACAACTTCATGCAGGCGTAAACCGCTTCAGTGCGTGGAAGAGAGAGCCCCATCTTTTTGCCCAACTCGACGACAGCGCCGACTATTGATTCGAGTTCGGGCGGGCGGCCGGACTCGATGTCCTGCAGCATAGACGTCTTATGTTGACCAACCTTTTCAGCGCCTTCGAGTCGCTGAGTTACCGAGATGCCAATTTCGATCCCGAGACGACGGGCGACGCCTTCGGCCTCGGTCATTATTGCACTCGCTAGCTCTCTCGTTTCTTCGCAACGAACGATATCGACGAGCGTAGCTCTCGAGAGCGCGCTGATCGGGTTGAACGCGACGCTGCCCATGAGCTTGACCCACATATCGTGTCGAATGTCCTGGCGGATCGGGCAGCGCAAACCGGATTTTATGAGAGCATCGGCGATCTTGCGGCATCGTTCGCTTTTCGATCCGTCAGGTTCCCCGATGGCAAATCGGGTACCTTCGATGTGCTCGACGACACCCGGTTCGATGATGATCGTCGAAGGATAGACGATGCAGCCGATGACTCTCGCCGAATCGATATGAGTGTTTATGACACCGCCAGGATCTACTGATTCAAGATGAGTTCCATCCCATTCACCGCCGTGTTTGTAGAAGTACCACCATGGAATTCCATTCTGCGCGCTGACGATCGAAGTATCCGGTCCGACAAGCGGCGCGAGACGCGGAGCCATATCGGTGAGGCTATGCGCCTTGAGTGTAAGTAAAACTACATCGACGGGGCCGATCGTCGCGGGGTCTTCTACGGCCTGCGGTCGCGCATCGAATTCTCCCAGCGAGCCTTGTACGCGTACGCCGCGTTCCTGCAACGCGCGCAGGTGTGCTCCGCGCGCGATCAACGTTACGTCTTCACCTGATCTGGCGAGCATAGCGCCCGCGAACGCCCCGATCGCGCCGGCGCCGACTATTGCGAATTTCATAACGATCTCATTAGCGCGGGTTGGTCCTCAGCGCACATTGTCGGTGCTGTTTCAAAACTGGAGATGTCCACTGAGAATATGTTGAAGATACCGGCGCGGGCCGGAGGATTCCGCTAGCGGGCTTTGACTAGTATGGTCAGTGCTTTTATGGACCCGATGTTTTTGCGACAACCGCAGCGACGTTGCGACGTTGAATCTTGCCGGTAGCAGTACGAGGAATCGCTTCGAGTATGTAGATCGTCTTCGGGCATTTGAAGTCTGAGAGCGATGAGCTGCAGTGAGCGAGAATCTCAGCTTCTGTTGCCGGAGCGCTCAGAACAACCGCCGCTGCGACCTCCTCTCCATAAATCCGATCTGCGACTCCGAAACATACTGCTTCAGAAACGGCCGGATGATCGAGCAACACCTCGTCTATCTCACGGGGGGAGATCTTCTCGCCGCCACGATTGATGAGCTCTTTTATCCGACCAACCAGCGTCAGATAGCCATTCGCATCCAGCTGACCCTGATCGCCGGTGCGGAACCACCCGTTGGTGAAGGATGCGGCATTGGCCTCGGGGTTTCCTTCGTAACCGCTAAAAACGTTGGGCCCTTTGATCGAGACTTCGCCGATGCTTCCAGCGGGCAGTTCGTCGCCTCGCTCATTCAGAATCGCGATGCTCACAGAAGTGCCGCAGCCGACCGAACCCGGTTTGCGAACGCCAGGCGGCAACGGGTTAGAGGCCATTTGATGAGCGGCCTCGGTCATGCCGTAGGCCTCGAGTATCGGCGCGCCGAACCTTTCTTCTATGTCTGCCATCATCGACGGCGGCAACGCAGCGCTGCAGGAACGAATAAACCGCAGATGTTCTGAGCCCGCAGGTTTCAATCCGGGCTTGGCTCTCGAAAGCAGAACCTGATGGATCGTGGGAACCGCTGAATACCAACTCGCGCGATGATCGCGCACAGTCGCCCAGAAAGAGAGGGGGTTGAAACGAGGCGGCACCACCACCGTCCCGCCGGTGAAGAGAGTCGCAAACGTCGACGCTACAAGCCCGTGTACGTGAAACAGAGGCATTACGCAGAGCGAGACATCCTCGGGTGTCAGTTTGTAAGTCGCAGACACATTTCGAGCAGAGGTCAGCAGATTCGCGTGCGCCAGCGGAACTCGTTTGGGTCGACTGGTAGTGCCGCTGGTGTGAAGGATCAAAGCAACGTCTTCCGGCTTTGGCTGTTCGACGGCGCGCGCCGGACCAACCGATTTTGCCGCGGAGAGCTGCACAACCCCATCGGCGTCCAGCGAGGCCTCGATGATCAGGACTTTGTCGCCGGCGGCGGCTCGGGCTTCAGCGCTGTTTGTCGAAGGGACGATCAGCGCCCGCGCGTCGGTGTCTTTGAGATAGAAGTCAAACTCGTCGGTTTTGTAGGCAGGATTGAGCGGCGCCGCAGTGCCAACCGTAGAAGCCGCAAGAAACGCAACGATAGTTTCGAGACCATTCGGCAACGCCATTGCGATACGATCGCCGCGGCCCAGACCTAGCTTCCCGAGAGATGCGCTGACGCTATCAACCTGTTTTCGTAGCTGTTCGTAGGTGACGGCCGGTCCGCCGCCAGCCACGATAAGTGCAGGGTGAGAAGGATTACCGTTTTCAAGCAGATCGAGAATCATATTTGTTATTCCTGGTGAAGAAAGAGATCGTGTGGCAGCTTATCAGACGAACGCCAGCAGTCGCAAAGCACGGGCTTCGCAACAGGTGTTGTTGGTCAGGAAAACAGAGGGCAGAGGGGCAGAGGCGCGGAGGACAGCGTCCGACCAGTTGTTTCCCCTCTGCTCCGTATCGCCCAGTCTCCCATCCGTCGCGGCGGTGGCTGTGTCATTGCTCCAGTGGTAGAATGCGCTTTTCCCGACATCAAAAATCCCCGAGTACAGTGGACTAAGAGGAGGATCACATGAGAGTGAGAAGGCTCGGATTTGCCGCTGCGCTCGTAATCATCGGTGCCGCGGTCATCTATGCACAGACCCGAAAACCCGCCGCGACGTCCGGCTATCTGATACCGCCAAAAGTTATCGTCGATATGCTGGACGCTCCGCCAACTCCCAGCGTAATCGTGTCGCCTGACCATCGAATGGTCGCCCTGTTGAATCGAAGGAGCATGCCGACTGTTGCCGAGCTCGCGCAGCCGATTCACAGGATCGCCGGCGCGCGCATCAACCCGAAGACAAACGG
>Ga0075425_100002035_pt1 | contig 20011 bp, 14 predicted proteins | sample SoiMethybrSBSTD4_FD_75300 | JGI IMG/M metagenome (GOLD analysis project Ga0075425, IMG submission 75300) | Bulk soil microbial communities from a Populus tree surrounding site in Tennessee, USA - Soil MetaG P. TD hybrid SBSTD4 | ecosystem: Environmental > Terrestrial > Soil > Tree plantation... | reverse complement strand
AACGCGAAATTATAGTCAGAACCGTGCACCGCCATCGGCGATGTGCGAGACGCGTCCTGGGCCAGATACGGCCGCGCTTGTCGATTCACCATCATGACCGTCGAAGCGGTTGGGCCGGTCGACGCCGGCCGTCGGAATGATTAACGCACGCCCCGGCCACCTCGCACACCAGATCACCGATCGCCGCGGCGGCGTCAGTCTGTCCTACAGTGTCTGCACCGCCGTCGACCGTGTTCTTCAGTGACGCGTATCGGCGCGTGGACGGGCACCGCGCAGCCGATCGTGCCGCTCTCGCACCGCTGGCGCCAACGCCGCTGTTCGAAGAAGTGCCAACCGGCGTTCACTACCTAGGCGCGCCGGCATGACCTGCGTCGCCGGATGGACGGAACGGAGGGTTGGTCATGAAGGTGTTCTTGAGCTGGTCAGGCAGCACGAGCAAGCAGGTCGCCGTGTCATTACGAAAATGGCTGCCCTACATGATTCAGTCGATTGAACCGTTCATCTCCAGCGGCGACATCAGCAAGGGTGACACGTGGAGTGATGTGCTCGCTCACGAGCTCAGTGATGCCGCCTACGGCATCATTTGCGTGACGCCGTACAACATCTCCAAGCCGTGGATGATCTTCGAGGCGGGCGCAATGTCGCATTACGTCGGACGTTCGTGCGTGACGCCGCTGCTGTTCGATCTGTCGTTGGCGACACTGGATCATGGTCCGCTGGCGCAGTTTCAAGCGACCGATCTCAACGACAGGAACGACTTCTTTCGCTTGATTACGAGCATGAACCGCGCTGCCAAGATCGACCGGCATCTCGACGAGGAGCTGCTCGAAGACAACTTCAACATCTGGTGGACCAGGATGTCGGAGGACCTCAAGAACATCCGGCGCGATCCAGACGAGACCCACACCTTCTACAACTGGCTCTCCACCCTCGACGATATCCGGCCGGACAGCCCGCCCGATTACTGCGAGACCGTCTGGTTCATCAGCCCGGAAATATTCCGGTTCGTCATCGGCAACGGCGCCCGGCGGGCGATCATTCGGAACCTCCAGTCGCGCTCGCTGAAATACCGATGTCTGTTCCCGCTCGAGAGTCAGTTCCGGGATTACGAAACGCGCCTCGACGATCTGCGCCGCGAGTCGAAGGGCGCGTTCGACTTTCGCGCGGTCAGCGCCGACCTGTTCAAGCAATTGGCACCGAGCGACTATGTGATCTTCGCGTCGCGAGATCGGACGCCGGACGTGTTCGTGCGGGCACCGGTGCTGGACCCTCAAGGCGATTACTGGTTCAAGACCGAGCAGACGGCCGCCGATGCGTTTCTCACCCGATTCGGGGACCTCTGGGACAAAACGGCGGCTCGCGGCGCGGTGACCTCGCCGATCGCGACACTCGACGCGCGTGTGACGGCGATCGGTTAACCCGGCCCTCGGCGGGTGGGTCGCAGCCGGCATCGCGGATCTTTTCTCGGGCGCTCCAGTCAGGGGCGCTCGACCGGACGTTCCGCCACGCCGGCGCTACCGGGGCGTTGTTCCTGTGAAATCGCCTTCTCGGATGGCGCCACCGCCGACCCGTTCCCATACTCCGGAATGTTTCGCTGGTAAACGCGCCACCAGTGGGCCACCTGCGTGACGTGTTCTTTCCCGTCGGGACCAATCTCTTTCGTGACGGGGTCTCTTCCCCGTTGCAATTGTGCAACTTCGGCGCGATCGTGGATCAATACCAGCGTCATCTCATAGATCTTTCCGCCGATCTTCATTCGCACGCGCGGATCGCGCTCGACGTTGGTCCACCACGCCTTTGAATAGGGAAAGGTTTTTTGCAACCTGAAATCCCGTTCGCTTCCCTGCACGTAGAGTTTGTCACCGCGTCCGATGATGTTGATCGTGACGGAGTGGGGGATGCCGTACCAGGTACGGGTCTCGAGCATGATCGTGTTCTTGCGGATCGGGTCGTTGACCTTGTTGACCCAATCCCAGTTGGTCACGGGCTCGTGGACGACCTCGCCTGTCAGCCAGAATCCCGGCCTGGTGGTCCGGCCGCTCTTGGCGAACTCTTCGCTAGCGGGATCCACGTACGGCGGCTCGAGGCCCGTTACGCGCAACGTCAAGAGCGTCACGACCACGAACGCTCCGACCACCAGCAGGCCGATCTTCAATCCTTTCATGTTCGTTCTCCCAGGGTTTCTCTGACTCCCGCAGAATACTACTCCCGCGTCATCGGATCGGCGTGGTTGGCCTCGTGGTTGCGCGATCGATGATCGACATGATCGTCGAAGCGGCCAGTGCGTAGCCCAGCAGACTGGCCGCCAGCCGCAGGAAGGCGGCAAAGCCGGCCGGGAAGGGCAGCCGCGCCGCCGCGATCAGCACGATCGGTACGAAGTAGAGAATCCCGTTCCAGCGTCCGAGAAAGCTGGCACGCAGCTGCCGTCGGCGATGCCAGACGTATGAATCGGCCACGTACTGTCCAAAGGCGAACGGGATCAAGGCCGGGAGGATCGGCGTGATCGCTCCGGCCACGGTGGCGCCGGCCAGTCCGCAAGTGACGAACAGGCAGTCCGTGCTGTGGTCGAACAACATACCGGTGGCCGACGCCGTCCCTGTCCTTCGCGCGACCGGTCCATCCAGATAGTCGCTTGCGATCGCCAGCCCGACGAGGAACGCGACGACTGCCGGCGGCAGCCATGCAGGCCGAGCGAGAGCGACAGCGACAGGAAGCGCCAGCGCCAGCCTGACGGCGGTGAGCGCGTTCGCCACTACCGATCGAACAGTTCACGCTGCGCCTGTCGCCAGAAGACGACGCCAATCAGCGCATTGAACAGAATGAAGAAGTTGTGCTGCACGAATCCAAACGCGGCCATCTGGCCCTCGTTCGCCGGAAAGAGCACGACCCAGAGCGTGATCGCGGCCGCGCGCATCGGCGTGGGTATCGTTGCGGCGAAAAAGATGATCGGCAGATAGCCGAGCAGTGGCAGCAGCGACGCATCGACTCCGAACAGATTCAGGGCGATGGTGTAGACGATCACTGCCGCCAGCAGTGCAGGCGATCGCAGCAGGAAGAACAGCACGTAGTGCCTGAGTGTGGCCCTCCTGAACGCATGGAAGATCTTCTTGTCGCGAAACTCGCTGTGCGGAAGAATCGTTCCGCGGAAGTAGAGCACCCACACGGTGAACACAATCGCCGCGGCCAGGGCGATCACTGGGATGAGTCCGAAGACCGCGGGCAGCGAGTTCCGGCTGACGATGAATCCCACCGTGGCCCACGTCAGCAGATAGAAGACCTCGCCGAACATGATGAAGAGCATCACCGACGCGACTTCCCACCCCGGGACGTCGTGCCGGCGATTCAGGTAGTACGCCATGGCGCCTTTGCCGACCTGTTCGCTGAAGAGCGAGATGATGTAGGCGCTGGCCCGAACGGGCAGGATGTCCCGATACCGTATCGGCTTGATGAACCAGTTCAGCGTGCGAGTGAGGACGAGCGTGTCGATGATGAAGTAGAAGCAGGAGTACACGATCATCAGCAGCAGCCAGGGCAGCCAGCGAACCGTGGCGAAGACCCGCGTCATGTAGCCGACGAGTGGGAGACCCTCTCGCGCCGCGGCTCCGTTGAGCCGGTAGTACACAAACGCGAAGCAGGCGGCGGTGATGATCAGAAAGGCCACTCGGCCCAGCGTCTTCGCGGTGCGGTCGGCTGCGGTCGTTGACGGCGCGACGGATTCGGTCACGGGTGAGACACCTCGCTCTCCGATCGCAGGAGCTTCTCGAGCGTCGCCGACAGCGGCGTGAGGGTCACGCCGAGTTCGACATCCGCGTTCGCCTGTACGGTCTCGTCTGACGTGATGACGTCGATGACGGCCGGTGTCATGCCGCCGTGCCGCGTCCATCCGACAACGGTCGCTCCCACCTTGGCCAGCCCGATCGGCAGCGATCGAATGGACACTGTGTGCCCCATCAGTGCGGCCGTCTTCGCAATCACGTCGCGATACAGCGTCGATTCCGGTCCGACCAGCTCGTACACCGTCGCTCCTGGATTGCGGGCCTCACAGCTGCGCAGGATTGCACGGCTCAGATCGTCCACGTCAAGAGGGCGGACCGAGTGCCGGCCGCCGCCGAGCAGCGTGACTGTCGTCCGTGCCGCTGCCTGCACGACCGCACGCGCGCCGGCCATGCCGGCGCCGAACAGGATCGGTGTGCGGATGATCGCGGCCGAGAGTCCCGACTCGGCAACGATGCGCTCCGCGCGGCCTTTCGAGCTCCAGTACGGATTCGCCGACGCCGGGTCGGCCCCGAGCACGCTGACCAGGACCACACGAGGAACGCCAGCGGTCCTGCACGCGGCTGCGATGACTCTGGTCGCGTCGACGTTGGCCGTCTGATAGGTGGAAGCCGGGCTCTCGAAGAGAATGCCGGCGAGGTGCACGACGCAATCGGCTCCGCGCAGCGCGGCTGCCACGGCTGGGTGATCGTCGTAATCAATCGTGCGCGCGGACAATCGAGACCGCGCGGGGAGTGCGGCGGCGGCGCGCGCCGATCGCACGCAGGCGACGACCTCGATGCCGGCACACGCCGCCAGGTGACGCAACAGGATGGCGCCGACACCGCTGTTGGCTCCGGTGATCGCAATCTTCACGTGACCGCGCCCAAGACAGGAGTCCTACTCGGTCGCCGAGCGCAGACGAAAGGTGCTCCAGTTCTTCGGCCGTTTCGCGTCGCGTGGCGGCGTGGGATTGTAGGGCGCTTCGCCGTACACCTGCAGCTTCTTCACTCGAGCAGCCCACGCCCTGTCCAGTTCAGTCGGGTCCGTCACTTTGGAGAACACCACCGGATAGACCCTGCCGTTGAGGCGCAGGCGTCCGTGTTCGTTCTCGTCCACGTTCCGCCCCCAGAACTTGGTCTCGCACGCGCTGCAACTGAGATAGAGCTGGCCGTCCGGAGTCGCCATGCAGTTGAGATTTACCGCGTGGGGCATGATCCCAGCGTACATCTGAATCTGGCAGAGCGGGACGTCGTTGACGAAACGCCAGTCGGTCACCGGCGCCGACTGCACGTCGCCCAGCAGCATGAATCCAGGCATTCGGTTACAGGGACATGCCGTGGTCCAGATGCCGACGCCGCCGGCGACGACGACGACGAGCGCGGCGACACCAAACAGAACCGATCTCGTTCGCATCGTTTTTCGCGTTCGGCGACGGCTCGAGCCGTCTGCCGGGCGGACGGAGGATTTTAGATCAACGTGGCTGAAAGCGTCCGTCGTTGCGCGCTGAGGGATTTGAATCGGGACGCAGGAAGGTGACGACCCGTCCCCACTAATATGATCCGATAACGGCGGGCGAAGTTCAAGACTGTTTCTGCGCGCGCGCAGCCTCTATCATCGGCGGCTCATGTCGAAGCGCGCCGATCTCTCTCGTCGCGACAGACAGGCCTCCGAATCGAAAAGCGCGCTCGCGCGCCTGATCGACACGCCGCACCTCGCGCAGGTCGTCCCGCGCCTCTCGGCCGACGTCCTCCACCAGGTGATCCGGCACCACGGCCTCGACGCCTGCACCGCACTGGTCGCGGCGGCGACGCCCCAGCAGGTCACCGCGATCTTCGATCTCGATCTCTGGCGCCCCGCCGCGGCCGGCGGCACCGAACAGTTCGACGTCGCGCGGTTCGGCGACTGGCTCGAAGCGCTGATGGAAGAGAGCGAGGCGGTCGCCGCGCGCGTCATCGCGGAGATGGACGAGAGCCTCGCGGTCGCAGCGCTGTCGCGCTACGTGCGCGTGTTCGACCCGGGCATCTTCGAGCCGACGGTGTCGAGCGACGACGAGCGCGAGTGGAATGGTCCACGGCCGTCCGACGACTGCGAGTGCGAGGTCGGCGGTTACCTGATTCGCGCGCGCACCGCGGACACCTGGGACGCCATCGTCGGACTGCTGACGACCCTGACTGACGAGCGGCCCGGCGCGTTCCAGGCGCTGATGCAGGGGTGTCGGGACCTCTCCAACTCGACACCGGAGGCGGACGGCCTCGACGATCTGCTGCGGGCGCCGGAGCAGGCGCTCCACGACGTGGCGCTCGAGCGCGAGCAGCGGCGCACGCGGCAGGGTTACGTGTCGGCGGAGGATGCGCGCGCCTTCCTGAAGCTGGCGCGACAGCCGGGGCGCCGTCGGTCGCCGTCGACCAACCCGATCGCCGCCGCGTATTTCCGCGATCTGAACGAATCGATCGCGTCGACGACCGATCCCGGATCGGTTGACGATCACGCCGCCGCCGTCGCCGACGCCGACATCGCGGCGTCGCTCGACGCAGTCGCGGAGGTGATGGCCGAGGCCGGCATTGCGCCGGCGCAGCCGCGCGCGCTGCTCGGGCCGGCTGCCGCCGACGCGGCGCGTCTCGCGCCGCTCGAGCCGCTGATGGAGTATGTCTTCACGGCGCATCCCGCCGCGTACCTCGCGCGCAACCAGGAGCTGACGTTTCTCGCCAATGCGCTCATGGCCGGCTGCTCGGTGTACGCGCGGCCGTTCACGATTCAGGAAGCATGGGATGCGGCAGTCGGCGTCTGCAACCTCGGTCTGGACCGTGGACCGCTGCCGGACGGATTCCTCGTCGACCACGACCTGATCGCGCAATTCGAGGCGGGCTGGCGCATGCTGCACGAACAGGTCAGCCTCTTCGTCACCGATGCGCTGATCGCGACGCTCGCCAGGCTGCGCACGGTGGACGACGACGTGCAGGGCGATCTGGATCGGCTGCGCCGAGAGCTCACGCGCGAGCGCACCGCAGCAACGCCATGGCGCGCCGCGGAATCGCTCGAGGTGATTGCGATTCTCGATACGCCGGCCTGGGCGTGCCTGTGCGGACTGCTCGGCGAATGCCCCGTCGTTCCCGACGCACTATCCGCAATCCTCGATCGGCGCACGCGCGCCGTGAGCGCCGCCCGGTTCACGTGCTTCGCGACGCGCTCGCAAATCGATCGCGTCCACGACTTCGCCGCGCGGCTGCACGATCTGCTGCTTCACTGATCGGTGGGCGCCGGCGCGAACCGGCCTGAGCCGCTAGGTTAGTTCGTCGATGATCGCGGTGAGCACGTCGCGGGCCTGCTGCACCGAGGACTTGGGCATGCGGCGCAGCGCGCGCGCGACCGCGGCCTCCACGGTTTGCCTATTGCTGCGCGTGAACCTGGCCGCCGCCGGTCTCACGCGCAGGTGCGCACGCCGGCCGTCGGTCGCATGGGGTTCGCGCGACAGCAGGCGCTTGTCGACCAGACGTTGCAGCACCCCGGTGATCGTGCTCGGGTGCAGCCTCAGCAGGTCGGCGACCTCCTTCGGTGAGATGCCGGGAAACTGCGCGACGATCCGCAGCGCAAGACGCTGTGGGCCGGTGATCCCGAGCGACGTCGCCATCCGCTTCGACGAGCTCTGCAGACAATTTTCGATGCTCCACAACAGCCGCAGGAAATCGAGCGTCGGGTCGAGCGTGGGGACCGGAGCGTGCGGGTCGGACCTCGGCATCGCGAGTCGATCATAGCCGGAGGTGAGGGCGCGCCGGTAAGGGCTGGCCCCGGCAGTGCTTCCGCCGGTGACGGCTCCGGCCTTTGAAACGGCCGTGCTGGTGGAAAAGCCGCGCCTGCAGACGTCGAGAACCGATCCGCAATAGTTTGAACACAAACAAGCAGATCGTTCTTTGAACGCGAGCCATCGACGTGGGTGCCCGATCGACGTGCCACTGCTGATGCACGCGTGGCAGCGAGCCGCGTCGCATCACGGCGGCCTCTGTGCGGATGAGCTGTCGGGCTTCGACATTACGAACTATTTATTCAACTCCCGCCGCGCCGCTGCGTCGCGCCAGAGGTCCCTTCACGATTTGCTTATATCCGAGAGACCGCCACGAGTCCCTTACGAATCGCACTGATGATTTCTTTGTGATGCGCCGGTCTGATGAGCTTCTCGCCCGGTCATTTCGATTACAAATTACTTATCAACGAGTCACACTCACGGACTACTTACCTATTACTCGCTCAATGCTTATCAATTATTTCGCGTTAGACAATGTTCTATTTAGCATTTCACAATTTTACGCGGCGTTAACTTCGGATTACTTATCAATTCGTCGATTACTCGTAGACTACTTATCGATCACTCATTACTTTCAAATGATCCGCAGCCAATTACTTATAAATACTCTCGCGGCGAACTCATGGCCGCGCTCTTCTGCTATGTCGTGACGCGAATAAGCAGTGAGTAACGATAGTTTCTTACTCACATCGCACGTCGTTCTAACTCGTTGTTAGTTAGAACTTCTTATTCTCACCTCATTCAATCCTTACTTCCCCCACTAAAGAGCAATGTTGCCGCGCGAGCGTCGCTATTAGTCTCGCGACACACATTTCATTTTCGGTTTGGCAACAGTGTTCCGCGCATTCCGGCGGACTCATCACGCGAGAGAGGAGAAGCGACAGGAACGAGTGAGAGGTCGCGACTCAGCAACGCCGCGGGGCGACACCACCGCCCGACGCAGCGGCTGGCGCGAGCAGCGAAGAGCCCGGATACGCAAATTGGAGGATTGAATGTCACTCAGAAAGCTCGGCGCGAATAAGCGATGGCCGTTCGTGATGGTCGCCGCGATGTTCCTGTCCGGCATCAGCCCCTCGTTCCTGCAGCAGTCGACGGTGAATGCACAGGTCGTCGCGGGCGGAGCGCCGGTCGGCAACGGGTTCATCATCAACGCGGACGACGTCAGGTTCATCTTCGACCAGATCCTGGTCGCGCAAGATCACGCCACGGCCCCATCGGTTGCTTGCCCGACGTGCGGCACCCTGCTTGGCCAGGGACCGCATCAGGTAAGCGATCCGCAGTTGCCGCGCGGCCTGCGCACGGTCGATGGCTCGTACAACAACCTCGTCCCGGTTCCCGACCAGCATCTGTTCGGCGCCGCGGACGTCCTGTTCCCGCGCGTACTGACGCCGAACTTCCGCGATGCGGAAGCGAACCCGGGAACGGGTGCGCCGACGTCCTACAAGCAGAACGCCGGGACGGTGTTCGACTCCCAGCCGCGTCTGATCAGCAACCTCATCGTCGATCAGACGACGACGATCAATCCGCCCCCCGGCACGGGAACCGGAAATCCGGCGGCGCAAGCCGCGCACGACAACCCGTGCGGATCGGGCGGCTTCGTTTGCGGCGATCCGGCTCCTCCAGAACCGGGCGACCCGACGGGCTCGCTCTTCATCCCGAACATCACGCCCGACTTCGGTCTGTCGGCGCCGTTCAACCTGATGTTCACCTTCTTCGGTCAGTTCTTCGACCACGGGCTCGACCTCGTCCCGAAGTCCGGCGGCACCGTGATCATCCCGCTGAAGGCCGACGATCCGCTGTTCACTCCGGGCAGCCCGACGAACTTCATGGTGATGACGCGCGGCGAACTGCAGCCCGGACCCGACGGCATCCTCGGGACCGCCGACGACATCAAGGACTCGATCAACCAGACGACGCCGTGGGTCGATCAGAACCAGACCTACACGTCACATCCATCGCATCAGGTGTTCCTGCGCCAGTACGTGTGCGCGACCAATCCAGCCGCGGCGATCTGCGGCGGCGCGGCCGGCGGGCCGATTCCGGACGGCAAGGTGCTCGACGGCGACCACTGCGCGCCGCGCGGCACCGGTTTCCAGGGTGACGACATCTGCAACATCGGCAACTGGGGCAAGGTCAAGCTGCAGGCGGCGCAGAAGCTCGGCATCCAGTTCCTCGACACCGACGTCCTCAACGTGCCGCTCGTCCTCACCGACCCGTACGGCCACTTCAAGCCCGGCCCGCACGGATTCGCGCAGCTCGTGCTTCCGCCGCTCGTTCCCGGTGGGCCGAACCGGCTCCTCGAAGGCGATCCGACCGCCAACGGCGGCAAGGGCGTCCTCGTCGACGGCGCGTTCCGCACCGGCCACGCGTTCCTGAACGACATCGCGCACAACGCGGTGCCGGTTGACGGCAACGGCGTGGCTCTCACGCCAGACCCCGACAACACGATTCTTGATTTCCGAACCGGCACGCAGGCGCCCGGCACCTACGACGACGAGCTGCTCGCGTCGCATTTCGTGACCGGTGACGGCCGCGGCAACGAGAACATCATGTTGTCGACCGTGCACCAGCTGTTCCACTCCGAGCACAACCGGATCGCGTCCGAGCTCGATCACAACATCAACCTGCCGGTGGATCCGACGACGGGCAAGAACGCATTCGGGTTGACCCAGGCGGAAATCACGGCGTGGCACACCGTGCACGCCGGCTCGGGCTGGGGCTACGGCGAGCGTCTGTTCCAGGCGGCGCGGTTCGGCACCGAGATGCAGTATCAGCACCTCGTGTTTGAAGAATTCGCCCGCAAGGTGCAGCCTCTGATCAACGCGTTCCTCGGCGGCATCACCTCGATCAACGGCGCGATCTCAGCGGAGTTCGCCCACACGGTGTATCGCCTCGGCCACTCGATGCTGCCCGAAGTGCTGCATCGCGAGCTGCCCAACGCCGCGGGCGGCACCACGACGACCAACATCCGGTTGTTCAACGCGTTCCTCAACCCGGAGTCGTTCAACGTGCAGCCGGGTGACCCGGCGCCGACCAATGGCAACTCGGCCCTGAACGGAACGCTGACTGCGGCGCAGGCCGCGGGCAGCCTGATCAACGGCCTGTCGAAGCAAGTGGGCAACGAGCTCGACGAGTTCGTGACCTCCTCCGTGCGCAACACGCTGGTGGGTCTCCCTCTGGACCTGCCGGCAATCAACATCGCGCGCGGCCGCAGCGAAGGCATCCCGGGCCTGAACCCGGCGCGCCGTCAGCTGTTCACGTTGACCAAGAACTCGGCGCTCACGCCGTACGCCACCTGGTTCGACTTCGGCCAGGGCTTGCGGCACCACGAGTCGCTGGTCAACTTCATCGCCTCGTACGGCACCCACCCCTCGATTACCGGGGTGTCGACGATCGCCGGCAAGCGCGCCGCGGCCACCGCGTTGCTCGCCAACAACCTGTTCATGTTCGCGGCGACCCCGGCTCAGGCGGCCGCGGCCGGCTGCACGGACGCGACCTGCGGTCTCGACAACATCGACTTCTGGATCGGCGGCCTCGCCGAGCGCCCGGCGGCCTTCGGCGGCCTCCTCGGATCGACGTTCAACTACATCTTCGAGAAGCAGCTCGAGGATCTGCAGAATGGTGACCGCTTCTACTATCTGCAGCGCACCGATGGTCTGAACATCCGCTTCTCGCTCGAAGGCAACTCGCTGGCCGAGCTGGCGCGGCGCAATACCGTGTCCGGCGCGACGATGAGCAATGTGTTCGACACCGCCGACTTCAACTTCACGCCGGCGACCGTTGACGGCGTACTCGATCCGACCGACCCGAACAGTCCGGTGATCATCACCCAGCCGGACGGCACGAAGCTGTTCTTCGACCCGCTCCACCGCGGCAAGAACGTCACGTTCTTCGGCGGCCCCGGCGACGATCGCTTCAAGTCGGACATCGGCGACGACAGCCTCTACGGCAACGCCGGCAACGATCGCCTCGAGGGCAATGACGGCAACGACACGCTCGTCGGCGGCGACGGCGACGACATCCTGTTCGGCGGCAACGGCGACGACGTCCTGAAGGGCGGACCCGGCAACGACGCGATGTCGAGCGGGCCTGGCTTCGGCGCCGACATCGAGATCGGCGGCGACGGCAACGACTTCATGGTCGGCGGCGACGACGGCGTCGAGTACTTCGGCGGCCCCGGCGACGACGTCATCGTCGACGGCGCGATGCGCGCGGAAGGCATCTTCGGCGGCGATGGCGACGACTGGATCTACGACGGTGACGGCCACGACGGCGGCATCTTCGGCGACGGCGGCAACGTGTTCGACCTGCTCGCCGGCTTGAGCGCGGTCGGCGGCGACGACGTCGAAGGCGGCGGTCCGGGACAGGACAACCACTTCGGCGAAGGCGGCGACGACATCATGCTGATGTCGGAAGGCTCGAACAAGTTCTTCGGCGACTACGGGTTCGACTGGATCACCCTGCGCGGCTGGAATGCGCCGGAATTCATCGAGCTCAGCCTGCTCGCCAATCCCGCAGTGCCGTTGAACTTCAACGATCTCCGCAACCGCTATCGCTTCGTCGACGGCGCGTCGGGCTGGAACCTGAACGATCACATCGCCGGCTCGAACAACAAACTGTGCGACCCGGCGGCCGAAGCGCTGGTCGTTGAATGCCTGGTGCCGGGCATGGAACTGGTGCGGGGCACGGCGCCGGTGCAGGTGCCGGCGGTGGGCGTTCCGGGCCAGTTCAACATCCGCGGCGGCTCAGGGGCGTCGAAGATCGCCGGCCTCGTGGATCTGATGGGGCCGAACGGCTTCAACGCCAACCTCGACGCGCCGGCAATCCCGGGCACGCTTCGCAACGTGAAGAACGTCGGCTTCATGGGCGGCGACATCCTGCTCGGCGGCCTCGGCAGCGACACGCTCGAAGGCAAGCAGGGCGACGACCTGATCGACGGGGATCTGTGGCTCAACGTCCAGCTGCGGGCGGTGTTGAACGACGGCACCATCAAGCTGGTCGACGATCCGCGCGATCTCGTGCAGGACGTCTTCGCGGATCCGCAGCGGCTCAATCCCGGCAACATCTCGATCATCCGCACCATCGTGACGCCGAGCCCGCAGCCGCCTCCGGACTGCGGCGCGGTGGCCCCGCTCAACTGCGACACGGCGGTGTTCAACTTCCCGCGCGCGGAATACGACATCGCCGTGAATCCGAACGGCACGGTCACCGTGTTCCACAACCCGGGCAAGTTCGCCGGCGCCCACCTCGCGGAAGGCACCGACACGCTGCGCAACATCGAGCAGATCAAGTTCTCGGACATCACGATCCCGACGCCGAAACCGCTGAACACGGTGCCCGCCGTCAAGGGCCTGACGCAGGCGGCGGCGACGACGGCGATCCTCCAGGCCGGCCTGCGCGTCGGCACGGTGACCACCGCCAACAGCACGGTGTTCAAGATCGGCACGGTCATGGCCGTGAGCCCGATCGAGGGCACGCTGCTGCCGGCGAACTCGCCGGTCGATATCGTCGTCTCGCTGGGCACGATCACGCCGGTGCTGGTCGGTCTGCCGCTCGGCGACACGTTCACGAAGGGAACGGCGCTCAACGTCATCCTCGAGAACGGGTTGACGATCGGGTCGATCACGCAGCAGAGCAGCCTCACCGTTCCGGCCGGCATCGTCATCAGCCAGGATCCGGTCGACGGGTTGACGGTTGACGTCGGCACCGCGATGAACCTCGTGGTGTCCAGCGGACGGCCACCGGTCACGGTACCGAACGTCGTCGGTCTGCAGCAGGCGGCGGCGACGACATCGCTGACCAACGCCGGCCTCACGGTTGGCGCGGTGACCTTCCAGCCGAGCACGACGGTGGCGGCGGGCGCGGTCATCAGCCAGACGCCGACCGGAGGCACGAGCGCATCGGCTGGCAGCGCAGTCGCACTGGTCGTTTCGCAGGGCACGGCGCCGACGATCGCAACCTTCGTCTCGCGCAATGCCATCTCGCCGAACACGACGATCACCAGCCCGGCGTTCGCGGTCGCCGGTAACACCCTGTTGGTAGCGTTCATTTCGACAGACGGCCCGAACGTGGCGCCGAACGTGATCGTGAACGGCGTCAACAACAACAACAGCGCACCGGCGCTGACGTGGACCAGGGCGGCGCGGTCGAACACGCAGTTCGGCACGTCGGAAATCTGGTGGGCGTTCTCGCCGACGGCGCGGGCGTCGATGACGGTCACCGGCGTGCTCAGCCAGTCTGAGATCGCGTCGATGACGGTTGTCGGCTTCCAGGGCGCGGCGAGCTCGCTCGTCGGCGCGGCGTCGGCCATTTCCAACAAGGCCACCGGCGTGGCGGGGAACCCGTCGCTGACGATCACGACCACGCGCGCCAACTCGTGGGTGTTCGGCGTCGGCAACGATTGGGACAACTTCAAGCCCGTCGTCGCCGCTGCCGGCTCGACGATGGTCAACCAGTCGACCAGCGCGATCACCGACACGTTCTTCACGGTGCGGTCGACCAACCCGACTCCGCTGGCCGGCGTGCCGACCACGGTGGGTGTCACCGGCGTCGGAACCGATCGCTACAACTTCGCGGCGATCGAGATCCGTCAGCCGTAGTTCGCTTCGTTCGGTCGTCCTCGGGCCGGGCGCATCGCGCGCCCGGCCCGCTTTTCCGTTGAAGGACAGAATCACATGGAACACATCGAAGTGGTCGCCGAGGATGTTCACCGGTTCGTGTCGCGGCACGTCGCCAATTCCGACGACGCGGCCGATATCTCCCAGGACGTGCTGACCATCGCCTGCGCCAACGTCAGGACGTTCGCTGGCGAGCACAACGACGAGTGCCTGTACGCGATCGCGCGAGAGCTGATCGTCGATTACGAGCGCGCGCGCAACCAGGTCGACTTCGTCGCGATTGAGCCCGCCGGCGACGAACACGAATCGGCGTTGCGGATTCCGCCCGACAGCATCGTCGCCACCTGCGACATGCGGCGGCGTGTCAATACCTGGCTGCGCCAGTGCACGCAGATCCTGGAGCCCGGGCAACAGGTCGCCGTGTTGCTCGCCGATATCTACGGCTACGCCGACAAGGATTCGGCAGCGATGCTCGGGATGAGCGTGCCGAGCTTCAAGATCCTGTTGCACTCGTCGCGGACGCGCCTGAAAACCTTCGAAGCGCATACCGGACGCTCGCGCGTTGCCGTGCGCAAGTCGCGCGTCGGCGTCGTGTGCCACATCGACGCCGCGAGGCTTCGCAAGTTGCGCGATCACCTGGTCAACGGACTGCGGCTGGCGATGGTTTCCATGTGAACGGCTGACGACCGTCGTCGCGTGAGATAAACGCCGGTCGCAGCGCGCGAGCAATCTGCTGCACTTGTCGAACCCGGCCGTGGTTAGAATGTCGCCTCGAGCGTCACCACGGACTGGAGATCGACGTGCGCATCGCCGACATGAACTGGATGCAGGTGGAGGAGTACCTGCAGAGGGACGACCGTGCCGTGTTGCCGCTCGGCAGCACCGAACAGCACAGTCACCTGCGGCTCACCGTCGACTGCATCCTGCCCGAGCGCGTCGCGGCGGAGGCCGCGGCCCCGGTCGGCGTACCCGTATTTCCGGTTGTTGCCTACGGCGTCACCCCGTACTTCCGCGCCTTTCCCGGCACCATCTCGGTACGCGTCGAGACCCACTTGCGGCTCGTCGGCGATATCCTCGACAGCATGGCGCACAGCGGTTTCCGCCGCATCCTGATCGTCAACGGACATGGCGGCAACAGCGCCGTCCAGCAGTTTGCGCAGGAGTGGTCGGCCGATCACCGCGGCTGCCGGGTGCTCTTTCACAACTGGTGGAACGCGCCGCGCACCTGGGCCAAGGTGCAGGCGATCGATCCGGTCGCGTCGCACGGATCGTGGATGGAGAACTTCCCGTGGACACGTCTTCCCGACGTGAACCTGCCTGACGCGCAGCGCCCGATGGTGGACATGGCGCGCGTGCGTGCGCTCGATCCGTCGGCGCTGCGAGGCTATCTTGGCGACGGCAACTTCGGCGGCCTCTATCAACGGCCGGACCAGGAGATGCTGGCGCTCTGGCAGATCGCGGTCGAGGAGACGCGCGACCTGCTGACCGGGTCCTGGGGCGACGCGGCCTGACGCGACACGACCATGCGATCGCTCATCTGGGGCACGGGCGCAATCGGCGGGACGCTTGGCGCGTATCTGGCCCGCGCCGGCGCCGAGATCACCCTCGTCGACACGGCTGTTGATCATGTCGAGGCGGTCGCGCGTCGTGGTCTCCGCATCACCGGTCCGATCGACGGGTTCACCGTTCATGTGCCCGCGTTCACGCCCGACACGCTGAAGGGCACATGGTTCGACATCATCCTTGCGACCAAGGCGCACCACACCGAGGCGGCCGTGCGTCAGCTTCTGCCACATCTCGAAGCCGGCGGACATGTCGTGTCGGCTCAGAACGGACTGAACGAGCTCGCCATCGCCGGGGTCGTTGGTGCCAGTCGGACCGTTGGCGCGTTCGTCAACTTCGGCGCCGATTATCTCGAGCCGGGCGTCGTGCACTACGCCGGCCGTGGCGCCGTAGTGGTTGGCGAGATCGATGGCCGCGTCACGCCGCGCGTCACGTCAATCCGCGACGCCTGGGCCCATTTCGATCCGGCCGCGATCGTCACGCCGAATATCTGGGGATACCTGTGGGGGAAGGAGGCGTACGGCGCGATGTTGTTCGCGACGGCGCTCACCAACGAGTCGATCGCCGACGCGCTGGCGATGCCGAAGTACCGCCCTTTGTATATCGCGCTCGCGCGCGAGATGCTGGCTGTCGCGGCGGCGCGCGGGGTCCAGCCCGAGGCGTTCGACGGGTTCGATCCCTCCGCCTATCTCAGCAGCGCCCCTGCCGGCGCGGCGCAGCGATCGCTCGACGCGCTGGTGACGCACAATCGGCGGTCGGCGAAGTCGCACAGCGGGATCTGGCGCGACCTCGCCGTCCGCAGACGCCCCACCGAGGTCGACGCGCAGCTCGGCGTCGTCGTCACGCTGGGCGGCGAAGCGGGCGTCCCGACGCCGCTCACCGCCAGGCTGGCGACGCTGATTCACGATATCGAGCGCGGCGCGCGCTCGTTATCGCTGGACACGCTCGATGTGTTGATGACCGATGCGGTGGCCGCCGACGACGCCGGCGCGGCACCGTCATGACCTTCGACTTCACCGGCAGAACCGCGATCGTCACCGGCGCAGCGCATGGATTTGGCCGCGCGATCGCCGCCGCGTTCGCCGAACGCGGCGCCGACGTCTTTGCGTGCGACGTGCTCGGCGACGAGCTTCGCGAGACCGAGGCCCTGTGCCGAAACGCCCGCGGGACGTGTCGTGCGGTCGTCGCCGACGTGCGCGATCGGGCGGCGGTCCAGCGTTCGGTCGACGCGGCCGCTGGCGCGTCCGGGCGCGTCGACATTCTGGTGAACAACGCGGGCGGTGTGCTCGGTCAGGTGGGACGGCCGCTCGAAGAGATCGCGCCGGCCGAATGGCAGGCGATCTTCGACGTCAACGTCACCGGCGCGTTCTACTTCTCACAGGCGGTCGCGCCCGGCATGAAGGCGGCGCGCCGTGGACGGATCGTCAACATCTCGAGCGGCGCCGGGCTCGGCATCAGCCTCACCGGCATCCAGGCCTATGCGTCGGCCAAGGCGGCGCAAATCGGGCTGACGCGGCAGCTCGCCCACGAGCTCGGGCCGTGGGGCATCACCGTCAACAACATCGCGCCCGGTTTCGTGCGATCGAACCCGACGACAGAGAAGCAGTGGGCGTCGTATGGCGAGGAGGGGCAGCGAGCGCTCGTCGATCGTATCGCGCTCAAGCGGCTCGGTACGCCAGGCGATATCGCGGCTGGTGTGCTGTTCTTCGCGTCGGAGCACGCCGGCTGGATCACCGGCCAGGTGCTGTCGATCGACGGCGGGAAATGATCGCGACCGACGCTGTCCTGGCGCATCTGCGCGCGAACCGCGAGCGGATCTTCACGAAGCTCGTCGAGTTCGCATCGATCCCGAGCGTCAGCACCGATCCGGCGCACGCCGCCGACATCGACCGCGCAGCCGCGTGGGTTGCGGCCGAACTCGGGGCCGCCGGTCCGATTACGGTGCGCAGGTTGCCGACGGCGGGCAACCCGGTTGTGTACGGCGAATGGCTGGGCGCGCCCGGCCGGCCGACGCTGCTGGTCTACGGGCATTACGACGTGCAGCCGCCCGATCCGCTCGACAAGTGGCGCACGCCGCCGTGGACGCCGACACTGCGCGACGGCCGGGTCTACGCGCGCGGCGTGTCCGACGACAAGGCGCCAATGCTGATCCCGATCGCCGTGGCCGAGGCGTTCTTCGCCGTGGCGGGCTGCCTGCCGATCAACGTGAAGTTCATCTTCGAAGGCGAGGAAGAGATCGGCAGCCGGCACCTCGAGGCGGTCGTGCAGCAGCACGAGACGCTCCTCGCCGCTGATGTGGTCGTGTCGGCCGACGGCGCCATGTGGCGGATCGACGAGCCGTCGCTCACCGTCGCCAGCCGGGGACTGTGCGGGCTCGAGCTGACGATCACCGCGGCCACGAAGGACTTGCATTCAGGCCGGCACGGCGGCGGCGTCGCCAATCCGCTGCACGCGATGGCGACGCTCCTCGCATCGTTGCACGATGCCGACGGCCGCGTTGCCGTGGCCGGCTTCTACGACGATGTCCGTGCGCTGTCGGCGAGCGAGCGCGCTGCCATCGCCGCGCTGCCGTATGACGAGCCGGCATACCTCGAGCAGGTCGGTGCGCCGTCAGTCGTCGGCGAGCCGGGCTACACGACGCTCGAGCGTCAGTGGACACGGCCAACCGTAGAAGTGAACGGCATGTGGGGCGGCTATCAAGGGCCCGGGCAGAAAACGGTGATTCCGAGCGAGGCACACGCGAAGATCACCTGCCGCCTCGTGCCCGATCAGGATCCGGAGACGACCGCCGCGCACGTGAAGCAGCACCTCGAGACGCATATTCCGCCGGGGACGCGCCTGTCGGTCTCCATCGTCGATCACGGCGCCCGCGCCGCCGCGATTCGCGGCGATCATTTCGCGCTGCAAGCAGCCGATGCGGCGCTGCAGGCGACCTACGGTGTGCGGCCGCTCATCGTCCGGATGGGCGGCACAGTGCCGATCGCGGAGCTGTTTCAGCGCCGCATGGGGATGGACACGGTGTTCTTTTCGTTTTCGACGGCAGACGAAGACTTCCACGCGCCGAACGAATTCTTTCGCGTGCACCGCCTGCACGAAGGTCTCGATGCCTGGGCGCGTTACTGGGCGATCCTCGGCAAGGAGCACCGATGACTCCCGATCGCGGCAGCGCGCTGTCTGGCGCCGCGGCGCCGCCGGCCGACGGGCTCGCACAGGCCGAAGCGCGCGTCGAGGCGCACAGCACGTCGCTCAAGAAGGAGCTCGGCGTCCGCGATCTCGCCCTCACGCAGATCCTGTTCATCGTCGGGCTCACCTGGATTGGGGTGGCCGGCAAGCTCGGGCCGCCGCACGTCGTGTTCTGGCTGCTCGCGCTCGTGCTGTTCTACCTGCCGTCGGCTGCGGTGGTGATTTATCTCAACCGGCTAATGCCGCTCGAGGGCGGCCTGTATCAGTGGGCGAAGCTCGGGTTCAACGAGACAATCGGGTTCATGCTGGCGTGGAACCTGTGGCTCTATGTCATCGTGTTCACCTCCGAGATCGGACTGCAGTGCGCAACCTATCTGTCGTACGCGATCGGACCGCGCGCGGCGTGGATGATGAGCAGTAGCTGGTTCGTCGCGCTGTCGTCGGCGGTGATCCTGTCGTTGATGGTGGTGACGTCGACGATTGGCCTGTCGGTCGGAAAGTGGGTGCACAACACCGGCGGCGTCTTCATGATCACCATCTTCGGCGCCGTCGTCCTGCTGCCAGTGATCGGTCTCGTCACCGGCACGCTCGCCGAATACCATCCGTTCCGCACGCACCTGCCCGAGCTATCGCTCTATAACCTGAACATCCTTGGCAAGATGGGCTTTGGCGCGCTCGGTGGGTTCGAATACATGGCGATCCTCGCCGGCGAGACGCGAGCGCCGGCGCGGTCGGTGACCCGCTCGGTGTTCATCGCGGCGCCGGTGATCGCGCTGATGTTCGTGCTCGGGACGAGCACCGTCGTGGCCTACGTACCGAACGCCGACATCGACCTGATTGGTCCGGTGGCGCAGGTGCTGCGCGTTGGCTACGGTCCGTTCGGAATCGCGACACCGCTGGTGACCACCGCGATTCTGATGACTCTCGCGATGCGCGTCGGCCAGGCGAGCGTCGCCTTCACGGCGGTGACGCGCCTGCCGATGGTCGCCGGGTGGGACCAGATGCTGCCAGCGTGGTTCAGCCGCCTGCACGCGACCTACCAGACGCCGGTCAACTCGATCATTCTGGTCGGCGCCGCTTCGTTCGGGATCGC
>Ga0075425_100002034_pt1 | contig 20013 bp, 18 predicted proteins | sample SoiMethybrSBSTD4_FD_75300 | JGI IMG/M metagenome (GOLD analysis project Ga0075425, IMG submission 75300) | Bulk soil microbial communities from a Populus tree surrounding site in Tennessee, USA - Soil MetaG P. TD hybrid SBSTD4 | ecosystem: Environmental > Terrestrial > Soil > Tree plantation... | reverse complement strand
GCTGAATCTGAAAATCGATTTCTGATGTGGGAAAGATCTGTTGCAACCCGTTTACTGGAGGACATCACAATGAGACGCTCGCTGGCCGGCGTTTTGGTTGCGGCCTTTGGTCTGCTTGTTGCCGAGGCTCACGGGTTTGCGCACCACGGATTCAATGTGGAGTTCGATAAAGACAGGTGCACGGATCTGACCGGGTTGCTTTCGGCTCTCTATTGGGAGAATCCGCACGCGTATTTCGACGTGGATGTAAAGGAAGCCAACGGCATGATGGTGACGTGGCACCTGGAAATGATCACGCCCAACGCGCTGAAAAGGAACGGCACGACACGCGAGGACTTTCAGACGAGTATGGGAAAGTCCGTCAGCGCCAGGTACTGTCCAACCAAGGCTGGTGGCACGCCGTACAGAGGAACGGCGGAATTCATCAAGCTGGCGGACGGGCAATTGCGGATCGTCGGGCAGAATGTTGAGAATTTGACGCCCGCGCAAATTCACTTCTGAACGACAGATTGGGTGAATTGAGATGAGAAACATGCAGCGACGGTTCCGCAATTGCCTTGCGAGTGCTGGAGCCGCAGTGGCGGCTTTGTGCATGCTTTCCACGCCAGCGTTTGCTCAGGAGAACACCCATGCCGCGCAGTCTGGAGGAAAACCTCCCGTGTCGATCGTCGGCGGCTTCGAAAAGGTGAAGGTGTTGCCGCCGGGCGGACCCGTGCCGCGCACGCCGGACGGACATCCGGACCTGACTGGCCGTTGGTATCCGAATTCTTCCGGACGGATGCTGCAGTTTGCCTACCCGCTCGAAGAGGCAACCATCAGGCAATTCGATCCCAAGGTGACGCCGGAGGAGAGGGTTTCCTTCAAGCCAGGCATCGACGCCAAGTACACCAAGCCCGCGCCCTATGGAGAGTGCGATCAGGCCGGTGTTCCAAGCGCCGCGTTGGAGCAAATCAGTCAGCACGCCCCCATGGAATTGATATCGCTCCCGGGAGGCAAGTTGTGGCAGATGTTTGAGTACCCGCTCGACGTTCGTCTGATTCACACTGACGGACGTCCGCACCTCAAGGATCCGGATCCCACGTTCAATGGCGACTCGACGGCCCACTGGGAGGGAGACACCCTGGTCGTCGATGTGATTGGCATCGATCAGCGGATGCGGGTGATTACAGGTGCGGGAGGAGGGTGGTGGCCGAGCGACAAGATGCACGTGGTCGAGCGCATCACGCGCACCTCGAAGAACCACCTTACTTACCAGGTCACCATTGAGGACCCCGTGGTGCTGGCGAAACCCTGGAAGTCGGCGCCTCGTGCATGGTCGCTGGCGCAGGATCCCAACGATTTTTGGTCGGAGGTCTTCTGTACTCTCAATGAAGAGCCGGCGGAAATAGAGAGACAAAAGGCCGCTCAGGCCAAGTAGTTACTTCTTCGGCAACGCGAACGCGATGATCTCGTCGTTGGTGACGTCCGACCCCGTCAGACTGCCGCCCGTAGCCACGACCGTCACGAACTGCCGTCCGTCGGCGCCCATGTACGTGATGGGCGTCGCCTCGATCGATGACGGCAGCTTGATCTCCCACAGCTTGTCGCCGGTCGCAGTCGCGAAGGCGCGGAACCTGAAATCATCGGTGCCACCGACAAACGTCAGCCCGCTCGCGGTGAGGATCACGCCGCCCGTACTCGGTCGACCTGTGTTCTGAAGGCTCGCCGGCAGCATGTCGGAGACGCCGAGCGTCTTGCGATACGCGATGTCGCCGGTGTCCATATTGACGGCGACGAGTTCGCCCCATGGCGTTGGCCCGCACGGCAAATGGCGATCGGGATCGCCGAAACGGCGAAGACCGGCGAGCTCCCCCGCATTGATCCAGCTCCCATCGGGCCGCCGCGTCAGACGCATTGGTTGAAAGAGATTCGTCGTGTTCGACACGAACAGATGCAGCTGGGGATCGTACGCGGGCCCCCAGAAGTTGATGCCGCCCTGTGGCCCGGGTGGAGACATGCTGTAACGCTCCGCCGCGATCGGCATGAACGGCCCGCCCAGCTTGATGTTGTTGTCGTCGACCATCTGCTCGCAGTACGACTGGTGCTGCGGCTCGCCTTTGTAAAGGTTGTCTCGCGAGAGGGTCATCTGTGTGAGCGGCTCCGGCTTGACCGGGAACGGCTGCGTCGGCGACACCTGCTCGCCCGGCACGTCGCTCTTCGGCACCGCACGCTCGACGACATCGAAGATTGGCTTGCCCGTGACGCGGTTGAGTGTGAACAGCAGCCCGGTCTTGTTGACGACGAGGAGCGCGGGAATCGTCTCGCCGCCGCGCTGCAGGTCGACGACGAGCGGAGCGGATTGTGCGTCGTAGTCCCACACATCGTGGTGCACGAGCTGGAAATGCCAGAGATACTTGCCGGTGTTCGCATCGACTGCGACGATCGACGAGGAGAACAGGTTGTTGCCGGGACGGTCGATGCCGACGCGATCGTTGTTCGGCGCGCCGAGCGGCATGTAGAGAATCCCTCGCGCCGCGTCGAGCGACATGTAGCCCCACACGTTGACACCCGATCGGTTCGTGGCGCTCCCCTCGCCCCAGGAGTCGTAGCCGAATTCACCCGGGCGCGGCACCGTGTGGAACGTCCACACCAGGTTGCCCGTCGTCGCGTCCCACGCCCGCGTGTCGCCGGCGGCACCCGTGCCGCCGTTTGATCCTCCAGGCCCTTCGCCGGTACCCGCGTCAGTGATGATCAGATTCTTGAAGATCATCGGCGACGACAGGTGCGAGTAGGGCACGTTCATGCCCGTCTGCATGACCTCCGGCGTTTTCGTATCGACAATGCCGTTGTCACCGAACCATTCGTTGAGTCGCCCGGTTGCCGCGTCGAGCGAGTAGAGCCCTCCGGCGTTCGATCCGAAGACGATCGACGCGGGGCGGCCGTCCCCGCCGGGCCAGTACGCGATACCGCGCTTGGCCGGCACGTCTTTGTTCGGCAGCGCGAATCGCCATTTCTCGGCGCCGGACGTGGCGTCGAGCGCGAGCACCGCGCCGTAGGGCGAGCCGACATACATGGTGCTGCCGATGACGAGCGGAATCGCTTCGTCGGTGAGCAGCTTGCCCGCGTAGTCCGCGGGCTTGAGGTGAATGCTCCAGACGCGTTGCAGTGTGCTGACATTGGCCGGCGTGATCTGCGTCAACGGACTGAAGCGGTTGGCGCTTTGATCGTAGTTGCTGGCCGACCAGCCGGCCCCCGCAGCCGTCTGCATCGTCGAATAACGTGCGACGCCAGCGGCGCCGATGGCTGCCGCGATAACGACGCCTGCACTCAGTCTCGACGTGAATGTTGTCATGGCTGTCACCCTGTCACGGTTCGCCCGGCAAAGCGGGCGTGCTGCGTGGAGACCTGCGCGGATTGGACGCCCGTTCCAGAGCGTAGGCGTAGGAGAGCAGCTTGTCTTCGGTGAAGTCGAGGCCGAGCAGCTCGGCCCCAATCGGAACGCCCAACGGTGCCGTCGCTGTCACGGAGGAGAATCCCGCCTGAAAGGTCACCGCCGGAAAGCCGGTGCCGTTCGATAGCGTGCCGTTGCGCTCCACCTGGTCGGCGGCGGTCACCGGCACCACCAGGATTCGCTGGTGCGGATAGAGAATCGCATCCAGATTCAATTCCGCCATCTTGTTCGCAACCGCGACGCGGAGTTTGTCGCGGTTCAGCATCCGGTTCTTGTATTCCGTGCTGCTCATGCCGTCGGCAATCGCATATTCGGCTTCCAGTGTTTTCTGCACGGCGGAAGTCCCTGCCGCCAACAGCATGCTGAAACTTCTGATCGGCGAGTGAGGCGGAAGAGCGGCGAAGTACCGCTCCATAACCGTGCGCGCTTCGTAGACGTCCGTGGCAATGTTGGGAAGAAGTCGATCGTATTCGGGCAGCTCGAAGCGAACGACGGTGGCGCCCTGTGCTTCCATCCTGGCGATGACATCGTCCATCGCCTTGTTGACCTCGCGGTGGCGCTCCTCCTTGCCAAAGAGATTCGTCATCGCGCCGATGCGCGCACCCTTGAGCGCGTCCGCGCGCCACAGATGCGTGAAGCTTGCTGGCTGATGCCCCCGCCCGAAGGCCGTGATCGGATCAGCCGGGTCGTACCCGGCCATGACGTCGAGGATGAGCGCGGCATCGGTCACAGTGCGCGCAATGGGGCCGACTTCGTCCTGCGTCTGGCTGTTCGGGACCAGGCCGCTGCGGCTGACAAGCCCGCGGGTTGGGCGCACGCCAACGAGATTGTTGGCGGACGAGGGCGAGCGGATCGATTGGCCGGTATCGCTGCCCGTACCCGCAAGCGCGAGATTGGCCGCGACTGATGCGCCAGTGCCACCGGACGATCCGCCCGGCGTACGCGTGAGGTCATACGGATTGAGCACCTGACCGCCGAGGCTCGACTTCGACATGCCGCCGCGCGCGAACTCCTGCAGGTTCGCCTTGCCGAGGACGAGGGCACCAGCGTGTCGCAGCTTGGCGACGGTGAACGCGTCGGCAGAAGGGCGCGAATCCTTCATGCTCACATTGCCGGCGGTGGTCGGCATGTCGGCGGTGTTGAAATTGTCCTTGAGCATGAGGGGAATGCAGTGAAGCGCGCCGACGCTCGTGGCATTGGCCCGGTACTCGCGGTCCATCCGCGCCGCGTCCGCCATCGCCTCGGGATTGACGGTGATGACGGCGTGAAGCGCCGGGCCTTTCAGGTTGTACGCCTCGATGCGATCGAGATAGAGCTTGGTTAAGTGTGTGCAGGTGAGCTGTCCGCTCGCGAACGCAGCGCGAATAGTGGCAATCGTCGCCTCTTCAAGATGAAACGGCGCCTGCGCGGCCGTCGGCGACGCCGCGCAAAGCACCGCACACGCCGCCGCTACCGGGATGAAGAGACGCATTACGCTGCGAGAACCGGTCAGTTCGTCCCGCCTCTGACGTATTTCTTCAGCGCCATTCCGCCGGTCAGCGATCCGTAGATGTTCCCGTGCGCGTCGGCGGCAACGCCCTCCTGCGATCCATCCGGATTGTCAGGAATGAATGTCGTGACCTTGCCGTCGCGAGCGCTCCCGATGCGAATGCCCCTGGTGAAGCCGGGATTCGTCTTCTCATCCGATTGCGAATCCGCTACGTAAAGCGTGTCGTTGCGATCGATGACCACGCCGCTCGGCCGCCCGAACTGCTTCCACTCCTCGAGGAATCGACCGTCCTGGTCGAAGATCTCGATTCTGTTGTTGCCGCGGTCGCCGACAAACAACCGCCCGCGAGAATCCATCGCGAGCGCATGCGGTGTCTCGAAGTCGCCCGGCGCGGTTCCCTTTTTGCCCCACGTCTTGATGAACTTGCCGTCCTTGGAGAACTTCACGATGCGCGCATTCGAGTTGCCGCCGTGGCCGTCGCCGATGAAGATGTCTCCGTTCGGCGCGACCAGGATGGCGGACGGCATGTTGAACGTGTCAGGGCCGTCGCCGGCCACGCCAGCCTTGCCGAGCGTCATCAGCAGCTTGCCCTCAGGGCTGAACTTGAACACCTGATGCCCTTTGCCGTTCCGCTTCGGATCCTTGCCGTCAGGGCCCTCGCCGTCGCTTACCCAGACGTTCCCGTCGCGATCGATATGGATTCCGTGCGGGCGAACGAACATGCCCGCACCGAAACTCTTCACGACGTTGCCCGACTGATCGAACTTCAGAATCGGAGCCACGGTCGATTCCGTACAGTAGTTTCCGCCGCACCGTTCGAACACCCAGATGCTGGAGCCGTCGCGATCGATGGTGATGCCAGCCGTTGATCCGACCTTTCGGCCCTCAGGCATTTTGAAGAAGTTCTCGATGGTGCGGTAAGGATTAGCCTGAGCGGAGATGTCATGCGCGAGTGCAAGCATCAGCAGGCCGGCCGCGAACGTGAACACAGTTCGTCGTCGAGACATGACTACACCTCCGTCGTCGGATTTACTTGTATTCCGCGCCGGCGCTCGTCAGGACCTTGCCGTCCTCGAGTTTGCCGGTCATGAACATGCCGCCGGCTTTGCCGTCGCGGAGCGGCCGGAACGTCACCGCGATGCGCATGCCGGGCAGCAGCGAGCTTCGCGTCCAGCCACGGCGCGCGAGGAAGTTGGGACTCATCCCTTCGAATGCAAACGTCTCCAGCTGACCCGACGCGTTCTGTACGTCCAGCCAGATCCAGATATGCGGGTTCGTCCAGTCGACCTGCTTGACCACGCCCGTGACGGTCTTTTGCGCATCCATGTCGAAGACGGCCGCCGCGGAGTGATGCGACCACGCGGGCGCGGCCACGCCGCAGATGATCGCGGTCGCCAGCAACGCGCGAGCGGTTGTGTGCGCGAGGCGCTTCATCGCCTACTCCTTCTTCGCCGGAGCGTCGAGCTTCACGCCGGCCTTTCCCTGCGTGTCGAGAAAGTTGCGATTGTTCTCTTCGCAAATGTACTCGCGAATCGTCCAGTCGCGATGCCTCGCCAGCGTTCTCGTCGTCGTCCACGGCTTGGCCAGCGCCTCGGGATCGATCACAGTCGTTTCCACCGACATCGTGTCCGGTCCAGTGAGACGGAAACGTTCGACGATGCGCATCTTGTCGCTGTGCGGCGTATTCCGGGTAATTGTGGTCAGCGGCGAGAATCCGATCGTTTCGACGACGAGGGTGTCGCGATCCCAGTGACCGATCGACGTACCGTTGAACGTCGGATCAGGATCCGTCGGCAGCGGTCGGCCATCGGTGTAGATGTGGCGCACCTGCTGGTACGCTTCGCTGACAATCGTCACCTTGCCCGGCGTCAACAGGAATTCGTACGGATAGGGATGACCCATGATGGCCGGCATGCCGGTTGGCAGACAGTTGGCGGCATCGGTGTCATCGAAGTTGCGCGCGTCGAACTCGCGCTTCTTTGCAGCATACGCTGGTGTGAGCTGCGGCACCGGCGGTGGCGCGATCGCGGGGCCTCGTCCACCACGGCCAACAGTCGGCGCTTCCCAGACGCCGGTCAGGTCAGGCAACTTCGCGACGGCGGCCCAGTCGGCGGCTGTCGGCTGCTTCGGCTTCGATTCCTGTGCGGCCACGGTGATCGTCACCGCGGCGATCAGCAGAACCATCCGGATGGCGTCCGTCATCACGGCTAGGGCCTGGCGGGTTGCCGCGCCGCGCCGAGGATCTGGTTGAACACCGGAATGTCTTCGGCGTCTGGCGCGTGGCTCCTGAACGTCCGGATGTACGCGTAGATGTCTTTCGCCTGTGCATCGCTCAACGTCTCAGCCGAGAAGTTCGGCATGTTCGTCGATGGCTGAGCAGGCGCGACGTTGGCGCGGCCGCGCAGGAACGAGAGGAATGCCGTCTCGGTCGCAAGATTCCCGCTCCAGTTGCCGACAAACGCCCGGCCGGTCTCACCGTTGTACCCATGACAGGCGTAGCACGAGTACGCCTCGTACAGTTTCTTGCCGGTGGACGCGTTGCCGGTCACGGGACTCGTTGGCGGTTGCGATCGCGGACGCACGGGGCTTTGTGTGCCTGAAGGCGCCTGCGCACCGGCCGATGCGATAGACAGCGCCAGCACTGAGACGACTCCGATGAGACCCGTGACAATTCGTAAATTCGTCAATTCGTAAATCCGTAAATTCTTATCGTGGCTGGGTGATCACGTCGAGCAGATACGGCTCGCCGCGCTTGACCGACGCAACGCCGCGCTTCAACGCCGCCGACAGTTTCGATGGGTCGGTAATCGGCCCTTCGGCGGCCATCCCGTAGCCGGCCGCCATCATCCGATAATCGATAGACGGATCGCGCAGCGTGGTGCCGATATGGCCGCGATCGCCGCCGCGGCCGCGCACGCCACACATGTACTCGACGAACATCAGCTCCTGATGCCACGCGCGGTTGTTGTGCATGATCGTCAGCATCGGAAGCTGGTGATGGGTTGCGGTCCACAGCACGCCGGGGGCGTAGTTCAAGTCCCCATCGGTCTGCACATTGATGACGATGCGCCCGCGAGCCTTGGCAGCGAGCGCGGCACCGACCGATGCAGGCGCGCCGTAGCCCATGCCCCCCGCACCCTGTCCGCCTAGATAGCTGTACGGCTTGTCGTGATCCCACAACTGCGTGTTATGCCCGCCGGAGAAGTTGCTCGGCGACGACAGGCACCAGTCCTCGTGCATGATGAGCGGCCACAGCTCGGCGTAGATGCGCGCGGTGCTGATCGGGCTCGCATCCCAGCCGGCCTTCTTCTGCTCGAGCGCCTGCTGCAGCGCTTCGAGCCGCGCCTGCTGGTTGGCGGCGGCATGCTTCGCGGCTCGCTCCTGCGCGAGCCGTTGCCTGTCCGGCGTTATCTGACGCCGCACCTCCTCGATGATCGACGGCAGGCTGGCTTCGGCGTCGGCTTCAAGCGCGCGGCCGCCCGCTGCGCGTCCGCCTCTACCCGCCGCCGGCACGATGCCGCCAAAGCCGATGTTCCCCGCATCGCGCGCGAGCAGCGTGGCCAGCCCGGGCCCGACGATCGATGCCTCCGCGCCCTGAGCTTCTAGACCAAGCATGTAGTCGTAGGACGTGCTGGCGCCGGGTCCGCACAGCGGATGCCGCTGCGGGAAGCTCATTGGGCCCTGCGTCGCCGCGGTGCTCGTCGAGGCGCCGACCAGCTCCGCGAGCTGCACGGCCTGCTTCACGCCCTCAGGCGTGCGGAGACGACCGACCGCGATCCGCGGATTGGCCGCATCGAGCAGGCCCTTGGCGATCTCTTTCGCCTGCGATGCGTCGATACCAGCGATCCGCGGCGGCGTGTGTGCCGGGATCTTCATGTCGCGCGCTTCTTCTTTCTGATGTTCGATGTCGATCACCACTAGCGTTGGACCCATCGGCGGGGTGATCGCCTCGTCGTAGGCACGTTGAAGGGCGACGAGCGTCTCCGCCAGCGTCTTCGGCTGCGCGTCCCACTTCGTAAAGCTCCTCACCATGCCCGCCATGTCGTTCGCGCTGTGGGCCGCGATGAAGCCCAGGTCGCGCCCCGCGATGAGCAGCGCGGGCGTCCGGTCGTAGTAGGCCTGATAGATGGACATTGCGGCGTGCTGCACGCCGATGGTGCCGTGCAGAAAAGCGGCCATCGGTACGCCGGTCGCCTTCGCATATCCGTGCGCCATCGTCACTGCAGATTCTTCGTGCAGGGCGGTGATGAACTCGGGCATCCGGTTCGGCGGCATGCCGTAGTTGATCACCGATTCCTGCAGGCCCTCGAAGCTCGAGCCTGGATTGCCGGCGATGTACTCGATGCCGAGATCTTTCAGAACCTGCACCATCAGATCCGAGCCAGGCCTCATCACCGCGCGCTGGCCCGAACGCGCCGCGGCCGGAGGGCGTACGTCGCTGCCGTCACGTGCGATCTGTTCAGGCGTGGGTGCCGGTGCGGCGCCCGTCTCCGCGCGCTGCGCGGCTTCGGCTTCTGACGCAGGTGCGGGGGTGACCAGGGCTGCGGCACCCGCTGCGGCGGTGGCGGCGTCCTTGAGGAATTTTCGGCGATTCATAGAGCTACCAGCGATTCATTGCCTGCCGATGCATCGACTCGGGCGGAAGCTCCGCGAGCTCGATGCGAATACCGTTCGGGTCGGTGATGTTGTTCAGGATTGCCTTTGTGTCGCTCGTCCGAATGTCGCCGATGTTCACACCGCGCGCCTTGAACATTTCCGTCGCGGCCTTCATGTTCTCGACATGGATGCCGACGTGATTAATGGCCGCCGGCCGTCCGGGACCAGGCTGAATCTCGAAGAATGTGTTTTTGCTGATCTGCACGTAGACGAGACGCGCCTGGCCTTTGTCGTCGTTGACGCGGAACGCCTCCGGGAAGCCCATGGTCTTCGTGTAGAACGCGACCGCTTCGTCGAGGTTCGGCACGTTCATTCCGATGTGATTGACCTGGACCAGTCCCTTATTCGGACTTTTCGAGCTCTGCGCTGCCACCGACGTAAGGGCGACACCCACCAGCAACCCCGTGACAAACAACATGCATGCACGCATCGTCGTTTCCCTTTCTGAAAGTTACTTGAAATCGCCGAGGTACTTGTGCGCGACCGTCAGGTCGCACTTCTCGTTCGAGTGCGGCATGTTCGGCCGGTACTGCCACTGTCCGGACCACTCGGCAGGGCGCGTCAGATAAACGGGATCTTCGACGATCCCGGAATAGAGCAGAACCTTTCCGCCGTCGCCGAGACGAAATCGTTCGATGACACGCTTCCTCGTGCTGCCGGGCAATCCGGCCGTGGAAAGACCCAGCGGATGCTCTTTGAAGTTCGTCGTTTCGACGACCAGCGTGCCGCCTTCCCAGTGGCCCACCGAGTGGCCGTGGAGGAAGGTCTCCGTCGCCGGCGGATGCTTGCGGCCATCGAGGAAGATGGTGCGCCGCGAATCCATCCAGTCCACGCTCATCACCACGCGATCGCGTTCGACGGTGATGGTGTCGGCGACAGGGTAGAACATCAGGTTCGGCACGCCGACGGGAATGCAATCCTTCTGCGCAGTGGCTTTCGGATCGAAGCTCGCCATCGCCGCTTTGCCGGCCTCGGTCAGCGGCCACGTCCTGACCGCCGCGCCGTAGGCGTTGAACTCGCTGAAGGGGGAAAACCAAGTGCCGGCGATTGTCGTGGCGCTGGCGCTGCTCGTGGAGTACACGCTGCGCGAACCGATAAACAGCGGGTAATACGCGCCGTCCTGTTTGTAGAGATCCTTGCCGAGCATCAACGCATCCGGCTTCGCGCGCGCGGGGTTGCCGACGATGGTAACGGTGTCGCCGACGGCCAGCGAGGTCTTGGTGAAGCCGAGCGGATTCAGTACGGACGCCGCACCCGCTTCAACTTCCAGCGACCCCGTCGAGCCGTCGGGTTTCTTCACCTGCAGGACAAGGTAGACGTGCGGGTTCCTGAACGCAAACGTGGTGACGGTGCCGGTCGCCCTTACCTCTTTCTGAGTGTCGAATGCGGCAGCGCTGTGGTGCGCGAACGTCTGCGGGGCAAGCGCCAGGACGAGCCAGCCGACGAGAACGAACGTGGCGACTTTGTTCATACGGCCCTCGCGGTGTGGGCGGATGCTACCATACGCGCCCATCATGCTTTCCCGACGCGATTTCCTGGCGACGGCATCGGCTGTGGTTGGCGGGATGACGGTCGCCCAACGAGCCGCGGGCGGTCAGGCGAGCGGCATCGCGAGCCTTCCTCCCTACGGGAACTCCACCCTGCCCGCGGGCGTACGATCGCGCAGCATCGCCAACGTCAACGGGCTCACGGTGCACATCCTTGAGGCCGGCTACGAAACGCCTGGGCGCCGGGCGGTGCTCCTGCTTCATGGCTTTCCGGAGCTGGCGTACAGCTGGCGCAAGGTGATGGTGCCGCTCGCGTCCGCGGGATATCACGTGATCGCTCCAGACCAGCGCGGCTATGGACGCACGACGGGATGGGATGGTTCCTACGACGCGGATCCCGATCCCTTCCGCATCCTGAACATGGTGCGCGATGCGATGGGTCTGGTGTATGCGCTTGGCTATCGCTCCGTCGCGATGGTCGTCGGGCACGACGCCGGCGCGCCCGTCGCTTCATGGGCAGCGCTCATCCGTCCCGATGTGTTTCGTTCGGTGACGATCATGAGCTCACCCTTCGAAGGTCCACCCGCAATTCCGTTCGACATCGCCAACGGCGCCGCGCCGCCACGTCCCGCCCTCACTGACGACGAACTGGACGCGGAGCTGGCGAAGCTGAATCCGCCGCGGAAGTATTACCAGAACTATCAGCGCACGCGCGGAGCGAACGACAACATGCTCCACGCACCGCAGGGGCTGCATGCGTTCTTCCGCGCCTACTACCACTACAAGAGCGCGGACTGGAAAGGGAACAAGCCGCGTGCGTTGAAGGCGCGGACGGCGTCAGAGATGGCGCAAATCCCAACCTACTACGTCATGGAGCGCGACAAGGGAATGGCCGAGACGGTGGCGCCGTTCATGCCATCGGCGGCGGAGATTGCCGCGTGCAAGTGGCTCACCGATGCTGAAGTGGACGTCTACGTGTCCGAGTACTCGCGCACGCAATTCACAGGCGCGCTTCAGGGCTACCGCGTGCGCCGCGGATCAGATCCGAAGAGCCAGGCCGAGTTGCGCACGTTCTCGGGCCGCGCCATCGACGTTCCCTCGCAGTTCATCGGCGGGAAGAGCGACTGGGGCGTTTATCAGACGCCCGGCGCCGTGGATCGAATGCAGAGCACCGCCTGCACGCACATGACCGGCTTCCATCTCGTCGATGGTGCCGGCCACTGGGTTCAGCAGGAACAACCAGCGCAGGTGACGATTCTCCTCACTCAATTCCTGCGCAATCAGTCGTAGGACGCTGTCATCGCTTCACCGCTGGCGGCGGGTACCCTCTGTTCGACAGATTCTCCGGGTGCGGGTCGCCGCGGTGGCACGTGTAGCAGGTCACGACCTGCGTTCCCACAGGGAAGACACCCGTGTTCGGGAAGGTCGCGTTGATCTGACGGACCATCAGGATCATCTTGCGCGCGATGTCCTTGCGCGGGTTGACGTCGATCTCCTGCGGCTTGTCGCCGCCGTGACAGTAGGGACAATCCACGTGAAGCGCATCGCGAAAATCACCCATGAGCGAATCGTAGCCGTGGACTGGCGTGCCCGGCGGAAGGACCTTCAAGTTGATCGTGGCCCTCTGCGGAAACGGTCCGTCACCGAGCGAGTTGGCGCGGTTGTAGTACTTCTGCGGCGCGGCCGTCTCCGGCTTCACTTTGCCGCGATGGCAGGTGAGGCAATCCACTTCGTGATAGCCGACCGGAAACACGCCTTGCGTGCTCGGAAAGCTCGTATCGATCATGCGGACCATGCCGATCATCTTGCGCGCCATGTCCTTCTTCGGATGGCCCTCCGCAGCGAAGTCCCCCTCCACATGACAGTAGACGCACTGGACACCAAGCGCCTCGTTGAAGAACTGCATGATGAACGGCACGTCGGAGTTTGGCGCCAGCAATTTCAGGTTCTTGTAGACCGGCGCCGGAGCCGCGGCCGGAGCGGCCGCCTGTTGCGCAAGGAGGGAAACGGGTAACAGAAGCCACACGAGAAAAGTCCGCATCACGTCCTCTCCGTTATCGTCGGTGACCGGGAGTATAAGGCGGATTACGCAGTGCGAGCGCGAGGCCCGCGGCGGCAAGCGAGCAGAGCGACAACTGAATCGTGCCCGCGGTGGCCCATCCCGAGCGGTTCGCCATCCATCCCATGGAGTAGCCTGCGACGGCCGCGGATAGATACAGACTGGTGACGAACACGCCCGATGCGCGGCCGGCGAGCTCCGCTCGCACGGCTTTGACGTGATAACCGGCAAGATTCACGTAGACGACACCGCTGACGACAACACCCCACGCGAACGAGAGCGACGCCTGCCAGTACGTTGCGCTCGATCCGTTGAAGAGCAGATATCCGAGGATCGCAGCCGCACAGAACGTTGCGCTCAGCACGATGCGCGGCGATCCGCGATCGCCGATCCATCCCCCGGCGATCGATGCGAGCGCTCCCAACCCGTAAAGACTCATCACGAAACCGGCGCTCGCAGGTGAGTAACCGAGTCCTTCGCGAAGAAACGTCGGATAGAGACCGAGGTAACCGTAGATCACGAGCCCGCCCAACAGGCTCATCGCCGTCAGCAGGATGGTGTTTCGGTTGACGAGCGCCGCGGCGCCGTCATCGCGGCTGCGCATCACGGTCGTGTTGTCGCCCTCGGTCAGTGAAGGTTCGACGACGATGGCAATCAGCGCCATTGCTGCCAAACCAAGCAGCGCGAAGACAATCATCGGCGCTCGCCACGTGCCGTACATCCCGAGCAGCGCACCGCCGAGAACGGGACTGACGATCGCGCCGAGCGCAAACGAAAAGTTCACGGCGCCAAGCGCCGCGGCGCGATATCGCACGAACGCGTTGGCGGCGATGGCGAGGAGCACGGTCAGCTGCATCGCTTCGCCCACGCCCGTGAGCGTTCGGTAGACGAGCATGTCCGCGAAGCCGCGTGATAAGACCGTCAGGCCGGTGCCAGCAGAGAAGAGCGCGATTCCGGCGAGCAGCGCTGCTCGGCGTGAAACCCGCGCCAGAAGAATGCCGGTCGGCGCTCCCGCGACCGCCATGCCGAGCGTAAAGACGGTCGACAGCAACCCGACGCCCCCCAGCGAGAAGCCGTACTCGCGGCGCACGTCGGGTGCGACCAGCGGGAACAGTTGCCGGTCCATCGCGTTGACGACGTACGACGCGAGCAGCACGCCGAACATGGTCACGCCGAGAACGCCGCGTTCAGTTCGCGGCGGCTCGTCGATACCAGTCGAGGATCTGCTCGCCGGTCCAGAAGACGACGCCGGGCCGCGCATGAATGTGTTCAAGGGCCTCGCGAAAATACCGCAGTCGATGACCAACGCCCATGATGTACGGATGCACCACGAGCGCCATGACCCGCGCCGAATCCTCGGCGTCGGAGTAGAACTGCTCGAACTGGTCGATCGCACGGTCGCGATATTCCGACGCCTTGTGATGCTGAATCAGCATCATCGCCACGTCGTTGCACTCCTGCGTATACGGCACGCTGATCAGTGAGGCCGTCCGTGTCTTCATGGGCACCGGTTGATCGTCGAGCACCCAGTCGCAGACGTACTCGTAGCCTTCCTCCGCGAGAATGTCCGGTGTGTCCCACGTCTCGGTCAGACCCGGGCCCAGCCACCCCCGCGGCCGCCGTCCGGTGAACGAGGTGATTGCGTCGGTCGTCTTCTGAATGTCGACGCGCTCGTCGGGCACCTTCTGCATGTTCTTCTGGCCGAAGCCGTGGCCGATGAACTCCCACCGGCGCTCGAGCGCCGCGCGCGCAATCGGCTCGTAGGCGGCGATGGCGCCGCCGTTGATGGCGAGGACCGCGGGAATCTGCAGCCGATCGATCACCTTCAGCATTCGCCAGAAGCCGACGCGATTTCCGTATTCGTGCCACGCCCAGTTGGGGATATCGGGCATCGGGGACCCGCCGGCAGGAGGCGTGAGCACCGTGCGCGGCATCGGTTCGAGGGGGTTCCACTCCTCGACATTGACGATGACCCAGACGACGAGGCGCCCTCCTTCGGGCAGAACAAGCCTTGGCCTCTGAGTGATTGGTGAATACGTAAACCGTTCGCTTGGAAGCATCGTGATGACCTTCGCTACCCCTGAAGCGGTGCAATGCTACAGCATGTTCAAAATGTGTTTACGCGGAGCGGCGCCTGCAGTAGGATGCGCGCCACAAGACGATTCCTCCTTTTTTTGTTCCTGTTCTGCGGGCCGCGTGCGGGTCTTCTCGACGAGGTGATCGCTATGAGTACCCAGGAGCAAACGCCCCAGCCGTCCTCCAGCGTTACACGCCGCGCGTTCATCAAGATGGTGATTGCCAGCGGCGCTGCCGTTTCCGCCTCTGCGTACCTCTTCCGCGGTTCGACGCTGGTCGGGCAGGGATCGCTGCCCGGCGCGGTGGAGCGCCTGATGTCGTTGAACGTCAACGGCCAGCTGCGGCGCGTGGACGTGATGAAGCAGGAAACGCTCGCGACGACGCTGCGCTACAAGCTGGGACTCACCGGCACCAAGCTCGGATGCGACCGATCGGAGTGCGGCGCCTGCACCGTCCTCATCGACGATATCCCGCACTACTCATGCTCGGTGCTGACGCATACCGTGCGCGGCAGAAAGATCCAGACGATCGAAGGACTCGAGCGGCCGGACGGCACGTTGCATCCGGTGCAGCAGGCGATCCTCGACGAGCAGGGCTTCCAGTGCGCGTTCTGCATGTCGGGGTTCGTCATGTCGGCGGTCGGTTTCCTCAAGACGAACCCGAACCCCACGCGTGAAGAGCTGGCGCACGGCATCTCCGGCAACCTGTGCCGCTGCGCCGACTACGACAAGATCCTGCGCGCGATGATGCGCGGCGCAGCCTACATGCAGAAGACGACAACGTAGAGGAGATGGGACATGGCCATTGTTCATGACGTAATGCCCGTCTTCGAGCTGTTCCAGCCGACGACCGTCGACGACACGCTCGCGCTGCTCGACACCTACGGCGCCGATGCGTGGGTCCTCGCCGGCGGTCTCGACACGTTCGACTGGTTCAAGGATCGCAACAAGCGCCGTAAGGTCGTGGTCGATCTCAGTGGTGTGCAGACCCTGCGCGGCGTGAAGAAGACCGCGGATGGCGGGCTCGAGATCGGAGCGTCGACGACGCTCACGGACGTGGCCAGCGAACCGCTCGTCAAGCAGAACTACCGCCTGCTGTCGCAGGCGGCCGCGCTCGTCGCCTCGCCGCAGATTCGCAATCAGGGGACACTCGGCGGCAATGTCTCGCAGGACACGCGCTGCTGGTACTACCGCTCGGGATGGACCTGCTATCGCGCCGGCGGCAACATCTGCTACGCGGACACGCCGACCGCAATCAATCGCGAGCACGCCATCTTCGATGCGAATCGCTGCGTCGCGGTGAATCCGTCGGATACCGCGCCGGCCCTCGTCGCACTCGACGCGCAGATGGTGATTCGCTCGTCTGATGGTGAGCGGGTCGTAAACGCGCAGGACTACTTCATCGGACCATCGACGGACATCACGCGGATGACCGTGCTGCAGCCGGGCGACCTGCTGACGGCCATCCGGATTCCCGCCACATGGGCAAACGCGGAGTTCTACTTCGAAAAGATTCGCGAGCGTCAGGTGTGGGACTTCCCGCTGGTCAACATCGCCGCCGCGCTGAAGGTCGAGGGCGGCACGATCCGCAGCTCGCGGTTCGTCGTCAATGCCGTCGCCGCGCATCCGGTGCGCCTCGGCGCAGTCGAAGACGCCGTGGCCGGCAAGCCGCGCAACGAGGAGACCGCGGCGATGGCCGGAGCGCTCGCCGTGCAGGGGGCGCGGCCGCTGACGCATAACGGCTACAAGATTCCGCTGGTCAGAAATCTGGTGAAACGCGCCATCCGCGGAGAGGCACAGGCATGACGAACTTCCTGGTGCAGTGGGGCATCAACCCCTGGGGCGAGGATACGCCGATCCACGCGCAGTGGGCGCTCGTCTACATCGCCTTCGCGTTCGGCGTCGGCTTCATGCTGGCGCACACGCTGTTCGTGAAGTTCTGGCCGAAGCCGGAAGAGGCGAACGCGCCGGTGAACGAAGTCGCGGCGGCGCGCGTTCCCGCTCGCGTGGGACGTCATTCGCTCGCCGCACGAACGTTCCACTGGATTATGGCCGCCTCGATGCTGACGCTGCTCGGCACCGCATCGGCGCCCGTCCTCGGCTTCAGATTCAACTGGGTGGAGATCCATTGGATCGCGGGGCTCGTGCTGACGGTGTCGATCGTCTACCACATCATCCACGCGAGCTTCTGGTTGGACTTCTGGTCGATCTGGTTGAACAGGGAAGATGCGCGGGAGGCGATCACCCGGTTCAAGCGCGCCGTGGGTCAGCGCGCGCCGGCGCCGCGCAAGGCCGCGAAGTACCCGTGGGATAACAAGATGTATCACACAGCGATCGTGCTGTCGGCGCTTGCCACGGTGCCGACCGGATTGCTGATGATGAATCGCGTGCAGACGCCGTTCTTCACGCGCAACCCGTACCTGTTCGGCGACACGACATGGGGCGTGATGTACGTGCTCCACGGACTGTCCGGCATCGCGCTGGTGGGGCTGACGATCGCGCACATCTACTTCGCCATTCGTCCCGAGAAGCAGTGGATTACGAAGGGCATGATCTTCGGCGACATCAGCCGTGAGGAATTTCTCCGACATCACGATCCGGAGCGCTGGATCGTCGACAGCCACGAGGTGAGCAATGGCTGACAGCAAACTCGTCGGACGCGACTACACGACGCCGGACCTGCGGGCGAAGGTCACCGGCCGCTCCAAGTACGCGGAGGACTTTCGCGCCGAGGGGATGCTGTTTACCAAGCTCCTGCTCAGCCCGTTTCCGCATGCGCGCGTGAAGAGCATCGACAGCAGCGCCGCGCTCGCCATGCCCGGCGTGCGAGCCATCCTTACCGCCGACGAGGTGCCCGGCCCTCGCGATCAGGTGAGCGACGCTGGCGTGCTCATCAAAGCGAACCCGCGCAGCGAGAAGGCGCTCACCAACGAGCCGATGTATCAGGGCGAGCCGGTGCTCGCAGTGGCCGCCGTCGACGAACTCACGGCCGCCGAAGCGATCGAACGGCTCAAGATCAAGTGGGAGCGCTTGCCTCACAGTGTCGATCCCGTCGCCTCGCTGCTGCCGGGTGCGTCGAATCCGCGTGTCGAAGGCAATGTCTGGATTCGACCGACAGCGCCTCCAGGACAGCCCGCGCCGATCCCCGAAGTGATCGATTTGAAGTGGACGCAAGCGGAAGTCGAGGAATACAACGCCGGCCGTCTGCCGATGGGGAAGGACACCGACCCCAGCTGGTCGTACGGCGACCTCGATGCGGGCTTCAAGAAAGCGGATGTGGTACTCGACGAGACGTTCGTCACGCCGAACACGAGCCATCAGTGCCTCGAGAGCCGCACCTCGATGGCGTACTGGCAGAACGGGAAGCTGTTCATCCATCTCTCGACGCAAAGCACGGTGCAGACGGTGATGTCGGTGAGCAGGTGGCTGGATATCAAGCCTGAAGATATCGTGCTTGTGAGCGAGTACTGCGGCGGCGGTTACGGGAGCAAGGGTACGGGATCGGTGACCGACATCATCCCCGCGCTCCTCGCGAAGAAGACGGGCCAGCCGGTGCAGATGCGCGTCAGCCGCGAGGAAGAGCACGGCATCGGTGGCGCGCGTCCTGCCGTGCACGGAAGGATGAAGATCGGCCTCACGAAAGACGGGCGCATCACCGCGCTCGACATGTTCACGGTCGTCGAAGGTGGCCCGTACGGTCCGGGCAACGATGGGAACACTGCCAGCCGTTTTGCATCATTGCTGTTTCAACCAGAGGCGATGCGTTGGCGCGGTGTCACGGCGATTACGAATACGCCGCCGCGTCGCGCACAAAGCCAGCCCGGCGGCATGCAGGGCATCGTGCTGATGGAGCCGCTGATTGCCAGGTGCGCGCGCAAGCTTGGCGTCGATCAGGTCGAGATCCGCAAGATCAACGCGCCCGCGGGGAAGGCGAAGTTCGGTCCTGCCGATGCGCGCGGCAACCGCACGTACTCGACCAGCTGCTTCGTCAAGGAAGCGCTCGACAAGGGCGCGCAGATGTTCAGGTGGGACGAACGCAAAGCGCGCAGCGGGGTTCGCGAAGGCAATAAGGTGCGCGGCAGCGGCGTCGCCATCAGCGCGTACAACGCGGGCTCGGTCGGCTTCGACGGTCTCTTCATCATCAAGCCGGACGGCAAGATGTACGTCCAGACTGGTATCGGCAACCTGGGCACCGAATCGTTCTCCGACTGCCAGCGTGTCGCCGCCGAGATGATGAGCGTGCCGTGGGAGAAAGTTGTTCTCACGTGGGGCGACACCTCGAGAAACCTGCCGTGGAGCTGCGTCTCGGGCGGCAGCCAGACGACGCACGCGATGACGCGCGCGGCGCACGCGGTGGCGAGCGACGGCATCAGGAAACTGCAGCAGATTGCTGCGCAGGATTTCGGCGGCCGGCCCGAGGACTATGTCGTCGCCAACGAGCGTGTCGCGCGCCGTGGCGGCGGGCCGGGGATGACGTTCGCGCATGCGGCGCAGCGCGCCATCGAGCTGGGAGGGACATACGACGGCCACGAAGTTCCCGATGACGTGAACGCGTTTACGAAGAGAGCGGCGGCGGCGCTGGCCGGTCAGGGGCTGATGGCCGTGGCCAAAGACAAGTACCCGCGCGACGGCACGACGTTGTCGTTCGTCGCCGCGTTCGCCGAAGTCGAGGCGGATGTCGAGACCGGCGTCTATCGCATCCTCGACTACCTGTGCGTCGCTGACGTGGGCACCGTGATTCATCCCGCGTCGCTCGGCGGCCAGGTGCTCGGGCGATCGATTCTCGGCATCGGGCACGCGCTCGGTCAGCGGTGGGT
>Ga0075425_100002033_pt1 | contig 20015 bp, 12 predicted proteins | sample SoiMethybrSBSTD4_FD_75300 | JGI IMG/M metagenome (GOLD analysis project Ga0075425, IMG submission 75300) | Bulk soil microbial communities from a Populus tree surrounding site in Tennessee, USA - Soil MetaG P. TD hybrid SBSTD4 | ecosystem: Environmental > Terrestrial > Soil > Tree plantation... | reverse complement strand
CGAGCTCGAGAAGCTCGTGCCGGACTATCCCTGGGCGGCCACCTTCACCGCCGCTGGGATTCCGTTGAAGGCGCCGGGCGGGGAGCGCCGGGTCGTGGTGTCCGAGAAGTCCGCGTTTCCCGCGATCGCGAAGATCTTCGCGGCCACGCCGGTCCCGGTCTGGCGTGACTACCTGAGCGTTCGCTACCTGCACGCCTTCTCCGCGTACCTGCCTCACGCCGTCGACGAAGCGGACTTCGCGTTCTACGGGACCATGATCCAGGGACGCGTGAAGCAGATGGACCGCGCGACGCGCGGGGCGCGGGTGCTGGACAACCAGATGGGCGAGGCGCTGGGGAAGATCTACGTCCGGGACTATTTCCCTCCGGAGTCCAAGGCCAAGGTGCGGACGCTCGTCCAGAACCTGCTCCAGGCGTACGAAGCGGATCTCAAGACGCTGGACTGGATGACACCCGAGACGAGAGGGAAGGCCCTGGAGAAGCTGCGTCACTTCACGGTGAAGGTGGGGTACCCCGACCACTGGCGGGACTACGCCGCGCTCGAGATCCGGAGGGACGATCTGCTCCGCAGCGTGAAGAACGCCGGCGCCTTCGAGTGGAACCGCGAGGTGAAGCGCATCGACCAGCCCGTCGACAAGACCGAGTGGGGCATGACGCCTCCGACCGTGAACGCCTACTACAACCCGAGCGCGAACGAGATCGTGTTCCCGGCCGGAATCCTCCAATCACCGCAGTTCGACCCCTCGGCCGATGACGCGGTGAACTACGGAGCCATCGGCGCCGTCATCGGCCACGAGATCAGCCATGGGTTCGACGACCAGGGCTCGAAGTACGACGGCCTCGGCGTGCTGCGCAGCTGGTGGACCGAGACGGACCGGAAGAACTTCGACGCGCGGACCGACGCCCTCGCGCGCCAGTACGACGAGTACGAGCCCCTCACGGGCCTCCACATCAACGGCCGGTTGACCCTGGGGGAAAACATCGCCGACCTGGCGGGCCTCGTGATCGCGAACAAGGCCTACCACATCTCGCTCCATGGAAAGCCGGCGCCGGTCCTCGACGGCTACACGGGAGATCAGCGCTTCTATCTGGCGTTCGCGCAGAGCTGGCGGTCCAAGGTGAAGGATGAGGCGACGCGGCAGCGCCTCCTCTCCAACCCACACAGCCCGCCGGAGTACCGCGTGAACGGGGTCGTGCGGAACGACGACGGCTGGTACGCCGCCTTCCCGAACGTGAAGCCGACCGACAAGTTCTACATGGCGCCCGATCGCCGCGTGCGTCTCTGGTAGCGCGTCCTCAACCGTGCCGGATCTTCGCCGCGCGCCAGGAGGCCCCGACGCGCTCGAGATCCACGGCGACGGGCTTCGCGCGGCTTCCCTGAATCGATAGCTCGAGGTGGGCGCGCGCCGCGCCTTCGCCCAGCGTTTCCAGGGGAAGCTCCGGCGTCCTCAGCTCGACCCATCGATCCCAGCGCGCTCCCGCCTCCGGCTCCTCGTCCACGTGGACGACGTACCGGCGCTGGCCGGCCAGGCCCAGGTCGGTCGCGAGATCGTGGAACCGGAGCGTGGATTCGTCGACGGTGAAGAAGTCGAGCGGCGCGACGCGACCGAACCAGTAGCGCGCGATCTTGTCGCGGCGCTGGATCAGGCTCTCGATCAGGAACCGGGTCGCGCGCGGGTCCTCGTAGCGGGCCGCCTGGACCGCCGCCGTAATCTGCGCGTTCGAGAACGAGGCCACGATCTTGGCGCCCCAGTAGGCGTCTCCCTCCGTCATCCGCTGGTAGTCCGGATCGGGCACCTCGGGGACGAACCGGGCCGGGTGAAAGGCATCGGATTCGAAGCGGCCGACCGAGGGGATCCCGGTGTCCTGGCGCGCCCTTCTCCAGGGCTCCTCGATGAAGCCGAGGGTGACGAGGCGCCGGGCCATCCACCCGAAGTCGACAACCCCCTCGTATCCGCTCTGCCTCCGCTTCACGCCGTCGGCGTCCGCGCCGAAGGACGAGCCCGGGTCCAGGATGTAGTGCTGGACATGGCCGGACCCGTCTTTCGCCTCCGCGAACGTGTCGAGGAAGTTGGCGTCCTTCGTATCCCAGAATCCCAGCCACGAGGCGATGACATAAAGCCCCCGCAGCTCGCGCCGGTCCCGGTGGTCGTACCAGTCGTTCCGATCCCCGTGCCGGCGTCCCCTCAGATTCGTGGCGCCGAGGACGTGCCCGGGGAGATACAGGCTCGCGGTCGCGGAGTACGAGCCGTCCGAGATTCGGGCGCCCTTGGCGAGCACCGAGTCCAGGTCCGCGGGAGTGAGGCGCTCCCCCTTCTCTCCGCGCAGGAGCTCGGGCGAGATCGTGAGATCGGCACGGGTGAACCGCACCGGCTCGTTGTGCGGGACGTTGTATCCGGCGGCGTGGAGCAGCGTGCGTGCCACCATGTCCGCTCCCGAGCTCAGCTGCGGATGATCGCGAACGTCCAGCTTCACGAGCCACTTCCGCCCCGCCGCGTCCGTGATCTGAAACCCCGCGCTGGCTCCCCCGTGCTTCGGATGCCGGATGGTCCAGGGCTTCGCGGGCAGGGTCGTGGAATCCGGTCCCTGCGCGAGGGACGCGACCCGCACCGGCTTCACGTGGTTCCGGTTCGTGAACCAGGAGGAATTCGGGACCTCGTCGAAGGCGTTCACGTCGGAGGCTTCGCGGAACCGTTTCACGCCGAGCGGCTTCGAGGCGAGAAGGATCTTGTCGGGCACGTCGAGGGCGTGGGAGATCGGATCCACGATCACCTCACGGAATTCCGTCGCGTAGAAATCGGGTTCCCCGTCCGGAGGCTTCGGGATCGGGCGCCCGTCGTGATCCACCCACGTGCTGTCGGAGATCCGGGGGCGCGGCTTCGCCGGGAAGGCGTCGGCTGGTCCGGAGAGAGCGAGTGCGAGGGCGCACGCCAGGATGGGCATGAACCGGGGGGCACGGGTCGCCGGGCGCATCAGCGCACCGGCGTTGGCTGGACCGGCCGCTTCCTCTTGGCCGAAACGCCACGGATCGCGGGCTTCTTCCCGGGGGGCTTCTGGGTCTCGAGGCGCCGGCTCGCCGAGGTGGTATCCGCCTTCATGGCGATGCCGTGCTTCGCCTTCGCCTCCATGCTGGACGGCGCGGCCCGGGCGGTGGGTGCGATCGGCACCTTGTGCTGGTCGATCTTCGGCTTGCCATACCGCTTGAGGTCGATCTTCACGAGGTCCGCCAACTCCACCGATCCGTCCTTCTTGACCGCGTAGGTCTGGATCTCGCCGCCGCCGAACCAGAGGCGAAGCAGGGTGTAGTTGTTGATCACCGCCGTGTAGACGTTCTCCGGCTTGATGGTTCCGCCCGCGGCCTTGGAGCTCGCGATGATCTGCGCGGCCTGAGCGGGTGGTGGAAGCGGATGGAGCGGCGCGCCCGCTCCGCCCTGAACCAGGGAGATGAGGACGCTGCCGTCGGGCCACGTCATGAGCGCGCGCTCGTAGTCATGCTCATGCCCTCCCGCGATGACGGAGATCCCACCCTCGTGCATAGCCGCGACGATCTGATCCCGGCGAGCACGCATCACGTCGTCCATTTCCCAATCCATGCGGTGATAGCCCGCCGAGAAGGGAGGGCTGTGCAGGAACACGAAGGAAGGCCCGCGGTGCTCCTTGAGCCGCGCCTTCAGCCAGTCGACCTGCTCCTTGGAGTACTTGACCTGCACCTCCTTGGACCAGTGCACTCCGGGCATCGTGATGGGATTCGAGTCGAGCGCCACGAAGCGCACCCAACCGTCCGCGGAGTCGAAGCAGTAATAGAGGCGGTCTCCGGCGATCGGCAGCCCGGTCGCCGCTCGCCAGTTGGCCAGCCCGTCCACGGTCCAGGTCTTCTCGTGATTCCCCGCGACCGCGAGATACGGGACGCGCGAGGAGAGCGGCTGCCAGATGCGGAGGAACCGCTTCCAGTGGCGCGGATCCCGACCGTCGTAGACCAGATCTCCGGTGTTGATGCACGCGGCCACGATGCGCCCCTCGGTCTTGAGCGTGTCCAGCTTGGCCATGACCGCGTGCAGCACCTGGTGCTCCCGGCCGTGCGTCGGCATACCGGTCGCGAGCTTCGGCACGTCTTGAAGCAGACCCAGATCGGGATAGAGCCCCTTCACGAGCGCGTACGGGATCGTGATGAGCGCTTTTCCGATCTTGATCGGATTCGGCGAGAGGCCGGCCCGGATGGTGGCGACCTCGGAGCTGAGTCGCGTGGACTTGTAGCCGGGGCGGTTGTCCCCGATTACGAGGAGATTCAGCGTGTCGGCCGTGTATCCGTCCATCAGCCGGCCGAGATAGCGGCGAGAGGAATCTCCGGTGCCGGGCTGGAAGCCGATGAGGGTGTCCGCGCCGAATAGCGCTTGGATCGGTGCGCTCGGTGGAGCTTCGGGTGTTCGGACGGCCCGCTCCGGATGATGGCCCCCGGTCGTGTCCGCCGGGGCCAGGGTCTGTGGAACAAATTGCAATCGGCCCACGTGGGAACAGCCGCCGGTCAGTCCTACAAGGGCCAGGTCCACTGCCAGGAAAGCAGATAGCGCCGCCCAGGAGGACCATCGGCGAAGACCGCGTTTACCAGCATTTAGGGTCGTTTTCATGGCGCTTCCCGTACATGCATGAGCCGGGCCGCCCGTCAGGCTTAATTTGCCCTACGAGGGTCTCATGGTCCTGTTTTCGGACCATGCTCTCCGCTTGATCGAAGAGACCCGCGGGACTAACGTTTCCGGTTCGGGAACGTGGTGGCGGCAGTGGATTCCCCTGATTCACCGAGCTTCATGGCGCGGGGCACGGACGTCCCGGCGGATCGGTTTCAATGATCATGCTCGTCGAAGGATTGACTCGGCTCGTTCGGATTCTGCTCGGCGTGACGCTTCTCGTCTCGCTCCTTCCCGGCCCCAAGGCTGACGCGGGGGCCGTTCCGGATCCCGCGACCTCACCCACCATCGACTACGTGTCTCCCTCACCGGGCTCCGATCATGTCTCCGAGATGACGAACATCATCGTTCGTCCCGGCGGCATGGTCGACGGAACCACGGTCGCGCCCGGTCGGGTCCAGGTCACGGGAGCCTTGTCCGGGCCGCATTCCGGCAAGGTGAGACTCTCGGACGACCGCCAGACGCTGACGTTCGACCCGGACCTTCCGTTCCTTCCCGGGGAGATCGTGACCTGCACGATCTCGAGCGGCCTCAAGACGGACAAGAAGGGGGACATACCGCCCGAGGACTTCACCTTCACGGTCGCCGGGCCCGAGCGCGCGATCCTGAACCGGCTCCCCGGATTCGGGGACGGGGAAGAGGAGACGACCGGCGGCGTGGGTCCCCTGCGCGTCGACAGCATCCCGCCGCCGCCTCCGACCCCGCCCCTTCCTCCGGACTTCCCGTCCATCACGGCATCCGTGTTCGGCGCCACGGCGCCCGGCCGGCTCTTCCTCGCCAACTTGAATCTCGGGAGGGTGACCGCCTCGCCGTTCTTGATGATTCTCGACAACAGCGGCGTCCCGTTCTTCCAGCGACGGACACCGGCGCTCGCGCTCGACTTCAAGATGCAGCCCGACGGCCGGCTGACGTATTTCGACACCGGCGCGAAGTGCTTCTATGCCCTCGACGCGCACTACGCCGTGGTGGACAGCTTTCGATGCGGGAATGGTTACGCGACCGACGGACACGAGCTCGTGCTGCTTCCGAACGGGCACGCCCTGCTCATGAGCTACGACCCGGAGGTCGTGGACCTCACGTCGGTCCGGCCCGGCCTCGGGTTCGGGATCGCGATCGGCCTCGTCATCCAGGAGCTGGATTCGGGGAAAGAGGTCGTCTTCCAGTGGCGCAGCTGGGACCACTTCAAGCTCACGGACTCGATCGGCAGCTCCTTCTTCGGGGGCGGGTTCGACTACGTGCACGGGAATTCGATCGACGCCGACGCGAACGGGGACATCATCATCTCCTGCCGCAGCATGGACGAGGTCACCAAGATCAGCCGGGCGACCGGGGAGATCCTCTGGCGCCTGGGAGGGAAGAACAACCAGTTCACGTTCGTGGGCGATCCGACGCGCTTCACGCACCAGCACGACGTCCGGTGGCTGCCCAACGGCCACCTGACGATGTTCGACAACGGCAACTTCCGCGTTCCTCCCTATTCCCGGGCGGTCGAGTACGTCATCGACGAGACCCAGATGGCCGCGACGATGGTCTGGGAGCACCGCCACACCCCGGACGTGTTCGGACCCGCGCTGGGATCGGTGCAGCGGTTCGCGAACGGAAACACCCTGATCTGCTGGGGCGCGACGAACCCGACCTTGACCGAGGTAGCGCCGGACGGCTCGACCGTCCTGGAGGTGACGTTCCCACCCGGCACCTCGTCCTATCGCGGCCTTCGCTTCGAATGGCCGCCGGTCCGTCCCGCGTCGATCACCTTCAAGCCCGCCTCCATCCGGAAGGGGAGCACGGGCACGGGACCGCTGCAGGCCGTGATCGAGCCCGTGGCGTCCGACTTCGACGTCTCGGACATCGATCTCTCCACGGTCCTCCTCGGCGGCACGGTTCGCGCGGAGACGGCGCAGTTCGGCGGGGACGGCAACGGCGACGGAATCCCGGACGTGACGGTTACATTCCCACGCGCGGCGGTCGATCTCCTGGTCTCGGTCGGAACGAACACCCTCGAGGTGAGCGGCTCGCTCGCGACCGGAGCGGTGTTCCGCGGGTCGGCCCCCCTGAGGGTGGTCGCGCCCTCGTCGCTCGTCCGGTCCGGGTCGGTAGAGCTCGTGTCCGCGCCGGGCGCGCTCCCGGTGGAGCTTGCCGCGGGGAAGACGAGCGGAGCGCGGACCTTCGCGATCTACGACATCCAGGGACGCCTGGTGCGCCGGTGGCGCTCCTCGGCTCGACGCGCGACCTGGGACGGCAATCGCTCCGACGGCACTCGCGCGAGCGCCGGCGTCTACTTCGTCCGTACCGAGGATGGAGCGCCCGGGGAGACGACGAAGCTCGTCATCGTGCGATAACCGCTTGACAGCCGGAGCCGGGGCGCTCAGATTGACGCGGTACGTCTCCCCCCTCCCGATGCGTTCTCCCCTCCCTCCCCGTATCGTCGCACCGCCGGCCACGTCCCCGCTGTCGTAACGCGCCACCGGTCGAGCCGGGAAGTTTCGGGGGACTGCTCGAATGAAATCGCCACTCCCGCTCCTCAGCGCGGTCGCGCTCTGGCTCTTCTCCTGCGCCTTCCAACCGCTGGATGCGCCTTCGTCTGGCCGCGACGGTCCGCATCGCCTGGTTCGAAACGACGGGAAGTTCGTGCATAACGCGGGCAACCTTCGCCTGCAGATCAGCAACTACGGAGTCACCGGGAATCCCTCGTACGGAGGCCTGTCGACCATTCCGGGCGCCGAGTGGCCACCGGGCTCGGGCAACGACTACCTCTACGCGGCGGGGCTCTGGATTGGAGCGCTCGACGCGAGCGGAATCCCGCACGTCTCGACCGCCCTCGGCCGGGGGCGAGCCGACTTCGAGCTGTCGCCGACTCTCACGCCGCGCCATCCCTGTGCGGCGCTTCCTCCCGACCGGATCGCCGACGTTCGGGAGGCCTACGAGGGCATTCCGGGTGGCAATCGTGTGATCTCGGCCAGCGTGGTTCCGGACGACGACGGGGACGGCCAGGTGGACGAGGATTTCCCGAACGGCGAGGACGACGACCGCGACGGTCGGTGCGACGAGGACTATGCGGCGATCGGCCAGCAGATGATGGCGGCCGAATACTATGACGATACACCCCAGGTCCGCGCCGTGAGCCCGGAGCACGTGCCCTTGGGACTCAGGATCCAACAAACCTCGTTTGCGTGGTCCACGCCCGAGCTCGTCGACCTCGTCGGCATGGACTACAAGATCATCAACATCGGAGGGCGCGCGCTGCGCAGCGTGTACGTCGGGATCTTCGCGGACATGGACATCGGCAGCCACGCGTCGAATCCGGATGATTTCTACACGGACGACCAAGCCGGACTGATCGATACGATGGTGACGTATGTCGGGTCGACGGGCGCGGTCGTGAAACGTCGGATCCAGATGGGGTACATGTGGGACAATCCGGACGATCCTGCCGTCGTCCAGGATCGCAAGGGCGGCGACGCTCCCGGCTACTTCGGCCTCATGTTCCTGAACCACACGACCGATCCAACGGGACTCTCCGCGCCGAAGAGGGTCGGCATCACGTCGTTCAAATTCTTCTCCGGCGATCTCACGTTCGCGGCGGGAGGAGATCCCGTGAACGACACCCAGCGCTATCTCCTCATGTCCGATCCGATGCTCAATCCCGACGTGACGGGCCCCGTTCGCTCGCACCGGCCCGCGGACTATCGGTTCGTGATGGCGACGGGTCCCTTCCGCTCGATTCCGCCGGACTCTTCCTTCACGGTTTCGGTCGCGTGGGTGATGGGCCTGGGTCGTGGTCCGAATATCGTCGGGGGCGGCACTCTGATCGACAACGCGGTTCGTGCCCAGCAAGTGTTCGACGGGGTCTACACGAACCTCGACGCGGATCCGCTCACCGGGATCTGCGGCAAGGAGAGTTGCCTCCGGAACACGGAGCTCGGCGCGCGCGCGTTCATCTACGCCGTCCCGGAATCCTCGCTGTGCCGCCTGCGGTTCCACAGCGATGTGTTCACGCTCCCGCAGTTCGCGGACGTGCCGCCCTGGATTCCGGACGCGCCCTGCGAGGTCGTCCAGGGCGGGATGTACGTCTGCCCGCACGTCTCGGGTGGGACCATCGCGGAGGGCACGGCGCACTGCGCGAGCGAGGACACGCTCCCGGTCGTCGTTCTGGCGCCGACCTGCACGTACGTCGACTTCGACTGCGACGTGACCACGGGACAAGGGGGTCGGGAGCATCTCGTGAACTGGGTGGCGACGGCCCCGTTGCCGTCGCCCTTCTTCGCGGGAGTGAACGGCCAGGCGGAGCCTTCCGATTTTCTCGGGTTCTACTCGAGTCGCTATGATTCGCTGCGAACCAGCGCCTGGTATTTTCCGGGGGATCGAAAGGTCACCCTCAAGTGGAACAATTTCGCGGAGGAGATCCGGGATCCACAAAAGGGAAACCTCAAGGAGTTCATCGGCTATCGCGTCTATCGAGCCGCGGGCTGGTCCCGTCCTTTGGGAACGAACAGTCCCTCGCGCGACCTCTGGTCGCTGCTCGGAGAGTGGCGCGCGGACACCCGGGGTTCGCCCGCACGGCCGCTCTCGGAGCTCATCGATCCGTCGGTCCCGATCCTGACGATCCGGCCGGCCGAGGTCCGATGGGATCCAATCCGGCGCGCCACGCGGGACGATTCGAGCTACGTCGAGCTCGACACGCTCTACGCGGTGGGCCGGTACAGCTTTGTCGACTCACATGTGCTGAACGGATTCCCATACTTCTATTCCATTGTCCCGCTCTCGCTTCTGCCGGGCGACTCGGCCGTGGGCGACGCCGTGCTGCAAGGGAATCCCAGCGCCGCCAATACCCAGGTCGTCTATCCGCGCGGGGATTCCGTGAACGACCAGAAGCACGTGTTCGTGGTCCCGAATCCGTACAAGGGCGCGGCGGAGTGGGATCTCGTCCCCCAGGGAGACGACCCCTCCGGGACCAAGGTGACGTTCATGAACCTCCCCCGCACGCGGGGAACGATCCACGTCTTCACCCTGGCGGGGGATCTGGTGCGGGACATCCCCTTCGACGGGAGGCCGCCGGCGGATCTCCAGTACGGAAAGGACCCGGTCGTGAGCGGCCGGGGGTCGGTGCCCTGGAATCTCATCTCCCGCAACGGTCAACGGATCACGAGCGGCATCTATCTATTCTCGGTGGAGAGCGAGCTGGGGAAGCAGGTCGGGAAGTTCGTGGTGGTGCGATAGATACGGAATGAGGGTCGGGGTCGGCGCGGGCGAACGCCGGCCCCTGAACTGCGGCGTAACCTGGCGGGCCGTTGTGCCGTATTCTATGCGTGTTCCCGGGCACAAACCCCAGAAGACCGCATGGAAGGAGACGGAGGCGCCCCTCGATGAAATTGAAGCGAAAACACGTATTGTTCGGCGTCGGCGCCCTGGTGCTGATCGCCGCCGTGAGCGGCATGGCTATTCGCGGCCGCGGCAAGAAGAATCCCGAAGTCCAGACGGCGAAGGTTTCCTATCAGAAGATCGTCCAGAGGGTCAGCGCCACCGGCAAGATCCAGCCCAAGACCAAGGTGGAGATCTCCGCCGACGTCAGCGCCAAAATCTTGAAATTGCCGGTCGTGGAAGGGCAGTGGGTGAACAAGGGAGCCCTTCTCGTGAGCCTGGCCAGGGAGCGGTACCTCGCCGCGGTGGAGAGCGCCGTGGCCAGCGTCAGCTCCGCCGAGGCGAACGCTTCGCTCGTGAGCGAGAACATGTCGCGGGCCGAAAACGAGTACAAGCGCTCGAAGGAGCTCCTCGCGAGCAAGCTCGAGTCCCCGTCGGCGTTCGAGGCCAAGCAGGCGGAGTACAAGGTCGAGGTCGCGCGGCACAAGTCGGCGATGGATCAAGTGTCGCAGGCACGGGCGGCGCTGAAGCAGGCCAGGGACGACCTCTCGAAGACGACCATCTACGCTCCCATGTCCGGGACCGTGAGCGCCCTCAACAAGGAGGAGGGCGAGATCGCGCTCGGCTCCCAGTTCCAGAAGGACATCATCCTGGTCGTGGCGGATCTCTCGGCCATGGAAGCCCAGGTCAACGTGGACGAGAACGACATCATGTCGGTCGCGATCGGCCAGCCGGCCGAGATCGAGGTGGATGCCCTCCCGGGCCAGAAGCTCAAGGGGGTCGTTTCCGAGATCGCGAGCAGCGCCAACTCCACCGGCCAGGGCAGCACCGAGCAGAAGACCGAATTCGAGATCAAGATCGCCATCGTGGATCCTCCCAAAACGCTCCGCCCGGGCATGACGGCCAGCGCGGACATCGTCACCAAGACGAACGACCACGCCCTGAGCGTTCCGCTGCAGAGCGTCGCGGTGCGCACGGTGGACCAGCTGACCCTGAAGGGGGAGAAGCGGAAGGAAGCCGAGGCGCGCTACAAGGCGGACAAGGACGGTTTCGTCGAGGTCGTCTTCTGCATCGAGAAGGGGAAGGCGGTCGCGAAGCAGGTCAACACCGGGATCCAGAGCGACGAGCTGATCGAGATCCTGGGTGGGCTCCGGGAAGGGGACGAGGTGGTGACGGGAAGCTACCGGGCCATCTCCAAGGATCTGGAGAACGGCTCCATGGTGACCGTGAACAACAACAAGAAGCCGGAGGGACGGAGGGAAGGCGGCCCGCAGACCGGATGAGGTCGAGGCCGTTCGTCGCATGAGCTCCTCACAGAGCATCAAGGAATCCTTCCAGATCGCGCTCCGGGCGATCCGCGCGAACAAGGCGCGCGGCGTCCTCACGACCCTGGGGATCATCATCGGTATCGTCGCGGTCGTGGTCACCATGACCGCCGCGAACGGGCTCCAGAACCGCTTCCGCGAGAGCTTCTCCGCCGTCGGCACCGACGTGATCTACGTCTCGCGCATGCCGTGGGTCGTCATGAACGACTTCTTCCTGTACCGCAACCGGCCGAACCTCGATCTGCGCGAAGTGCGACGGCTCGAGGACAAGCTCCGGGGCCGCGCGATCGTGAATCCCACCATGGACGGCCGCCAGGACGTGAAGTACCGGGACCAGACCATGGACGGGGTGAACATCCTCGGGACGACGGAGAAGCAGTCCCTGCTCTCCACCGTGCAGCCGCAGACCGGCCGGTTCCTCATGCCGTTCGACGTCACCTACAAGAAGAACGTCTGCGTCATCGGCACCGACGTCCGGGACGGCATCTTCCAGACCGCCAACCCGCTGAACAAGAAGATCCGGATCGGACGCACGGATTTCCGCGTGATCGGCGTGATGGAGAAGCAGGGAGGAAGTTTCCTGGGCGGCCCGAATTTCGACCGCCAGATCTACGTTCCGATCACCTCGTTCGTGAAGGCGTTCGGGGGCGACCACGGCCGGCAGGACGTGAACATCGCGGTCAAGGCGCCCAGCCAGGAAGCCGTGCACGACCTCGAGTTCGAGACGATCGGCGAGATGCGGAAGATTCGCGAGCTCCGGCCCGCGGAGTCGGACAACTTCTCGATCAACAAGCTGGACACCCTCGTGGGCGCGTTCAACAACACGATGGGGGTCGTGATCCTCGTCGGGCTGATCGTCACCAGCATCTCGCTCTTCGTCGGAGCCGTAGGCGTCATGAACATCATGTTCGTCTCGGTGACGGAGCGCACCCGGGAGATCGGCGTGCGCAAGGCGATCGGCGCGACCCGGAAGAGCATCCTCTTCCAGTTCCTCTTCGAATCCTCCTCCATCTGCCTCCTGGGCGGCACGGTCGGGATCCTGGTCGCCGCGGCGGTGACCGCCGTGATCAACGCGTCCGTGATGCCCGCGAGCCTCTCCGTGCCCATCCTGGTCGTGGCCGTCCTCGTCTCCATCGGGGTCGGTGTCGCGGCCGGACTGATCCCGGCGTATCGGGGAGCCACGCTCGACCCCATCGAGGCACTTCGCCATGAGTAGCCGCTTCAGCGGGAGGATTCCCCATGCGTCCGCTTGACACCCTCTTCATGTCGATGGGGGCGATCGTCAGCAACAAGCTCCGCTCGATGCTCACGCTGGTCGGGATCGTGGCCGGGGTCGCCTCGATCATCGCGGTGATGACCGCCATCTCGGTGATCCAGGGAACCCTGGAGCGGGAGATGAGCGTCCTGGGCGCGCAGACCTTCCAGGTGCAGAAATGGCCCGCGGGAGGATTCCATTCGGACGCGGACCGCCGGAAGGCGATGCGCCGTCCGGCTCTGACCCTCGGGAACGCGAAGGCCATCCGCGAGCACGTGTCCTCGGTGGACCTCGTCGGCTCGGAGATCTGGGACTTCGGCTTCACGGCGCAGTACAAGGGGGTCTCCACCAATCCCAACCTCTCGATCTGCGGCGGCACTCCGGAATACCCGCCCAACAACACCCACTACGTCGGTCTGGGGCGGAACATCTCCGAGATGGACGTGAAGGCGGCCCGTAAGGTCGTGGTGATCGGATACGCGATCGCGAAGAAGCTCTACCCCTTCGTGGATCCCATCGGGAAGGAGATCCGCGTCGACAACCGGAAATACGAGGTGATCGGGGTCTTCGACGAGAAGAAGTCGGCGTTCGGCGGGAACTTCGACAACTACGTCCTCATGCCGGTCTCGACCTTCCTGAACACCTACGGCATGACCGGCAAGGACGGGTTCCAGCGCTCGGTGAACATCACGGTGCGGGCGAAGACGCCGGAGCTGATCGATGACGCGATCGAGCAGACGCGCCAGGTGCTGCGGCACGATCGCGGGGTCAGGCCAGGGCAGGAGGACAACTTCGACTTCTTCAACAGCCAGAGCCTCATCACCCAGTTCAACAAGATGAGCATGGGGGTGAAGCTCGCGGCCTTCGTGATCGGGATCATTGCCCTGGTCGTCGCCGGGATCGGGATCATGAACATCATGCTGGTCGCCGTGACCGAGCGGACGCGCGAGATCGGGATCCGCAAGGCGCTCGGCGCGAAGCCGGTCAGTATCCTGAGCCAGTTCCTGCTCGAGGCGGTCATCCTCTGCAACATCGGCGGCGTGATCGGCGTCATCGTGGGCTTCCTCCTCGGAAATCTCGTCGCCGTGTTCACGCACTTCGACGTGCGCGTGCCCATGGAATGGGCCGTGATCGGGCTCCTGTTCTGCTCCGCCGTGGGGATCGCCTTCGGGCTCCTGCCCGCCGTGCGCGCCTCGCGGCTCCATCCCATCGACGCCCTCCGATACGAATGAGCGGAAAGTTCTCCCCGCGCGACGCCTGAACGGGTAGCATCCGCCGCATGAGCGGCTGGGTGGTGCCGGACCGCGCGTGGGCCATCTTCTTCGCTCGCGTCGTCCTGGGGCTCATCTTCGGGATGGCGGGGTGGGGGAAGCTGTTCCAGATGGGAGCGACGGCGCACGCGCATCGGTACTTCGTCGATCCCTACGCCACGACCTGGATTCCGACCTGGCTCCTCTGGACGCTGGGACTCTCGGTCCCGTACGTGGAATTCGCGGCCGGCTGGCTCCTCGTCGTGGGGCTCCTGACCCGGCCGGCGCTTCTGGCGCTCGGCGCGATCCTGATCCTCGTGACGTACGGCCATCTCCTCAAAGACTTTCTCTACGAATTCCACACCCACGTCATCCCGCGTCTCGTTCTGCTGGTCTTCGTCCTCGCCATGCCCCGCGGGGACGACCTGCTGTCGCTCGATCATCTCTTCTGGCGTCGCTGACAGGCGAGGCTTGTCTCAGTGCTTGCGGTCGAAATCCAGCGCGCGCCGAAGCTCCTCCTGCGCCTGCTCGATGAGCACGACCGCCTTCGCCCGGTGCCCGCCGTAATCCCGCGCGGCGCGCTGGAGATGGTACCTCGCGCTCGCCAGATCCCGCTGGGCGGCCCGGATCTGGGGATGACGCTCCGCCGTCCAGCCGGACGACGCGACGCCGAACGTGAGTCCCAGGAGAAATATCCCGACCAGAATGCCGACGCGACGGCGATTCATGACTCCTCCTCGTGGGTGGCCCGTCCTTGGCACGAATCCCGACGGTTGCCGGGAGAAGACACCCGCCGGAGCGCCCCGTCAAGGGCCATGGAGCGTCACCGCTTCGGGCGACGTCCGTAAGAGAGTCAGGGGGTCCAACCAGAGGGACGCCATGGGCGTCTTCGAGGAGGGTGCATGTCCACGACGCGCATTCATCTAGCGTTGGCCGTGACGGCGGCGCTCGCGATCGCCGCGGCTTCGCCAGTACAGGCCGGCACGATGCACAAGAACCATCCGGAGGCCAAGGTCTCCATGCGCGCGGCACGAGCCACGGCGCTGGCCCAGGTTCCCGGAGGGAAGATTCGATCGGGCGAGCTCGAGCGCGAGCACGGGAAGCTCATCTATTCGTTCGACATTCGCCAGCCCGGTAAGCGCGGGGTGGAGGAAGTGAAGGTCGACGCAAAGACCGGCGATTTCCTCTCCAAGCACCATGAATCCGCCAAGGCCGAACGGGCGGAACGCAAGGAGACGCGCTACTAGGACGCCGCCTCGGCGTGGGGCCGGCGATGTGCCTCCTCGGCCGGCTCCCGCGCCTCGAGGCGCCGCAGGATCGTCTGCGTGAACGCTGAGAGGTCGCCCGGCTTTCGCGACGTGACGATGATCCCGTCCTCGACCACCTCTCGATCCACCCACCTCGCTCCCGCATTCATGAGATCGGTCCTGATGGACGGCCAGGAGGTCACGGTCCGTCCCCGGATCACGTCCGCCTCCGCCAGCATCCAGGGTCCGTGGCAGATGGCGGCGACCGTCTTGCCGGCGCGAATGAAGGCGCGAACGAACGCGACCATGTCGGGGTCGGTTCGAAGGTGGTCGGGGGAATAGCCGCCGGGGATCACCAGGGCGTCGAATCCCTCCGCTGAGACTTCCTCGATGGAACGCTCCGTTCGGACGGTCTCCCGGCCCCTCTTCCCGTGGATCTCCTTCCCACCCTCGGTTCCGATGATCACGACCTGGTGCCCTTCCGTGCGAAGCGTGTCGTACGGTACACGGAATTCCGAATCTTCAAACATCTCGCCCATGATCAGTGCGATGCGCGCCATGATGATCCTCCTTGGGTCGCTACGCGAAAGCGCCTTGGGACGGCGAGGATGCAACGACCGTGCCCTCTGGGACCGGGGTATCGGTACCGTTTCTTCAGCGTGGGAACCCGGAGTATGATGGCCGCAATCCTGTGCTCCCCACGTGACGCCCGAGGTCCCCTTGGACATCCAGGCCGGAACAACCATTTCCCGCTACCGCATCGTGGAGCGCCTCGGCACCGGCGGCATGGGCGTCGTCTATCGCGCCCACGACGTCCGGCTGAACCGCGACGTGGCCCTGAAGCTCCTCTCCGAGGGCCCGTTCGACGATCCGTCCTCGAGCCAGCGCTTCATCCGGGAAGCGCAGCTGGCCGCCACGCTCAACCATCCCAACATCGTGACGATTTACGAGGTGGAGGAGGCGGACGGACATCATTTCATCGCCATGGAGTTCGTGGAGGGGGAAACCCTCCGGGCGCGGCTCAAGCGGGGCCCCCTGGAGCTGGATGAGGTGATCCGCGTCGGCGCGGATGTCGCCGACGCCCTGGACGCCGCGCACGCGGTGGGGCTGGTCCATCGCGACATCAAGCCCGCGAACATATTGCTCGCGCGCTCGGGAAGGGCCAAGGTGGCCGACTTCGGCCTCGCGAAGCGCGTCGAAGGGACCGCTTCGCTCGGCGCTTCCGCCGCGACCGTCAGCGATCTGACCCAGGCGGGCGCCATCGCCGGCACCATCTCGTACATGTCCCCGGAGCAGACGCGAGGGGACACCCTCGACCCGCGCTCGGATCTCTTCTCGCTCGGCGTGGTGCTCTACGAGGCGGTGACGGGGCGGCTTCCCTTCGAAGGGCAAACCGCGATCTCCGTGATCCACGAGATCGCGCTCGTGGAGCCGCCGGCGCCGAGCCGGATCCGCCGTGGATTGCCCCGGGCCCTCGACGCGATCGTGCTCCGCGCGATGTCGAAGGACCGCGACCGGCGGCAGGCGCGCGGCGAGGAGATCGCGGGCGCGCTGCGGTCCCTGGTCGACGGCTCCTCGGGATTCCAGGCCTCCGCCTCCGATCCCGAGGCCGCGGCGCGCGTTCCGAACAATCTCCCGATCTCGCTCACGAGCTTCGTCGGCCGGCAGGGGGAGATGGAGGAGGTGGCGCGGCTCCTGGGCTCCGCCCGTCTGGTGACGCTGGTCGGGTCCGGCGGCTGCGGCAAGACCCGTCTTGGGATCCAGGTCGCGCGCAACCTTCTCGAGAGCTTTCCCGACGGCGCCTGGATCGTGGAGCTGGCCGCGCTCTCGGATCCGTCTCTCGTGCCGCAGAGCGTCGCCGTCGCGCTGGGCCTCCGCGAGGAATCGGGACGGCCCCTCGTGGAGACCGTCGGGGACTTCCTGGCCTCACGCACCCTGCTCCTCCTGATCGACAACTGCGAGCATCTGACCCCGTCCTGCGCGGCGCTGGCCCAGACTCTCCTCAACGCCGCCCCGGGGGTCCGGATCCTCGCGACCAGCCGCCAGGCCCTCGGCATGCCGGGCGAGACCCTCTGGCGCATCCCGTCGCTCAGCGTCCCCGATCCGGCCGGGACGCCGCTGCCGCGCCAGTCGGTGAGCCGATACGAATCCGTGCGTCTGTTCTTGGACCGCGCCACCGCGGTTCAGCCTTCCTTCGCCCTCACCGACCAGAACGCCTGGACCGTGGCGCAGATCTGCGGGCGCCTGGACGGGATCCCGCTCGCGATCGAGCTGGCGGCGGCGCGCGTGAAGGTGCTTCCCGCGGCCCAGATCCTCGGACGGCTCGAGGATCGGTTCCGTCTCCTCACCACGGGCAGCTCCGCCACGCTGGAGCGGCAGCAGACGCTCCGGGCGGCCGTGGACTGGAGCTACGATCTTCTGGGCCAGCAGGAGCAGCAGCTCTTCCAGCGGATCAGCGTGTTCGCCGGCGGGCTCTCGCTGGAGGGGGCCGAGGCGGTCTGCTCGGGAAACGGAATCGCGGAGGAAGAGATCCTGGATCTGCTCGCGCACCTCGTGGACAAGTCCCTCCTCACGCCCGAAGAAGGCTGCGAGGGCACCGCACGGTACCGACTCTTGGAAACTCTGCGCGCCTACGGCCGCGAAATCCTGATTCGGGCGGGTGGATGGAACGAATACGTGAATCGCCACGGGGCGTTCTACCGGATCGTGGCGGAGCGCGCCGAGCCCGAGCTGAACGGCCCCAACCAGGCCTCGTGGCTCAACCGACTCGAGGAAGAGCACGACAATTTCCGCCAGGCGATCGAGACGTCCCACGAGCGCGGCGACGACGCGGGGGGCCTCACCATGGCCGCCAACATCTGGCGGTTCTGGTGGATCCGCGGGCTCTGGCAGGAGGGAAACCGAAGGCTCACGAAAGCGCTCGCCGACTCGGACGGCGGTGGGTCGCGCCGACCGTCGCGCGATCCCTCCGACGAACCGCTGCTCGCGAAGGCGCTCCTCGGCGGGGCGGTGCTCGCGCGCAGCCTGGGGGATCACGAGACCTCGCACGCTCGCCTCGATCGCTGCATCTCGATCGCCCGGGAAGCCGGGGATCGCGAAGGGCTGGCGATGTCGCTCAAGGAGCTGGGGAATCTGGCGTACGTGAAGGGAGATCACGGGGCGGCGAAATCCGCCTACGAGGAGAGCCTGGTCCACTTCCGCGCGATGGACGACCGGCACGGGATCGCGGCCGTGCTCCACAACCTGGGCAGCATCGCACTGGGGCAGGAGGACTACACGAGGACGCGTCAGCTCTACGAGGAATCGCTCCTCCTGGAGCGCGACCTCGGAGACCGCACCGGGGAAGCGATCACCCTGAACGGTCTCGGCACCGCGGCCCGGGCGCAGGGGGACGACGCGGCCGCGCTCGAGTACCACGAGCAGGGGCTCTCGCTCCAGCGCACGCTGGGGGAGAAGTCCGGCATCGCGTATTCCCTGGGAGAGCTCGGACTCCTGGCGGCGAACGCCCACGAGTTCCAGCGCGGGCGGGCGTACCTCGCGGAGAGCCTGAGCCTCCTGCGCGAGATGGGCGATCGGCACGGGATCGTGGACGCGCTCGAGCGGTTCGCGGCTCTGGAGTTCCGCCAGAATCATCAAGAAAGGGCGCTGATGCTCTACGGGGCGTCGCGCGCGCTGCGCGAGCAGCTGGGGGTGGAAGCGGCTCCCTCCGAGCGCCGGAGAGTGCAGGAGGATCTGGGCACGCTCTGGGACGAGATCGGGGCGGACGGCGCCGCCGCGCTCTTCGCGAAGGGCCGATCCATGACGCTCGAGCGATCGTTCGCCCTCGCCATTGATCCGGATGTGTGATATGATCCCGATTAGTTGAAACGTCCGTTCCGGGGCGCGGCACACATCGAGGTTCGCATGGTCCGGTGTCTCCGGAATCGACGGCGTCCCGCCCGTTCCACCCTCCTGGCCTTAGCTCTGGCCACGTTCCCCGTCCTGGTCGCGATCCAACCCGTTTCCGCCATGGAGCGCATCAAGTCCACGTCGGTCCCGCCCGACGGCGGCTCGGGCGGCGGCGCGGCCACGACCCGCGCGATGGCGGGCTCGATCATCCGGAATGCCAACGCGACCACCAGCTGGTATCTCTATCCCGGCGCGTGCACGGACCGCGCGAACGGGACCTGGGCCCCGAAGTCCACGCCGATCGCGGATTCGCTGAACGGGTACACGCCCGGCACCTCCGGCCCGTACACCGTGGTGGATCAGTCGGCCCAGGAGATCCTCTGGCACGTCTCCGACAACGGGACCTGCACGACGGGCTCGACCTGCCCCGCGGCGCTGAACGACACGCGGAGCCTGTGGTGCGGGAAGAACGATCCGGGCTGGGCGATCGGCTACGGCTATCCGAACTTCACCTACCAGATCCTCTACATCGACACCGGCCATCACGACGCGAACTACAGTTTCGTCCTGAGCTACAACTTCAGCGGCGAGTCCATCTACGACAACGCGTTCCTGGTCGGAGGCGGATTGGATTCCACGGATCCGATCGGCAATTCGCGCGCGATCCTGGACAACGCGATCGCGACCGGCTCTTCCGGGAGCGCGCTCCTCCTGGCCCGCTGGTCGGGAAGCATCACGCCTTCCTCGGCGGGCGCGACCGGCGGCAACACGACCGGCGGCGCGGTCTTCATCAAGGGCGATCCGACCGGCTCTCCGTCGACCGTGAGCGGCGCGAGCTTCACGATCGACGCGCAACACCGAGCGCTCTACCTCGTCTTCACCTCGGACTGCTTCAATTCCTCGGAGGACGGCCTCTGGCCGTACGGCCACGGCTTCATGATCGACAACGTCTCGACCAGCGACAACGGAGCGCTGTATTCGGAGCAGACGGCCGCCGGAGGCACGGATTCC
>Ga0075425_100002032_pt1 | contig 20019 bp, 11 predicted proteins | sample SoiMethybrSBSTD4_FD_75300 | JGI IMG/M metagenome (GOLD analysis project Ga0075425, IMG submission 75300) | Bulk soil microbial communities from a Populus tree surrounding site in Tennessee, USA - Soil MetaG P. TD hybrid SBSTD4 | ecosystem: Environmental > Terrestrial > Soil > Tree plantation... | reverse complement strand
GCCGTTCGTTTCAGCCGGAAGTACACCAAAGACAGAGATCGATGCGCCTCGGTAAACTGAGGCGATTCTTTGACCAAAGCTTCGAGCGCCGGGCGAGCCACGTCCAACTTGCCGCGATCGACGGCGATCAATGCGAGCTGATAACGCGCGCCCGGATCGCCTGGCCGCGTCTCGAGAGCACGATCGAAGTACTTCGCGGCTTCGTCCAGGTTCTGTTCCTGCCTCGCGGTTGCGCCAAGCTGCAGGTTGGCTTCGAAGTTGAACGGATTCACCGCCAGCTCAGCTTTGTATTCTTTGGCTGAGATGTCCGAATCCCCGGTGAATTGCAGGGCCTTCGCGTACATGACATGCACGTCAGGCAAATTTGGATTCAGCGCGACCGCCTTGGCAAACTCGTCGCGTGCGCCGGCGAAGTCGGCAACGCCCATTTTTGCGGTGCCCAGCATAAGGTGTGCTTCGGCGGAATCTCCGTTGCGAAGGATCTTGTCCACCAGCACCTGGCCTTCTTGAACCCGCTTGTCACGGATCAGTGCCGTTCCCAACATGTAGGCGATGGCAAGATCGTCAGGGTGCTTCTTCTCCTCAAGATCGAGCAAGCGGATAACGTCTTTTTCCTGCCCCATCCGTAGATAGCAATCGCCCAGCACGTGCACAGCTTGCAAGTTCAGCGGCTCTTCGGCATGTACCCGCGCCAACTGAGTGACAGCATCACTGAGACGGCCCATCTTGTAATAGGCAAGGGCAAGATTAAGCCGGATCGTGGGTTGCGAGGGCGACTGCCGCAGCGCGGTCTTGTACTCCGGAATCGCTTCTTCGAACCGTCCCAGTCCGGCGAGCGCCACAGCGAGGTTCTGATGGATCGGCGTTGCCTCAGGATGACTTTTCAGGAACTGGCGATACCCGGCAACAGCACCCTCCAGATCGCCTGCCTGCTGCTTCTGCATGGCGTCCTGAACAAGTTGCTGAGGAGTTTGCGCCCGCCCTAAGCTGCCGTAGGCCAATAGAAGTGAGAGGAGGACTCGTCGCATACGGCGAAGGGAGAGCAAGTTGCTTGCAGAGAGTTTACCCCAAAACAAATGGGATGGCCGAAGCCATCCCATTTAAAGGTAGACGCAAACAAATCTAGAAGTAAAACTTCACAGCAAACTCCACAATGCGGTTGCCCTGTTTCGCCGTTGTTTTTCCAAAGTTGGTGCTTGTTTGGCTGAACGCATAATTGTTCGCCGGGTCCTGGACAAAGTTCAAGGTCAGGTTGCTGCCGTCCGGAAACGACCAGAGCGGATGGTTCAGGAAGTTGTAGCCGCTGATCCTGAACTGCAGGTTCTTCGACTCTGAGATCTTGAAGTTCTTGAAGATCGCCATGTCCCAATCGAAGTATGCAGGCCCATAGGAGACCGGCAGGAGCGTTGGCCCGTTCTGTCCCACCACAGTAGGTACAGCAAAACAACTGCCATTCACGAATTGTTGTGAACTGAGCCCGGAGTTCGGGTTGCAAGTCACTAGCGGATTCAACTGAACCGCGTTCGTTCCCAAGATGGATTGATTGTTGATAGCGATCCCGTTCGGGTTCTGAAAGCTAATTGAACCTGGGATAATCGCTGCGCTCTGCGGGCAAGGAAAGTTGACCGTGTCCGATGAAACGCACGTTAACGACATATGGTAATTCGTACTGGAATTGTAGAAACCACCTTCGGTAATGTTGGCACCACTCTGCGCTTGCAATACACCTGAGACCTGCCAACCGCCGGTAACGCCTTCCAAGACCCCATGCGCCTTGAGCGGGTTACCCAGATCCACGGAATAGGCGAAGTTGAAGAGGTGTGTACGATTGGTCGGCTGCACCCCGTAATTGCTACGGAGATCGAACGGATTGAGCGAAATGGATCCGTTTGACTGAGTATTTGCATTCTCAAGGAGGATCCCGAGAGCCTTTTGCCACGTGTAGTTTGCCTGCATGGTGTAGCGACCGGCGTGGCGGCCCCACGATATCTGCAAAGAATGGTAATTGGCGTAAGCGTTATTTGTAGCCTGGTTAATGTCGCCGTAACCAGGCAGGGGCCTGTAAGTGTTCGCATTTGCCTGCGAAGGATCGGTGGCACTCAACATGGATCCGAGAGGCACCAAGTTAATATTGCTGCCAAAGCCGCCGGAGTTCGCCAAGTCACGGCTACGGTTGCCCACGTATGAAGCTTCGAGTCTGCTCTCCCACGGAGTCCGCTGAGATATTGTGAAGCTCCAGCTGTCTGTGTACGGCTGCTTGTCATCTCTCCTATCCACAGCCGCTGGCGACGCCGGGCTCGCGGACACGTTTAGGCATGACAGGTTGGCTGCGAACAGAGGCGCACCGTTTGGACCATTACTCGGACAGCCAGCACCGCCGACCCAGTTTGTTGGATTCAAACCAGCCGTCGCAACGCCCGCAGAAGCGTCCAACCCATTGGTGAACTGGCCTGAGTGGTAGTAGAACCTTCCGTAACCGCCCCGGAGTACGGTATTACCGGTTCCAAACAGATCGTACGCGGCACCCAAGCGAGGCTGATAGAAAAGCGCTCGAGTCGGGAAGCCTCCGAGCGGCACTGAACTGTCTCTTTTGTTCCAAACGAAGCCACAGAACGTCGGCGCAGCTGCACACGCACCATTGTTTGCTGAGCTGTAGAGGGACGGATCGAAAATGGAATAACCGAAATTCTCATCGTCCACCCACGGCGTGAAATGCGAGAAGCGCATACCAAACTCAAGCGTTAACCGTCGCGTCGCTTTCCACGAGTCTTGACCGAAGAACTCGTAGGTGTTGTAGGAAATGTCGTTTATACGGTTGAAGTTAGTTTCCGTATAACCGTTGAGATTACCCGTTAGCAAGTCGGCGTACTCGTTGCCGTATGAGAACTTATTCCCAACCGAAACGAGAGCCTGTCCGTTGGTATTGTTGTTCGCGGGTTGAGCGTTTCGAATCCACTCGTAAAAGAACCCGCCTTTCAAGGTATGAGTCCCGATCACTTTGGTGAGCGTATCGCTGACGCTGGGCATCCATTTGTTCGCATACAGTCCTTGGGACGGACCGCCAGCTTCGAAGCCTCCGGGGTTAAAGACAAGAGCAGCTTCGCTTGGTCCAAAGTTACCGAACGACGGTATTTGCTTTACCGTGCTTCCAATATTGCCAAACAATCCTGTATAGCCAAAACCGACTGTGCTCGGGTCTACTTTCGACGGGTCTTGGAATACGTTGGGGAAACCGACGAATGTGTACGCCATCACAGTCTCGTTCGTCATCGTCGGACTAAACACGTGTGTGATCGTGCCCGTCCATGAATCCGATTTATTCTTGCCGGCAATGGGCGTCGGATATGGAACCTGGTCACCGTTGCGCCACCAGAGTCCCACCGGGAAGAGCTGCACTTCGCGCTCGTAGTTATAGCGTACGAAGACTTTAGTGTTATCGCTAATATTCCAATCGCCGCGAACCGCCCATTGCCTCGTGTTCTGGTTGAAAATTTCGGCTTGGACGTAGTTGAAGCCACCCGTAGAGTTTGGGTCTGCATTGGAGGCGGGGAACAGCTTCGCCAGAGCGAGCATATTGGGATCAATGCAGGTGCCGTTGGGAGTGCCGGAGCATGCGGGAATCGTGGTACCACCGAATGCCGCAAGGCCTGCGGCATTAATTTGCCCGGGAGCTTTACCAGAAGCGGTGATATTTCCTTCCTTGGCAACCTCGGCTGGGGAGAAATCACCTGTCAATTCACCCGCGGTAGGAACCGTCGCCCTGAGCAGACCAGTGTCTAGTGTCTGATGGAAATATTCAAATCCGGTCCAAAAGAAGACTTTATTCTTCAGCTTGGGCACCGGACCGCCAAACGTACCCCCTGGATAGTAAAAGGCATTCGCAGGCTGCTGGACTCCGCTGAAGTTATTTAGCCAGTCATTCGCATTTAGTGAATGATTCCGAGCCGAGAAAAACCCACTTCCGTGATAGTTGTTCGTTCCCGACTTTGTTACGGAAGTTATGACAACCGGACCCTTCTGTTCCTCAGCGCTGAAATTCGAGGTCAGAACCTTGAACTCCTGCAGAAAGTCCGAGTTCGGGTTCACAGGTGTATCGCAATTGCAGCCTGGATCCGAGACGTGCGCGCCGTCCGCAACAATGTCGAGGGAGTTTGACGGCAGGCCGTTATACGAGAAGTTATTGTTCAGCGGGCTTTGGCTGTCGCCGCCGTCGCCATTCGCATTGATGCCGATAACTTGTCCTCTATAGCTGGCCCTATTGCTGGTTCCGTTATTGATACCGAAACCGGGTACGAGCTTGATGTACTCAGCAGCATTGCTACCGACTTGAGTGAAATTCTGCAACTCCTTGGTCTCAAGGGTGAACGATTTCTCGCCGGTGTCGACTGGAGCCGTCGTGAAGTCCTGGATACCCGTCACTTCAACTGTTTCGGTTGAGCCACCAACCGCCAGCGCCACGTTCACATTTCGCTGCTCACCGCCGCCGAGGCGGATCGCATCTTCTTTGTGCGTCTTAAATCCCTGCGCTTCGATTGTGAGCGAATAAGTGCCCACCGGAACCGAAGCGAAAGTGTAATAACCCTGCCCGTTGGTCGTGGTCTCGCGCAGGGAGCCGGACCCAATATCGCGCAGCGTAACTTTCGCATTGGGTACAATTGATTCCGATGGGTCGGTGACCACGCCGGTAAGCGTGGCAAAGATTCCTTGGGCGTTAAGGGTGACCGTAGCCAACGCGAATAGGCACACAGCGAACAGTAGCTTCACCATTTTAGACATGGCGGCCTCCTCCAACTATAGAAAAACGATTTTCTCCACGAGATTGCCCGCAGTTTGCATGTAGCTCCTCGTGCTTGTCAAGCACTTTTTCGAGCCGAGATGCAAGTCATTATCTGAAGCGTTTTAGGCGGTGGTCCTTTGACGATTGCACTTGCCCAAAAACCGTTCCGTTCCCACGGGAATTCAACACCTAACCATCACTTTATGTCGGTTCAGAACGCAAGCCGCTGCACGGTAGCGCGACACGTCAATGACTGAACCATGCGGGAATTCGTCTTTCAGCGCATGGCCAGTGGCCCGCGCAAGGGCGACCTCGCAATCGTGAATGTGCACCCGCAGCGGGGAGAGCAAGAGGCATTCCTCGCGAGTCCGTCAAGAACTCCGATCACAGAAGACTACGCCGTGGTTGCGCTTATGCCGGGACTGAATCCGGCGCGTTCGCTCATAGTGCTGGCCGGCACAACCACCTTCGGAGCCCAGGCGGCGGTTGAATTAGTATGCCGGCGAACCTCCGTCGAGTCTCTCATTAAACAACTCGGAGCTTCTTCGCCGGGAGACTTGAAGCCTTTTGAAGCGGTGGTGAGAGTGAAAATCGCTCTGGGTGTGCCTGTGGGAATGGAATTGGCCGCCGTGCGCAATCGATCGTGAGCCTACTTAGTGATTTCGATTTCGCCTTCGGATTTTGCAGGCAGGTCGAAAGAGACACTTCCGCGCTCCGGATCGAAATGAAAATCGTTTGTCTTCTGCCCATTCAACGAGAGCTCACGCGGTGCGTTTTCGTAACCCAGGAAGACAACTCGCATGGAGTTCCACCACGGCTTGTAGTTCGCGTGAGTGGTTGAAAACTTGAACGCAAGCGAATCAGCTTGTGTCTGGCATGTGAAATCCATTCGCAAGAATGCGCCGCGCGCGTAAGCCATCGTATTTCCGTCATCCTGGTAGAGCGACCCGTGGCAGTCCGGGCCGGGATAGACGGAAATCTGCAACGGCCCTTGTGGCGCCTCTCCCGTATTCTGTACGACCGGCTGCTCGGGGATGATGGCGCCGGCGCGAACAAACACGGGAAGCATATCCAAAGCAGGATTCAGAGTTTTGGTAGAGCTTGCTTCACGCCCCGTCCAGAAGTCGTACCACGTGCCGGCCGGCAAAGTTATTTCGTACGGCTCGAATTTTTCATCCACCTTCGGCGCGACGAACAAATCCGGCCCAAACATGAACTCGGTGTCGGTTGTCTCGAACCGCTTGTCGCTGGGAAATTCCAAGAACATCGGCCGCATCAGGGGAATACCCGTCCGCGAGGTCTCTTCAATGGCCGTGTATATATAAGGAAGTAGCTGATAGCGCGCTTCGATGTAGCGCTTGCGAATTGCTTCGTGCTCGGGGCCATCCACCCACGGCTCACGGTCACGACTGCCCTTGGTCCCGTGATTGCGGTAGATGGGATTGAACGCTCCCAACTCCATCCATCGCGTAAGAAGCTCGGGCGTCGGGCTTCCCGCGAATCCACCGATGTCATCGCCGACGAACGAATATCCGGACAGTCCGAGGTTCATCAGTTGCGGAATCGAGAGGCGCATGTGGTTCCAGGTGCTGCTGTTGTCGCCAGTCCAAGTCGAGGCGTAGCGCTGAGCGCCGGCGTAAGCAGCGCGAGTGAGCACAAACGGCCGCACATCTGGTTGCAAGCGAAGCAGGCCTTCGTAGGTGGCTCTTGCGTTTTGCATACCGAACACGTTGTGGATCTCGCGATGGTCGGTCTTGCGGCCTTCGACCGAATGCACTGTGTCGAGCGGCATGGTTTTGTCGGGCCGCTCGAAAACCGAGGGCTCGTTCATATCATTCCAGAAGCCGCGAATACCCAAGCTCACAAAATTCCCGTAAAGTGTTCCCCACCACTTGCGGGCTTCCGCGCGCGTGAAGTCAGGAAAGACGCTGGGGCCCGGCCAAACTGGACCGACAAAGGTCGAACCATCGGAGTTGTGAACGAAATAGTCGTGCGCGATTCCTTCGTCGTACGGTTTATAGCCTTCAAGCTTCGCCAGATGCAGATCGGTAATGGCAATCACCTTGAACCCTTCGCCTTTGAGGTCAGTGATCATCTTTTCGAACGTTGGAAAGCGTTCGCGATCGACGGTAAAAGGGCGATTGTTCTGCTGATAATCGATGTCCAGATAAATTACGTCTGCTGGTATTTTGCGCTGGCGGAATTCGGATGCAACCTCACGCACCCGCGCCTCGGGGTAGTAGCTGTAACGGCATTGCTGATAGCCGAGCGCAAAAAGTGGCGGCAGCGGCGTGCGCCCGACCAGCGTGGTAAAGTCCTGGACCACGCGCTTTGGATCAGGGCCGTAGAAGAAGTAGTAGTCGAGTTCGCCGCCGTCGGAGCCGAATGAATAGAAGTCGCGCCACTCTTTGCCGAAATCGAAGCTGGTTCGGTATGTGTTATCGAGAAAAATTCCGTACGCGGCGGCTTTGCGCATCGCGAGAAAAAACGGAATGTCCTTATAAAGGGGATCGGTGGACTCCTGCCATCCAAACGCGTCGGTGTTCCACATGGTGAAGGCGAGATTCCGGTGATCCAGCGGACCACTCTTGTCACCCAAGCCGAAGTAGTGTTCGTCTTCGGGCATAGACTTCCATACGCGAAACTCCGATCGATTAAATGAAGCGGGAGAACCGGGTCGGTCCTGAGAAATGACGCTGCCGTCCGGGCGAAGAAATGTGAGACCTATCGGCGTTCGCAAGATCCTCACCTGCAGCGAACTCGTAGATAACGTGACCGCCTCGCGAGATTGTTCGACCTTCACCGCGGTCGCGTTTGAGAAAGCTCCGGGCAAAACTGCAAAGGACTGATCTGGCGGAAATTGGCCCTCTTGTGCGTAGCGGACGCGCACTACGTTGTCGGAAATCGCTACGACACGGATTTTTGCCGTTCCGGCGGCAAGTTCTACGCCGTTTGGCAGGACCTTGACGCCAGAAATATTTCCGAGGGTGTGCCATCCCTCAATGGCAAACAGGAATGCAGCATTGACAACCAGGCATGCAAGAAGAACGGTTTTTGATTTGCGCATCGTCAGCCTGAAGGAAGCAGCAGCTTCCACATCTGCGGTAATCTCATGTTTCTACCACAAGAACCTCCGCGTGTCCGTAATGGGGTGTAAGGTGTTGTATCTGAGTTCGCTTCAGTTCTTGCTCACTGCGCCGTCGTAGTGGATGGTTTCGTTCTCGCCATTACTGAAACTGTAAATCGTGTCGTACTGAAACTTCACCATCTGCCCAGAGTCCTTCGCGATCCAGGCTGAGCCTTTCATGTTGAAGTCTTTGACTTGGCGTCCTGCGCCGATTGCGTTACCGACTCCCATCGCTCTCTTTATGGTCGCGTCAATTCCAGCAAGATCGAAGTCGAAGCGCTGGGTTCGTAGCCGCCTGTCTGCACTTCTCCCGCGTATTGCACGCCTTCTTGCGCATCTCCAATGTGGCCATTCAAATACGTCATTTCAATTCCTCCGCGGACCCTGGACCAGTTCAGAGATCCAGGCGGCGTACCGCTTAATTGCCGCGCTCTTGTGCTCGCAGGAAATGGACGGGGTCGAGGTGCGTTGGGCGGCAGAAAGCTGCAGATCGTATATCCCTCCCCAGTTCAAATTCGAGCTGAGCACTTCGTTGTACGCACTGAAAATTTTGGTCGTTGGGCCGGCAGGCACTCAACCCATAAGAACAAAGTGAGAACCACTTGATTCACCAAACAACTTCAAAACTACGGAGGAGAGAGCAATGAGAAATTTGTTGCTTGGAATGGTTATGCTGTCGATCAGTTGGGCCGTTCGGGCTTTGGGAAAACATCACGACAATATCGTCAAGATCGTCAAGCGGGGCCCTTGGAATACCGCCTGAACAGCTGGCCAGGATGAGCCCCGAGCAGAGGGCAAGAGTAGAGGCAGCCCTCAAGGCGCGCTCAGGGGCAATCTGCGCACACAAATACCTACAAAAGCTGGCTGACAAAAGATCAACTACAGAAGACCCCTTTTGCCGATAAGCAAAACTGCACAGAAACATTGATCAGTTCTAGCGCCAAAGAGGCCGAGGTCAGCTTCGAATGCACGATGGAAGAGACGAAGGCTTCAGGAACAATGAAGATTGAAGTCCAAAATGATGAAAGTGTGCAGGGCTCAGGACACGGCACCGCGACCATGGGCGGGCACACGATGAACACCGAATGGAAAATGACCGGCAAATGGGCGCAGTCCTCGTGCGGCGATGTGAAATGAGTATTGGGAACCGATAGCTGACGCGTGGGAAACATGCTGGCTAGGGGGCGGAGTGGAACCGCCGTCGCCAGCCTTTTCAGAGTGAAACTATAACGCATTTTCAATGACTTGGAACGCACGGAGGACACCGTATGTCATTGATAATCACCCCTGGGAAAGAGTTTTGTGGGCATATTTGTGGGTGGGAAGCTGATTCGTGATCCGCATGGATCTAGCGGTTTCCGTTAGTTCTTCGTCGGGCACAAGGGCAGTTTGCTCTGCAGACGTGGGGAGTACGAAAGTTCAAAGTCTTCGAACCCGAATTGCGCAAGCTGGAAGTTGATGCAGGTACTTACCACAATCGCGGAGCACTCGCCGGGTAGCGGCCTATTTACTTCTTGTAAAATGCGCCGAGAACTCGACTGACTAAATCGTCGGAAAAACCGAAAATGCCTTTGCTACGAGAGTAAAGGGCGACAGCTGTCTTATCCAGCCAGATGAAAGCCCGCTTCCGCAAACCCTCCCCGGGCCTTGCTTGATAGTCCGTTGGGCGCACAGCAGCTCGCGAATTTTCGTCGGCAGTGTAGTAATAAAACGCGATGCTCTTGCGGCAGACATTTTCCGGACAACGAAGCCGATCCGGAAAACCGTGCAGCGCATTGTTGTCTGTGTTGAAGATCACCGCGTGATTGAGCAGTGGAGGATATTTAGCAACCTGAAGGCGCAATTTGCGGTCCCAGAATTCCAGTGCCCCACCCCAGTCTGGCTTCCAATCCGGATTCAGATACAGGATCAGATTCACCCTGCGACGCCAACTCCTGTTGTAGTAGTGCCTGCTGAAATCCGTATGCAGATTCAGAAAACCCCCGCGACCACACTGATGCAAACCGCCCCCGTGAAGACTCGGGTCTGGCAGCAGACTTTCAGTTCCGGTCAACACTGAGAGCCAGGATACGAATCGCGGTGAATTCAGCTCATCGGCCAACCTCCGCAACAGGGGTGGAAAAATTTCCTTTTTCGTTAAGCCGACTTTGTCTTCGTTGTAGTGTTTGTACTGGATCCAGAAACGCGTGTCGGGGGGCGGGAACTCTTCGGCTGCGGTTTGCGCTACCGTAGGATTAAGAAACTTCGTGATCTGAATGTGGGGTATTGGCACGTTTTGCCGATACCTTTCGACTAATTCCTGTGCTCCCTGCCATAGAAGGCCGTGCAGCAGAGACTCTGATTGGGCATTGCTTTCCAAGATTGCCTGGGAGCGCACTGTCATCGGTTACGACTTACCGAATTACGTATTTGCGGATTACGAGAGGCAACTGCAACAACGAAGGTGATGACGACGCAGGCGTATCCCTACGGCACCGAGTGATCTTGCCTCACATCCACTACTCAGTATCGGGTTCCAGCCAGCCTAAGATGCCGCACTGAGGGCGAGGGATTGCTGTTCAATGCCCGATTTGACATACCAGAACAGCGGGATTCCGGTACGGGCACGAGAGATCGTTTTCAGCCGGAGCCTGAAGAACCACCCAGTTAACTCCATAGACCTCGTTGAGATGCGCGAAGTTGTCAGCTTTGAACTCTTTCCAATTTCTAACCGCCTGGTACTGTTCGTACCAGTTCTCCGCCAGAGCCGGAAACATGCTGACCGAACCGCTGTCCTTGAGTGCATCCGCCAGGCGGCTTCGTTGCGCCAGGGCGCGAAAGCCGATCGCGTCTTCGCCGGGAATATTCATGTAGTAAGGATCAATCGCGAATTTGCTGTCCGTAGGAGTATTCTGCCGAATCCAGAGAAACGCCCGCGCCCACTCGTTTCGCGGTATGGCCCACGGCCACTCGACGTGCGCGCTGGCTGAAAACAATGCACGTTGAGAGACGCACATGCCGGCAGCCAAAGGCACGAAGAGAATCATCCATCGGATCGCTTGTTTCTTCAGGATGTGTTCGGCAATCAATCCGCCGCCAAGGATGAGCAGCAATATGTAAAGCAGGTGAAGGCTGCGCAGAGGCTGGATTCTGGCGAGCACCTCGAAGCGGCTCGGGACCGACACAATCAGCGCCGCAGCAAAGTAAACCAGGTCGTACACTACGAGCGCGCGGCAGACTGCGGCCATCTCGCGGCGGTGTTGTGACTCCGCCATGCGCGAAAACCATACCAGCAGGGGAATGGGTCCAAAAATTCCGAGCACCTCGTACCAATGCCAATTCAAGATGTAGTGAAAGCCGTGGAACTGAGCTGCAGCGTGGTAGGCGGAGGAAGAAGGCTCGAATAACTTTGGAAGCGGCAGCAGCGCGTAGGCTAATGCTGGGATATGTGCTCTTCTCAGCGCTGGCTCGAGCACACAAAACGAAATGGCAAACGCCGCCATCAGCGGATGCATGGCAGCGGCAAAGACGAGCCAAGCTGCCGCTTTCCAATGTCTTCCTTCTAAAGTCCGCGTCACTGCGAAGACGCATGCGAACGCCGCCAAGTTCCGAGGGTTAAGATACTGGTCCATGATGTAGAGCGCGGTGCCGGCAATTGGCAGCGTCAGTGAGCTTGCTACCAGGAGGACAGCACCGGTCTTGGCCCGGACGCTTTCAAAGCACTTGCCGCTCAGCTCCCAACAGGCCAGCAAGAAAAGGAAGACCGTCACGAAATGCCAGGCGAAGAGAGCGTAGGGCAGGGGCAATCGTGTTATTCGCACCGCGAGCACAATCAGCTTCGAAAAAATTGAGGCATTCGCGTACGCTTCGAATGAGTCCGTGCCGACCGGAAACAGCGTAGGCTGAAGGGCTTTTTCTACTCCGGGCAGGTAAATTTCCGAGTCTTCGGCGTATGGATGGTAGCCATGGATCGCAATGGCCACCGCACTCAGAACCAGCAGTGCGATGGCTACTCTCAAATAGGGAATGCTTTTCAATGTATTTAACGATGAAAACCCGGTATCAGAAGCTCGCCCATAACCCTTGGGACGTACCTCTTTTCCTTGCGGCTCTTGGATGCAAAGACGCACGTAAAATATGGTTCTGCGGAGTTGGTTGAATAGGCTAGGTTGAAAGGGCTGGAATGAAGGTGATTGCCCGATTGCTATTGCCGCGTTGCTGGTCGGGGCTTCTTTCTATTACACGACTTATCGTAGCGCTTAACACGGTGTTGCTGTGCGGTTGCATCATTTCCGAAGTCGCCTCAACGGATAGGACGTGATTGGGATCCCTTCCAAATGCATTGATGAATGCTAACGCCGATTTCGCCAATCATCGCTGATACGTTTCGAAGACACCCAGGAGGGCTGTCGGGGCTGGATTTAAGGCCAATGAGTGCGATTACATTGATTACGCATCTAACCAGCGCCTCGCCTTGAAGTGCAAACTAGTACTCTCGTTGTCCTTGGTTGCCTTATGCGTGCCCGTGTGGACACAAACGCCTTCCCAAGACCGCTTGCTCGCGATCACTGTACTCGATGAAAACGGAGTTGCCATTGAGTCGGCAGAGGTCTCGCTACAGAGCGGAAATGAATCCCGCCACTGCATCACCGATCGTGCTGGTCATTGCACCTTCAATGGCTTGCGAGGCGGCCCGTGGCAGCTTCGCGTGCAGAAAGAAGGCTTCTATGTGTCGACGCTCTCTTCAGCCCAAACCTTTGGTTCGGTCGAAGTGAAGATCGCACATGAACAGGAAGTCAAGGAGACAGTGAACGTAGTGGAATCGCCTACCGAAATTGATCCGTCGCAAATCTCCGCGCAAGAGCATCTCAGCGGACTCGATATTCTCAACATCCCCTATCCCAACACTCGCGACTATCGCTATGCTCTCGCCTTCATTCCCGGAGTCGTGCTCGATCCTAGTGCGCAGCCTCACGTCGCTGGCGCCGAGACATATCAAACCCTAGTCCTGCTTGACGGATTCAACCTGACTCAGTCCGCCAACGGACTACTCCTCGTCCGCGTCAGCACCGACGCACTGCGCATCGTGAAGGCTGAAACCAGCCGCATTCCAGCAGAGTACGGAAAGGGCCCGGCCGGGATCCTTGGCCTTGAGACCGGAATTGGCGACGATCACTTTCGTTTTGCGGCCACTAACTTCGTGCCGTCCGTACAAAGCAAGAAAGGATTGGCCCTCGACAAAGTGGATCCGCGGTTTACTTTTTCGGGGCCGATCGAGAAAACCAGAATCTGGTTCTTTGACGGACTCGATGGTGAGTATGACAACGTGATCATCCCCGAACTTCCTCCCGGTGAAGATACCGATCACATCTGGCGGTTCGGTAATCTCGCAAAAATCCAGGCCAACGTAACACCGGCCGACATTGTAACCAGCAGCGTCCTGACCAACCGTCTGCACGACGATCATTTCAACTTTTCAACCGCGGCACCCGCGACAACAACTCCCGAAGATTCCGAGGACCTCTACGCAGTTTCAGCAAAAGAGCAGCATACTTTCAGCGTGGATGAACTTCTGGAATTCGGTTTCAGCTTCAATCAGTACGGACTTCGTCAAAACCCGCTCGGCTCAGCGCCATACGTGTTGACTCCAACAACCACAGAAGGGAGTTACTTCCTGACCCAACGAACTGCCGCGAGCCGCTGGCAGACGCTCGCAAATTTCTATGTCGCGCGCGACTGGCATGGCCGCCACAACTTCATCTTTGGCGCGGACGCCGACCGGCTCGCCTTCAGTCAATTTTCCGATCGCAGGCCAATTTCCTCGGAGCGCCAAGATGGTTCACTGGCCCGATACTCAACCTTTTCTGGCGGGCCTCGATCGACGACTTACAACACCGAGGCAAGTGCATACCTACAAGATGGCTGGGGCTTGTTTCCCCGATTGCTGATCGAGCCCGGTCTGCGTTTTGATTGGGACGAGATCGTTCGCCGCCTTCTGTTCGCGCCGCGTCTGGCGGGAACTTATGTCCTGGACAGCTCTGGCAATACGAAATTCTCAGCGGGAATTGGCGTAGTGTATGAGTCCACGCCACTGTTTTTGATCGGCCAACCCCTGGCAGGATCGCGAAACGATATTTTCTACGACCCCAGTGGAAACATCACCTCGACAGCGTTGACAACCTTCGCAGTAGATCGCAGTTCGCTCTACGCGCCCTCCTTTCTAAACTGGAGCCTCGCTCTTGAGCAGAAACTTCCTCACGAGACGTTCCTGAAAGCCGAGTTCATTCATCGCAACAGTGTCCATGGGTTCGCGTACGACGGCTCACCATCGGTATCAACTAGTTTCGTCTTGCAGAATTCACGCCAGGATCGCTATCACTCTTTGGCCTTGAGTCTGCGACATCCATTTCGACAGCGTTACACGGTGACCGCTTCTTACACGCGATCAAGTTCGCATTCCAACCAGGTCCTCGACTATTCGCTCGACAATCTAATTCTGAGCTCCCAAGTCTCCGGCCCGTATCCCTGGGATGCGCCAAATCGTTTCATCTCCTGGGGACTGCTGCCACTGATCAAACGATTCGACGCGGCCTATTCGCTTGAGTTCCGCACCGGATTCCCATTCGCAGTTATCAACAGCCAACAGCAGCTCGTAGAACCGCCGGGTGGGCACCGCTTCCCAAACTATTTCTCGTTAAATCTGCATCTTGAAAAACGATTCGAAGCATTTGGTCTTCACTGGGCTTTGCGTGGCGGCTTCGATAACATTACCAGTCACCAGAACCCTTATGTTGTGGACAACGTGATCGGATCCAGCAAGTTCCTCACCTTCAGCGCCTTCGATAGCCGCGCTTTCACGGCCAGAATTCGAATTCTAGGGCGCAAGTAGTCCGGCAATTCGTAGCTCGGTGCCTCCGCGATAGGCACTAAGGACAACCCTATTGGAGTAAGACCACGAACTCCTACGTGTGAAAAGAAGATCAGCTTCCCGAAACCCTCATCGACCAGCACATGTTCCGCACGCCGCGCCTCCTCGCCGTTGACGGCGGCTTTCTTGCCAGCGGCGGTCACTCAATAGTCAATCGATATTTCACGCCACGGGTCTCCGGGCGTTCCACAAAAAGCAACTCGCAAAGGCAAGCAGCATCTAACGTTCTGCCTGAAATAGTGCGACAGATTAGCCATGTGCTCGCGAGGGGGAACAGCAGTGCGAAGTCTCCAGAGAGCGAGAACGGCGAAGTGCGTCTTGCAATCTATCTGCAAGTGTCCGGGATGTTCCTACTGGTTTCGTCCTCGATGTTTGCCACGCAAGGTCGGCTGTGAACTCCGAAACGAGCGTTAGCTGACTTAACTAGCCGGTTGCGTATTTGGTGCTACGTTGTTGCGTAATCGCTAAGTAAGTAACTCATCCGACAAAGGTTATCTCACGCGCCGCCTGTAAGTGAGGTGGCGAAGCTGTAGCTGGGCAGTGTCGGTTCGTGAATCAATTCTCGTTTCGTCGCCGCTGGCGCTTCCCCCACCTGAACTCCATCCTGCCGGGGTCGGTTGGTTTGCTGTCTACACCTGTGCACGCCACGAAAAATCCGTGGCGCGGCAACTGGGAGAGCGGAGGATCGATTGCTTCCTTCCGCTCTACAAAAGTTGGCGACGCTGGGCCGACCGCCGCAAGGAAATAGAACTCTCGCTGTTCCCCAGCTACGTTTTTGTTCACATTGACCCAAAGGATCGGCTGCGAGTGCTGCAACTGCCCGGTGTCGTGCGGCTGGTGAGTTTCAATGGAAGCCCGGCAGCGCTTCCCGAATCCGAAATCGAAGGCTTGCGCAACTGTCTCGAGCAAGGTGTTTATGCGCAGCCGCATCCTTATCTGCAGACAGGCCGGCGTGTCAGCGTGGTTCGGGGGCCGCTCTCGGGAGCATCCGGAATTCTCGTTCGCAAGAAAGACAAGCTTCGTTTTGTCATTTCCATTGACGTACTGATGCGCTCGGTGGCGGTGGAACTGAATGCCGACGATATCGTTGCCGCTGCATGATGAAACGCCGCATCCTTTCGATTGCATTTTCTGAGGTCACTTTCATGAACAAATCAGTTCTCCCGCTGCTGATGCGGATACTGGTTGGCATGCTTGTCGCCGCGGTATCGCTTTCCGCGCAGATGCAAAATTACCCGTCCTCGAGCCAACACACTCAGCCAGTAAAGTCACGCGCGGAACAGGAAGCCGACGCAAAAGTGTCGTTCTCGGCGGAGACGATCATCGGAATGCTGCGTCACGAACCGGGTCTCCTGCTGCAAGTGAAAAAGATGCTGGTGCGAAAAGCATTCGAGCAGGGAAGAGTGCTCGAGTCATCCGACTTGACCGACGATGAAGTGTTCCGGCTGCTCCGCGATGACGAAAATATCCGCGTCCTTGCGACACATGAAATCGAAGACCGTTCCTACATTCGCGCCAAGCCAACGCAAGCGGAGCTGGAGCGAGAAAATGCGCTTGCGGCGCAGTATGCCGTCACCTCGGGAGCTAATGTTCCGCAGCTGAGCCAGTCGCTGAATCAGAACCCGTCTCTCAGCGCGCTCGGTCTAAGCCAGGAGCAGCAGTACTGGTCCATGCGCGATCGTCTACTTGGGCCTTACGGCCTTCCCAACCAACTGCCGCAAACAAATGCGCCCACGCAGAATGCGCCGCAAGACCAAGCACCCGCGCCGGGCACGCTCACTCCGGAAAATCCACAACGGCAGCTTCTGCAAGCCAGCTCGCAGCAGCCGCAAAGCTTCGAAAATTCAGATCAGGACACGAGCGGCGCCCTGCCGCGCGTCGGCCCCGATCAGTTGTCTTCGCTGTTGAACAACAATCCCCAGGCGGCGATGGCACTGGCGAGCGCAGCGAACAATCGAACGCCCACGGGAGGTTCGTCTGGAGCCGGCACGGCCATGGCCAGTGCGGCCGCGCCTGATCTCGGATCGCTGCTGAATTCCCCGCGTTCGCAGCCATCGATCCCGTCCTCTTCCTCGATGTCAGAACAGTCGAAGTATCAACAAGGTTTCTCGCGCTCCCCGGCCGAGTTCGATTTTGACCGTCCGCAAATTCGCCAGAAGCCGAATCCATACGCTGATGTTCCGTCGTTATACGACCTCTACATGCAGGTCTCACGCCGGCCGCCAATTCTGCAGCCGTTCGGCATGGATGTTTTCCGCAACGGAACGGGCAACACCGATGAACTTCCTCTTGATCTGCCCGTCGGTCCCGATTACGTCCTCGGACCTGGCGATGGATTGAGCATCGAGCTCTGGGGAGCCGTTTCGCAGCGCCTGCAGCGCGTCGTAGATCGCGCAGGCCTGGTTGCGCTTCCCGAAGTTGGATCTGTGCACGTCGCGGGCCGCACGTTAGGTGAAGTTCAGCGCATGGTGCAAACCGTCCTACGCACGCAGTTCCGCGATGTTGCCGCCGATGTTTCCCTCGGCCGCATTCGCACCATTCGCGTCTATGTTGTCGGAGATGTCGAGCGCTCGGGCGCATATGACATAAGCTCGCTTTCGACTCCGCTGAACGCGCTTTACGCCGCGGGAGGACCGACCTCGCGAGGATCGCTGCGGCATATCAAGCAATATCGTGGCAAAGAATTAGTTCAAGAGATCGATGCCTACGATCTTCTTCTGCATGGCATTCATTCGGAACTCTCCCGGCTTGAATCCGGCGACACGATTCTGGTGCAGCCGCTCGGCGCACAGGTAACCATCGAAGGTATGGTGCGGCGGCCGGCGCAATACGAGCTCAGCAGCGAGAAGAGCCTTTCCGAAGCCCTGCAACTTGCCGGCGGAGTGCTGCCTTCGGGTACTTTGCGCCACATTGACGTCGAACGCGTGGTTGCGCACGAAAACCGCACCATGCTGAGGCTCGATGTCCCTGAAAGTAATAACGATGAGAGCATCAACGCCGCGCTAGATCAGTTCAACGTTCAGGATGGAGACAAGATTCGCATCTCGCCGATCCTGCCGTACTCCGAAAAAACTGTTTACCTCGACGGCCACGTCTTTCATCCCGGCAAGTATCCTTACCGTGAGGGCATGACGGTTGCCGATCTGATTCACTCCTACCACGATTTGCTTCCCGAACCATCGCAACAGCACGCGGAGATCATCCGATTGCAGGCGCCCGATTACCGTCCCATGGTCCTCGCCTTCAATCTCAATGAGGCCTTGACTGGCAAAGCCGCCGATCTTGTCCTGAAAGCTTTCGACACAATCCGAATCTATAGCCGCTTCGATTTTGAAGACGCGCCTATGGTCACCGTCAACGGGGAAGTGCGAGATCCTGGCGATCACGTCACCAATGGCGAGACGCATTTGCGGGACGCAATCTTCCTTGCCGGTGGACTGACGCCTGACGCCGAAAATACCGATGCTCAGATCTATCGGAGAATGCCTGACGGCAAACTTAAGGTCCTCAATGCAAACTTGTCGAAAGCGCTGACGAATGATCCCAGCGACAACATCCTGCTTCAGCCCAAAGACCAGCTTCTGATCGCGCGCAATCCCAAGAAAGATGATCCGGCGACAGTTCAGATCGAGGGCGAGGTTTCGAACCCCGGGCGGTATCCGCTTGGGGAAGATATGACCGCCGCGCAACTCGTGCGTCTGGCGGGTGGCTTTAAACGCGGGGCCGACGTGGAGATTGCGGACCTGATGAGCTATCCCGGCGCGCCTGACAACGGAGCGATTGGCGAGCAGCGCAGCATACAGATCGGGAAAGCGCTTGCCGGCGAAGCCGATACTGACGTCTTGCTGCACGATGGTGACGTGCTGAGCATCCGTCAGTTGCCCGGCTGGAGCGAGCGTGGCGCTTTCGTCACGATTAAGGGCGAAGTTGTGCGTCCCGGCTCCTTTGGTATTCGCGAGGGCGAGCGCTTGAGTTCAGTGCTGGAACGTGCGGGCGGCTTTCGCTCAGACGTGTACACCTACGGAACCATCTTCGAGCGGGCGTCTGTGCGTGAACTGCAACAGAAAGACCGCGCCGACCTGATTACTCGGGTGAAGGCCGAGGGCGCGTCACTCAAGCTATCCCCAGATTCCGATCCAGACGAGGCCGCAGGAAAGGGCGCAGCCGTCACGCAGTATCAGGCAGCGCTTGAGAAGCTCGAAACCATGCCGCCCACGGGACGCATGGTGATCCACATTTCTCCCGACGTAAAGCGCTGGGCCGGTACGCAATCGGACCCTGTGTTGCGTTCGGGAGACGTCGCGACTTTTGTAAAGAAACCAAACTTTGTGATGGTGAATGGCGCGGTGTATAACTCCACCGCTGTCACATACCGGCCAGGGAAACCTGCGGGGTGGTATTTGAGTCAGGCTGGCGGCCCGACTCCCGTGTCAAACAAGAAAGGCATCTTCCTTGTCCGGGCGGATGGTTCGGTCGTGGGGGGGACCGGAGGACTGTTTGGCGGCGGCGTTCTGTCGGTTGAGGTCCGACCTGGTGACATGGTCGTCGTGCCCGAACGCGCGTATAGCGGTGGTGGCAAGTGGAAGACCGTGCTTCAGACCACGCAAGTGGCCTCAGCGATCGCAATTGCTGTATCGGTCGCGCACTCATTCTAGAGCGGACGTTCAGGTGCTCAGTAACTTCCATCGTTTGTCGCTTGCACCGTTTGTGATTCTCCTTGGGCTTCAACTGGCAACCGCGCAGGATCGGCAAGGTAAGAGCGGGACGTCAGTGACTGGAAACGATAGGGAACAACATTCTGTGGACTCCGTAGGTGGAGACCCCGACAACAGACTGGGCGCTCCTTTGATCAGGCATTTCGCAGAAGACCAAAAAACCTTTTGGATCGATGGCGCCGCACGGTGGGACCGCAACAAGGTGGAACAATTCGCTCCATTCGCGGGATTTATGGCGGCGTTGATCGCCTCCGATAGCTGGATGTCAAAACAAGTTCCAACGAGTTTTGTCAGCCACAGTCATGCGTTTTCGAACTACGCGACTCTGTCGCTTGTTGGAGCAGGCGGCGCGGGTTTCCTGCTAGGAGAGATTTCGCACAACGATCATCTGCGCGAAGCCGGCTTGCTGTCCGGCGAAGCTGCAATCAACAGCACCGCCATCGCCTATGCGTTCAAACGCATGACCCGCCGCGAGCGGCCAACGCAGGACAAC